>ENA-ORSK01000690-ORSK01000690.1-human-gut-metagenome-genome-assembly--contig:-NODE-690-length-32341-cov-12.490120_pt1 | contig 32341 bp, 16 predicted proteins | sample MGYA00242192_ERZ509159 | MGnify/ENA primary metagenome ERZ509159 (study PRJEB26280, sample SAMEA2338663) | human gut metagenome | biome: human gut; feature: human-associated habitat; material: faeces...
GAACGATGGTCCAATGCTTGCGGTCGGTGGAAGTCATCTGCGTGATGCCATGACCTGTGCAGTAGAGATAGTATTTGCCATTCTCATACGCCATTACGGGGTCGTGGACAAAAGGAGTATCTACAACCAAAGGCTGTTGTGCACGAGACTCAGCTGGCGCTAGCATCATGGCTATCGCCACAATGCCAAAATATTTCATTACAGTTTGTTTCATCTGTATATCTTCTCTATTTTTTAACAAAAAAGGGGAGTCATAGCTTCACTGCTTAACTCCCCCAAAGATTCTACTTAGATTCTTTTATACCTTAAAAACTAACTAACATTTATTTTTTCTTGCCCCAGAAGCTCTTGCTACCACTGATGCCAGAGTATACGATAGTCAACTTGCGAGGACTAGCCTCCCAGTCTACCTCACGCTGTACCTTGAGCTTGGTAGTACCGATGGTGAGTGTATTAGAAGAAGTATCAAAGTTCCATACCTTCACATTAGGCCAAGCCGTACCACCAGTCATTGAGCCGTCGGCATTGAGTGTAAATTCGGTGCTGACGCGCTGTTTGCCATACTCATAAGCGAGGTCGATACCTTCCCAAGTGCCAGCCAGTTCGCTAGCCTTGATAGCCACTTGTGGCACAGCTCCATAACGCTCTGGCATCACAGTAGGCCAACCATTAGACATCCACTTGATGCTACGCACACCACCCATCATGATGGCATTGCTTGCATTGATACCAGCCACATTGGCAGGCATACGCTGCTGAGATACATAGTACCAGTTTCCATTGCCATCATCGAAGACAGCGCAGTGGCTGATACCTACCCAACCGCTACCAGCACTAAACTTATAAGGATGAGTCAACACTGTAGGATTCTCATTTGCTCCATTGGCAGCATCTTTTACCGTACCATTCATCGTCTCGTAAGGACCATCCACATTCTTAGAGCGGAGCACACGAGTATTGTAAGGTACATCCAGTGCATCGTAAGCTACGAAGAGATAATAGTAACCATCATGGTAAGCAATCTCTGGAGCCTCAGCACCCTGCCAACGATTGTTGAGTGTGCGAGTGAAGATCAGCTTGCCGTATGGAGCAATCTCCTCAGCTGTACCAAATGGCTTAGGCAATTCTACCTTGGTCTTACCCGTAGAAGCATCCAGCTCTACAGCAGCAAAACCACTGTGCCAAGAACCATAGATGAGCCAGTGCTTACCCTCTGGAGTGATGATATAAGTAGGATCAATGGCATTGAACTTGAAGTAGCAGTTATTGTAATCAGTCTGACTTACCCTGAAGTTCAAGCCCTTGTCAGAAGCATTGGTGATGACAAAGCCCTTGTCTTCCCACTTATTGGATGCAGGATCAGAAGTCTCCATCAATCCGATGAATGCACGCTCGCTCCATGTACCATTACCATTGATAGTACCTGGGCAGGTGATGCAATAATACATACGATAGAGATTGTCATTCACCTTGCGTACACATGGCGCCCAATATCCGAAGTCCAAATCGTTGGCAAAATAGGTATCATCACGCTCTGGCACGCCCATCTGCTTGCGAATCTCATTGAGCTTAGGTTTGATCCATGAAGGAAGACCTACCATTGAGGCTCCTACAAACTCCCAGTCTACGAGATTCTTACTGCGGCGGCAGAAGAAGTGACCATGCTTATTACTATTTCTTACATCGCTATTGTGAACATTGCCATAGCTGGCATCTGTCTGATACATATAGTAATATCCATCAGCAGCCTTTACTACCGAAGGGTCATGCACATTGGCAAGATTCCACTTACTGCGCTGAGTCCAAGCAGCTACTGAAGTATAATTGTCATTATATGTAGGACAAACATACTTAGCCAAATCCTCGCTAGTAGGATTGTTTGGAGTTTCTGGCTGGGAAGGAGTCTCTGGTTTGTTTGGTGTATCTGGTACATCAGGATCATCACTTCCACCACTACTACAACTTACTGCCAAAGTACATGCCAGCAAGAATGCCCATTTATTAAGATGTTTCATCATTATTTCCTTAAAAGTTTAGTTAGTTTTTATTCGATATTTTTGAAAAAAGGCAAGGCCTCAGAGGAGGATTCTTCCATCCTCCTCATAGGTCATGCCTTTTATCTAGTATTTCAAAGATTCTCTTATCTGCGACGAGCAGAGTACTTGCGAGCAGATGCTGCTGTATCAAACTTCAAGCAGCTGCTATCTACGGTGAAGTCTACAAAGAGGTCGTTTGCATCAACTCCATCAATACCATAGTAATACTGAGTATTTACCTTGCCATCAGTACCTGTTGTAATAGCTAAGACGTCAGCAGTACCATTATTATTGTTGGTTACGTAAACAACAACCTTAGCGCCATTCATACCTGCCAACCAAGTTGCCCAGTCAGCCGCACCAGTAGAACCAGCAGTACAATTCTTCCATCCATAAGGACCAGAGTTGTCGCCAGTCCAACCGTAGTTATCCGAACGAACTACAACATACTCAGCTAAAGCTGCATTGCGGAGTACTACTACGTAGTTGTTCCAGTTAGCTGCACCACCCAAGTTAGTGAAAGAGAATGCGCGAGTCTCGCCAGCAGGAACCTTCACGTCTGCATCGAGGTGAGCACCCCACCAACCAGTTGTACAATCCTCAGCACCCAAGATAGCTGGGCTAGGAGTTACGAATGTTGCAGCATGCTTCTCTACTGTTACATCAAATGTTGTCTTCACACCATTCTTAGCAGTTACAGTAACAGCCTGCTTGCCTGCCTTCATTGGCACTGCAGAGATAACCAACTTATCGAGTGTGATATCACGAGTTACACCATTCAAATAAGTAGCCTGAACTGTCAAGCCTTTAGTATCTACTGGGAATACAGCAGAAGCAGGGTTAGTGATGCCTGCTGCCTCATAATACTTATAAGTGAGACGTGTAGGCGCACTTACTATATGGAGAGCTTTGATAGCTGGCACAACTTCGAATGTCTTCTGTGCAACGATAGGAGTAGAAGCATTCTCGCCCTTGAATGTCTTGTTATAGATGACGATGAGGTTCTTGGTGCCAGAAACATTCATATCGTTGATGGCAGAGAAATAAAGTTCCTTGGCAGGAATTACCTTGGTTATACCTTCCTCGAAGGTTACGGTAGCAGATACATTCTCCATTGCCTTCTCTAGGGGTGTATTCTCGTCTACTTCGGCAGGAACATTGTTCAACACCATAGAAACCGGAGCCTTATCCTGGGCAGATGTATAACCGCCGATAGGTTCTACGTTGCTCTGCATAAAATCGATGTAAGAGCCCTCAGGTACCAGGAAGCAACGAATCTTTGAGTTGCTTGCATCCGCATTTAGATTACCTATCTTATAAGGCTGAGTATATGTCTTGGTAACAGTACCATTCGTTATTTTGACCAAGAATGTATCTACACGAGAACGATCTACTGTCAAAGTTACCTTACCACCCAATTTATCTACACCCTTGTCTTTATCAGTTTCAAAGGTGAGATTACTCTGCACATATTTTCTGTCAATATGGTCACCCCACTCAGAGTTACCGCTTGGCTGGTTATCAAAACGGATAACGCCATACTCGGCATAACCTGTTCCGCCACGATCCACATCATTGGTGATGTAGAGGGCGAAGTTCTTATAGGTGTTAGTTGCAGAAGGATTGATATTCAGATTGAAAACAGCGTTCCACTTCTGATTATCATCTACCTGATAATACTTTGAGAATGAAGTAAAAAAGGCTGAAGAGAAATCAGTATTACCTACAGTATAAACATCCTCATTCATACCTACTAGCACTTCCTCTGTAGATTGGTTAGCTTTTTCGATTGAATCAATCTTTTCAGAGAGCCAATCAGGAGAGTTGACGCTAAACATGTCACTTCCCTCGCATCCTGTCATCGCTGTCAATGCCATGGCTGCCACACAGAAGACGGATGCTAATTTATTTAGACGTTTCATATTATATCCTATTATAAATATGTAAATGTTATTTTGGTTTCCCTATGGGGCTATCGTTAAGAAACCCCATAGGAATAGATATTATTAGTTGCCCAAGTTAACTACAGGATGAACAGTCCAACCTCTTCCGAAGAAATCAGATGAGTTATCCGTATTCGTATTAGCTGAGTTACCTGTCAGGTTAGGGTTATCATTCAACAAGCCCTGATAGATAGGCAGGAACTCATGACCTGGTACGTATGTATCGTAAGAGCTCTTCACCTCTGAATCAACACCTACCAAAGAGTAGCTTACCGACTCCTTTGCCTTGTATGGAGAACGACGGAAGGTTCCGTGCTCCTTCAACTGAGCCAAACGACCCTGATCATAGAAGAATCCCCAACGAATCAAATCGAAACCACGACCATACTCGCAACCGAACTCCTTTGGACGCTCTACATTGGCAATCTGCTCGAAGAGCTTATCCTTGGTATCGAAGTCTGAGAGACTCAAATCCTTCAGGTTGGCACGCTCACGAACCTGGTTAATCCAGTCGATAGCCTGCTGTGTAGGACCGTTCACCTCGTTCTCGCACTCTGCAGCACGAAGCAAAACGTCAGAGTAACGCATCATGCGGAGGTTGATACCGCAATGAAGACCGGTTGTCACCTTATCATAAAGGTTGGTACGGAAATTGGTCCACTTAGCGATAGGAAGGCCACCATAGCTATTGTTGGTTACAATGGTATCAGTAGCCGTCATCTGACTGGTATAAGCCACGTTGCCATTCTCGAATCCTTCCCAATCACTCTCGTAGGTACCGATGGTCCAGTAGAGACGTGGATCCAACTTACCTGCTGTGGTACGCTCCTGCTTGAAGAGGTTGTACAACCATGGAGAAGCAGAGAGGTCTGCCCATCCACCGAATCTACCTGGAGCAAAGTTAGACTCTACGGCATGACCCTGTGTTGCGTTAGGACTGGTATTAACTGGAGTCCACTCATCATCTACACCCTGAGAACCATAGTCAAGATACTGGATTTCGAAGAGGCTCTCGGCATTGTTCTCATAAGCAGAACCCTCACGGAAGTTGTCGCCATAGTTGGCCATCAGCTTGTAAGAGCCATACTTCTTGTTCATGATATCCTTGAGTACGGTGAGCGCATCGCTATACTTATGGCGCTGCATCAGAGTACGGGCATAGTAACCGGCAGCGGCGCCGCAGGTAGCACGACCCTTTGCCCACTCGCCACCAGCATCACGGGAAGGAAGAAGTGTCATCGCCTCTGCGAAATCCTTCTCCACCTGATCGAGCACATCATCGTAGGTACTGTTCTTGCCATAGAGACCATCCAGGGTAGAATAGTTGGCATAATCAGTAATCAGTGCAGGATTCTGGTAATATCCTGCCAATGTATAGTATGAATAACCGCGGAGGAAGAGAGCCTGTCCCTTGATGCGCTTCATACTTTCGCTGAGCGAAGCATCATCACCTGTGGTACGTGAAAGGATGAAGTTACATACATTAATAGTATAGTAAGCCTCACGCCAAGGCCACATGGAGACTTCATATGTCACAGGGGCGTTCATGTCATCGAATGGCATGTACCATACCTGTGATGAGTTCCATACCTCATCGCCACGTGTCACATCGAGGGTATAACCCACACGTGCCGAAGAACCTTCCATACGAATATGGTTGTATGCTGCAATAACGCACTCCTCCAGATCATCAGCATTGAAACCGAAGGTACCGGTGGTCTGCTGGTTAGGATTGGTAACATCCAACTTGTCCTCGCAAGATGTGGTAGCCATAGCACCGAGGCCAAGGAAGAGAGCTAATGATAATTTATATAGTTTCATATCAAATGTCCTTTTAAATAATAATGAATCTTATTCTTGTCTATTCTCATTATTAGAATGTGAAATGGAGACCGCACATAAACGTTCTGGCACTTGGGAAAGAGCAGAAGTTGTAACCTGGGGTAAAGGTACCGCCAGCATAGTCTACATTATATCCATGATAGCCTGTGAAGGTGTAGAGGTTCTGTGCTGATACATAGAGACGTACACCACTTACATATCCACCAAACCACTTGTCTGGGAAGTTGTAGCCCAACTCTACGTTGGCTATCTTCCAGTAAGCAGCATTCTGAATCTTGCGAGAGCTGAAGAGGTCGTTCCATGCCAATGTTGCATTGTTGGCTGCGTAGGTACGTGGAACACTTGAAAGGTAGGTACCATCCTCTGACCAACGGTTGGCATCCAGCATGCCTACCTCCTTGTTACCATAGCCGTAGCAAGAGTTCAAGCTATTATAGATATCATCTGATACGTGATAATTCAATACTCCGTATGTAGAGATGTTGAGGTCGAAACCCTTATACTCCAAGTGAGTGCTCAAACCGAAGTTTACCTTTGGAAGACCACTGCCCAATACGGTCTGGTCGTAAGCATCGATTACGCCATCAGGAGTTCCGTCAGGACCTGAGATATCCTCATAGAGGCAGTCACCGACATTGGCACCCTGCTGAACAGCATTGTTGTCCAAATCTTCCTGAGTACGGGCGATTCCCTTGTAAACCCAACCGTAGAACTGACCAATCTCCTGACCTACGTAAGTAGCGTATGCACCAGAAATGTATGAATCCTTACCGATACCCAGAGAGGTTACCTTGTTCTTCAGGGTACTTACGTTGGCGCTGATATCATACTTGAGGGCATGATCGCGGTTGCGGTAGGTAGCGCTGAACTCGAAGCCACTGTTCTCCATAGAAGCAGCGTTCATGGTTACAGAGGTGTTGGATACACCGGTCTGTGCTGGCACAGGAACTGAGTAAAGCAGGTCTTCTGACTTGTTCTTATACCACTCGGCTGTGAACTCCAAACGGTTGTTGAACATTGCCAGGTCGATACCCACGTTGGTGGTCTTCTTCTTCTCCCAGGCGATATCGTTGTTCACGAAGGTAGAAACGGCAGAACCGGTTACAGGACTGTTGCCGAAGCTGTAAGTCATGTTGTTACGGTTCATGCTAGCCATATACTGGTACTCACCGATGTTCTCGTTACCGAGCTCACCATAGCTGGCACGAATCTTGAACATGTTAACGATGTCGCGGCTGATAGGGAAGAACTTCTCCTTATCGAAACGCCAACCTAAAGATACAGATGGGAAGGTTGCCCAACGGATGTTCTTGCTCAAGCGAGAGCTACCATCACGACGTACTACTGCAGAAAGCAGGTACTTCTCATCATAGTTGTAGTTCAAACGACCTACGTAAGAAGCCAGGCTATGCTTGAACTCGTATGACTCAGAGTAAGTGTTCTTGGCATTCTGAAGCTGGAGGAAGTATGGCTCAGTGAAATTGATACCCCAACCAGTCAGGAGGTTGGTATTTTCCTCCTCGTATGTCATACCGGCGAGCAGGTTGATGTTGTGCTTGCCAATCTTGCCATCGTATGTGATGGTATTCTCAACCAAGGCGTCGCTGTAGTTGCGTGAGCCCTTGGTAAGGCGCTCATTCTCCTTGGCAAGATATACACGGTTGCTCTGAATCCAGGAAGGAATCCAGGTCTTATCCTTAGCCTCAGTCTTGCTATAAGAGAGGTTTACATTATAATGAAGACCATGGTTCTTGCTCTTGATACCTACCATACCCAACAGGTCAACATCAGCAGAAGCTGTACCGACGAAGCGGTCAACCAAGGTGTTGCGCTGCAAGAGGTTATTCACCAACAATGGGTTGGATGCAGAGATATCTCCATGTACGCCATCATAATATACACCATAACCGTAAGCATCGTAGCGATAACCGTTTGCAGCACCAACCTTGTCATCGAGAACCCATGTTGACTTATCGTAAGCCTTGATGGTAGGCTGCATCAGAAGTGTACCACGGAGCACGTTGGTTACATCACCGTAAAGACCCTGAACATACTCTGAGGCATTGGAAAGACCCATGTTGTCCTGGTCAGAGTGAGAGTAAACCATGCTTGTACGGAACTTCACGAACTTGGTGTCCATGGTATTGTTCACACGGGCTGTGTAACGCTCGTAGTTAGGACCTGCACCTTCCAAGGTACCCTTCTGGTTATAGTAGTCGAGAGATACATTATAAGTACTGTGTGAACTACCACCGCTGAGGGCTACGTTGTGGTTCTGGCGGATACCGGTCTTGAACACTTCGTCAAACCAGTCTGTGTTGGTTGCATCCTGGAAGTGATACTTGCCATCCTCACCCATCTTATATCCACCAGGGATAGGAGTGTTGGAGTTTGTGCAAGCAGTACCAAGGTACTGGCTATACTGGTCGGCGTTCATTACATCATATACATCGCCAGGAATCTGGTCAACACCAAAGTAACCAGAGTAGTTCACCTTCAGAGGCTGGTCTTTCTTACCATTCTTGGTAGTGATGATAACGACACCATTAGCAGCACGGGAACCATAGATAGCACCCGCAGAAGCATCCTTCAGAATCTGGATGGTCTCAATATCATTAGGAGAGAAGTCACGGATAGTGGTACCCATTGGCACACCATCGATGACATAAAGAGGAGCTGTGCTACCGAAAGAACCGATACCACGAATTCTCACACTAGGATCTGCACCAGGCTGACCGTCTGATGTAATCTGCACACCGGCAACCTTACCTTCAAGCATAGTAGAGATGTTAGAGTTTGACACCTTCTTCATCTCCTCAGCATTTACGATAGATACAGAACCGGTAAGGTCTGCCTTTTTCTGTGTACCATAACCCACTACTACAACCTGGTCGAGCACCTGATTGTCGGCAGAGAGTTGGATAGATTCGATAATGGCACGACCGCGCACTGCAATCTCACGCTCCTTGTAGCCAAGATAGCTCACGAAAAGAGTCGCATTAGCCTTTACTCGAATTTCGAAATTACCATCTAAGTCGGTAACTGCACCAGTCTTGGCATCTTTAGTCTTAACTGTTGCACCAATCAGAGGTTCACCCTGATCATCTACAACATGTCCCTTGACCGTGATCACCTGATCTTGTGCAACTGCAGCCATTGCAGGCATTGGGGTAACAAAAGAAGCACCACCAACAGCACCTAGGCATAGCATCATAGAGAATAATTGTTTCCTCATTGCTTATCAATTTTTAGGTTTATACTTTGTTTATTCTATTTTTAATATTTTTGTTTCGTCCGTTCTCTTTTTAGGTTGCGGATGAAATGATAAATGTCAGCTAAACTAGACATCAACCATCAAATTTCAGTGGCAAAAGTACAATTAACCGGATTATCTTGGGTGGACAATTGGGTTTTATAGGTGGACAAAACGCATAAACAGTGGATTTTTAAGGATATTACGTGCTTATCCACCAGTTGTGTACCCACACATACAAAACAAGGGGTTACTTGACTTATATCAAGTAGCCCCTCAGTTTTATTTTATTTACTTAACAAATTATCACATCCAGGAACATTATTTCTCCGAAGAATCCAAGGAGAACTATGCCATATCTGAACCCTGAGAATCCAACTGATCCTTATATGCAGTCGGCGAGATGCCAAACTGCTTGGTGAAGCAACGGGTGAAATACTTCGGATCGTTGAAGCCTACACGGTAGGCTATCTCCGTTATATTTCGGTTGGAAGTTTTATCAGCCATCATCTTGCGCGAGATGTCGAGACGGTAGTTGCGGATAAACTGGGCTGTTGGCAAGCCTGTCTCCTTGGAGAGATTCTTGCTCAGTACACTGCGGGATATACCCAAGGTATCTGCCAGTTCCTGTACACCAAACTCCGAATTATCGTAATTCTTCTCCATCACATCCATCACTTCTTCCATGAATGGACGCATAGTCTCCTCTACCATCTTCCTGTCAGCCTCAATGCTCTTTTTCTGACTGTCCTGATAACGCTTCTGGTTCTGCAGAATCATCTGGATGCGACTCTGCAGCTTTTCAGGTTCATCACTTTCCTTCATCGCAGCCTCGATAGGACGGTACAAAGCCTCTACTTCCTCTTCGCGCATCTTGTTGAGACGGCGCACATAAGCATATTGGAGCAAGGCGATGATACCTATTATAATAAGGGTAACAAACCACCAGCTCTTCCAGAAATAAGGAGTAATCTGAACTTCTACAGAGATTACCTGCTCCTTGTCGGAATTGATAGATGGGATATATTTCACCTCAAACTTATAGTCTCCAGCTGGCAGAGTGGAATAACGCACACTATGCTGACCAGCCTTGAGTTGAACCCACTCATTCTCGTATCCCTTCATGCGATAAAGGTACACGCCCTGTGTCTCGCAGCCATAATTGAGCGCTGAGAAAAAGAGGGTGAACGACTTATCACTCTCATGGATACGCAACTTTCTGGCGATGGAGATATCTTCTTCCAGATAATCGCTGCCGGCAAAGACAGGCTGGTTATCTACCAGAAGTTCGGTAAAGCACAACTTACCCGTCTGATGCACAGAACGGTTTATGCCCTTTACAGCCATCATACCCGCATCGGTGCCCAGGAATATTTCGCCCTTGGCATTGCGGATGGCTCCATTGAAATAGAACTGCGAACTGATCAGACCATCTTCACGGGAGAAACTGCAGAATGCCTCGGTCTTCGGATTGAAGATAGAGAGTCCGTTATCGGTAGCTATCCACAACATACCCTGGTTATCCTCTACAATACCCTTCACGATATTGTTGGCAAGTCCGTTATTGGTGGTATACGACTTCACTTGAGTCTTTCCGTTTTTATCGCTGGTATAGCAATACAGACCGTAACCGTTACTGCCCATCCATATCTTTCCATCCTTAGCCTGGCAGAAAGACAATATCTTATCGAAGACTCCACTCTTCGGATTGTCGAGTTTATACTGATGATACGTCACAGCGAAATCGCCCTTGCCATGAGCACGCGACTTGAGGTCGACCTCTACCATTCCCCGCACACAACCCATCAGGAGTTTGCCCTTTCGGGTTATCAGAGAACCGATGCAGCCGCGCACATTCAGGCATCCCCTGAAAGGTTCGATGAGTTGGCGGCGCTTCATATCATAGAAGAAGAGACCATCATTGGTTCCGAGCCACATACCATCATTGATAGGATCGTAAGCCAAGGAACCGGCAAAGTTAAGTAAATGCTGATGCTTAGCATCTATCACCAGAGGAATAATCTTGCCCGGCTGACTGAGATTCATCACAGCAAAGCCCCTTCCCCAGGTACCAATCCAGAGCTGATTGCGGTTATCGGCTGCAAGAACCGAGACGGTATTATGCGGCAAACCGGAATTTGCCACCGTATAATGAACAAAGTTCATGCTGCCTGGAGTCAAGGCATTGAGACCTCCCTCTACTGTTCCTACCCACAGGGTTCCGTCGGCTGCCGCATACATGGCATTGACAGCATTAGGAGAGATACTGCCCGGGGTGGCGGGGTCGTGACGGTAGAATTCCAAAATCAGCTGACGTGGAGCCAGCTTGATAACACCACCTGTCTCGGAACCTACCCATATCTGTCCGTTCTTAGAGAAAAGACTGTTGATAAAGTTGCTGCTCAGCGGATTCACAGCCGTAGCAGTGTTCCAATGTTCTATCTCTCCGGTCTTATCATTGAAGATATCTACGCCACAGAGCGTTCCTACCAGAAGTTTGTCATCTGGAGAAACGGCAAGGCTCGTCACTACTTCGTGCTGGAGCGAATGGTCGGTAGCAGAGCAATGGAATTCCTGCTTGCCACTATTAAACAATCCGCGATTCGTACCCATCCATATCTTACCATGATAATAAATAAGCGCCCCCCCATACCGACCTTCGAGCGGAGGAAACAGGGATGAGATATTCTTTGCTACAAGCTGATTGTTCTTCACAGAAAACTCGCTCACCACTCCATTGTTGCATAATACAACCGTTCCTCTGCGATAGACATCACAGATTCCGAGGTCGGGAGCATTATAAGGATAGGATGTGGACAAGACGCTGTTCACCTCGCCCTTTTCGTTAAAGCCGAAACGGGTAAGCTGGTTGAAAGAAAGCATCCATATATTGCCCTTTGCATCACAATATGTTCGGGTGCAAAGGTTCTTGAATACTTTGTTGAGTTGTGCCTCTACCTGGCTGTTCTCACAAAGTGGAACAACAGGCTGCATCGTTTTGAGGTCGAGCACCTGCGGACCTTCTTCGAAAGCCACCCAAAGGCGCTTGAAATGATCTTCGCAAGTATTGCGGCAGCTGTTGCTTCGCAGACTGATACCAGGAGCCCCCAAACCGAAGTTCATGAAATTGAAACCATCGTAGCGTACCAGTCCACCACCATGCGTACTGATCCATACGAAGCCGTAAGAGTCCTGAAAGATATCATCAGCAAAATTATTCGGCATACCTGCAGCCATATTGAGATAGCTTACATTATAGCGACTAGGCAGCCCACCTTGCGCCCAACTGCTCAAGGTTATGAAAAGAATGCTTATTATAGAAAAAATGTATCTAATCATTAACTATTCTTTTGCTCTTTTCTGTCTTCTATTTTAACGTAAATGAAAGAACCAACAGCAATCAAAGCCAGAAATATATACATTCCTAATAATCCGTAATCCATAATTATTTTCCTTTCTTTTTTAAATTCTCTTTTCCTCGTTTGACAAAATATAACCCCATTCCAAACAAGAGTGCTGCTAACAAGATAGCCGACACCAATGTCCAAACAGAATCATCCTCTTTGCCAAACATCCTAACTAAAACATATGCTGTTATTATATACTTAGATATATCTAACATCCATTTTCCTAGTTCTTCTATCATTTTATTAAGTTTTTATACTTCTGCATGCAAAAGTACGAAGAAAAAACGAAACGAAAGAATTTTTATCAAGAAAAAACGTTCCTAGAAGTGTAAATTTACAACTCTAGGAACGTTCATATAGGAACATACTTGCGTTTTAGAACTCAAGAATCATGCTCTGGCGAGGACGGAGCTTCACGTTCTTGTTGATGAGAACGGTGCGACCGTTTGTAACATCCGTAGCCTTGTCATGAGAACCGATAATCTCTGCATAACGGGAAACATTCAGCTCGTTTGCCTCGTTCTTGCCGTTGATAACCGTCATCACATTCTTACCCTTATACTGGCGGGCAATTACGTAAACACCCTTCTGAGGACAGAACTGGGTCTGCTTGCCCTTGGTAATCACTTCATTGCCCTGACGCCAGTGCAACAGGTTGCTGAGCCAGTTGAACATCTGGTTTTCTGCCTGTGTTCTACCCTCTGCAGTAAAGGCATTGTGCTTATCACCAGCCCAACCGCCAGGGAAGTCCTTGCGTACATTGCCATCGGTTACACTCTTGGTACCGTTCATCAGCACCTCTGTACCATAATAGAGCTGAGGAGTGCGATTGATGGTAAGAAGCAATGACAGCGCCTGCTTCAGAGCCAGAGTATCCTTGCCTTCACCCAGAAAGCGGTCGGTATCATGATTCTCAATGAATGCCATTACGCTCTTTGGATTAGGATAGAGATAGTCGTAGCAGAACACGTTGTAGAGACGGTTCATGCCGTTCCACCAGTCATCGGTCTCCTCTTTCTTTGCACTGTTGATGCGGTCGAAGAAGGCGAAATCCATAACGGTTGGCAGATAGCTGTTCTTCTCTGAAAGTTTGCTGTCCTTCTGCCATGCTGCAGTATAGGCAGGTTCGGTTACCCAAGTCTCACCCACGGTATTGAAGTGAGGATACTCCTCGCCCAGCACCTTCATCCAGTGTGCCATTGCATCGCGGTCGGCATAAGGATAGGTATCCATACGGATGCCGTCGATACCTGCACTCTCTATCCACCACTCGCTGTTCTGAATCAGATACTTGATAACGTGTGGGTTACGCTGGTTGAGGTCAGGCATGGTTGGAACAAACCAGCCGTCTACGGTTTCTGTGAGATCAACCTTGCTGGCGTATGGATCGAGTACAGGAGTCAGCTTATAACTGGTCTGCAGATACTTATCGTTCACCTTAGCAGCGCCATCCACCGTACCGATGTTCTTCTGATGCTCGGCAGTCTGATTTTCAGGAGCCAGCCATTCAGGTTTATTGAACCAGTCCTTTGAAGGCATATCGGCAACCCAAGGATGTTCGAAGCCGCAATGGTTGAAAATCATATCCATCACAATCTTCAAACCTTTCTTGTGAGCCTCATCTATCAGCTGCTTATAATCGGCATTGGTTCCGAAACGTGGGTCTACACGATAATAATTGGTGGTAGCATAACCATGATAACTGCTGTTCTTGCCGTTACTTGGACTGTCGTTCTCCAAAACCGGGGTAAACCACAGAGCGGTTACACCCAACTGGTTGAAATAATCCAAGTGCTGGCGGATTCCCTCCAGGTCGCCACCATGTCGCAGACTAGGCTCTGCACGGTTGCAGGTCTTATCACGCATCGTCTTAAAGGCATCATTCTTCAGATTGCCGTTGGCAAAACGGTCTGGCATCAGCATATAGAGCACGTCCTCATTAGAGAAGCCGATGCGCTTGTCGCCCGCCATTTCACGGTTTTTCAACACATACTTTACCTTCTTCGACTGTTTGCCCTGCTTGAAGTTGAGGGTCATCTCACCAGCCTTTGCCCCATCGAGGTTAAGATAAACCAGGAGATAATTAGGAGAATCAAGGCGGGCGATGCTGTCTACCTTCACACCCGGATAGTCTACCGTTACATCGGCATTCTTGATATCCTTGCCATACACCATCAGCTGGAGTGAAGCATCTTTCATGCCCACATACCAGTCGGTTGGTTCAATGCGGTTCACGTTGACCGCTGCATTCATACTTATTGCACTACTCATAAGCAATAAAGAAGCTATTATCTTTTTCATATTACACCTTATTATATAGATAAATATTATTTCTGATAAAGTATCAGGGCTGACTGAGGGGCAACCTCAACATCCTTTCCCGAAACAAAGCCTAAGCCTTCCTCATTGATTATACCATTGCAGCAAGCCACGGTATAATTACCCTCAGGAATCTGCATCTTCTTTGCCTTCTTATTGAAGTTATAGATCACGATGATGTTCTTCCAGGCATCAATGCCCTCCAGATTCTTGAGCTGGAAACCTACGAGGCAAGTCTGCTGACAAGGCAGGAACTCCAGATGCTGACGTACCTTATCGCCTGTTGAAAGACGGAATGCCGGATGATTCTTGCGGAGCTGGATCAGATTTCTGTAGAAGGTGAATGCCTGCGGATACTTCTGCAGATTGGTCCAGGTAAACTGGTTGATGCTGTCAGGAGAATTATAGCTATTGTGTACTCCCTTCTTGTCGCGGAGCATCTCTTCGCCGGCAAGGATGAAAGGAACACCCTGTGAAGTGAAGACGCAGGTCTGCGCAAGCTTATCGATGCGGAGCAACTCGGCAGTACGTATTGCTTCAGGGATATTCTTGTCGGTAAGAGATGCGATGCTTGCCTTCAGACGGTCTACCAGACACATATCGTCGTGGCAGCTTACATAACTGATCTGCTCGGTAGGATTGTTGGTCCAGGGCTTCTTGTCATAGTTCACCTTTGTCATATCCACCTGCGGATGGGCAATGCCACCCACGATACCAAACTTCAGACTCTCCTCCTGACCTGTAAGACCAGCCAGGAGCGCTCCCTTATGGTCATCAGAGAAAGGACCACGGAGCGCATCGCGCATATCATCGCTAAAAGCACCGATACCCTTGAGCTGCTGGGTATTCGCCTTCACCGCCAGTTTCTCGGTAGGATAAGCACAGCTGCCTGCACTCCATCCCTCACCATAAATATAGATGCTAGGATCGATGCGGTTTACCATCTCACGGATAGCCTGCATGGTTTCGATGTCATGAACGCCCATCAGGTCGAAACGGAAACCATCGATATGATATTCGTCTATCCAGTATTTCACGCTCTCCAGCATAAACTGGCGCATGAGAGGCTTTTCAGAAGCAGTCTCGTTGCCACAGCCTGAACCATCAGAATACTTACCATCCTTGGTCTTGCGATAATAATAATCAGGATAGGTACGCTGGAAATTGCTGCCGTTGATATCGAAAGTATGGTTATATACGGCATCGAAAATCACTCGGATGCCTGCCTTATGCAGCGCCATCACCATCTCCTTGAACTCCTTGATGCGGGTTGCTGGAGAATAAGGGTCGGTAGCGTAACTGCCTTCCGGCACATTATAGTTCTTCGGATCGTAACCCCAGTTGAACTGTGGTTTGTCGAGTCGGGTCTCATCTATAGAAGCGAAATCGAATACAGGCTGGAAGTGGATGGCGTTGATGCCCAGATTCTTGAGGTATTCGATGGCCTTAGGCTCGGTGAGGGCGAGAAATTTACCCTTATATTTCAAGCCGGATGTAGGAGAAATGGAGAAATCACGCACGTGAAGCTCGTAGACAACGAGGTCGGCTGGCGATTTCAGGGCAGGACGCACGTCCTGATCCCATCCAGATGGATCGGTATCATACAAATCTACGATGGCGCCACGGTTTCCGTTCACACCTACTGCTTTGGCAAATGTACCTGGTGTTTCACCCTTGCCTATATCAAAGGTATAGAACTTTCCCTTGAGATCGCCCTTTACTGTAGCCTCCCAGCGTTCATCGCCCAACTTCTTCATTTTCAGCGTTTTATAAGCCTTTCCTCCCTGACCTTGCTTATAAAGTCGGAGGGTTACAGAAGACTTTTGGGCTGTTGGAGCATTCAGGATAAACATGGTTTTCTCCTTGGAATACATCATCTCATTGAATGTCTGCTGGGCATTCAATGAAGTTGGTAAAACGGTTGCTGTCAATGCTGCAATTATTAGTTTTTGGATATTCATATTGTTAAGTTGTTGTTATACAGGACATTAAAGCGAGCCGAGCGAAGAAAAGTGTGACAGATTATCTACGCTCATTTTTAGCGTATTTCCGACCAACCGGACAGTTGGACGGAAATACGGAAATTATAGGCTTATTTAGCGAGCAATGAGATGGCGAAACCACCACCACGTGCTTCATTAATCTTCAAAACATCACCCTTCTTCACTGTCTTGTGAACAATCTTGTAAGATTTAGGGTTCTTCTCGTAGTCGGCATTCTTGCCGTCCTGATAAATAGCGCAAACATACTTCTTGCCCTTATCCAGGAAGTCGAGCTTTACTACGGCTGTGCGGGCTGCATCAGTCTTACCGCCTACAAACCAGTTGTCGGTTCCCTTTGCCTTGCGGGCTACGGTGATATACTTGGCTGGCTCAGCCTCCAGATACTTGGAGTCATCCCAGTCGCAAGCTACGTCGCGGATAAACTGGAAGGCATCATCATACTTCTCATAATGCTCTGGAAGATCGGCAGCCATCTGCAAAGGACTGTACATTACGAGATAGAGAGAAAGCTGACCACAGAGGGTGGTATGAACATAACTCTTATTGTTGCTCCACTCAGAAAGCTTGGTCTCGAAGATACCAGGAGTATAATCCATCGGACCACCCTGCAGACGGGTGAATGGCAACATTACGGTATGATAAGACTTGTTACCGCCAAATGCCTCATACTCTGTACCACGTGCACTCTCGTTGCCAACCAGGTTAGGCCAGGTGCGGCAGATACCTGTAGGACGGGTTGCCTCATGGGCATTTACCATGATATGATGCTTGGCAGCGGTCTCGATGACACGCTGGTAGTGATTGTTCATCAACTGGCTATAGTGATACTCACCTCTTGGGATGATATCTCCCACATAACCGGTCTTCACGGCATCATAACCATATTTGTTCATCAGGTTGAAGGCATCTTCCAGGTGGCGCTCGTAGTTGAGAGCTGCAGAAGATGTCTCGTGGTGCATCATCAGCTTCACGCCCTTAGAGTGAGCATATTCGTTGAGCATCTTGATATCGAAGTCCGGATATGGAGTCACGAAGTCGAAGACATCGAGCTTTTGGTGACCGAACCAGTCTTCCCAACCTTCGTTCCAGCCTTCTACCAATACTTCCTGCAAACCGTTCTTGGCAGCAAAGTCGATGTAGCGCTTCACTTCCTCGTTGGTTGCACCATGAGTACCGTTAGGCTTGCACTTGCTGTAATCGGTTACACCGAGACGCACAGATGGCAGATCATTGGTATAGCTCCAGGTCTTGGTACCCACAATCATGTTCCACCATACACCGCAGTACTTGGTAGGATGAATCCAGGATGTATCCTTAATCTTGCAAGGCTCGTTAAGGTTCAATGTCAACTTGCATGAAAGCATATCACGTGCATCATCACTTACCATCACGGTACGCCAAGGGGTATTGAATGGTGTCTGGATGAATCCCTTTCTGCCCACGGCATCAGGAGTAAGCCAAGACTCGAAGGTCAATGTTTTCTCGTCCAGATTGAGGTGCATGGTAGGATAATCCAGACAGGCAGCCTCATGGATGTTGATGTAGAGTCCGTCCTTGGTCTTCATCTGGAGAGAGGTCTGAACACCGGTATCAGAGAAGACGGTGGTAGATGAATTACTCTTGTAAGCTTCACGGTTTTTCGCAATAATTGGGCGAATGCCTGTCAATGGAGTAATGTTGTAATCATACTCCTGTGTATCATAATCACCAGGAATCCAGTAAGCGGTATGATCGCCTGCCATGGCAAACTGGGTATGCTCCTCCTGGATGACGAAATAATTCAGACTCTCCTGCTGTGGAAACTCATAGCGCAAGCCCATACCATAATCATATACACGGAAACGGATGGTAATGTTACGCTTAGAAGCAGCCTGGTTCAGGTTTACCTCCATCTCGTTGTAATGGTTGCGGATGGTAGCGGTCTCGCCCCATACCGGCTTCCAGGTTTCATCGAAAGTCGATGTCTTGCTGCCGGTTTCAGTAAAACCATCCATCAGGCTGGTTTCCTCCATGCCCTTAGAGGCATGTTTATCCTTAGCCAGTTCCAATCCTAAGTGGGATGGCTTGCATACAGTCTTTCCCTTATAGCTCATCTCATAGGTAGGCTGTCCCTTTTCGGTCAAAGAGAATGTTACCGAGACGTTGCCGTTAGGCGACTTTACGGTCTGGGCTGCTGCCAACATAGGAAGCAAGAGACCCATCACTAATACATTCAGTTTTTTCATACTGTTCAGTTGTTGTTTATTCTTGTTTTTGAATCTTCGTTAGTTTATCTCAATCATTATCTGTTTATTCTTAAGATAGTGCAAAGATACAAAAAACAAAAATACCCTCCACGTTTTGGGAGGGTATTTTTCTGCAAATGAGTGTGCAAACGTTTGCACTGTATATATAATCATGTTAGTTAGACTCTTCCAGACTGCGAAATCATTTCGGTGATACTCTGCACGAAACGCTTGTCAGCAGCCAGATCCTCTATGTTGAGGTGCATGCGATAACGCCAGTAATGCTTAGGGTTAGCCGGGATATTGATACGCTCAGCATCAGCATCAGGCAGACGGAGAGCCTCATCGGTAGCCAACCAGTCCTGGATGCTCAATATGCAGAGCATGGATGGAGAGGTAAGATGGCGGCTGATGATGTCACTAGCCAACCAGCCTGGGAGTGGATGAGGTGCTGGTCCCTGACGGTAGAGCATCGTATTGTAATACTCCTGGGTACGCTGGACATTCTCATCCCACCACATGCGCAGAGTAGGCATATCGTGGCTCGAAATGGTACATACCGAGCGGTATGGGTTACGGCTCAGATGTCCGAACTTAACCGATGGATCCTTTGGCATGCTCTGGAGTTCCAGACTCAATATCTTCAACTCGTCCATTACCCAAGGCACACAGTCTGGCACCATACCGAGGTCTTCGGCACAAACCAGCATGCGGGTAGCCTGAACCAGCTTAGGCAACTTTTTCATCGCCTCCTGATACCAGAACTGGTTGTTGCGGCGATAGAAATAGTCGTTGTAAAGGCGGTTGAACGCAGCCTTGTCATTATCATAGAGCGACTCGTAGATAAAGTCGAGCTGGGCTGAGATACGTGGATGGAAGATGCCAGGGTTGGTATGATCACGTACGAAGAGTACATCGCTGATCAGGGCATACAAGCCATCACGCAGCCAGAGTTCCTTCTCATCTGTTACGCCAGCAAAGAGTGCCTCTACCTTGCGCTGGGTATCTACCTCAGGCTTCATCTGATAACGCTCGTCATCCAGACGGTCGAGATACTTCTCCTTTACCTCGCCGGCACGCTCATGGAACATACGGTCCAATACCCAATCGGTAATGAACGGACGGGTGAAACGGTCTTCCTGGAAGTGCAAACCATAGCTTTCTATCTCTTCACGGCTCATGGCAAGCGCCGGTGCAAACTGTCCGAGCAATCCATGTACGCTATGTACCGGAATCTCCCAGATACGGAAGAAGCCCAATACGTGGTCGATGCGGTAAGCATCAAAATATCTTGCCATGTTCTTGAAACGGCGGTTCCACCACTGGCAGCCATCCTTCAGCATCTCAAACCAGTTATAGGTAGGGAATCCCCAGTTCTGACCATTGGCAGAGAAGTCATCTGGTGGAGCACCCGCCTGACCATTGAGGTTGAAGTATTTAGGTTCCGTCCATACATCGCAACCATTGCGGTTTACGCCGATTGGAATATCACCCTTCAAAATAACGCCCTTAGCCTTGGCATGCTCGTGAGCCTCCTGCATCTGGCGGTCCAGTACGAACTGTACGAAATAGAAGAACGCCACGTTCTTGTAAGCAGCAGTCTTAGGGTCGGCAAGCGCCTTGCGCTCAGCCTCATCCCATACCTGATGATCTGGCCACTGGTTGAAATCAGCCGTACCATTTTTATCACGCAGGTATGAATACTGTGCGTAAGGAACCAGCCACAGTTCAGCATCCTGGAAGAAAGCCTTATATTCGGCTGTCTTCATCATCTTTCCACCTTCCTGATTGAAGATTTGGCGCAAGTAATTTATCTTGAAATCATTTACCTTTTCGTAATCTATCTTATCCAGTGCATTCAACTCAGCACGTGTCTTCTCAGCCTCAGCACGAGCCTTGGCATCCTTCAGCTCTGGGAGAGCATGGAGGTCGGCATACTGCGGATGAATAGCGAAGACGCTGATGCAGCTGTATGGATAACTGTCGGTCCATGTATGAGTGATGGTGGTATCATTGATAGGAAGGAGCTGGAGCACCTTCTGACCGGTAGAAGCCACAAAATCAATCATGGTCTTCAGGTCACCGAAGTCACCGATACCGGCACTCTTACGGGTACGCAATGAGAATACAGGCACCTGCGTTCCGGCAAGTTTGCGGTTATACAGAGCGAAGGAAGCCTGGTCGAGTTCATAAGATACCAACTCACCTGCCTTCATCTCCGGCAAATCCACGGTTCTGTTCATGCTGTTTTCCCAGAGAAGCTCGTTCTTTGCATTTCTGAAAGCCACGAACTTAAACTCCAGATGACTGCCCTCAAGATGAGTCGCATCAATATCAGCCACCCATTCATTATAGGTATGCTGAGTCATCGGAAGAATCTTCTGCACATCCCAAGCACCCAAAGCTTTATCTGCACCCAATACACCCAGACGCTCACCATCGCGAAGCTGAGGAGCACGGACTATCAGACGCACAATCTTGCTGCCCGTTTCCGGCTTCATCTCCTGTGGAACCTGATGATTGATGCAATCGGTAAAGGCACTGCTGTAGAGGTAAGCATCCTCAGGCATTGCCTTCCAATGATCGTAAAGTGTATAAACCGCAGCCTTCTTGGCATTTACATCGAGCTGATGCTTAATCATAAGCCATTCGGTCTTGACTGCTCTTCCTTCACGTTCTACACTATAATAATAGGTATACGATTTTTCTGGTGATTCAACACACCAGTCGCATGCCCATCTTTCACCATCTGTTGTCTCGAGAGGAAGTTTCAGTTCACCTTCCTCCGTCTGAATGTTTACGACGATCTGTTCGCCGAACATTGCTTTATACTCAATATTAAACTGTACTGTCATAAGACTCTTAAAGGCTCTTGAAAATGTTATAATTTATATTTGCTGCTACAAAGGTAAGAAAAACGTATGAAAAACGTATCAGAAATTTGCATTTTTTCTCACACAAACCTTGCAAACGTTTGCACATTCCCCACTCCGTAGAAACAATCAATTAATCGTTCACTCTGTTACTTACACCTATTTCTTATACTTGATGATACTCACAGACAGCGCACCCGCAATCAGCAGGATACCTGCCACAATCATCATATCGCTCTGATGAGAACCCACCAGACTCAGGACAGTTCCACCGCAGATGGCAGCCACAATCTGAGGGATACAGATGGTTCCGTTAAACAGGCCGAGATAAGCACCCATGTGACCATATCCCTGCAAAGCATTGGTAACAAAGGTGAAAGGCATCGCCAGCATAGCTGCCCAACCGGCACCAATCATCAGGAACGGAACAAACTGCAGATACTGGTCATGCAGGAATGGTATCAGGGCAAAGCCCACACCACCAATAATCAAGCTGACAGCGTATGCCACCTTCGTATTCTTAAACTGAGGGAGAATCACAGCCCAGATAACACTACCTACAGCCTGAACTGCAAAGAGAATGCCCACCCAGTTGCCTGCCTCCTGAAATGCTTCAGAAGCAGGATCGGTCGTATTCCATACGGTTTCAGCGATGGCTCCCGTAGAATAATTCCAGAGATAAAGGAAACCAGCCCAGCAGAAGAACTGAACCAGTCCCACCTTCCAGAAGGTAGATGGCGCCTTGCGGAGCAAAGTAATCCAACCGGCCTTGTCTTCAGAAGCCTCAGCATTAGGATTCTTCACTCTTCCCTCTTCACTCTTCGCTTCATTATAGTCCGCATACTGCTGTGGATTCCACTCCTTCACCTTCATCGATGTGTAGATAACACAGAGAATCAGGATAGCCGCACCGATATAGAACGACCAGATGACAGAATCAGGAACCACACCCTTCTCAGCATAATTCTTGATACCGAGGAAGGTAAAGAGGAACGGGAAGATATATCCGGCTACAGAACCGGCATTGCAGAGGAAACTCTGGATAGAGTAAGCCTTTGCCTTCTGTTTTTCATTTACCATATCGCCTACCAGCATCTTGAACGGCTGCATCGCCATGTTGATGCTCGTATCGAGGAACATCAGCGCTATCAGTCCGAAGAGCATCGCACCGCTCACGGTCAGTCCGAGCGAACCGGCATTCGGCAGCAGGCACATCACCAGGACGGCAATCGTAGCACCCACAAAGAGATAAGGGATACGGCGACCGAAGCGGCACCACGTCTTATCGCTCAACGTGCCCACGATAGGCTGAACCAGGATTCCCATCAGAGGAGGGAGAATCCAGAAATAACTCAAGTTGTGTGGGTCAGCACCCAACGTTGCAAAGATTCGGGAGATGTTGGCGCTCTGTAGGGCGTAGGCAATCTGCACTCCGAAAAATCCGAAGCTCAAGTTCCAGAGCTTCCAGAAACTTAAATCAGGTTTTTGTTTCATCGTTATATTGTTTTTATATTTTTATCTTGTTGTTCCTCGCACCACGAGTCGTGTTCTCACCACTCTCTTCTCCACATCATCTCTAGGGATGGAGCCTTCCACCTGACCAATCAGGATATTGGCAGCTTCCTCGCCTACGGCTACACCTCGCTGCTCAACCGTAGTAAGCATCGGGTCGCACGCCTTGGCACGGTCACCATTGGTGAATCCGCAGATGCTGATTTCTTCAGGCACCTTGAACCCCATCCGCTTGGCGGTATAGAGGATGCCGATTGCCGTATCATCATTGATGGCGAAGAAAGCATCCGGACGATCTTCCTCTATCAGAATATCCGGCGTTATTGCCTCGGCACTGGCACGGTCATCGCAGATTTTCACCCAGTCAGGGTTCTCCGTCAAACCATGCTTTACCAGCGCATCATGATAACCGTTATATCGGTTCTTGGAGATTTCCAGATTCATCGGCGAGCCGTAGAAGGCAATCTTCTTACAGCCCGTATCAATCATGTGGGTAACGGCAGTAAAGGCACCCATATAGTCATCTACCACCACTCGCGAGCAGTTCACGCCCGTACATATTCTATCATAGAAGATGAGCGGCACCCCATTCTGCAGCAGTTTTTCGAAATGGTCATACTGCTTGGTATCCTTCGTCTGCGAAACGATGATGCCACAAACCTTGTTCTGATAGAAGTCTTCACAGATGGCCACCTCCTTATCGTAACGCTCGTTACTCTGCGCCACCATCACACGGTAACCTCTGGCTCTAGCCTCTTCCTCGATGCCCGAAAGCACCGACATGAAGTAATAGTGTACCACCTGAGGTACAATAACTCCAATCACCTTCATCGGCTTCACCTTATTATGTCTTAGAGCTTCACCCAGGAAATTAGGAAAGAAGTTATGTTCACGCGCGTATTTCTGAATACGCTCCTTTTGGGCAGTACTGATACGAGAACTGTCCTTCAATGCTCGGCTCACCGTGGCAACACTTACGCCCAGGTTGCGAGCAATATCTTTCATTGTTATTGTTTCTTTATCGCCCATTGCTATTAGTTGTGCTGCAAAATTACGAAATATCCTCAATATCAGTTCAAAGTTCTTGACTTAAATCAAGTAATTTCTGTGCAAACGTTTGCACAAAATAAATAACGGAATTAACATAAAAATAGTACAACATTAGAAAAAAGAACTTAATTTTGCACACAGAAACGACAAGTTTATGGGCAAGCGCCCCATTCCTACCTTATATAATATAAGTAAGATGCCAGAAAGACTAAACAAGAGCCAGAACGACATTTTGAGTAGGAACGACAACAACTTAAGCCAAGAAGAAAAGAAGAAAAAGTAGATAAATAAATATAATTCATTAACTTAAAAATCAAGCAAATGATGAAGCAGGTAAAAATTAAATTGCCTCTCAGAGCGTTGACCCTAGCAAGCGGTCTGCTTCTGACGGTGAGTTCCTTTGCGCAGAGTAATGCAATTAAGGGACATGTGAAGGATGCTTCTGGTGAGCCTATCATGGGTGCTACCATTACAGTTAACGGTAAGGCAGTGGGCATTACCGACATGGATGGTAACTTCTCAGTTGATGCAGCGCCAGGTGCCAATCTTACTTTCACCTATCTTGGAATGACACCAAAAACAATCAAAGCAACATCTAACATGATGATTACCTTGGTTGACAACCAGAAGTCTTTGAACGAGGTCGTTGTCATTGGTTATGGTCGCGCTAAGAAGAACGACTTGACTGGTTCTGTTACAGCTATCAAGCCAGATGAGATGTCAAAGGGTATCACAAGCAGTGCCTCTGATATGTTGGTAGGTAAGATTGCCGGTGTAGATGTACAGACTGGTGGCGGTCAGCCAGGTACCGGTGCACAGATTCGTATCCGTGGTGGTGCTTCTCTGAGTGCTTCTAATGACCCTCTCTACGTAATCGATGGTTTGGCTATTGACAACAATACCAACAAGGGTATGAGTAACGTCTTAGCCATGATTAACCCTAACGATATCGAGAGCTTCACTGTATTGAAAGATGCTTCTGCTACAGCTATTTACGGATCCCGTGCTTCTAATGGTGTCATCATCATTACAACCAAGAAGGGACGTTCTGGCCAGAAACCATCTGTTACTTATAATGGCAACGTAACACTGTCAACCATCCAGAAGAAATATGATGTGATGAATGCCAGCGAGTACAAGCAGGCTCTTACCTCTCTTGGTATCGACACAAGCACATTAGGCAGTTACGATACAGACTGGCAGAATGAGATTTTCCGCACCTCTGTTTCTACTAATCACAACATTAGTATTCAGGGTGGTCTGAAGAATATGCCTTATCGCGTCAGCTTAGGTTTCGAAGACAACAATGGTATTGTCAAGACAACATGGATGAAGCGTTTCAATACATCTGTCAATGTTGCTCCTTCTTTCCTCGATAAGCACTTGAACTTCAACTTCACAGCGAAGTATATGTTCGAGAAGGACCGCTATGCAAAAGTTGGTGATGCTATCGGTAATGCATTGTCAATGGATCCTACACAGCCTGTATATGGAAATGGTGAAGACTACAAATACGTTGGTGGATATTTCCAGTACTTGCAGAACAAGAGCGACCAGATTAGCGATCCTGATTGGAAGAAGATGGCTGCCTCTCAAGTTACACAGAACCCAGTTGCAGCTCTCGACAACTACAAGTGTATAGCAAAGTCTAATGATATTTCAGGAAACCTTGAGGTAGACTACAAGATTCATGGCTTCGAAGACTTGCATTTGCATGCTGCCATCGGTGCCCAGTATACAGATGGTAAGCAGAATGAAGACATTTCCAAGTATTCCTTCTCTAACAACTATTTTGGATATTATGGCACTGACCATCAATACAAATATAGCATCGAAGGAAAAGCTTTTGCTGAATATGCACACAAGTTCGGTGTTCATGATATCGACATCATGGCAGGTGCAGAGCAGAGCCACTACCACAGAACAGGCTATAACTACGGAAGTGGTATTGATGAGTACTTGAGAGACAACAATCCTCAGTTCGTTGAAGCAGATGGTAAAATGAACTATATATATAGTCCAACGTATCAGAAGAACACCATGTGGAAGGCTCATAACTCATTGGTGTCTTACTTCGGACGTTTTAATTACAACTTGTTAGATCGCTATTTGCTTACAGCAACATTCCGTGCCGATGGTTCTTCTCGTTTCAAAAAAGGCAAGAAGTGGGGTTACTTCCCTGCTGCAGCCTTTGCTTGGAAGATTAACAACGAACCTTTCTTGAAGGACGCAAAATGGCTTGATGAGTTGAAGCTCCGCTTGGGTTGGGGTATGACTGGTCAGCAGAATGGTATTCCAGACTTCTACTATACTCCTGTATATACAGTCAGCGATACTTATGCACAGTATCCATTTGGTGACAAATATTATATAACCATGCGTCCATCAGCATACAATCCTGAATTGACTTGGGAAAAGACAACAACCTACAATGCTGGTTTAGACTTCACCGCTCTCAATGGTCGTTTCGGTATGAATGTGGATGGTTACTATCGTAAGACTACCGACCTTCTGTCAACAATTGCCGTCGCCGGTGGTACTACCTTTGGCGACCAGCTTCTGAAGAATATTGGTTCTTTGGAAAACTATGGTGTTGAATTGGCATTCGATGTCAAGCCTATTGTTACAAAGGACTTCATATGGGATGTAACCTACAACGTAGGATGGAACCACAACGAAATTACACAATTGGATGCAGGTTTGCAAGACTGGGTATGGACTGGAGATAAAGTATCTCGTGGTAACAACACCAAGATTCAGGTAAACAAGGTAGGTCAGCCTATCAAATCATTCTATGTTTTCCAGCAGGTTTATGATGAAAACGGCAAACCTATCGAGGGTCTGTATGTTGACCGCAACGGAAATGGTACAATCGATGATGACGACCGCTATTGCTACAAGAGCCCAGCTCCTGACGTAATCATGGGTCTCACCACCAAGTTCATCTATAAGAACTGGGACTTCAGTGCAGCATTCCATGCCTCAATCGGCAACTATGTTTACTACGATTTCTTGAACGAGAAGGCAGTTTTAGCCGACCTCAGTAAAGACAACATCTTCAGAAATACTACAGCAGAAGCTGTTGATCTTGGTTTCTGGGGTAAAACCTCAAAACCAACCAACACCAGTGACTACTTCGTACGCAATGCTTCTTACTTGAAGTGTACAAACATGACATTGGGATATAGCTTCCCTGCATTGATCAAGGTTGGTGCTGAGAAGATTTGCAGTGGTCGAATTTTCTTCACAGTTCAGAACCCATTCATCATTTCCAAGTATAAGGGTATTGACCCTGAGGTAAGCAGTGGTATCGACAGTAATCCTTACCCACGTCCAATAAGCTTCCAGCTTGGTTTGAATCTTAACATCTAAAAATAAAAAAGGAGACAATTATGAAAAAAATATTTATAACGGCTGCAATGGCAAGTATGTTGTGCATGGGCTTTGTCTCATGCGCAGACGAACTGAATATCAAGTCCATTGATCCACAGTCTTCCCCAACATATACTGCGGAGGGCCTCTTGGCTAAACAGTATGCAACCCTCGGTCTTACAGGTCAGAAAGGTGCTGCTGGTTCACCAGACTTGAGTGGAGACGAGGGTGAGAGCGGATTTATCCGTACCGTCTTCAACTTGCAAGAATTAATGACAGACGAAATTTTGTGGGCATGGCAAGACAATGAAGGTATTGCCGCTATTACCCACATGAACTGGGATAAGAGTAATGCACGAGTAAACTGGGCATACCAGCGATTAATTTTCGACATCACCCTGTACAACCAGTTTATTTCCGAGCAGACAGGTAAGATGAGCGAAGATAAGATTGCAGAAGTCCGCTTCCTCCGTGCACTGAACTACTATTATTTCCTCGACCTGTATCGCAAGGCTCCTTTCAAGGAAACCTTCGACAGCAATCTCCCTATTGAGAAAAGCGGCAAGGATCTCTACGAGTGGCTTGACAACGAGTTGACTACCATCGAGCCTATGATGGCAGAGGTGGGTGCTTATAATAACAGTGAGAATTTCGGACGTGCCGACCGTGGTGCAGCTTATGCCCTCCATGCTCGTTTGGCACTTAACTCAGCTGTTTATACAGATGGTCAGGTTAAGGACTACCAGAAGGCTATCGATTATTGCGACAAGATTATCAATAGCAAAAAATACGACCTTTCTCGAAAAGCAAAGAATGGCTACAGCGGTTACCAGCAGTTGTTCATGGGCGACAATGATTGCAATCCAGAGGCAATGAAGGAAATTATCTTTGCTGTTCGTCAGGATGGTTTGAAGACTCGCCAGTATGGCGGTTCTACTTATCTCGTAGCAGCCTGCACCAAAGCTGGCATGCCATCAGCAAGTACCGCTGACCCTTGGAAATGTATCTTTGCACGCGAAGACTTGGTTAAGAAGTTCTTCCCTAAAGGGGATATTCCTATGGCAACGACAGATGATGTTTTAGCTAATGCAACAAAGGATCAGATTATCGCAAAAGATAATGAGAAAGGCTACGGCACAGACGCTGTTATAGCAAAGGCAAAAGACGACCGAGCTTTGTTATACATGGGTGTAGGTGGCTGCGAAAGTGGAAAAGTTCGTACACTCAATCCAGGTGAAGCTATCACAGACCCTCTGAATGGTGCCGCTATCGTAAAGTGGAGCAATTTCCACGCAGATGGTACAGCACAGCATGACCAGAACTTTTCAGACACCGACATTCCATTGTTCCGCCTGGCAGAAATCTATCTGACCCGCGCAGAGGCAAAGTTCCGTCTCAACGGCAGTCAGGATGGTTTGGCTGACATCAAGTTAGTTCAGGACCGTGCTAACCGTGCTCCTGATTTACAAGCTACATCAGTAGATAATCAGACCCTTATAGATGAATGGTGCCGTGAGTTCTTCATGGAAGGTCGCCGCCGTTCTGACTTGGTTCGCTTTGGCTTATTCTCAGGTTCTAAGTACCTCTGGAGTTTCAAGGGTGGTGTACCTAATGGTTCAGGTATTGAATCACATTTCGATATCTACCCTATTCCAGGCAATGAGACAAAGAATAACCCTAACATGACACAGAACCCAAAATACTAATTGTTAGGTTAACAGATTAAATTAAAAAAGAAAGAATTATGAAAAAGATATTCAAATTCATGCTGTTGCCAGCATTGGTACTCCCTTTGCTCTTTACATCATGCGATGATGACAGAGACAGCAACCCTACATTGGACTTGAGTCATGTTGCAGATGGATTTGTATTGAACACTCCTGCCGTAGCAGAAAACAATACTTACGATCTCATCAGTGCAAAAAGTTTAAGATTGACATGTTCTCAGCCAAACTATGGTGGAGTACCTTACTCTATGAGATATTACGTACAGGTATCTATCGATCCTGCATTCGTCAGCGATGGTACTGCTACTCACACAGAGTTAGCGACATTCTATAGAACTGCCGATATGCAAGTTAATGCAACTGAAATAAACAACGCTATAGTAACTCTCTTTCAGGCTGCAAATCCTGATACAAGTGTTCCTGCAGAAATGCCTGTTTACATTCGCTTGCGTGCTGTGATTGGAGACGCTACTGATACAAGTTTGGGCGAGACATTCTCAAATACCATCACCTTGCGTTCTGTGAAGGCTACTTATGAGGCTCCTGATGCTAAGTTCACTGACAACCTCTACTTGATTGGTAGTTCTATCCAGACTCCATGGAAGAGTTGGAAACAAATTCCTAAGGTCTTTGGTTTGGAAGGTAACTACTATGGTATAATCTACTTGCCAGCTGGTGGTGAGTTCAAGTGGGGTACAGAAAACAATGACTATCGCGGTATTAACCGTCTTAAGGAAATCAACGATGTAGCTGGTGCAGGTATCTCTGCAGGTGAGGAACAAAACATCAAGGTAACCAACGCAGGTTGGTACACTCTCTTGTTCAAAGGTAAGATTACAGAAGACAAGAAGAATATTGACTGGACACTGTCTGTTTACCCAACAAAGGTTTACATCTTAGGTGGTAGTGTCGAGATGTCTGGTACTTGGGCATTTGATGACGCTTATGCTCTGACAGCTCCAGCAGATAAGAATGGCAAATGGGTTTCTCCAGCATTCACTGCCAGCGCAGAACTTCGCGCAGCTGTCAAGGTGGGCGATTTGGACTGGTATAGAACAGAATTCACCGTTTACAAAGGCAACTTATTCTGGCGTAGATATGATATCGTAAACAACTGGGCTGAGACTGAGGGCCCAGATTACTCTGTAACTACCCAAGTTGGACAGAAGTTGTATATCGACTTTGATAATTACACAGCAGAAGTTAAATAATTAAGACCAAAGCACAATGAAAAAAACATTATTATATAGCTTAGCAGTCTTGGCAAGTGTTACACTTGCCAGCTGCAACGGCGACTACGATGATTGGGCTAATCCTCAGACCAATCCACGGGAGGCCTCAGCTGCCACATACGGAATTACTTTCGCAGCAGGTACTGAAGCAGAAAGTAGCTTGCCAGACAATGACGGTATTATCAATCTCGTCACAGTCAATTCATCAGATGCAGATGTTACAGGTTTCACACTCAAAGACTTGAAAGTAAATGGCGAAGCCATAAAAGGCAAGATCAACGGTAACAGCATTCAGGTAAATGCAACTGAATTGGAGAAGATTCTTTGCAGCCAGAACAAATCACGCGCAAGCGTTGCTCGTGACATCAACGTTGAGTCAAAGGTTTCTGCCAACTTGGCATCAGGTGATGCCGTTGCCATCAATACCGTAGGTACGACGACAGCCAAACTTAAGCCATCCCCAACTCCTGCTATTGATGCGAATGGCTACTACATGCTTGGCGAAATTAATGGCAATAACTGGGATCCAAAAAATCCTGTATGGATGAACAAAGTGTCTGATGGTGTTTACCAGCTCAAGGTCACCACAGAGAAAGATAAGAACTATTTTAAGTTCTACGAAGGCAGCAAGTTCGAAAGCAACAACTGGGATGTTATCAACACAGGTGTCATGGGTTGCGAGAAAGACGGTAGCGAAGATGCTTCTGGTATAATCTATTATACTGGCGACAGCTGGGGTACTCCACAGTCAATGGTTATCGTAGGTACGGGTACATGGATTGTAACTCTCGACATGAACAACCTGTCTTACTCTGTAGGCAAGCCTATCCTCTATATGGCAGGTGATGCTAATGGCTGGAACCATAGTGACGTTCTCAATAGTGATGATGGTGTTAAATTTACAGGTTATATGTACCTGAACCAGAATGGCTTCAAGTTCAGTACTCAGCCAAACTGGAAAGGCACTAGCTATGGTGCAGACTTTGATACAGCTCCTGATGCAGGAAACATCGTGATAACAGAAGAAGCAGGTTTCTATCAGGTAGATGTTGACTTGTCTGCGAAGACTTACACACTGACTCCATTTACTATTGGTATCATTGGCAACGCAACTCCTAAAGGTTGGGATGGCGATACGAATATGACATACAATCCGGAAGAGCGCTGCTGGGAACTTAAGGACGTCACATTGACTGATGGCGAAATGAAGTTCCGTCACACAAACGATTGGTCTCTCAGTTGGGGTGGAGAATTAGATAACCTCACTACACAGAATGGTCCAAACATCGTTGTAGCAGCTGGTACTTACGACATTAAACTTAAGGTTAATTGGGCAGAAGGAACAGCAAAGTGTGAGATGAAAAAGAAGTAAGCATTTGCTTCATCAAATAAACTTAAAATTAATAGGCGGCTCTCAATTCCGGGAGTCGCCTATTTTTTTCTTTCTCCTCATCCTTTTCAAGTATTTTTTCCCTAAAACCTTGGAAGTAACGAGAAAAAGTCGTATCTTTGCAGAAGAAAAGCAGCACTCGGCAAATTGAAAGCAA
>ENA-ORSK01000691-ORSK01000691.1-human-gut-metagenome-genome-assembly--contig:-NODE-691-length-32328-cov-4.026152_pt1 | contig 32328 bp, 25 predicted proteins | sample MGYA00242192_ERZ509159 | MGnify/ENA primary metagenome ERZ509159 (study PRJEB26280, sample SAMEA2338663) | human gut metagenome | biome: human gut; feature: human-associated habitat; material: faeces...
ATATCATTTCACTAATGGACAGGCGGGAAAGCCTATAAAATGGGGAAAGTTAGAGAGATAATTATATAAATTCAAGTTTATTGGGAAGTCGCAGAGAACGAAAAATCGGAATTTAACGCTTGAAAAAATGAGAATTTACGGAGGAAAATAGTAATGGCATTGTTCCTACTGATTACATATATAGTGATTTTAATATTTCAAATAATATTATTTGTGATATCCATTCGCAAGAAAACAAAAAAGCTTTGGCGGATATTGTTTTCGGCAGAACTAGTTCCGCTGCTTATATCCATAGGACTGATGATTTACTATAATGATTTACCTGGATATGGATTTATGCCAGGACTAACTTATCTTGGAGAAATATTGTTTAGTTTAGGAGCGGTTGTTTTGTACTGTATAAGTTTCCTGATTTCTATATGCAGTTATATTGCAATTTCAAATAAACAAACTTAATTTGAGGTATTCCACTTGGGTGTTTATTTGAGTTCTTTGAATGAGCTTAAATATAATGTTAAAATTTTAAAGAAGTTGGCGTGTAGTTGAATAGAAAGAGAAATCGAAGTTTTGGAGAGAAAATTAATGGTAGAAAAAACATATCAGACTCCTTGTGGAACAATCCACTATTGGACAAACGTTTCACACCCGGATGAAATTACCCTTGTTTTTCTGCCCGGATTGACTGCCGATCATAGATTGTTTGATAAGCAGATTCAACATTTCAAGGAGAAGTATAATGTTGTGGTATGGGATGCACCGGCACACGCCGCTTCATGGCCGTTTCGGTTTGATTTCGATTTGTTCGATAAGGCAAAATGGCTGAACGATATTTTAAATCAAGATAAAATTGCCAAACCGGTCATTGTTGGGCAGTCTATGGGCGGATATGTTGGGCAGGCTTATGCACAGCTCTATCCAAACCGATTAACAGGTTTTGTCTCCATTGACTCTGCACCGTTGCAACGAAACTATGTGACTGCGGTTGAACTCTGGCTTCTGAAGCGAATGGAACCAGTATATGCTCATTATCCATGGAAATTGCTTTTGAAATCGGGGACGGAAGGAGTTGCCACGTCTGATTATGGCAGAAATCTAATGCGTGAAATGATGCTGGTCTATGATGGTGACCAAAAGCGTTATGCGCAAATTGCTGGGCATGGTTTTCGTATTTTGGCAGAGGCAATGGAAAAGAATCTGCCATATGAACTGAAATGCCCATCTTTGTTAATATGTGGAACTCAAGACCATGCCGGTTCATGTATAAGGTATAACAAAGCATGGCACCAAAAGAGCAAAATTCCTTTGAAATGGATTGAAGGAGCTGGACATAATTCTAATACAGATAAACCGGAATTGATAAACAGTTTAATAGAAGAATTTGCCGCAGGTATTTAATAACAGACAACTCTCAGATTATGTAATCGCAAATCGAAGTTTGTAAGGAACAGAAACTTTGAATTTTACGCACTATTAACTTTTGGATATAAAGTGCCAATATTACAAATATAGAAACGGATTTCTGTAGATTTGTTCAAGGAGGATTAAAATGGCAATTAATTTATATGGAAATGTAAGTGGTACTTATCAAAAACCAAATATAGATTTATTTGAAATGGCTCGGAAACAGAATAATCAGCCTGTAAAATTTTGTGATACAGAAGCGGGTAAAAATCTTCCGGCCATAAAGGTTAATATCTCAGAGGAAGGCTTACGTGCTTTACATGGTAGTAAGATGAAGGGTAGCGTAGATATACAAAAGCAAATGGAAGAAATGCAGTATATTTCGGAGCATCAGCCTGTGGAGAGTTTTACAAACAGATTATCAAGGGTAATGCAGAATAGTTATGTGCAGTTCTCCGAGAGTAATTCAGATGAAAAACTGACAATACAAAAAAAGGCGGATGTATTGTTGGGAGAATTCAAAAGTATTTGTGATGAGATTAACTCAGGATATGACGGTGGAACCAGAGTAAGATTTATTGAGGATTCTACGTCAACAGATGGTTTTAGAAAATTGAGTAAAGATGATGAACTGTCGATTCTGTTAAGTGAATTTAGCAATTTTGTTGAAGGACGTTTTGGTAAAACCCATCAGGAAGAAAGTGAAAAAGTAGCAAAAATTGTGAATGATTTGCAGAAGGTAAAACAGGAAATGGGACGTGGAGATATTCGGTATTATGAGCCAGAATATATTCCAAGTGATTTTGTTGAAAAATTACTGAAAGCAGCAAGTGATTATATAAAGGCATAGAAGGAAGAAACGGAAGTTCAAATTTCAGTTTATAGGGATGATTCAATAATTATTTTTGCATGAAAAAGGGTGCGAAGCACCCTAGTCCGTCAAGGGGTTCAAATGGGCCGGTGGACCATTACTCTGAACCGACCGAAGCGAAGCGTCTCTCCCAGCGGGTCCATAGATGTGTTGTGACACATCGTATTGGGTTATTATCCGTCACGCTTCTCTCAGATATCGTAGCTTTGCTACGAAAAGAAAAATTGAATTTGTAAAGAAATCAGCAAGGGCTGAAAAAAGGAATCGAGAAATCGGTTCCTTTTTTGTTATGGTGACAAGGAAAATGCAACATGCTTGCATGTTTACATTTGACGACCACTAATCAGCACCACAGCGTGCAGAGCGCGTTGTGGCGCTGGCACGGATAAGGAGGAAATTGAGATCGAAAAGAAAAAAGTGAGAGCAACCAGGACAAACGGTCGCAAAGACAGTAATGGTGTATTCAAGGCAGGTCATAATGACCGGTCATTTAATCTTGAAAATGCAGAGCATGTTGATGCTGACAGGAGCAAATGGAATGTTTACTGGGATTATCTGCAAGGATATAACCTTGCAGATGAAAATGGAGTCCGACCGGAAAGACAATATTTATTTGATGAAGTTGAATACCTTTATTATCACAAACAATTCGGAGATTTCATAGATGCACAAAATGAGAGGCATCGAAAACGGAATGGAGTACTATCTGGATGATGGAGAAACGAAACACTTTGCGCCCGAATCCCATATCCGTATGTTAAGCTGTTAAAAACAGTCAATAAAAATAAAGTAAGAAAATAAAGCAAAAAAGAATCGAGGAATCGGTTCTTTTTTACTTTTGTAAACCCACGATCCTGATTCATGTTAATACAAAAACAGTTGTTAAAGCAGAGAAAGAAAAATAAAAACTAATAAAAGCAGAGAATAAATAGAGAATTAACAGAGAATAATAAAGAAAAAACGGAGAAAATAAGAAAAACCAATTGACAGATTTTCTGAAAAGGTGTATTGTGAGTATAACAATTCAAAAGGGGAGAGAAATATGAGTACTATACAGGATGTGGCTCAGAAAGCCGGAGTATCAGTATCAACTGTATATAAAGTTTTTAGTGACAGTTATAAAACGCGTGATGAAATCAGAGAACGTGTACTTAAAGCGTGTGAAGAACTGAACTATTCGCACCATTCCATGATAAAGAAGCGTAAGCTTCTGGGCATGATGTTTAGTGAGGTTACGAACTCTTTTACCAATACATTAATGCAGATGATCATTGATGAACTGGGTGATGAATATGATATTGTCACTTTGTATAGCAACGAGGATCTGACAAGGGAAAAGCAAAATATAACCTGTCTGGAACAGATGAAGGTTGATGCGCTTATTTTTGCAACAGTTTCGAACCAGGAGTATCCGGAAATTAATAAGATGATCAGCGATGGCAAACCGGTAATACAGTTTTTTATGCAGACACATCCGGGAGCAGATGCGATTTTATTTGACGATGAATTAGGTACCTATCAGGCAGTAAAGTATCTTATTCAAAATGGACATAAAGATATCCTGATGTTATACAAATACAGAATAGGATTTCCACAGAGAAGCAATGGATATAGAAAGGCCTTTGAAGAAGAGAGATTAGAAGTGGATGAGCGTTATTTATATGATATTCCATATAATGACAGCATCCGTGGAGTAATTCAGAATAAGATCCAGGAATTAAAGCCATCTGCAATTCTGGCGGTAAATGAAATAATTGCAACATCTACAGTATGTGCTTTAAAGGAAATGAAGCTTATGGTTCCACAGGACATCAGTCTGATCATATATGATGATCTCCCGTGGGCAGCAGCCTCTAAGCTTACAACGATAGGTCATGCATTCGATTCGGCAGGATCACTTTGCAAAAATATATTAATGGAAATAACAGGTCTTGAGAAGAAACATACTCCAGTCCGGCTTGTGATTGATCCGATGCTTATAGTGAGGGATTCTGTAAGAATTTTAACTAAATAAAATGTAACTATTCAGAGCCATGCAAATTTAAATAATGTACGTCGAATGCTTGCATTCGTAAGGACATTTTTAAATTTATATGGCGAAGTAACTACATGAGCAAAGGGAACTGCGCAGCAGTGAGCTTGCGAATGGAGTTCTGAATAGTTACAAAAAATGTGAATTAAGACATTACTCCGGAGGTATGTTTTAATTGCAAAAGAATTATGTACTTTCCAGACAGAGACAGGTATTAGTGAAGGATATGGCATGATTTTGGCGCAAATAGAATTTAAGTCATGAAACAAATGGGAGGAAAAATAATGGTAAAACGTATAATGGGTTTAATCCTGACAGGAACAATGATAATGTCATTACTGGCATGTGGTAAAGCGGATACTGATACTGCGAAGACAACGCAGAGCGACAGCAATAGTAGCATCAGCAGTAGTAGTGAAGATGCGAGTAACAGTGAGGGCGATGTGATTACCTTTACATTTGCAGAGCATGTTGCGGATATTGAAAATCAGGCACCGCAGGTATATGCAGTAGTACAGGAATTTATGAAACAGAATCCTGATATTAAAATCGAAATGACGGGGGCTGCACAGGATGAGCACACCCAGAAAATCAAGCTGGCATCCCAGTCCGACAGCTTGCCGGATCTTTTTTACTCATTAAAGGGTGATGCTGATGCATTGGCTGAGGCTGGAATGCTGGCAGATCTTTCAGAGGATATTCTTAATGATCAGGAATTCGTGGACGGATTTCTACCCGGTATGCTTTCAGTAATGGAAAAGGATGGAGCTGTTTATGGATTGCCTGCAGAGATTTTCTGTAATGGGATCTGGTATAATAAAGCATTGTTTGATCAGTGTGGCCTGGAAATTCCTGTAACCTATGAAGACCTCATGAACTGTGTTAAGGTTTTCAATGAAAATGGAATTGTTCCAATGGCAAGAGGAACAAAGGATGTATGGAGCAGCTGGTCCCTTATGACAATGCATTGCAGATATGGTTTCTTTGATCATATTGATGGAATCCTTAGTGGAACAGATAAGTGGCTGAATGATGACTATTTACGGTTTTATGAAAAACTGCAGGATATGGCAGAGCAGGGAACATTCCCGGATAATGCTTCTTCAATAGGATACTGGGAAGCTACAGAAATGTTTCTTGGCGGACAGGCAGCAATGTTTGACAGTGGTGCGTGGGATACAAAGAAATTTGATGAAAGTGACCTTAAGGATAGCATTGGCTTCTGGTGGGGACCGACATTTGAAGATGGAGTTGGAAATCAGGAAATTTCAATGAAAGCACCTTCTCACCCATATTGTGTATCAGCCAAGACCAAAAAAGAAGATCCGGAAAAATATCAGGCTATTATTAAATTTTTAAAATTCTATTATGGTCCTGAGGGAACGGAAATTATTGCAGCAGAAAATCAGAGTGTACCGGTTACCCGTTATGAAGGAGAAATTGATGCTGATAAGTATCCGGTGTTTGCGAGAGTGATTGAACGGATGAATGATGATTGGGAAAGTCCTGATACCTGTCCTAATATGAAACTGCCCGGACAATTTGAAACTACATATTTCGAGAGTATGGTTGGTGTTATCAATGGTATTTATACACCGGAAGAAGCTCTTCAATTTCTAGATGATCAGACGGAAGCGCAGGGTATTATAAATAAGTAATTAGCATAAATGATCTGTCAGAGTCTAAGCATTCTGGCAGATCATTTTTAGTGAGGTGAGAAATTTATGCATTGGTTAAGTAAAAAAAGCACAAAAATTATCATGATTATGCCGGCAGTAATTTTGTTCACTGTTTTTTTTCTGGCACCTATTTTTATCAGTGTCTATTATAGCTTTACAGATTTCTCCGGAATTGGAGCAGCAAAATTTATCGGTTTTAAAAATTATCAGGTATTGCTGAAAGATAAATTCTTTTTTATTGCTTTGAAGAATACGTTTATTATTTTGATTGGTATAACAATTACCATTCTGCCGTTGTCATTTATTGTGGCATTGCTTCTGGAAAAACCATTTCGGGGAAGTGGAGTTGTGCAGTCCATGATCTTTGCCCCGAATGTAATTGCACCAATATTAGTCGGTCTGATCTGGCTGTTTATTCTGGATCCGAAAATGGGAATGATTAATGCAATATTGAGGAGTATCGGACTGAGTGATTATCAACAGCAGTGGATTGGAGGTAAAACCCTGACCCCCTATTCGGTTGCCTTTGTATATTTATGGCAGGTACTTGGTTTTTATACAACTATTAATATGGCCGGCCTGAGAAGTATTCCGGCAGATATTTATGAAGCGGCGGAAATTGATGGTGCGAATTATTTTCAAAGGATACGAAAAATAACCATACCTATGATGAAAAATACAATAGTGATTAATACGATACTGATCATCACGGGTGGATTCAAAATCTTTGAGACCGTAAAGCAGCTTACCAATGGTGGACCGAACCATATGTCAGATGTGTTGGTTACCTATATGTACGATACTACCTTTACCTCATCACGTTACGGATATGGTATGGCGGTTGCTACGGTATCATTTGTCCTGTGTCTGATTTTCTCGATCATATATCTGGTTAATGTCGGAAAATCATTAGAACAAAAGGAGGGATAAATTTGAATATGAAAGCTAATTGGAAAACGATTCTGTCCAGATGCGTACTATTCGTTATTACAGCGGTAACTGCTATTCCGCTTTTATGGCTGGTTGTCTTGTCCTTTAAATCAGATACCGATATTTTGAATAATCCATTTTCCCTGCCGGAACATATTGATCTGGCCAATTACGAGAGAGCTCTTGATACATTGCCATTATTTAAAATGTTCGGCAATACACTTATTGTTGCAGTGTTTGCATTACTGATCAGCCTTGTCTGCACCTTTATGATATCCTATGCGATCACAAGACTGCATTTTGATCATGCAAAAATACCAAATGGCTTGTATTTATTGTTTGTGTCAGGACTTACGATACCGCCATATATTGTTATTTTTCCTACCTATCGGATTATTGTGGCAATGGGGCTGCTGGGAAGCCGGTTTTCCCTGATTTTGCCATTGGCAACAACAACGATGGCATTGGGCGTCCTTTTAATGGTAGGATTTCTGAGAGAATTCCCGAGCGAAATAGAAGAAGCGGCCATTATTGATGGATGTAATATTTATCAAATGTGTACTCAGGTTGTATTACCGATTATTAAGCCGGTTCTGGCAACCGTAATTATTTTTAATGTACTTTATTTCTGGAATGAATACCCAATATCATCCGTACTGGTGAATGATACAAATATGATGACGATTTCACTGGGAGCGTCAATGTTCCGGGGCAGATACAGTATGGATTACAGTGGAATGATTGCAGCTACGGTCATTATCATTATTCCACAGTTGGTTTTTTATGTTTTCTTCCAGAAATATATTGTTGAAGGTATGACAGCAGGTGCAGTTAAGGGCTAATTATTAATAGAAGGAGAATATCAGATTTATGAAAAAAATATATTCAGATGACGAATTGTTTTGCAATAATGAACAAAAGGCATATTCCGGTGATGCCGGATGTGTGGATTTTCTGTTAGGGGGGATCGGAACTGGAAATGTTTCCCTTGGAGCCAGAGGAAATCTTACAACCTGGCAGATTTTTAATCAGCCGGGACAGATGAATCGTATGCCATATACTTTTTTCTCTATATGGATGAAACAGGATGGAGGAGAAGCAATTTCCAGAGTGCTGGAAAGTAAGCTTAATCCGCCGTTTAACAGATCACAAGGCTTTTTCCGGAATGAGGTTGCAGGTCTGCCACGTTTTGACAGTTCTGTAATGACCACAAAATATCCCTTTGTTAATATTGAATTTCAGGATGAAGAAATACCTGTTCAGATCAGTCTGGAAGCGTATACACCATTCATTCCGCTTAATGCGAAAGATTCAGGAATACCGGGGGCTTATCTGAATTATAAGGTAAAAAATACTACAAAAGAGAATATAGAAATTTCCATTGCCGGTTCTATGAATAATGCAGTAGGATTTGAAGGATATAATAATTTTTCTTTTATGAAGCATGCCGGTGATAGAGAAAATGAATATCGTAGTGATGATGTTATCCGTGGAATTATGTATACTGGAAAGAATTTTTCGGATAAACATATTACATGGGGAAATATGGCATTATCCACAACAGAGAAAGAAGAATACATTACTAAAAAACCTCTTTGGTATCAGGGACAGTGGACAGATGGTGGAGAAGATTTCTGGCAGGATTTTTCTACAGATGGAAGACTCAACAATGAAAGCATCTATGATCAGGTTGGAAGTAATTGGGCGGAAAAGTCTGATTTCAGTTTCCTGCATTTCACAGATAAAATAGGCTCCTTATGTATCACCCAGACATTAAAGCCGGGAGAGGAAAAAGTTTTTCCTTTTATTCTCAGCTGGTACTTTCCTAACAGACCCAAGATGTGGATTGAGTTAGACAAAGACAAACAGGATATCGTTGACGGAAATTATGATGTTACGAAAAACTACTATGCAACACTCTTTGAGGATGCCTGGAATGTGGCTTCTTATTTAGCCGGTAATGCGGACAGATTGTATGATGAGAGTGCTAAGTTTGCACATGCGTTTTTTGATACAACTCTTCCTGGCTATATACTTGAAGCAGCAGCAGATAATATTACGGTAATGCGGAGCCCTACATGCTTTAGAATAGAAAACGGTGATTTCCTTGGATGGGAAGGTGTAGATGATGCACTTGGATGCGGTCCTGGAAATTGTACACATGTCTGGAATTATGCACAGAGTGTAGCTGTTTTGTTCCCGGAGCTGGAGCAGTCAATGCGAAGGATAGAGTTTGTTGATGAAATACGGGATGATGGGTACATGCCATTCAGAGCTTATACGCCATTTGATTTACCACAATGGGAAATGACACCGGCGGCAGATGGACAGCTCGGCTGTATTATCCGATTATACAGAGAATGGGTTATCAGCGGGAATGACTCTTTGATAAAGGAATGCTGGAATGGGGTAAAAAAGACTCTGGATTATACTTTGAAGGTATGGGATTGTGATGAGGATGGAGTACTGGAGCAGCCACAGCATGTTACCTATGATACAGAGCTGTATGGAATCTCCAGTATGGCAACCAGTATCTACATTGCGGCATTAACAGCGGCAGCTGAAATGGCAGAATTTATGGAGTGTGATGACCTGGCAGACCGGTATCGTAAATTGGCAGCGGATGGTGCAGGTAAACTGGACAAGGTAAGCTGGAATGGAGAATTTTATGAGCAGGTATTAGATAATGTGAATGCTTATCGTTATCAGTATGGAAAGGGATGTCTGTCAGATCAGCTTTTGGGACAGTATATGGCATTCAATGCGCAGCTGGGTTATATCTTACCTGAAGAACATGTAAAGAAGGCGGTACAGTCTGTTTTTGAGTATAATTTTGTTGAAAAAGCAAAGAAGAATGTACATGCAGAAAGAGCATATATTTTAAATGATGAAAAGGGTCTTACCCCATGTACCTGGCCAAATGGTGGTAAACCGATTTTCCCGTTTGTATATTATGGAGAAGTCTGGACTGGAATAGAATATGAAGTTGCTGCTTTATTAGTCCGTACTGATCAGGTGAATGAAGCATTAACCATTGTTAAAGCGCTCAGAGACCGTCAGGATGGTTTTAAAAGGAATCCTTTTAGTGAAAATGAATCCGGTTATTACTATACAAGAGCAATGGCATCCTGGGCGGTATACGAGGCTTTACTCGGATATCACTATGACATGCGTAAACAGGAACAGTCTTTTGAGCCGAAGCTGAATGAAGATCATTTTGATGGTTTCTGGTGCAATGGAAGACAATGGGGAGTTGTTCACCAGAGGAAGGATAATGACGGAACCCTGTATCAGACCACAGAGGTATTATATGATGCGGTTAAAATGTAAAGATCAGTGTTTTCTGATCATGGAGGGAGCATAATGGACCATAACGGGCATTGGTGGCAAAAGAGTGTGGTATATCAGATATATCCACGCAGCTTTATGGATAGTAATGGCGATGGAATAGGTGATTTACAAGGGATCATCGGTAAATTGGATTATTTACGGAATCTGGGTGTAGATGTGATCTGGCTGTCTCCCTTTTATGCATCGCCTAATGCGGATAATGGATATGATATTAGTGATTATCAGAAGATTATGGAGGAGTTTGGAACCATGGATGACTTTGATGAGCTTTTAAAAGAAGCTCATCAGAGAAATCTGAAGATTATTATTGATATGGTAGTGAATCATTCCTCGGATGAACATGAGTGGTTTAAAAAGAGCAAAGCAGGAATAGAACCCTATCGTAATTATTATATATGGCGAAAGGGCGTTGATGGGAAAGAACCCAACAACTGGCGTTCTAATTTCAGTGGAAGCGCATGGACCTACTCTGAAGAACGACAGGAATATTATCTGCATCTTTTTCATAAAAAACAGCCGGAATTAAATTGGCAGTGTGCGGAATTAAGAAATGAGATTTATCGCATGATGAATTGGTGGCTGGATAAGGGAGTGGATGGATTCCGTCTGGATGTTATTAATTATATAGGTAAGAATCCGGAATTTCCCGATGGAGTCATTGGAAAAGATGGTTTGGGCGATTTTGTACCGTATGCAGTGAACCTTCCCATCTCTCATGATTATATAAAAGAGATGAACAGTCAGGTATGGCATAACAGAGAGGGAATCCTTACGGTGGGTGAGACGCCGTTTGCCAGTACGGATGATGCCGTTCAATATTCCTGCTTGGATAATACGGAGCTGAATATGGTTTTTCAGTTTGAGCATATGGATCTGGATAATGCAGAGGATGGTTCCAAATGGTCTGACAGACGTATTCCGTTATTGGAATTAAAGAGAAGCTTCAGCAACTGGCAGAGGAAATTATATGGAAAGGCATGGAACAGCCTGTACTGGTGCAATCATGACCAGCCACGTGTTGTATCAAGACTGGGTAATGATACGGATGAAACATGGTGGAACAAATCCGCCAAAATGCTGGCTACATGCCTGCATTTTATGCAGGGAACTCCCTATGTCTATCAGGGAGAAGAGCTTGGAATGACCAATTATCCATTTTCGGATATCAGGGATTTCCGTGACGTCGAAAGTATTAATGCTTACCATGAGTATACAGAAATCTTACACGTAGATAACGATAAAATGATAAGTTATCTGAGAAATAAAAGCAGGGATAATGCTCGTACACCGATGCAATGGGACGAAACCGATGAGGCAGGATTTACTACAGGCGTCCCTTGGATGCCGGTAAATCCTAATTATAAAAGGATAAATGCTGCTGCTCAGATTGGTGATGAGGATTCCGTTTATAATTACTATCGCAAACTGATTTCCCTGAGAAAGGAATATCCGATTATCGTAAATGGTGATTTTGAACTTGTGGGAGAGAATAATGCTGATGTCTTCGCATACCTGCGTCATTGGAAGGATCAGATATTATGGGTGGCATGCAATTTTACAGATCGGATGCAGAAGATCGTAAGTCCGTCGTCCAATCATGCAGAATACCGGAAGTGGGATGTGATCTGTGACAATTATAGTCCGTCAGGATATCCCTTCGAAAAAGGCCAGATAGAGCTGCGGCCATATGAGGCAGTAGCAGTTCTTGGCAATTCATGATATAGCGTAAAGCGGAAATTGGAAAGCATCTGAAATGCAATGAAAGCTAAGAGTAATCGGGAAAATCCGGTTGCTCTTTTTATTTTGTATAAGCTATAATGTAACTATTCAGATCTCATTCGTAAAACCGCTGCTAACGCAGATCAAGTTTTACTCATTGAGGTTACTTCGCCATATAAAATTGCTGTTCTGTATGAATGCAAGCATTCACAGAAAGCAATTTTGCATGGCTCTGAATAGTTACGATATAATGAGGATATCAGGATCACAATCAGGAGGAGCAAGTTTATGGATATTTCTGCTTTTATAGAAATAGCGAAAAAACTTCATGTTCTTGGAATTAAAATTACCAAGGATGGTGAGCTTATGAATGAATGGTATAGTGAAGAGGAATGCCGTAGAAATATTTATTCAGCGGCGAAAAGCTTTACATCCTGTGCAGTCGGTTTTGCGGTTCAGGAAGGATTAATATCGTTAGATGAAAAACTGACAGACGCTTTTTCAGAAGATTTACCTGAGGTAATTGATGAGAATCTGCAAATGGCAACCGTTCGAGATCTGCTCACTATGTGTCTTGGACAGGAGCAGGGGAGTCTTATGGGAGCGCAGCGTCCGCTATATAAGGAGGATGACTGGGTGAAAATGGCTTTAGCTATTCCCTTTAAATACAAGCCGGGGACACATTTTGTATATAACAATGTTGGCCCATATCTTGCAGGAATTCTTGTACAAAGACGTTCAGGCTGTGATCTGGTTTCCTATCTTATGCCCAGGCTTTTTACACCTCTTTTCATAAAACGTCCGACCTGGGAGATTGATCCTCTTGGAAATAATTTTGGTGCCGGTGGATTGTTTCTTACACTTTCTGAACTTCATAAATTCGGACTGTTTTATCTTAACAAGGGCAAATGGGAGGGCAGGCAGCTTTTGTCTGAAAAATGGATAGAAGAAAGTACAAAGGCATCGGATACCGATTATTATGGCTATCTTTTCTGGAGAGGAGAATATAATTCTTTCAGGGCTGACGGAAAATATTCCCAGATTACCATGATTCTTCCGGATAAGAATGCGGTTGTATCTCTTGTCGCAGAATGCCGTCAGGGTGAAAAGCTTATGCGGGCATTATATGATCTTGTCTGTGCAATTATACCAACATGAAAATGACTGTAAAATCACATTTAAATGTTAAATATTTCACACAAAAAACAGTGGTTTTAGCTGTAGTATCCGCTCTGATGTTTATTGTTGGAGGATTTCTGGTAAAAGAATATAAAATAAATGCATTGGAAAAGAAGGATTATGGTGTTTTCTTAAATGTAACTGACTTGCCATTGGAGCGGTTTAGAAAGTATGAAACCATTGTGATTGATGCGCAGTACTTTACGAAAAAGGATATTGAATTACTACATCAAAACGGCATAACCGTATATACCTATCTCAATATCGGCTCTGTTGAGAATTTCCGGGAATATTATACAGCCTATGCGAAACTGGCAATTGGCAGGTATGATCATTGGGAGGAAGAAGAATGGGTGGACGCGGCCGATACGGACTGGCAGAAGCTTATGGGACAACTGGCTTTGGAGCTGAATGAAAAGGGTGTGGATGGTTTTTTTATTGATAATTGCGATGTATATTATTATTTTCCACGAGAGAGTATTTTTGAAGGGCTTACCGTCATCCTGCAAAATATTATGACATTTGGAAAAGAAGTCATCATCAATGGCGGCGATGCTTATGTGACGGAATATAAGGAACGTTATGGAACGCTTGATGATATTATGACAGGTATAAATCAGGAGACCGTATGGAGCGGTATTGATTTTAATAAAGGAACATTTATTGAGCAGAAGAAGGAGGAGCGGGATTATTTCTGCCAATATCTGGAAGCATGTAAAGCAGAGGGAATGGAAGTGTATCTGTTGGAATATACAACCGACCGGAAACTGATTCGAAAAATAGAAAAGTACTGCAAAAAACAAGGCTTTCACTTATATATTTCAGATACCCTCGAACTGGAGTAAAGGTTAAGCATAGAATGGTTTTGCTTTTGATCTGGAATTTAAAATAATAATCCTGCATTGCATGATGAGAGTTGGAAGACCGGAGACAGAAGAAGGAGTAAAAGAATGTTAAATGATAAAATAAAGGCACTGAGCTCAAAACATGGTGAGATCAGTGCGGCCACACTGCATCTTGCTGCCATGCTGTTCATGCTGATGGATCATCTTTGGGCTACACTGCTGCCGGCACAGGACTGGCTGACCTGTGTCGGGCGACTGGCCTTTCCTGTTTTTGCCTTTATGGCGGTAGAAGGTTATTTTCACACGCACAGCTTTAAAAGGTATGCACTCCGGCTGTTGGTGCTGGCTGTGATTTCTGAGGTTCCCTTTGATCTGATGTATGGTGGAACATGGTTTTATCCATTTCATCAAAATGTGATATGGACACTTTTAATAGGGCTTTTGAGTATCCGTATCATGGAAGCTGTAAGGGAAACGCAAAAAAAATGGGTATATGTGATTGTGGTGGCAGTTGTCCTTATAGCAGGAGCAGTGCTTGGAACCGTATGCATGGTAGATTACTATGGTGCAGGTGTCCTGACCGTATTTGTTTTTTATCTGTTCCGGGGACGGAGCTGGTGGTGTCTGCTGGGACAAGCTGCTGCATTGTACTGGATTAACGTGGAAATGCTTGGAGGTCTGATGTATCCGGTTTCCCTGTTTGGAGCAGAGTTTGAACTATGCCAGCAGGGACTTGCCCTCCTTTCCCTGCCGCTTGTCTGGCTGTATCACGGAAGACAGGGGTATCACAGTAAAAAATTCCAATACTTTTGTTATGCTTTTTATCCGGTGCACATGCTGATTCTTGCACTTGTGCTGAGTTATATTAATCGGTAAAGGTTTATGTGAACAGCAGCATCCCGTCGAATTCCGTCGGTAACTGAATAAATCTTAGTATAGTGTTTTTAGAAAAATGATGATATACTGTAACTATTCAGAGCCATGAAAATCATGGAAACAGGTACGTCAAATGCTTGCATTTGTAAGAACCTGCGACATGATTTATATGGCGAAGTAACCACATGGGTAAACTATGCTGCGTTGGCATCGGTTTTACGAATGGCTGAATAGTTACACTGTACATTTTAGAATGCAACAATTGTACAACAGAGGGATGAAACATGGCGCCTAATAAACATAGAATCAAATTGAAAGGCCGGTTAAAGAGGTATACACAGACGTCCGTGTATCTGGGCATACTGCTTATTTTAATTAATCTGGTGATTTATTTGCTGAGTATACCGGCAGGGCTGCTTCTTACCTGCTTTATTTTGATATACTTTGCGCTTGTACTGTCCATGCAGTTTTATAATAAGCCGGTGATCCTGAATGAGATGGTCAGCTTTGCCACGCAGTACGGACAGATTCAGAAGGTATTGTTGCAGGAGCTTGAAATCCCCTATGCCATTCTGGATGATGAAGGACATGTGATCTGGATGAATGTGGCGTTTGAAAATGTGGTACATAAGGATCGCAGCTATCACAAGTCCATTACCTCCATTTTCCCTTCCATTACGAAAGAGAAGCTCCCGGATGCAGAGGAGCATGTAGAGATTAATCTCATCTATGGGCAGAGCAATTATCTTGCGAAGATGCGTAAGATCCTGACCGATGAAATGGTACGGAACAGCGATGTTTTTGCAAGTGAAGATTATCAGGGATATCTGATTGCTTTTTATCTTTTTGATGAAACGGCACTTCGTCTGGCGTTACAGGAAGTGGATGATCAGAGCCTTGCAGTCGGCATGATCTACCTTGATAATTATGAGGAAGCGCTTGCTTCGGTAGAAGAGGTACGAAGATCACTGCTTACGGCATTGATTGAGCGTAAAATTAACAAGTACATTTCTTCCTTCGATGGAATCTGTAAGAGACTGGAGAAGGATAAATATATGGTGGTTCTCCGAAAGAAATCCATGGAGATGATTGAGCAGGACAAGTTTGATCTGTTAGAGGATGTGAAGACCGTTAATATCGGGAATGAAATGGCGGTTACCGTCAGCATCGGTATCGGTCTGGATGGTCTGACCTATGCGCAGAATTATGAGTTTGCACGCAATGCGATTGACCTCGCACTTGGGCGCGGCGGAGATCAGGCGGTTGTAAAGACACCGAAGAATATCGTTTACTATGGAGGCAAGAGCCAGCAGGTAGAGAAGAATACCCGTGTCAAGGCCCGTGTGAAGGCGCAGGCTCTCCGTGAAATTATTTCCGGCAAGGAAAATGTACTCATTATGGGACACCGTATCCCGGATGTGGACAGCTTTGGCGCAGCTGTTGGGATTTACCGGGTGGCAAGTACGCTGGGGCGTCAGACACACATTGTTCTTAATGAAGTCAGTACCTCCATGAAGCCGATGGTGGATCACTTCAGACATCATCAGGATTATGCGGAGGGGCAGATTGTCAGCAACCAGCAGGCAATGGAGCTTGCCGGCAGTAATACGGTGCTTGTCGTTGTAGATGTGAATAAGCCAAGTATTACCGAGTGCCCGGAGCTGCTCCGGATGTGTAAGTCCATCGTGGTGCTGGATCATCATCGTCAGGGAACGGAGAGTATTGAGAATGCAACATTATCCTATGTGGAAGCATATGCCTCTTCTACCTGTGAAATGGTTTCAGAGATTCTGCAGTATATTGGAGAGACGATCCGCATTACACCGGAGGAAGCAGATTGTATGTATTCCGGTATTATGATTGATACACAGAACTTTATGGCCAAGACTGGTGTCCGGACCTTTGAGGCGGCTGCGTTTCTTCGGCGTAACGGTGCAGATGTGACGCGTGTGCGCAAGCTGTTCCGGGAGGATGCCCTTCAGTATAAGGCGAAGGCAGATGCTGTCAGTCAGGCAGAGATTTACAGGAATGCATTTGCAATTTCTACCTGCAGCAGTGAGCATCTGGAAAGCCCGACGGTTGTCGGAGCACAGGCAGCGAATGAGCTGCTTAATATCAAGGGTGTGAAGGCCAGCTTTATTATGACCGAATACCAGAATCAGATCTTTATCAGTGCCCGTTCCATTGATGAAGTCAACGTTCAGATTATCATGGAAAAGATGGGCGGCGGCGGTCATCTGAATACCGCAGGATGTCAGCTGGAGGGTGTATCGATTCCGGAGGCTATCGGTATTCTGAAAGGCACGCTGGATAAGATGATTGATAACGGAGATCTGGTGGTAGACTAAAGAAAGGGAGCAGACAGGAATGAAAGTTATTTTATTGGAAGATGTAAAGAGCCTGGGTAAAAAGGGAGAGGTTGTTAATGTAAATGATGGTTATGCAAGAAACTTCGTGCTTCCGAAGAAGCTTGGAGTAGAAGCAACCGGTAAAAATATGAATGATCTGAAGCTTCAGAAGGCCAATGAAGAAAAGGTTGCTAAGGAGCATTTAGAAGCAGCACAGGCCTTTGCCAAAGAGATGGAGAGTGATCATGTGGTCGTTTCCATCAAGGCCGGAGAAGGCGGCAGAACCTTTGGCTCCGTTTCCTCCAAAGAAATTGCAACAGCATATAAGGAGCAGTGCGGCAAGGAAATTGATAAGAAGAAAATCATTCTTCCGGAACCTATTAAGAGCTTTGGAGTTTATGAAGTTGCTGTAAAGCTTCATCCGAAGGTAACCGGTACCCTGAAGGTCAAGGTACAGGAAGCATAGATGAAAGATTTATGCTGCTGTTTACCAGGCAGTGAACAGCAACAGATTTGAAACAGTTACCAGGAGAGTTAACATGCCAGCAGCAGAAGAAGCGCTGTTAAAACGTGTTCTTCCACACAGTATCGAAGCAGAGCAGTCCGTAATCGGCGCAATGATCATGGATCGGGAAGCGATTACCGTCACTTCGGAAATCATCAGTGGGGATGACTTTTACAGCAGACAATACGGCGTCGTATTTGATGCCATGGTAGAACTGAATGACGAAGGAAAGCCGGTAGATGTCGTTACCCTGTCAGATAAGCTGAAGGAAAAGGATGTACCGCCGGAGGTCAGCAGTCTGGAATTTTTAAAGGATCTGCTGAATGCCAACTTTACATCGGCGAATGTCAGGTATTATGCCAATATCGTAGCAGAGAAGGCAACCCTGCGAAAGCTGATCCGGTTAAATGAAGAGATTGCGAATACCTGTTATACCGGGAAAGAGAGTCTTGAAACAATTCTGGAAGATACGGAGAAGCGGGTCTTTGAACTGGTTCAGAAGCGGAACACGGGAGAATTCGTACCGATCCGTCAGGTCGTTATGAATGCGATGGACAAGATCGAACAGGCCTCCAGGAATAGCGGAAATGTCACCGGTCTTGCAACGGGCTTCCTGGATCTGGACTTCCGTACTGCAGGAATGCAGCCATCAGATCTTATTCTGGTTGCAGCCAGACCCTCCATGGGTAAAACGGCGTTCGTCCTGAACATTGCAGAGCATATGGCGTTTAAAGAGAATTATACAGTTGCCATATTCAGTCTGGAAATGAGTAAGGAACAGCTCGTAAACCGTCTGTTTTCCTTAGAGTCCAGAGTGGATTCCCAGCATCTGCGTACCGGTAATCTGACGGATGCAGAATGGGAGAAGCTGATTGAAAGTGCCGGTGTGATCGGAAAGTCCAATCTGATTATTGATGACACGCCGGGTATCAGCATTTCGGAGCTTCGTTCCAAATGCCGTAAATATAAGTTAGAGCATGATTTAAAGATTATTATCATCGACTACCTGCAGCTGATGTCGGGCTCCGGCCGTGGCTCGGAATCCAGACAGCAGGAGATTTCCGATATTTCCCGTTCATTAAAGGCGCTTGCAAGAGAGCTTCACGTGCCCGTTATTGCGCTGTCACAGCTGAGCCGTGCTGTGGAACAGAGACCGGATCACCGGCCGATGCTCTCCGATCTCCGTGAATCCGGAGCAATCGAGCAGGATGCGGACGTGGTTATGTTCATTTACCGTGATGATTATTATAATCATGATACGGAGAAGAAAGGAATAGCAGAAATCATCATAGCCAAGCAGAGAAACGGTCCGATCGGAACCGTGGAGCTGGTATGGCTGCCGGATTATACCAAATTTGCAAATCTGGAAAGAAGTTAATAGAGATCAAAACAATTACGAAAGAGGACAAGCTGGGGGATCAGCTTGTCCTTTCGCTATATAAAAAGGAGGAAAAGAGAATGCAGACAGAAAAAATCTATATGATTTCCGATGCGGCAAAAAATGTTAAAGTAGAGGCGCATGTACTCCGTTATTGGGAGGAAGAGTTAAAGCTTCCGGTCAGGCGTAATGAAATGGGACACCGGTTTTATACGGAGGAGGACATTAAGCTCTTCCAAAGGATCAAGGATCTGAAGGATCAGGGCCTGCAGCTTAAGGCAATCCGGAATCTGCTGGCAAGGGAAAGAGAGCAGGAAGGCCAAAAGGAAGGACAGGAGCTGTTGTGTGATCCTTCACAGGAAAAAATGAACCGGAATGAGGCAGAGGATATGGGGAAACGTCATGTGCTGATGGTACATAACGGGGAGGTAATGCCCGTTGAGGAGACAAAGACAGAGAAAAGCATGCGCCTGCAGAAGCTGTTACACAGCATGATTGCCGATGCAGTACAGAGTAATAATCAGGATATCTGCCAGGAGATTATACAGGAAGTAAAAAGCAGTATCCTGAAGGAGCTGGATTATCAGTTCCGGATGCAGGAAGAAAAGGATGATGAACGTGAGGCAGACCGCGATGCCCGGAATGAGGAGCACTACAAGAAGCTGGATAACATGCTGCGGAACTACAGTATTAAGCAGAAATCCTCTGTTTTTGCCAGGATTAAAAATTTCAGCAAACCGAAAGCTGAAAAGCAGCAGGAGATATGAACCGGTAATGCAAAATAAAAAGGAGACGATCCATTATGGATGCGTCTCCTTTTTCATTCGTAAGAAATCTTATTCTTCAGAAATAGCACCTACGGGGCATCCGCCTGCGCAGGAACCACAGCTGATACATGTATCTGCATTGATTTCGAACTTGCCATCTCCTTCAGAAATAGCACCTACAGGACACTGACCTGCACAAGATCCGCACTGGATGCAGGAATCATTAATAACATATGCCATGGTAAAAACCTCCTTCATAAAATACATAAACCTGTGCTTGATAATTCTTTATCAATCGTCTATATTGTAATATAAACCTGTCATATTTACAAGGTCTAAGCGCGTTTTTTGGAAAATTTTATTGCCAAATTTATCATCCCAATTTAACATTTTGGAGAGAAAAAACGGAAAGGATATGGTATAATACAACAAAATGGTACATATTGGGAATTCGAGGAGACACAAGAGTGAAAAAAATAGGAGTTTTCATGGGGCATATTACGCAGAACTATCAAAAGGATGTTCTGCAGGCTATTTTTAAAGAAGCAAATGAACTGGGTTATACGGTGTTTTGTTTTGCCAATTTCGGGGCATACGGGGATAAGGTGTTATATGCGGAAGGTGAGCGTGGCATCATGTATCTGCCGGATCTTACACAGCTTGACGGGATTATTGTCGGGGAAGATACGTTTGATGTGCCCGGAATGGGTAACGAAATATATGTATATCTGAAGAAAAACGCAGACTGTCCAGTGGTTTATCTGCGCACGGTAAGAGAGGGATTTTATCGTGTGGTGATGGACGAAGGAGAAGCGATCAGGAACATGACCCGGCATTTTACACAAATCCACGGGTTTCGGGATGTCTGTTTTATGACAGGAGCCTTTGACCGGCTGGATGCCAGAAATCGGTATCAGGGTTATCTGGATGTAATGCATGAGGAAGGAATTGAAGTTACGGATCATATGGTTTTCTTTGGAGATTACTGGCGTGAGAAAGGGAAGGAAGCAGTGGACTGGTTCCTTCAGGGGAGAAAACCCGGAAATTACCCACAGGCGATTATCTGCTCAAATGATTATATGGCGCTTTCCGTGTGTGAGGAATTACAGCATCGGGGCATCCGGATTCCGGAGGATGTGTGTGTGTCCGGTTATGATGATATTACAGAGAGCAGGGAGTATTATCCGCCGCTTACTACGGCTAAGGTTCCATTTAAGGAAATGGGAAAGAGAGCCGTACGGATTATTGAAGAAGCTTTACAGGGAGAAAAACCTGAGCCTGCTACAACCTTTGTTCCTGAAATGTGTTTTCGGCAAAGCTGCGGTTGCCATGAACAGGAAGTGGAGAACCATAGTTGGCGGCGGATGTATAATAAACTGGACGCAGCAATAGAAATTTATAACCAGTCTCTTTTTTTAAATACAGATTATCAGGAAGCTTTTCGCGAAGAGGATTATCTCAAGGTGACTGAGCGTTACTTCGGAAAGTTGGGATGTGACAGGGGATTCCTTTGCTTATGCCAGAAACTGGAGAATGATGAGAATGCTCAGTTGCCGGGAGCATTTACAGACAATATGATTTTGCGCAAGATCTTTATCAAAGACAGACCCTCGAAGGATTATCATGAGGTCTTTCCACGTGGAATGCTGCTTCCTGAATTAGTAAACAGTGCCGTGCAGGGACAAAGCATGATCGTATTTCCAATTCATTTCAAAAATCGGATCTTTGGATATCTGGCGTTGGCGGTCAGAGAATCGGAGTGGCCGACTTCCTTTGTACAGGCGTATATGATGGCACTGGCACTTGCCATGGAAAACAGTGCCGCACAGAAGGAGATTGCAGACCTCGAACAGTTCCGGAATCTGTACCACAGGGATTCCCTGACGGGACTCTATAACCGGCGCGGCTATGAGCACTTTCTGCGGATTCTGTATAGCAGGAGTAAAGAGGAAAACCGTCATTTTACCATTGTAAGTATTGATATGGATGGACTGAAATATATTAACGATAATTTTGGGCATGCAGAAGGAGATGCTGCATTGTCCCGACTGTCTGTAGTACTGGCCGAACTGGTACAGGAGAATGAGATTTGTGCACGGACGGGGGGAGATGAGTTCATGGTTCTTCTTTATTATAATAAGGAAGGACGTGAGGAGCAGTTTATAAAGGAACTGTATAAACTTCTTGAAGAGGAACAGAATCGTAATCCGAAGCCGTATCCCGTACATGCGAGTGTAGGCTACTGTTGTGTAAGCAAGAGCTCTGATATGTCACTTGCAGCATGTACGCAGCTTGCCGACAGCAGGATGTACGAGAATAAAAAGGCGTATAAGGAATCATTGAAAGCAAAATAGAAGATAGACAAAGAAAAGATCATTTTATAAAAGCCCCTGCAGTTCCAACTGACCGGAATCACAGGGGCTTTTTGTCTGCCATACATATGAGAAATCTTCTCAATTATAATGCAGCAATCTGTTCCATTAATGCTTCGATGTCCATGCCATGAACCATAGCTGCCTCTTCAAGGCTTTCGCCCTGTGCGGAGGGACAGCCTAAGCAATGCATGCCGGCTTCCATAAGAATCGGTGCCACATTCGGATTTGTTCTTAAAATTTCTCCGATGGTCATATCCCTGGTAATATCTGCCATGTGTATTTCCTCCTTATTTCTAATTCATTCATAGGTGTTAACCTACTTAGTATAATACTTTCCCCAATTTCTGACAAGCTAATCTGTTTTTGAAATTTACCGGACAAAAAGCACTGTTTGTGTATTGTTTTTTTTGAATAGAAAAATCATAATGCTTTTATGATAGATTACTGTGGATAGATACAATAATTGTAACTGTAAAGGTACTGAGTGGATATCAATAATCTGAAACATAAGGAATGATTAGGAAAAGGTGTACATATGAATGAGACAATGAATGAAACGAAAGCAACGCCCATGGAAAAGCTGGCCACCTTTATTGTGGATAAACGAAACCTGTTTTTCCTTCTTTATATCTTTGCGCTGGTATTCTGTATTTTTTCAACAAATTGGGTTAATGTTGAAAATGACATTACGAAATATCTTCCGGACAGCACCGAGACAAGGCGCGGTCTTACAGTAATGGATGAGCAGTTCGTTACCTATGGAACGGCAAAGGTCATGATTTCCAATATTTCCTATGAGCATGCGCTGGAGCTGCAGGAGGAGATTGAAGCAGTGGATGGTGTCACAAGTGCAGAGCTTGATCACACGAAGGATCATTATCACGATTCAAGCGCCCTGTTTGATGTGACTTTTGATGGGACAGCAACCGATGATATCAGCTTACAGGCCATGAACCGGATGAAGGAACTGCTTGCAGATTATGATGTCTATTATGATACGGAAGTAGGAAGTGATTCGGCGGCGGATCTGGCAGCAGAGATGCAGGTCATCGTCGTGATTGCGGCGGTTATCATTGTGATCGTGCTGACTCTGACATCACGTTCCTATGCAGAGGTTCCGGTATTGATTATGACCTTTGGTATGGCGGCGATTCTGAATATGGGAACGAACTTTTTGTGTGGAACGATTTCCTTTATTTCCAATTCAGTTACAGTGGTGCTGCAGCTTGCCCTGGCAATCGACTATGCGATTATTCTGTGCCACCGTTTTTCGGATGAACATCAGACACTGGATACGAGGGAGGCCTGTATTGCGGCCTTAAGTAAGGCTATTCCGGAAATTTCCGCATCTTCCCTTACGACGATCTCCGGTCTGGGTGCTCTTGCATTCATGCATTTCAAAATTGGTATGGATTTGTCCATCGTTCTGATTAAAGCTATTATGTTAAGCCTTCTGTCCGTGTTCACCCTGATGCCCGGACTTCTTGTGCTGTTCAGTAAATTGATTGATAAAACAAAGCACAAAAATCTTATTCCGAAGATTACCGCAATCGGTAAATTCGATGTGTTTACGCGATTCATTGTTCCACCTGTCTTTCTGGTGATTGTAGTTGTAGCATTTTATTTTTCCAATAATTGTCCATATTGTTACAGCTATACCGATCTGACCACAGCCAAGCAGAGCGAAAGCCAGATCGCTTATCAGAAGATCAAGAATACCTTCGGAACAAGCAACATGGTTGCCGTGATTGTACCGGCAGGAAATTACCAGAAGGAAGAAAAACTTCTGAAGACACTGGAACAGCATGAAGAAGTAAAATCAGCCATGGGGCTTGGAAATATTGAGGCCATGGATGGCTATGTGCTGACGGATGCATTGAATCCAAGAGAATTTTCGGAGCTTGCCGGTGTGGAATATGAGATCGCAAATCTCCTTTATTCTGCTTATGCAGTCAATGAAAACCAGTATGGCAAGATCGTGAACGGTATTGAAAATTACCAGGTGCCGCTGTTTGATATGTTTATGTTTTTAAAGGATCAGATGGAGGAGGATAATATTACCCTGGATGGGGAAGTGCAGGATACCCTTGATGATCTGTTTGACCAGTTGGAGAAGGCAAAGCTGCAGCTAAAGACCGATGACTATTCCCGTATGGTTGTATACTTAAATCTTCCAGAGGAGAGTCAGGAAACCTTTGACTTCCTGAAGGTGATGCATCAGGATGTTGCGAAGTACTATGATCTTGATAATTCCTATATTGTAGGTAATTCGACCAGTGACCTGGATCTGTCTTCATCCTTTGGAACCGATAATATCATCATCAGTGTGTTATCTGCATTGTTCGTTATTATCGTCCTGCTGTTTACCTTTAAATCCGCAGGACTTCCGGTACTGTTGATTATTGTGATCCAGGGCAGTATCTGGATGAACTTTTCCATGCCATACTTACAGAAGTCTCCGTTATACTTCTTAAGTTACCTGATTGTGAATTCCATTCAGATGGGTGCAAATATTGACTATGCAATCGTAATCTCAAGTCACTATTCCGATCTGAAGACGAGAATGAAACCGAAGCAGGCAATTGTAGCTGCATTGAACGAGGCATTTCCGACTATTTTTACCTCAGGAACAATTCTGGCAGTTGCCGGTGCCCTGATTCAGCAGCTGACAACGAACCCGATTATTGCATCTATCGGTAACTGCTTAAGCCGCGGTACCATTATTTCCATCGTGCTTGTACTTGCGGTACTGCCACAGATTCTGGTTATCGGTGATATTATTATTGAAAAAACAAGCTTCCAGCTTAAGAGTAAAATCAATCTTACGCCACAGAACTTTAGCGGTCTTACCCGTGTGAACGGTCTGATCCGGGGACAGGTAAACGGTACGCTTGAGGGTAACTTTTCCGGGTTTGTACGTGGTGATATGAGTGTTACACTGATTACCGGTGGAGCGGAGAGTGTGAGCGATGAAGAGGATCCGGGACCGGATGCATTAGAGGTATCTGCCATAGAGGAAAAGAATCCGCCCGGACTGCCTCAGAAGGACGACAGGACAAATGATCATGCAAAGTCCGAAGAACAAAATAAAGAAGAGAAAGGAAGTGCGGAAGATGAAGAAGTTTAAGAAAAGAACATTAGTCGTTTGCCTGATTACTGCACTGATCCTTCCTTCTTTGCAGATATCCTTAAGTGCGCATGCAGAAACAATTAACGAAGACAATGAAAATAAAACCGATGACGTTATGGAGCATTTGCAGGATGCAGCGGAGCAGGATGGAACACTTACCTATGACGAGGATCAGGTAATCTGGATCCGCGGCAATGAAGATCTCAAAGAACTTGCAAACAATTGTACACGGGATATCTGGTCACAGGATAAAGTGGTAATTCTGGATACAGACCTTGATTTTACAAGCGAAGGAGTTACGTTGATTCCGACCTTTGGCGGGATTTTTCTTGGACAGGGACATACAATCAGGGGCTTTGCTATAGAGGGAACCAGTAATAATATCGGACTTTTCCGTTATATTCAGGAGACAGGACAGGTATGGAATCTGAATATCCAGATGGATGCCACAGCGGGAACGGGACATTCCGGTATTGGTATTCTGGCAGGTCAGAATAAGGGACTTATCAGCGGATGCAACGTCAATGGCAAAATGAATGTAAACAATGATGCCGGACTTCTTGTCGGAATAAATGAAGTAAGCGGAATTATTGAGGACAGCACCGCAAATGGCATGGTTTCCGGAAATCACCGTATTGGTGGTCTGGTTGGAACGAACAAGGGCGGTATTACCAACTGCACAAACAATGCATTGGTAAACACCAATGCCAAGGATAATAAAATTGATATCCAGTCTCTGACTGTACAGGAAATTTTAAGTACGGAAAATGCAGCTTCCGTAACGGATATCGGTGGAATTGCCGGTTCCAATCAAGGAGTCATTCTTTATAGTAACAATAACGGCAGTGTAGGATATCAGCATGTTGGTTATAACATTGGTGGTATTGCAGGAAGCCAGACCGGTTTTATTATGAGTTGCGAGAACCACGGCCGGCTGAACGGACGTAAGGATGTTGGCGGTATTGCCGGACAGATGGAGCCGAGCAGCCAGATGCAATATGAAGAGGACACGATGGAAAAGCTGTCCAGGGAATTTCCGAAGCTGCACGACCTTGTAACGAAGCTCGATAACGATGCAAGTGATATGTCTGCATCTTTGTCCGATCAGATTAATGTGCTGCTGGATGCTGTAGCAGGTGCACAGAATGCAGTAGATAATATTATGTCGGATATCAGCGGTGATTTTGATAATATGTCCAATTCTCTGTCTATTTCAGGGTTGAACTCACCAAGACCGGTATCATTGGATTTCCTGGATAAGCTCCCTACATGGAGCCCGGGTGCATTTCCAACGGAATCTCCGAGTACGACACCGTCTACGACTCCGAGTACAACACCGACAGGAACACCCACATCGACTCCTACTCCGACACCTACTCCGAGTACGTCAACGGGGGGGAATGGAAATAATGCAGGGACCAGTACCGGAGAAGGAACCGGGACTGGTGGAAGTAATGCTGGAACTAATGGAATTGGAAACGATGAAGGCAATGGTCAGACCCCGACACAGAATCCGCCAGGCGTACAGAGTGGCACTGAGGATTCTACACAAGCTTCCGGTCAGAACTCTGCAGAGGGAGAAAAAGGTGCAAGAACTGCCATTCAGGATCTGAGAACTTCCGAAGAGGAGATTGCTTACCAGATTCCGTACAGACTTTCTGAACCGGTGCCGGGTATAACGGAAACGAAGAACCTGTCACAGGATGATGCAGATCCTGCGGATGATACTAATAAGGATACCAAGGGTGACACCAAGGATGACAGCAAGGGCGACACTAAGGATGATACTAATAAGGATCCCAAGGATGATACAAAGGATGATGGGGATAGTTTAGATAATCTTCCGAGTCTTCCTCTTGTTCCCACACCAAGCGGTGGATATGACTTTTCTTCCTTTAATATCTGGGATCAGATTGACCGGGAAGCACTGGAAAAAGAAATTAATGATGCACAGAAGGCAGCTTATGAGAATGCAAACCGTGCGATTTCCGATACTGAAAGCGAGATCCGTAACCGGGCTGACCGGGCCAAAGTAAGGGTTGAGTCCGCGCGGACATCGTTAAGCAGCAGCTTTACGAAGATCATTGATCAGACACGCACCCTGAACAATATGGCAGATGATTATAATCAGCTTTTGCTGGATGACTTACAGGCAATTAATGATGAAGTTCAGGTGATTACGAACATTATTACCGATACAGATACACCGGATACCGACGAAATCTTTATGGATGTTTCTGATGATGATACAGTCAAGGATACCGAGGGCAAGGTATTGAGCTGTACGAATTATGGAAAAATCTGTGGTGATCTCAATGTCGGCGGTATTGCCGGAACCATGTCCCGTGAGAACAACCTTGATCCGGAGGATGACTTAAATCTTTCTTCCGATAACGCAACACTGAATGTCAGGTACAAGGAACGAATTGTTATCCGGGAGTGCTATAATAGTGGAAAGGTAGAAGGAAAGAAGGAATGTGCCGGAGGGATTGTCGGTGAAATGACCCTTGGCAGCATTATTTCCAGTATGAATACCGGAAGCATTTCGGGTGATGAAGATAAAGTTGGAGGTATTGCTGGAGAAAGTAAGGGAACGATCCGCAAAAGCAGCTCGAAGTGTGCACTATCCGGAGATAATCAGATTGGAGGTATTGCCGGAAAAGGTAAAACCATTACGGACTGCTATAGTATGATAGAGATTCAGGAGGGAAATTATTATCTGGGATCCATTGCCGGACAGATTGATGATTCAGGAACTGTAGAGAACAACTATTTCGTAGAAGGATGTCCTCCCGGAATTGACGGAATCAGCCTTGAGGGTGAGGCACAGCCTGTCTCTTATGATGAGTTCCTGGAGCTTCCGGATATTCCGGATTCATTCCGCTCAATTCATCTGACCTTCATGGCAGATGACTCCCAGGTAGACCGGATCACCATTAATTACGGAGAGAGCTTTGATATTGCCAGGCTCCCGGAGGTACCCGAGAAGGATGGATATTCTGGTGTGTGGGAAGACTTCTCCCAGGAGAATATTACCTTTGACCAGACGATCGAAGCCGTATATACTGAATATATTACGACACTGGAGGCAAATCTTGATGGAACAAAGCTTCCTAAGCTTTTGGCCGAAGGAACCTTTGATACGGATGATTCCTTAGAGATTAAGAAGGTTGAGCTTTACCCGGAGGATGCAGAAACCAGGGCAGAGAGTTATCAGGTGCGTCTTGAAACATCCGATATCGGAAAGCATCTTTACAGGTTCCTGCCGGATGCTTCTCTTGAAATGGAGAATCCTTCGATTGAGATTTACAGGGATAAAGCTTTTGTCCAAATAGACACGGAGCAGGATGGCAGCTATCTGGTATTTGAATGTGAAGATGATGCGTTTACCTTTACCTGCGTGGACCGTCCGGCAGAACCTGTACCGGTTGCGCTGATTGCGATACTTGCCGGTATATGCCTGGTGGTAATCTTTGTGTTAATTATAGGAATTCATGGCCGTAAGAAAAAGAAGAAAGCTGCCAGGACAGCATAGACTTAGGAGAAAACCATGACACATGCCGAAGCATCCATGAAAACGAAGCAGGCGATGGCAGATTCCCTGAAAAGGTATATGGAGGTGAAGTCACTATCCAAAATAACGATCAGTGCTATCTGCGAGGACTGCGGAATTAACCGGAAAACGTTTTATTATCACTTTAAGGATATTTATGATCTGCTAAAGTGGACACTGGAACAGGAATCACTTGTGGTAGTGAATCAGCTTGATGTTATGGTGGACTATGAGAAAATCGTTCTTACCTTGCTGGATTATGTGGATAAGAACCGTGCACTGCTGGTTCATGCGTATTCCGCGATTGGTAAAAATGGTTTTGGGCAGTTCTTTTCCTCCAGCTTTGAGCGTGTTAGTCTGGATGTGATTGACAGTGCTGCCGAAAGGCAGAACGTAGAACTTTCTGAGGAATATAAAGGGTTTCTCTGTTGCTTTTACAGCAATGCATTGTATGGATTGTTAGTAACCTGGTTTTTGAACCAGAGCCGGTTTGACAGGGAGCGGTTCGCGGGATATATTGTTTTTACCTTGAGAACTTCGGTAGATGCGTTGCTGAATTCTTACGAGAACAGCAAAAGGTAAAGAAATAATAGACGAATAGAATCAAAGTAAAAACGGCGAAGAGGCTTTTGCAGTTGCAGAAGTCTCTTTTGTGTAGAGCACTTAGTGAAAGCGAGCCAAAGGCGAAGCTTGAACTTAGTGCGAACCAGTCCGGAACACTTAACGAGAGCAAGCCGAAGGTGCAGCCCGAGTTTAGTGAGAGGGACAAGTAGAGAACGGCTGCGCACAGGCAGAGCTTTTGGGGTAGATTTTTTATGAGTTCGTTCTTGTCAAACATTGTATACCATGATACAATTAGTTGTCGATTTTATACGAGAGGAGTCATTAAAATGGATTTTTATGCAACTTTCTGGGCTCTTGTACCGCCAATTGTAGCGATAGCACTTGCCCTCATCACCAAAGAGGTGTACAGTTCCCTGTTCGTAGGTATTCTGGTCGGAGGTCTGCTGTATTCCGGATTTTCTTTTGAAGGAACGATTACTCATATTTTTAATGATGGCTTTGTAGGAGTTCTGTCGGACAGCTATAATGTCGGTATTCTGATTTTCCTTGTTATTCTTGGTGCAATTGTCGCATTGATGAACAAGGCGGGAGGATCCGCTGCATTCGGACATTATGCAAAGAAGAAAATTAAAACAAGAGCCGGTGCACAGATTATGACCATTGCACTTGGAATTCTGATTTTTATTGATGATTATTTTAACTGTCTTACTGTAGGAAGCGTTATGAAGCCTGTTACGGATGAGCACAAGGTATCACGTGCAAAGCTGGCTTACCTGATTGATGCGACTGCAGCGCCTGTCTGTATTATTGCCCCGATTTCATCCTGGGCAGCAGCAGTTGCAGGCTTTGTGGAAGGAGAAGACGGATTTTCTATTTTCCTTCGTGCTATTCCGTATAACTATTATGCATTGCTGACTATTTTAATGATGTTTCTGATCGTACTTTTACATATCGATTTCGGACCGATGAAAAAGCATGAAGAGAATGCATTAAAGGGAGATCTCTTTACTTCCGGACACCAGGAGGATCAGACAGCTGCCCCGGTGAATGAAAAGGGAAAGGTAATTGATCTGGTAATTCCGATTATAACCCTGATTATCTGCTGCGTCATTGGCATGATTTATACCGGTGGATTCTTTGGCGGCGCAAACCTTGTAGAAGCGTTTTCCAATTCCGATGCTTCGGTCGGACTTGGCATGGGAAGTATCTGCGCACTGATTCTTATTGTGATTGTATATATGTTCCGCAGAGTAATGTCCTTTAAGGATTGTATGGCATGTATTCCCGAAGGCTTTAAGGCCATGGTTCCGGCAATCCTGATCCTTACCTTTGCATGGACCCTGAAGGCAATGACAGATAGTCTTGGAGCAGCAGAATTTGTGGCAAATGCAGTAAAATCTGTAGCAGGAAGCTTTATGAGTCTGCTTCCGGCAATTATCTTTTTAATTGGATGTTTCCTTGCTTTTGCAACCGGTACATCCTGGGGAACCTTCGGTATCCTTATTCCGATCGTTGTTGCCGTATTTGCAAACTCTGATCCGACCTTAATGATTATTTCCATCTCCGCATGTATGGCAGGTGCGGTCTGCGGTGACCATTGTTCACCGATCTCGGATACAACTATTATGGCAAGCGCAGGTGCACAGTGCGATCATGTGAATCATGTTTCCACACAGCTTCCGTATGTTGTCGTGGTAGCGGCTGTATCTTTTGTAACCTACATTATTGCAGGTTTTGTCAGAACTGCATGGATCGTGCTTCCGATCGGTATTGTTCTGCTCGTTGGAACCCTGTTAGTCATTAAGTATCTGGAAGACCGAAAAGCAAAGCAGATTCGAAAAGCAAAATAAATTTAGAGTCGAAATCGGTATGGGAATATCATATTTTGACGGCTGAGTCAGAATGTTGAGTTAGAAAATTTCACAAGATAGAATTAAGAAAACAGAACTGAGAAAAGGACCGCAATCGTTGGATTGTGGTCCTTTACATTTCCTTTTTATTTTAGTAAAGCTTAGATCTCATATGACTTTATAAATGGTTCCTGCCTGAATAGAAATGATTTCTGTATTAGCACATGTTAAATCCGGGCGAGAGACTGTAAGGCCTGATCGTGCAGGATCACTTCAAAATGCTCTTCCAGATAAGCCTCGGAACCCGGAACAGTACGCAGGCCAACCGCATATTCGGAAAGAATATTGCAGACCTTGTTAAATTCCGCAGGAGAGTGATCACTCTTTGCAACGGAAAGAATATAACTACCATCCGGATCTTTGTACAGGGAGTTGGATCCCTGATAAGCATTCACAAGGATATGGGACAGTGCGGTTAAATCACGCAGACTGTCAAAGCCGTAGATGCGGACAAGATCCATGGCTGGATTAATATCTGCCAGTTTTTTCTTTAAGGTCTTGTTCAAAGCGGATTTCCGGGAAGAGCTCTCGGTATTGGATTCACCGGAATTGCCTGCAACGGAGGCTGCGGCTTCCCGTGCACTTGTGATTTTTTTGAACAAATCAAGAACGTCATCGGCACCGGTGCCACCTGCCACAGAATCCATCATTTCATCCAGATCGCCTCCATCCTCATGGACAGATGGTGCAAACTTGGAAAAACGGGTATCCAGTTCGTCGGGATCTTCTACTTTGGTAATAATTAGTACAATGCAATCCGCATTTAAAGGAATTGCTTCAATCATCAGGGGAATATCCTCTGCTTCAAATCCAAATTCAAAGGAAGCCTGCTGCATCATGTCACGGAATAAATCCTTGGCTTTATCCGTACCGTAAGCAAGCTCACTCAATTTAATTTCTCTGTCTGCCAGATCC
>ENA-ORSK01000695-ORSK01000695.1-human-gut-metagenome-genome-assembly--contig:-NODE-695-length-32256-cov-7.198814_pt1 | contig 32256 bp, 19 predicted proteins | sample MGYA00242192_ERZ509159 | MGnify/ENA primary metagenome ERZ509159 (study PRJEB26280, sample SAMEA2338663) | human gut metagenome | biome: human gut; feature: human-associated habitat; material: faeces...
TGCCTTGCAAAACCTTTTCGCTCTTCGTCTCGCCCCAAAGCTTGCCGTCCTCGTCGTAATAGAAACTCCACGTCTTGTCGTGTCCGTCGGCGTCCTTGGTCTTTTTGCTATTTCTTACTCCGCGGTAGTCAAAGGTAAACTCGTATGCGTTGGCGTCTCCCGCTTTTTTGTAGCTTTTGAGCCGTCTCCCCGCTTCGAATCCCAGTGTCGCTCCTCTGTACGTTGTCGGATTGCCGCTTGCGTCGTAGACTATGCTTTCTCCGTCATAGCTCAATAGTTGGTCTTTCCAGCCGCTTGTGCGGTAGACGTATTCCTTCGTCGCCGTTGCCGTTTCGTTGTCAAGCTGCTCCGCCGTGGTGTAGGCGTATTCCTTCCTTTCCGTTATGTTGCCGCCCGCGTCGTAACTGTACGTCCAAGTCTTCCCCAGTCTTTCGTTGTTTTCTCGCGTCAGGCGGTTCAGCTTGTCGTACTCGTATGTCGAGCTTGTCACCGTGCCGAGCGCAATTGCAATTCCGGGCTTTGAGTACGTGTGCTTTGTGATGTTTCCGTCCCCGTCGTACTCCAACGTATACACGCTTAGCGCAGGCTCGTTTTCATCTTTTTTCCCGTCACGCACATAGATGCTTTTCACAAGCTCGGAGGCGTACTTCTTGTTCCCTTCCTCTGCGTCGCTGTCGTTGTACGTTATCTCGCGTTTCAAACTGCAAGTCTTTCTCGGGCTGCTCACGGCGGAAGTCATATCCACGTCTATCCTGCTTACCCGTTTCTGGCTGTCCAGATTGTAGTTTTCCGTATAACGCCCCGCTCCGCTTCCCAACACTCTGTCAGGCTCGTCGGGATACAGCAATTCGCCCGCATAGAATATGCTCGAATTCACCACCCCAAACGGCGTGGATACATCGCGCATATACAGTCGGTTGCTTTCGTCGTACCAAACACGATATCCGTCTATTTCCGACACTCTTCCGCTATTGTCATAATTATACCGTGTACCTTTTTCTTTGTCAAGCACAATGCGCAAAGGACTGTCGGCAGATATTGTCAGATTTTGGTCAAACGGGTCGACGATGTTCGAGACGTCGTTGTCGCTGTAAATATAGACGGTTTTCTGTTCAAATTCGTCCGAAGCGGACAGACGCTCCTCCACCTTGACAAGGCGCTCGTATTTGTCGTACGTTTTGCGCACCTCGTTGCCGTTGGCGTGCTTTGTCACCACCACGTCCTTTTGCGGCGTGTGCTCGTAGGTTTTTTCGAGCAGCTTGCTTCCTCCGGCGTAAACCGAACTTACCTCGTTGTAGCTGTTGTAGTAAAATTGATAACTCACTCCGTCGTTGCTTGCACTTGCAAGACGTCCCGAATTGTATGAAAAACCGTTTTTGTTTTTCGTTCCGTCAACCGTGGAAGAAATTTCCGTGAGCTGAACGTTGTTTGCGGCGTAAACGCTTGATGTCGTCTGTCCGCGAGGGCTTGTCACCTCGGAAACATTGCCTGTGGAAAGAGTGTTGGAGTATTGCACAGTGACCGCGGGCGACAGGTCGTGCGTCGTGACGCTTTTCAAAAATCCGCCGTTCTGCTCGTAGACGTATTCCGTTTTGAAAAAGGTGTCGGGCGACCAATAATCATAGGTTTTTTCCGAAGTCAGGTTGCCTAGGTCGTCGTAAGAGTATTCCGTTATCATGTCGTTGAAGCCCTTTTTTCTGACGGCAAACATATGCTCGTCCAAATCCGTGTACTGCTCTATAAGATAGCTGTCGGAGCCGCCGTCATAATTTTCTATAACATTCCTGACCGCCCTGGCGTATACGCCCGTTTCGGGAGAGTAAACCGTCTTGTCGATAATCGCTCTGCCGTTCTCGAAAGTGACTCTTGCAAACTCGACGCAGTTAAAGGTGTATTTTGTCGAGCCTGTAAAAAACTTTACGTTATGGGCGTTGTGTATGCAGTTTTTCAAGCCGTTGTACCACAGGTCAAACCCCGCCGTCGAGTCGTTGGCGTTCTTTTTGTTTACTTCAAAGTCCTCCGCAAGGAATTTTATGTTGTTAAGCTCCACGACGGCAGAGGAGGCGGTAGGAGTATACTCCACAGACATATTTCCCGTCAGGGACGACCATTTCTGTCCGCACACGTTGTCAATCACGTTTTTCCCCATGTTTGTGCAGTCGTATGTCTTTGGCTTCAAGGTTTTCGTCAGCTTGACGTTGTAAAAGCCTCCCGAGCTGAAAACGGCTTGTCTGACAAGCCTGAACCCCACCTGACCGACGTCGCCGAGTACGGTAAATGAAATTGCGCGATATTGAGGGCGGTTTTCTCCCGCGGTAAATTCGAGAGTTTTTATTACCCTTTCTGTCGTGCCCGCTTCCACAAGCTCGATTTTGTAAACTTCACCCGCGTTGGTTCCCGCAAGATTTGCCGTTGCCGAAAGCACATAGTGCTCGCCCGATTTGGTTTTCGGCAGCTCCGAAAGGGAATTTACGCTGTAAGCCGTCGTCTGAAACTCGTCCACCACCTTGCTGTTGTAAATTTCGCCTGCCGTCTCGAACATACCCGAAAGCATGGGCGTGCCCGTGTTGGTCTGCACAAAGTGCTCGAACTCGCTCTCCGACCTGAATTGTATGTTTCCGTATGAGTTGAAAGCGTCGTCGAGAGCTTCGTAAGTGCGGACGGTTTTGCCGTCGCCGTCAAACTCGTAGACGTATCTGATTTTGTCCGTCGCGTCCTCGTCGTCCGTGTATCGGTAAGTCACCGTCTTGGTGAGATAGCTTAAAGTATAGTCAAACAGGGTGTTGCTCACGGTCGAGCCTTTGACTTTGTTTTTCACGCCTGCAACGCGCCCCTGCGCGTCGAAGGTGAAAACGGCTTTTTCTCCCGCGCTGTTTTCTGCGCTTTCCAAAACTCCGTCCGCGTAGTAAGCGTAAGAGTTTGAGGTGCCGTCCGACTCGGACAGCCCCGCAAGGCGCCAGTCGTCGTTCATTGTCATTGTCAGCGTGTTGCCGTCGGGCTTTGTCACGGTTACGGTTCTTCCCGCATATGCAAACTGCGTCACGCGCCCCATGCCGTCCGTCACTGAAACCAGCTTGTCGGCGTCCTCCGCGTCGTAAGCGTTTGTCATGCTTACGGTTGCATTTTTGAACGTCTTTTCGACGGAAATCAAAAGCCCCTTGGCGTTGAACGTCATGCGGTTGAACGTGTTGTCCTTTATTTCAAAGCCGTCCGTCTTGACGTAAAGCAAAAGTCCCGTTCCCGCCGTGTCGAAATATACGTCCGTCGCGTTCTGCGCAAGCGCAAACCTGTGATAATTGTAAGCGCCGTCCACGTAAACGTAATCGTTTCCCGAAGGAAACACATACTGCTGACAGTTGAGCTTGAAGCCCTTTGGCATATGCGTGGCAAGATTAAAGGTTTTAGCCGTCGAGTTGTCGGTGTTGATTTTTCGCGTATCGGCGTTGGCTTTGTTGTAGCAAAGCTCAAAGCTCGCGGGCATTTTGTTGCCGCCGAGCGAAAACAGCGGTTTGTCGAAAAACAGCCGCCCCGTCCTTACGTTTACGCCGTATTCTCCCGCGTTGCCGGCGCCGCCCTCTACGTAGGACTGCTCCTTTTCTTCAACTGCGGCGTATTGCAGATTTGCGGCAACGTCCGCAATATCTTCGTGGCTTGCGTCAACGGGCAGAGTGTATTCCACAACCAATTTAGGTCTCACGCTTTGCTCGGCAACAGAGCTGCAAACAGACACCGCCATCATCGCAGACGAATACGGCAACAGGCAGAACCCTCTGTTAAGGCTCGCGCCCGTAGTTGCGGCAACGTCGATTGTCGCCCAATATCTGTTGTCTTCGCCCAAAGAATATGAAAACAAGCCCGAGGGCGTTGTTGAAAACGTCACCGAATTAACCGTTATCGGGTTACCCGCTATATTGGCGTAAGAATAAAAAAGATTGTCGGGCGCAGTGCTTCCCGTGCATAGATACAGCTTGCAGCTTTGTATATCTATCCCTTGGGGCACGCTTCCGCCAACCTGTACAAAGGCAACCCTGCTCATTGCCGTTCTGTTGCCCTTTACCAAAAAAGCCGACGCGTTGCGTGTAATATTCGGCGCATACATGTTGTACGTATTGTTTCCGCTTAACGGAGTAGTCAAATCCGCGGTAAACCCGTACACGGTTACGCCGAGATTGAGCGTTTGACTGTCTGCGGCTGCGGCGGTTGTCTTAACGGCAGCAGGCAATTTGTCCGCATTCGTTTCTTCCGCAGAAATCGTTTCCGCGCATTCGGAAGCGTAAAATTCCGCTCTTATGTTGCCGTTTGAAAGCAAAAAATATTTTGCGTTCCCATTGCTTTTCTCGGTCAGCTCGCGCACGACGAAGCTTTCCGCATTTTGATTGTTGGTGATTTCCATTTCTTCCTCCTGAAAAAAATTGACATTGCGCGCTTGTCAAAATCATGGTAGCAAACGAAATAAGACAACAGTATGTCATAGTTGAGCTATGAGTCCGATAAAGCTTTTATTTTGCGGGCGTTTTTAAACGCTGCGGCAACGGCTTGGCTTGCAGACAAAAAAACGCCGCAAAAAACTCTGCGGCGAAAAAAAGTCAATCAAATTTCTTTTTGCGCGCTCGAACGCAAGCCTCGCCCGACAAAAGAGAAAATTTACTTCAAATTCAGCGGACAAAAAAGAGCGGTTTTCCTTCAACCGCTCTAAAAAACATCGTTAAAAAACCAAAAACAAATTTTCACTCCGATTTTCGGGCAACGACCAGCAGCTCCCTGTGTCCCGTCGTTTCTTCGCGGTAGTCCTCCGTCAAAGCTACGATTTCCATCCCGTTGCGCCGCAAAACGTCTGTGACAGCCGACATGTCGTGCGCGCAGTAAAAAAATTTTTCTCCGAACATCTCTCCCGACGTCTCCCCCTCTCTTTTTCCGTGGGTAAACAAAAAATATCCGCCCCTTTTAAGCATGGCGCCAATATGAAAATACGCTTCAAGCTGCTTATTTCGAGACAGATGCCACAGCGAATCAAAGGCAATGACGCCGCCGAATTGCTCATCGGAAAAATACTCCGCCGCGTCGGCGAGCAAAAAGCGCGCGTTTTTCAGGTTTAGTTTTCTTGCCTTTTCCAGCATCCTTGCCGAAACGTCGATGCCCGTGACGGAAAACCCCTGCCCGCTCAAATACGCGTCAATGGGGAAACCCGTGCCGCAGCCTATGTCCAGCACGTGACAGCCTTTTTCAAGCAGGGCGGCAAACTGCACGACGCAACGATTGATCGGGCTTTTATTTCTCGTTTCAGCCCAACTGTCGCAAATCGCGTCGTAAGCAGCAGCGTTTTTTTCAAAATCGGCAACCATACAGAAAATATCCTTATCCGTCAAAATAATTTGTCCAATTTCAATTTATCCATTAAACTTAGTAACGACAAAAATTTGTTTAAAAATTCCTCCTTAAATTATCTTTATACGAAATATAAATTCTGGAGATCCAAAATCTTTGTTTGTTGCCAAACCATTATATCTTACCGTTATCCAATATAGCCCGCGGTCAATTATTTCATCTACTTGCTCGCTACTTCCTTGTTTAGTAATTGTTACATAACAAGGCTCATCGATTAATTTGTACGAATAATCTGTTCCTGTATTCTGTCCTTTTAATTTATATTTGAACAGGATGTTTTCTCCGGTATACGGCAGCTCTGTCGTACTGTTTTTCTCTATTTTCTTGTTTGTCTTCAAAAAATACACTTCCAGACATACTTGAATTTTTCCTTCAAATATATCTGTCTTTTCTTCGCATCTGCCTGCACAAAAACAAATACTCAACAAAATCATTGCTACGGCTATTATACTTGTTACTACTCTGTTTGTTTTTTTCAATTTATTACTCCCCTGTTTAATTATATGTCAATGCACTCTTTCTCCCCTACATCAATCGAGTCGGCACGACGCTTTAAGCATAATGTTCAAAATTTTAAGAAAGCTCTGTCGGCATAAGCCATCAAAAAACATATGCCCGACAAAGCCTATTCGTTTTCTGTGATTTTAACACAACCGATTGCCGAGAGTCAACAAGTCTCGCTGTTTGCAATCCAAATCGGTTAGTATACAACAAAAAAGCAGACGTAAACGTCTGCTTTTTTGTTGAAACCGTTTACTCCGTTGCCGAAGCAAACTCGTTTGCCCACTGCACCAGCAATGCCCTTATTTCCACAAACTCCGACTCTCTCAAAGAAGAATCGCTCCATGAATACCACCCGCTGTCATTCTCTATCCAGGCTACAAATCCCGAAGGATTCGTGTCGCAATCAACATATCCGATAAACTCCGGATTGAGGATTTCATTTATCAGCGCCCAATACTGTTCGCTTGTTTCTCCGTATTTATCCAGTGTTTTTGCTTTGAGCCAATCGGACATCTTAGAGTAGTCCGAAACGACAGGACCGTCTGTTTCTCCGCCGTCATCAGGTATTTTGAGAATTCCTTGTGCTGTTTTCAAAGCCTGCCAATACGGATAGTAACTGTGCACTGCGGTGTAAACTCCATCCAAATGTATTGTCAGCAAAGTCAAGCGATTCCAGTTTTTAATGACGTTCACGATTTCCAAACCGAAGGCGTAAGGCATCGATTTTAAAACGGCATCGTTCTCCGACAGATACAGCTGTTTTTCAAAATAGTAAATCACTGTCTCAGGCGCGGCGGAATCAATCCAGCACAATGTCAAGCCTTGCGCCTCTTTGATTTCAGACCAAGCTCTGTTTAAATCACTTTTTGTCCAGCCCGTCATATCGTAATATTTCTGCGAGACGTTCGACACTTTTGTTGTGATAAAGTCACTGAGCAGTCCGCTGCCGTCCCACAACGAAGCAAATTCTCCGAACAAATACGACAAGCTCGGGTCGAACACATTTTTTAAAAACGTGCCGCCGTCGGGGTCGCTCCACACGGTATTGCTATCTACATACTTAAACTCCACATCGAGCCACTGCACAAATCCCAGATAACCGACGCGGTCAACCCAGCAATCCGCATTCAAATTAAGCGTGTACAATCCTTGATGTCCTTCGCTTGTCCTGTCGGCTTTTTTATCCCATCTTGCAAAGCAATTCATATTGTTTGAGATATTATCAAACCTTAATTCTGCGGAGTAACCGTAACTGCACCAGCCCCAGAATTCAAACCCGTCTCTTTTCAATTCCGGCACATCCCTGAGGGAAGAGCCAGCTTTCACTTCGATATCCTCTATATCCGCATAGGTCCCCGAGGTATCAATAAATTTCAAAGTAAACCATTGACTCCAGCCCGCCCACAGCTCCGTATCGGAGGTAAGCGTCGCGTCGAAATCAAAGACGTTGAGCAGCTCTTCTTCGGTATACCATCCTTCAAAGCGCCAATCACCGGATTTGTCGCACGTGACCTCAGTCGGTTCAGCTGCCGTCTGCCCCTCCTCGACGGTCTGAGAGCTTATCGCATTGCCGTTTTCGTTGTGAAAAGTCACGACAAAAACCCTTGTCCATTTGGCGTAAAGCGTAACGTCCGACGTAATCGCCGTTTCAAAATCAAATCCGTTGGAAAAGGTACCGTTGTCAAGAAACCACCCCTTGAAAGCGTATCCTGTCTTGGACGGCGGCTCGGGCAAGACGGCTTTTCCACCGTCGTTCACCGTCTGCGAAACAGTAGGACTGCCGCCGTTTCCTTCAAACGTGACAGTACGCTTCAATGCAGCCGGACTGAATTTTGCGTAAACGGTAGTGTTTTCATAAACGGGACTTTCCCAATCGAAAGGAACAGTCAATTCGGCGTCCTTGTACCAGCCGTCGAACACAAATCCCGTTTTGGTCGGACTTTCGGCGGGCTTTGTCGCAGCGGAGCCTTTTTCGACACTTTGCAAGGCTATCGCGCTGCCTCCGTCCGTGTCGAAAATCACTTCGCAATACGTTTTCTCACAAGCCGCAAAGCAGACAAGCGCAAGCAAGACAAGCGCAAAAATCAAAATACATTTTACCTTTTTCATAATTTTCTCCTTTGAAAAATTTTTCATATTTTTGGTCCCCTCGCAAAATAAAGCATCGCAAATTCTCTTCTAAAACTAAGTGTTCTCCATTGGTAACCATACAAGAACGTCACTCCCTCCCGGCTCAACCTGCGCAGATGCTCGCTGAGCAATCCGCTTCCGTCCCACTGATTTATCGCCGCAACCAGCATCGCGTTAGTCGAAGCGCTGCCATAGTCTAAATGTCCGTAAAATCTGTTGCTTGCAACCAACAGCGAATCCGAAGTCATATATTTCAGATAATCCAAGACGGTCTGTTTGTCCGCTTTGTCCAACCAGGAAAAATAAATACCTTCGGCGGCGCGCATTTCTTCATACTGAGAAAAATATCCCGTACCGGCAGCCGAGTCGGAAAGGAATTCACTCAGCAGACCGCTTCCGTCCCAGCTGTCGAGAGCGGAAACAAGCCAGCCTTTGAAGCCGTCGCTCAAAGAACCGAGCTGCTTTTGACAGGCTTCCGTCGTCAGATAGTACTTGACGCCCTTTGCTCCTGCGACGTCAATCCAGTTGTCTGTGTTCAATTTTTTAACAGACTGCCACCAAGCAAACTCTTGGCTTGTCTCGCCGTAAATGCCTTTTACCGCCCAGTCAAGATACGTGCTCAGCAAAAAGTAATTTTTGTATGTCCATGCTGTATCCCAGTTTTCATATCTGTTGTATAAAAAAGACAGAAATTCATCGGACATCTGCTCGTATTCGACTCCCAAGCTGCGAATCGCTTTATGCTTGAAATACGAAATGAAAGTATTTTCCGGCATATAATCAATGCCGCACGGAGACATGTCCTCGGGAATAACGCCCGACGCGCACAGCTCGCAAAACCATCCCGCCATCTCGCTGTCCGCTCCGTATTGAGCGTTTATCCAGGCGCGCATATATTGGCTTTTCAATCCCATGGAGTCGTCGTAAGAAGCAAGCTTGCCGAGCAAAAAGTCAAGCCCCTCGCGGAACCAAGGTTTCAAATTTCCAACCACGCCATATCCAATGAGATTGTTGTAAGCAGGCGCGAGCTCCCAATAGTTGCCAAGCTCCATCGCTCTGCTTCTGAGACCGGTAAACCATTCGTTGAATTGAGGCGAAATAGTCAGGAAACGCAAAAGCTCGTCCTTTGTCATGTCGTCCAGCCATATTGCGGAAGCCCCTCCGTCCAAATCCGGCGCCTCCCCGGCTGTCTCTCGATAAAGCTCTATGCCGTCCAGCAGTCTCTCAAATTCAAGAACTTCAACTCCGCTTTCTCCGTACCTGACGCAAAGCTCTTGCCGTACGTAATAACTGAGAAACGTGTTTTTGGTTGAATTTTTCAGATTCTCTTTGCTTACCGACGAAAAGGGCAGACCGTCGCTCGCTTTTGAAAAGGCTTTTTCCTGAGAGAGCAGCCTGCTTTCGACCTCCGCGCATACGGCTTTGATGTTTTCGGAAACAGACAAACCGCGCTGTTCAAAGCAGAACAGCAAGCCCGAGGAACCAAAGCAGTCGCATTCGTATCTCTTTGTGTCTACGCCGCCGTTTCCTGAATACGCCCTGAACACCCGCGCGGCAACCGCGCTCTTTCCCGACTCATCGGAGCGATAAGCGCAATCGGAAACGGAGCCTCCCTCTATGGCGCCTGCGATGTTGCCGTAGCCGTCTCCGTAACGCAGAGACAAATCTTCATACTCCTCTCCCTGCCAGGAGCTGTTGTTGTGCGCCACGCATCTGAGGATATCGGTATCCAGGGCATAGCCCACGACTCCACCCGCCTGAGGCGCCTGCGCAACGCAAAGGTCGGCATAGCAGTCTGTTATTTCCCCTCCGAGGCTGCGTCCCGCAATGCCGCCGGCGGCTTTGTCCGAGACAACGGATATACCGTAGACCGAGCAGTTTTTGACAACGCCGTTCTGATAATTGATTCCCACTATGCCGCCGGAAGCCTCTGACGACTTTAAAAATCCGTATTGAGGCAGCCAGGCATATTGGCTTTCTCCGTATCCGCTGTAAACGACGTTTATCACACAATCGCGCACCGTGCCGAAATTGTGCGCGGCAACAATTGCGCTCACTTGGGGAACAACCTCGTTTTCTCCCCATCTGCCCCTGAACAGCGACAAAGTGTTTTCGGCGTTTGATTCGTGATTGAGCAACAGTGACTCTATCGTTCCGTAGTTGTATATGACAAACGCGCAAAGCTCGGCGGCGTTAAGCTGATTTATTTCAAAAGAAGCTTTTTTCCCGTCTATGTTCACGGCATTTTCCGAGCTGCCGGCAAGCGACACAAGACTGCCCTCCCTCAGATAGACACAGCCGTAGGCTAGCGCGCTCATGCCGAAATTGGCGGGTCGAACTTCGCTGCAACAGTCGATTATGCTTTTTCCTCCGAAATCGTAACACAATCCCGCAACCTCGTCCGCGACTGCCCATACTTTTGCATAGCTGTCCTCTATCACGGCGTCGTCCTCGGCGCGGAAGACAAGTCCCGCCAGCTTCAACGATGTTCTGAAATTGTTTTCCGAGCCGTCATTGCTGTTCCATTGATTTAACAAAGTCGTAATTTGTTTCAGCTGCGAATTTTCCCTCATCAAAAACGCCGCTCCCGCAAACTCTCCCTCGCTGAAAATTTCTTCTTCGCTTTCGAACGCCACATTACTCAAACACCGTGTCAAGCAGTTTTCCGCCGAGGCGTTTCCGTACATTTCGTAAACAACTCCTCCGCCGGTGAGCCCGTACAAATTTCTCACGGTGCAATCGGATATTTCCGAATCGCCCCCCGCAAAGAGACACACCCCTCCCACCTTTTTCAGGTCGACGGCATAAAATAACCAACCGATATTCAAATGAAAATTTGCGATTTCGTCGGGCAAAGTCCCCAACTCGGCTCCGCCTGCGAAACAACCCGTTATCTGTCCTTCCGCCGTATTGTAAACCGATACTCCCGCAAAGTTTTCAACAATAGCAAACGCGTAGGCAGAGTAATAATAAGCAAAGTAACCGGTATTGAGGCATATATAAGAAAAGAGAAAAGTATCACAAACGGTTCTATCGCACAGATAAAAATTCTCTATCTTCCCCTCGTTGATATAACACGCGCCGCCCGCGGTTTCAAATACGTAAATCGCCGCCGCAGTGATGCAATCGGAAACGGACGCGCCTGCGCAATTGCGGTAAACAATGCCGGAAAACTGCGAGCTTTCGTATGCATAGTCGCCGAACGCCGCGCCTGATACGAGGCATTTTTCGATACGACCGAAATTGTTGACGGCTATGCCCGAAATCGAATAGTCTCCTGCGCCGGACCTGAGAAACAGAGCGTCGCTCACAAGATTTTTGATTGTGCCGAAATTGTTCACACATATTCCGGCGCCCTCGCCCGAAAAAGACAGAAGACCGCTCAGCGCAAGGACATTCTTCGCCGAAATCGTGCCGTAATTGTTTACGCACAGAGGCGCTCCGACAAAACTGTACAAATTGTATTGCGAGTTGTAAATAGTGGTGTACGACACATCCGTCATCGTGCCGTGATTGTCGCCCACAAAACTGACGTCGTGACCGTCTTCATTTTTGTAATAACTTATTGTCAGATTTTTTATTGTGCCGTAGTTGCTTTCCAAAAAATTGTTTTCAAGCGAACCCCCGTCGAACAATATGGTCTTGCCGTTGCCGTCAAAAGTACCGCAGAACGTAAAACGCTTGGCTTCCGTCTCCGACAAGCCTTCGGGTATTTTGTGAGCCAAGGAATTTATGCCTGCGGTTATGCTTACGTCCTGATACAATTTATAGTATCCGTCCGCCGCGTTTTCCCAGCCTTCGTTCAAGCTTTGTATAAAAACATTCAAATCAATCGCGTCGTACAATATGTAAGGATCGTCGGCCGTACCCCAGCCGCCCATGACGTAGCGCGTCGCTTCGTCCTCGTAGACATAAGTGGCATACAGTTTTGTGTTTTCCAAAACACAGTCAATTGTCTTGTCCCAGCCCGCAAACGTCCATTGCTTGTGAATCCCGCCGATGACTATGGGGTTAGGGTCATCGGGAAAACTAATCTGCGAACCTGCCTCCGCCCAAATCACGTCGCCGTAAGGCTGCCATGACGAATTTTCGTCATATTTTCCCACAAAGAATTGAACGGAATAGTATGTCTTTTGGCTCCAACCTGCATATAACGTCATGTCCTCGGTTACGGGATTGGAAAACCCGTACGCCTCGTTGCACGACATATCGGTATACCAGCCGCTGAAATTGTAGCCCGTTCTTAAAGGAGTCTGAGGCGGCAAGAGCAGCTCTCCCTCTTTTACCGTATCCGATTCTATACTGCTTCCGCCCATGGTGTTGTATACGACATTGTACTTCCTCAACCATTTGGCATAAAGCACAATGTCTTCTGTCAGAGCCGTCTGAAAATCAAATTCGGCAGACAAGTCTCTGTCTACATACCATCCGTCGAATTCATAACCGCTTCTTGTCGGCTCTTCGGGCAGACTTGCAGTTCCGCCTTTGTTTGGCGATTGCGACAAAACCGCGCTGCCGCCCTGCGTATCGAATGTCACCTTGACCTGCGAATTGCAGGCGGCAAGCACCCAACAGCACATGACAGTCACCGACAGCAACATAACAATCACCGCAATTTTCTTTTTTAGTGCCATTTTCTTCCTCCTATGTTTGATTTTGTATGTCCAATTTAACACATATAAAACAGCCTGTCAAGCGTTTTTACAATAATTGCGCTTTTGCAACAATATTTTTTTTGCAAATGTATTTTATCAAATTGACAAAACCCAAAATGCTTATTATAATTTTATCATTAAAAAATTTGGCAGAGAAAATGAACAAACAACTTATTAAAAAATTTAATACGGCAAGAGTGCATATGCTCACGACAATGAATACCTATTTTATGGGAGAGTTGGCAAACAAAGGAATCCTGGCTGTCTTCGACCTGAATATTTCGGAAGCCAATATCATCTTTTATCTTTTCAACAATCAGCGCGAATTTTCGATTTCCGAAATTATCGAAAGCCAGCGTATTTCTAAATTCACCACTTCCCGCGCGGTAAAAAAACTTGTCAATCTCGGACTCATTGAACGATATCAGAAAAGCGACAATATGCGTGTTTCGTATATTAAATTAACCCCCAAAGGGCAAGAAATATGCAATGCGGACGGGCAAAATGCATTATATGAATACAATTTTTTATTTGACAAAATCTGCACGGAGGACGAGCTGCAACAGGTTATTGACAATATTTTAAACATCAACTCTGTTTTAAGTCGCATCGAAGCTTATTCTGTTTCTCAATTGAAGGAAGAACTTCAAAATCAAAACAGCGCTTCCGATTCTCAATAAATTAAAGATACGCAAATACGTCAATCTGTTTTACATAAATTTCTCGATGCGATGCTTTTTGTGCATTCGCATATTACCTAAAAAGCAACCGCAAAAAACCGCCGTTTTCGTCTGCGAAAACGGCGGTTTGAATTTTGAAGTCTGTGCACGGAAAGCAAAAATTATCTCTTGGAGAACTGCGGCGCTTTTCTCGCCTTGTGCAATCCGTACTTTTTGCGCTCCTTCATGCGGGGGTCGCGCGTGAGGAAGCCTGCCTTTTTGATTTTGTCCTTGTCCTCTCCCGCAAGCACCAGAGCGCGGCTTATGCCGTGACGTATGGCGCCCGCCTGACCGGTAAAGCCGCCGCCGTGAACATTGACGGCAACGTCGTATTTGGTCTGCGTATCGGTGAGAACCAGCGGCTGACGCACGATATACTTCAACGTGTCCAGATTGAAATAGTTGTCAATATCCCTGCCGTTGATGGTAATGCTGCCGTTGCCGTTGGGCAAAACGCGCACACGCGCAATGGATTTCTTTCTCCTGCCCGTGCCCCAATATTGTATTTTTTTACTCTTAGCTATTTTTGTCGCCATAATTCACCTCAATCAATCCGCCAATGTCAAAGGCTGCGGCTGCTGCGCCTGCTGCTCGTGCTCCGCGCCCTTGTAAACGCGCACCTTTTTGAGCATTGCCGCTCCGAGACTGTTTTTGGGAAGCATACCCTTGATTGCCTGCATGACGGCGAAATCGCTTCTTTCCGCCATAAGCTTGCCGTACTTGATTTCCTTGAGATTGCCGGGCTTGCCGGAGTGACGGCGATAAAGCTTTTGTTCAAGCTTTTTGCCGGTAAGCACAACCTTGTCCGTGTTGATAATCACCACATGGTCGCCCGTGTCGACGTTGGGAGTGAACTCGGGCTTGTTTTTGCCGCGAAGAATTGCAGCCACCTGACTTGCGAGTCTGCCCAAAACCTGACCGTCGGCATCTATCAGATACCACTTTTTCTGTATAGTTTCAGGCTTGGCCATAAAACTTTTCATGATTGTTTTCTCCTGATTTTGCTTTAAGATTTGCCGTTCACGGTCGAATAACCACGCCCAGTGGAGAGGCAGAAGCGGCGGGCAGAGCTTAAAAATACCCGTCTTGATTATTCACAGCCTTTCAATTATATAAAAATGCGTCGGACGTGTCAAGCGTTGAAAAGCAAATTTTTTCGTCCGACGGCTCTTTTTTTCCTTTTATTTCAATATTCGACGCTTTCAAGCGTCAAACCGTGCGGCGGAAGAGTCTTTCCGCACCGTGACCTGTCTTTTGAAGCGATGATTTGCGGCAAGTCCTCCGCCTTTATTTTTCCGCGCCCCACCCACAAAAGAGTACCCGCAACAATGCGCACCATGTTGTATAAAAAAGCGTTGCCGCAAACCGATATTTCTATTATATTCCCCTCCTGCCGCACGTCGCAGGAAAAAATTTCCCTGACAAAGGTCTTTGCGTTGCCGCCCGTCGCGCAGAAGCATTTGAAGTCGTGCCTGCCGACAAGCGCGGCTGCCGCCCTATTCATCGCGGACAGGTCGGGCTGTCTGTAAATCTGCAAATGATTGACGTCGAGAAAGGGGCGCCTCACGCTGTCCACGTACATACGGTAGACGTAGGTTTTTCGCTTGGCGTCTCTCCTTGCGTCGAAAGAGTTGTCCGTATACTCCGCATCGACGACGGCTATGTCGTCGGGCAGTCTGACGTTTGCGCCGAGAATCAGATTGAAGGGTTTTATTTCAACGTCGGTATCGAAATGCGCAACCTGCCGTCTTGCGTGCACTCCCTCGTCCGTCCTGCCGCTCGCGGTAAGTCTGACCTCGTGTCCCAAAACCCCGCCAAGCGCTTTTTCCACAAGCTCCTGAACGGAAACCGCGTTTTTTTGGGACTGCCAGCCGCAATATTTCGTTCCTATATACTGAACGCCTATTTTCACGCGGCGCGTCAAAAGGTCATCCATTTTACCGACTCCAACAATTCGGCGGGGAGATACCTCAACGTAATGACTCCGCCGATAAACAGCACGGTAAAAACGGTTCCCGCGAGGTCTCTCCAAGAAAATTTCAATTTTTTCATTTTGGTGCGTTTGCGCGCCCCCTCGTAGCAGCGCGCGTTCATAGCCAGCGCAAGCTCCTCCGCGCGTCTGAAAGCGTTTACCAAAAGCGGAATAAGAATAGGCACAAACGCCTTTGCGCGCGCAATCAGTCCCCCCGTATCGAAGCTTGCTCCGCGCGCCTTCTGCGCCCGAATTATCCTGTCCGTTTCGTCCATAAGCGTGGGAATGAACCTGAGCGTTATGCTCATGATGAGCGCAAATTCGTCCACGGGCACCTTTATCCAGGTAAGCGGCTTCAACAGGCTTTCTATGCCGTGAGTCAAATCGACGGGCGTGGTAGTGAGCGTCAGCAGCGAGGCGCTTGTTACGAGAAACACAAGCCTGACCACCATTTTGACGGCAAAATTCACTCCGTCGTCGGTTATTCTGAATATCCACCAATCGACCAGCAGGTTGCCGCTTTTAACAAAAAACAAATTTATAATCGCGGTAAACAGCGCGAGAAAAATTATGCCCTTAACGCTTTTCAGCACGCTTTTCAAGGGGATTCGGGACGCAAAAATGCTGATAAGCAGATACGCAAGCATAAGCGCGTATCCGAAATAGGACTGCACGAGAAAAATCGTTATCATATAAAGCAGGTTGAGCAGGATTTTCACGCGCGGGTCCATGCGGTGCACAAAGGATTTGGCGGGATAATACTGCCCGAATGCCACGTCTCTGAACATCAGCCTTCCTCCTTTGTCTGCGGCAATTTGCCGTGCGCCCTCGCGTAATCCAGAACAGCCTCTGCCATTGCCGAGACGTTGCGGGGGCGACAGCCCAGATTTATCCCCTCCGCTTCCAGACGGTTGGACAGCGCCGCCATCTGCGGCATTTCAAGCCCAATGCCTTCAAGCTCGTCGGATTTTCTGAAAAGCTCCTCCGGAGACATAAGGTATTTCACCGTGCCGTCTACGAATACGGCGACCCGAGAGGCATATTCGTATACCTCGTTCATGTCGTGGGAAATCATGACGATTGTCTTTCCGTGATTGTTTCTCAGCTCCACCGCCAAATCAAGAATTTCCTTTTTTCCGCGCGGGTCGAGACCTGCGGTAGGTTCGTCCAGCACCAGCACCGAAGGACGCATCGCCAGCACTCCGGCAAGCGCAACGCGGCGCTTTTCGCCTCCGGACAGCTCGAAGGGGGATTTGCCCGAAACCTCGTCGAAATCCAGACCTACCGACGCTATCGCTTCTCTCGTCCTTTCGTCAATTTCTTCCTTTGAAAGCTTCATATTCTGCGGACCGAAAGCCACGTCCGCTTCGACTGTGGAGGCAAACAGCTGATACTCCGGATATTGGAATACCATACCCACCTGCCCGCGCAGCTGTTTCAGCATTTCTCTCCGCAGTTTTTTCTTTTTTAGCGTGAGGTCTAAACCGTTGACCTCCACAAAGCCGCTTTGAACGGGCACAAGCGCGTTTAGATGCTGCACAAAGGTGCTCTTTCCGCTGCCCGTGTGCCCCACTATGCACAAAAATTCGCCGTCGTTCACCTCTAAATTCACGTCAATCAGGGCGTGCTTTTCATACGGCGTTTTGGGATTGTAAACAAAATTCAGTTGTCTGACAGCAATCGGCATATCTCGTCTCCCAATTCGTCAACGTCGAAAATCGCAGGCTCGATTTCAAGCCCCGCGCTAAAAAGCTCGTGTGAAAGCGCCACGCTTCTCGGCACGTCAAGACCGTAGCCGTGAAGCTTGTCCTTTTCCTTAAAAATTTCCCGCGGAGCGCCCTGCATAACCAGTTCTCCCTCGCTTAACACAGCCACGCGGTCGGCTTCAGTAACCTCGTCCATGAAGTGCGTAATCGCCACCACCGTTATGCCCTCGCGGTTTAAGCGTTTTACCGTGTCCATAACGTCTTTTCTCCCCTGCGGGTCGAGCATTGACGTCGCCTCGTCCAGCACAAGAACGCGCGGACGTATGGCAAGCACGCCCGCTATTGCGATGCGCTGCTTCTGCCCGCCCGAAAGCTTTGTGGGCGTCTTGTCGTGATATTCGCTCATGCCTACGGACTCCAACGCGCCCTCCACCCTCTCTACGATTTCCTCACGCGGCACTCCGAGGTTTTCCGGTCCGAAAGCGATATCGTCCTCCACAATGGACGCTATCATCTGATTGTCGGGATTCTGAAACACCATTCCGACCTGCTCGCGAATTTTGTAAAGCTCTTTTTTCACCTTGGGATTCAACCCGTCGACGCAAACCTCTCCCGACTGCGCAAGCAAAAGCCCGTTGAGCAGCTTTGCAAGAGTGCTTTTGCCGCTGCCGTTGTGCCCGACCAGAGCAAGAAACTCTCCTTCAAATATTTCCAGACTGACATTCTGCACGCCCTTTTCCTCTGTGGGGGGCGCGCCGTCGTCCTGATAGACCTTATATTTGTAGGTCACGTTTTCCAGCCTGATGATAACCTTTCTTTCTTCCGTCATTTTAATATTTCCGCAGCATTTTTTACGCTGTTTTTCAGTATATCATTTTTCCTCTCGGTTAGTCAACAAAACCCGACAAAAAAAGAAGCCGTGCGCTTTAAAAGCCGCGCGTTTTCGGGCGCCGTTATTCCGACTCTGCGGTCGGTTCACTCTCCGACGTCTTTACTTTCGCCAAAAAGCAAAATTGTCGCCGCGTTTCCCGCAAAACGATTGACTAAACCCGCCCGAAACTATATAATTTTAACGGTGCCTTGCGGGCAACCGTTTTTCATGTAAAAATTTTTACGGAGGACATATAATGACCAAAATCACAATAGACGGCAATACCGCCGCCAGCCACGTGGCATACGCCTTTTCCGACGTTGCCGCAATCTACCCTATCACGCCCTCTTCCCCCATGGCGGAAATCGCCGACGAATGGGGCGCGGCAGGCAGAAAAAACCTGTTCGGACAGCAAATCAAAATAGCCGAAATGCAGTCTGAGGCAGGCGCCGCGGGAGCGGTGCACGGCTCTCTCGTCGGAGGCGCTCTGACAACGACCTTCACGGCAAGTCAGGGACTTCTGCTCATGATTCCCAATATGTACAAAATCGCCGGCGAAATGCTGCCCTGCGTTTTCCACGTTTCGGCACGCGCACTCGCCGCGCACGCGCTGTCCATATTCGGAGACCATCAGGACGTTATGGCGTGCCGTCAGACGGGCTTTGCGTTGCTCGCCTCCAACAGCGTTCAGGAAGCCATGGACCTCGCGCTTGTCGCGCACCTGTCCACTCTTGAAGCAAAGGTGCCCTTCCTGCACTTCTTCGACGGTTTCAGAACAAGCCACGAGGTAAGCAAAATCGACGCCATAGACTATGCCGACATGGCTAAGCTGCTCAAAACGGAATACGTCGACGAATTCAGAAGACGCGCGCTCAATCCCGAGCATCCTCAGTTGCAGGGCACGGCGCAGAACCCCGATATTTATTTCCAGAACAGGGAAGCCGCAAACAAATACTATATGGCGACTCCCGCAATAGTGGAAAAATATATGAAGCAGGTGTCCAAGCTCACAGGCAGAGAGTACCACCTTTTCGACTATGTCGGAGCGCCCGACGCGGACAAGGTCATCATACTCATGGGCAGCGGTGCGGACGCGGCGGAAGAAACGGTCAATTACCTCACGCGCAGAGGAGAAAAGGTGGGCGTGCTCAAAGTCAGACTTTACCGTCCTTTCAGCGCGGAAAGATTTGTCAGAGCCTTGCCCAAAACGGTCAAGAAAATTGCCGTGCTTGACAGAACGAAGGAAGCGGGCAGCTTGGGCGAGCCCCTCTACCTCGACGTCGTTACGGCGCTCAGCGAAACGGGCAAGCTGCGCGGCAAGGTTGTCGTGGGCGGACGCTACGGTCTCGGAAGCAAGGAGTTCACTCCTTCCATGATAAACGCCGTTTACAAGAACCTCGACAGCGAAAAACCCATGAACCACTTCACGGTGGGCATAAACGACGACGTTACGCGCACCTCTCTTGCCATAGACGAAATGATAGACGTGGCTCCCGAGGGCACGACGCGCTGCAAGTTCTACGGTCTCGGCAGCGACGGCACAGTCGGCGCCAACAAAAACAGCATAAAGATTATCGGCGACCACACCGACCTTTACGCTCAGGGCTACTTTGAGTACGACTCCAAAAAATCAGGCGGCATCACTATTTCCCACCTGAGATTCGGCAAAAGCCCCATCAAGTCAAGCTATCTCATAGACCAGGCGGAGTTCATCGCCTGCCACAACTCCTCTTATGTTACACGCTACGATATGCTCGGCGAAGCCAAAGAGGGAGGCACCTTCCTGCTCAACTGCTCGTGGAGCGACAGCGAGTTGGAAAAAGAACTGCCCGCTTTCGTCAAAAACCAGATTGCTCAAAAGCATCTTAAATTCTACACAATCGACGGACTGAAAATCGCCAAAGAGTCGGGCAGCGCCAAATCCACCAACATGGTTATGCAGGCGGCGTTTTTCAAGCTTGCCAACATAATCCCCTATGAGGAAGCCGAAAAATACATGAAGGCGGCTGTTCTCAAAACATACGGCAAAAAAGGCGAAAAGGTTGTCAACGCCAACAACGCGGCAATCGAAAACGCGATAAAAGGACTGCACGAGGTCAAAGTGCCCGCAGAGTGGGCAACCACCGACAAGGGCGCGGCGCTTCCCGAAGTCACCGACAATCAATATTACGAATCCTTTATCAGACCGATAATAGCTCAAAAAGGCAACACTTTGCCCGTGAGCGCCTTCAACGTCAGCGGCGTAGTGCCCACAGGCACCACAAAGTTTGAAAAACGCGGAATAGCCGTCGAAGTTCCCGTATGGCAGAGCGAAAACTGCATTCAGTGCAACCAGTGCAGCCTTGTCTGCCCTCACGCCTGCATACGTCCCGTGCTCATAGACGAAAACGAAAAGACGCCCGACGGATTTGTAACCAAGCCCGCGACGGGAGTCAAGGGAGCCAAATACAGAATACAGGTTTCTCCCCTCGATTGCACGGGCTGCGGAAGCTGCGCCAACGTCTGCCCCGCAAAGCAGAAGGCTTTGGTCATGACTCCCGCGGACAAAGTCAACGAAACGGAAAATTGGGAATTTGCCGAAAAGGTTCGTCAGGTGGAAAGCGGACTCAACAAATTCTCCGTCAAAGGCAGCCAGTTCGAGCAGCCTCTGTTTGAATTTTCAGGAGCGTGCGCCGGCTGCGGCGAAACGCCTTACGTCAAGCTGATAACACAGCTGTTCGGCGACAGAATGGTCATCGCAAACGCTACGGGCTGCTCCTCCATTTACGGCGGCAGCGCGCCCACGTGCCCCTACACCACCAACAAGGACGGTCACGGTCCCGCATGGGCGAACAGCCTGTTCGAGGACAACGCGGAATTCGGATTCGGCATCAACCTCGCCTATCTGCAACGCAGAAATAAGGTCACAGACCTGCTCAATCAGGTGCTTGAAATCGGCACGGCAAAAATGAAAGTTGCCGCAAAGCTGTGGCTTGACAACAAATTCGACGCGGAAGGCAGCAAAAAAGCCGCGCAGGCGGTAAAAACCGAAATTATAGAAAACGCCAGAGGAAAAGTCAGACCGATAGCAAACGAGCTTGCCAAGATGGAGGACTGCCTCGTCAAAAAATCCGTATGGATTTTCGGCGGCGACGGTTGGGCTTACGACATCGGCTACGGCGGACTCGACCACGTGCTCGCAAGCGGCGAAGACGTAAACGTGCTCGTTCTCGACACCGAGGTTTATTCCAATACGGGCGGTCAGGCAAGCAAAGCGTCCCCTACCGGCGCGGTCGCCAAGTTTGCCGCGGCGGGAAAACGCATCAAGAAAAAGGATTTGGGCATGATGGCAATGTCCTACGGCTACGTTTACGTGGCTCAGGTGGGCATGGGCGCAAACATGAACCAGCTGGTCAAAGCGGTGTCCGAAGCGGAAGCATATCACGGTCCGTCCCTGATTATAGCTTACGCTCCCTGCATAAATCACGGCATCGATATGTCCAACCCTCAGCAAATCATCAAGGAAGCCGTAGACTGCGGATATTGGCAGCTTTATCGCTACAATCCCGCGCTCGCCGAGGAAGGCAAAAATCCTTTCATTATGGACAGCAAAGAGCCTACCGGCAGCTATCAGGAATTTTTGCGCAAAGAAACGCGTTATACAAGCCTGCTCAAAACAAAACCCGAAATTGCGGAAAAACTGTTTGAAAGAGCGGAAGAAGAAGCCAAAGAGCGCGTGAAAAAATATCAGCATCTCGGACAAAACGACTGATAAATTTCAAAAGCCCCCGATTTTCGGGGGCTTTTTTGTCGCTTTAAATCGCGCAAGGAGTCTCACGACAGCCGTTTATTCTATTCCCACCGAAGCGGAAACAGCAAGGCTGATTGGAGTCGAAGTCGCGGGCGATTGACTGTCGTCGGCAACAAGCACGAACAGCAGCCTGTCGCCCTCGGTCACAGCCTGACCGACGTTTGTCTGATTGAGCGTAAGCAAAGTGTTGGCATTGACCGTTCCGGTAAGGTTTGGCGTGTAGTCGTATTCGGTACCCGTATAATTGAAGGTATTCGAACCGCTCGTAGCAATATAAAGTCTTAGCTTCAAAGTCACGTCAGCCGTATTGAGCGCCGCCTGCGCCGTCACCGTCGCGTGCGAGGCTATGGTCTCGATTGTGCCCGTCGTAGTCACGTCAATCGGAGTATTTGAATTGGCGGCGTCGAGTGTAATGGTCGCGCCCGGCGCGCCCGTCACAGTCTTGGTAAAACCGGACGAAACGATGAGATACTCTGGCTCCGCGCCCGCTTCGCCGGGAGTCAAGTCGGCAGCGGTAGCTCCCGAGTTGTAAGCAAGAGTGATTGGGTTTGTTCCCGTAGGTCCCGTTGGTCCCGTCGGACCTGTCGGTCCCGTGGGACCGGTAGCTCCCGTGTCGCCCGTAGGCCCGGTAGGTCCGGTTTCCCCCGTTGCTCCGGTAGGACCCGTAGGACCTGTCGCGCCTGTAGGTCCCGTCGGACCCGTGTCGCCTGTCAACCCCACAGCTCCGGCATCGCCTGTCGGGCCGGTAGCTCCTGTCGCTCCTGTTGCACCGGTTGCACCCGTTGCGCCGGTAGGTCCCGTTGCTCCTGTGTCACCGGTAAGTCCTATTGCGCCGGCGTCGCCTGTAGGGCCTGTCGGACCTGTCGGACCTGTCGGTCCCGTTGCTCCCGTGGGACCTGTTGCACCGGTAGGTCCCGTAGCTCCTGTGGCGCCCGTTGCTCCTGTGGGACCTGTGGGACCTGTCGGTCCTCCGCCTGTGCCTGCGGGACCCGTTGCGCCCGTTGCGCCCGTAGGTCCCTGCACACCCTGCAAGCCCTGAACGCCCTGCGGGCCGGTAGAGCCTGTCGCGCCTGTTGCTCCGGTAGGACCAGTCGGGCCTGTGGGACCGGTAGGACCGGTCGGACCCGTTGCGCCTGTCGCACCCGTGCCTGCGGGGCCTGTTGCGCCCGTAGCTCCCGTAGGTCCCGTGACTCCCGCAAAGCCCTGAATACCTTGAAGCCCCTGCACTCCCTGAGGTCCCGTCGGACCTATAGGACCTGTCGCACCCGTGGCGCCCGTGGCGCCCGTAGCCCCTGTTCCCGCGGGACCTGTCGCGCCAGTTGCTCCTGTGGCTCCAGTGGGACCGGTAGGACCTGTTGCCCCCGTAGCTCCCGAGCCTGCGGGGCCTGTTGCACCTGTCGGACCGGTCGCGCCGGTGGCTCCCGTCGCTCCGGTCGCTCCTTGTATACCCTGAGGTCCCTGCGCTCCGGTTGCTCCTGTCGCTCCGGGAAGCCCCTGAGGACCGATGGGACCCTGCGGTCCTTGGGGACCTTGAGGGCCCGGAGCGCCGGTAAGTCCGATAGGACCGCGGGGACCGACGGGACCTTCGGGGCCGCGCTGTCCTCTTGGACCCGCAACGCCTACGCAAACGGGTTGAGGGGGCGCGGGAGGAGGACAGCAGTTGTTGTTATTTCCGCCGCAGCAGCCTCCCAAAAATTCACAAAAACTCATATAACACAACCTCTTTAAAAATATTTTCGGAGCGGAACGAAATAATATTCGCAAAAACTCCCACTAATATTTTATGTCCGATATTTTATAAGGTTTCATTTCCGCAAAAACAAAAACAAAACGGATTTTTTGTTTCAAACAAAATCCGTCCTATCGGTTGCCAAAAAAAATTATTTGTTGTATAATAAATCGAAAAGTTGCGAATGTAGTTTAGTGGCAAAACGAAAGCTTCCCAAGCTTTAGTTGTGGGTTCGATTCCCATCATTCGCTCCAGAGAGACTGCGCCTGTGTCTCAACAAAACCGAAGCCTTTTTCGGCTTCGGTTTTCTTTTCGCCTTTTGCTTGTCTCTCTTTCCCTCTCTTGCTCCATTTAACTCTTTTGTGACGCTGCGGCAAATTTATCGCCGCCTTTATCTTTTCAAAGTCCGCAAATAGTTCTTTTTGTCAAGGTCTATTCTGAAGCTCTCCAATGCTTTTGAAATTGCCTTGTTGTGCACCCACACGTCGAAAATCCCCTTTTCGAGCGTCTTGACGGCAACGTCGTACTTTTTTACCAACGCGACGCTGATATACCAAGCCGCCGCCATATCGACATAATACTCGTTTTTTACGTTAAGCGACGCAAGCAAATTCAGGTCGCTTTCTTCAAACGCCTCGCCGAGAAAATAGGACAACAGACACACAATGCCGAAACGCACGGTATAAGCTTTGTCGCTTTTGAGCCACCTTTCGACAAAACCTCTCACCGCCGACGTGTTCCGCGAAAAAATTTTCATGCCCGTGGCGGTAATATCGTTTGTCGCCCAATTGTCAATAAAAGGCAAAAATTCCTCCGTCATTGCAATCGCTGCGTCCAAATCCTTTATGTTGCACAAAAGGCAGCCGTGCAGATTGTTTTCCTCCAAATAAAAATGCGGCGTCTGCGAAAGAAAAAGACTTGCCTCCATGCTTCCGTAAAATTCCTTTGCCAACGCCTTTACCACGGGACTGCGCACTCCCAAAATCCTTTCCGACGCAACGGAGGGAGTAAGCCTCGCATTAAAAATCTTCAATTTTTCATCGCTGTTTTCTTTGAGTCTGTCAAGCAGCGTCATAATCGGCTCCTTTTTTGACGGCTACAAGCCGCAAAATCTTTTTCCCCTCGCTTCTGTACATCTTTTCGTGTTCGGTCTCGATATTGTCCTCCGAACAAAAATCCGTGCTGCGTTCCGTCACGCAAAAGCCGACGGACAGCAGCGAATTCGCCGAATACTCGAAAAAATCCGCGTCGTCCGTTTTCAGCTCGACCGTGCCGCCCTCCTTCAAAATGCTTAAATAAATTTTGCAAAACGGCGGATAAGTAAGCCGCCTGTTTTCGTTGGACGGCTTGGGGAAAGGCGTGCTGAAATTGAGAAAAATCCTTTCAACGCTGCACGGCGGAAAAAAACGCGGCAGATATTCCGCGCCCGCGCACAAAAAGCGCAGATTGGAAATATTCTCGCGCACGGCACGCAAAGCTCCTTCCACCATGACGTTTCCGATCCGCTCAACGGCAACAAGAACCGCCTCCTTATGTCTTTTTGCAAGCTCGACGGAAAAAACGCCCTTGCCGCAGCCTACGTCCAGCCAGACGGGAGCGCTCCTGCCGAATAAGGCATTGAAATCAATATAATCGCGGACGGGTACGGAAGAATTTTTTTCTCTTATTTCCTTGTCGATCACAGCGTCGCCTGCTTCTGACAGCAGGCTGTCCAGATTCTTTTTCCTTCTCAGTCTCATATTGCGTCGGCGTTATTTTATCACGGGCGGGGCTTTCAGGTCAAGGAAAAGCGTACGCGCAAAAACACCCGCCGCGACGAAGCAAAGCTTCTTTCCTTAAACCATACGTTTGCCCCAAACAGAATGAAAAAAGCTCCCGCAAGCGGGAGCTTTCATTCAGTTATTTATGCGCCGATAGACAAACCGGTGTAGGTATCGAGGTCGTTAGGCAGAGTTACTTTTCCGTTGAAGGGTTTAAGCTCGACAAAAACTTTGAGTCCCTGCAATTCGTAGTTCATCTGATAGCCTCTCAAAAGATTGTTGGCTCCGAAAGAGAAGATTGCGGAACCCTTTCCGAAAACGGAATTTTCCCCCTTGTCGGTGTCGTCAAACTCGAACTTGATTTTCGTGCCCTTGTCGCTGCTGTCTATGTAAACCTTGACGTTTTGCGTTTCAAGCTCGGCTGCGGTCATGGCGAAGAAATCTATACCCTCCGCGCCCTCGCTTGCCATGCCTGCAAAATTGTCGAGAACCGACTGCAAATCGTCGCCGAAATCGATTTTAAACTTTTCATTGGAAAATTCCGCGCCGTTTAAGAAAGTAACGGTATGCGAATACATGGCTCCGTCCCCTGTGTACACATTGGCGTCCACAGACGATTCGTATGCTCCCAAAGCGTTAGAGCCGGAAAAAGTCATCGTGCTTTCTATTGCGGATTTGACTCCGTCCTTTATGGAAACCTTGCCGTTCAATGCCATATCGATGTCGCCCTTGCCCAGTTCGTTTTCAAACGCGCCTTTAAAGGTGGCTTTGAGCTGATAACCCGTTTCGGTATCCGATTCCTCGGTGTTCACCTTGGCAAAAGTAGTGTTAATTTCATCCGCCGAAGCAACCGTTTTGAAGTTGCCGTCAAACTCGCCGCAGGCGGTCAGACCGAAGCACATGACAAGAGCCAGAGTCAGGCAGACGAGTGTTTTGAAAAGTTTTTTCATTTATATAATCTCCTTTATATATTTTTTAATTATTGTATTTTCCTATACAGTTGCCGTTTTGAGGTAAACGGCGCAAACCTTAATTCCTGCCGAAAACGGCAAGCATAGCCCTGATTTTCCTCATCACCTCCTTAAAAATCCTTTATACACAGTATATTAGCACTGTTTTCATGTATTGTCAACAATTTCAGCTCTCTCCGCCGTAAATTTTGAACAGCAGCCAATCTTTGAGCCGCCTCGGCAAAATGCCTGCCGCAAAATACAAAAATTTGTATTTCACGCCTATGACCTTGACGTGCGGCATATTTCTTTTGACGGCGCAGGCAAAGATTTTTTTTGCGGCGTAGGCGGCGCTCATCCCCTGCTGCTCGTCCTTTTCCATAACCTTAACCGAATTCTCCGCGTATGCGGCATAAACGCCCTCGTCGGCATTTTTTCTTCTCGACTCGGTGAAGCAGGTTTTCACGTCGCCGGGCAGGACGGCAAGCACCTTTACGCCGAAGGGGCGCACCTCGTTTCTGAGCGCGTCCGAAAGACTGAGAACCGCCGCTTTTGTCGCGGAGTAAAACGCCTGATAGGGTATGGCAATCGCCCCCGCCACGCTGGACACGTTGACGAGCCTGCCCTTGCTTTGCCGAAGCAGCGGCAGACCGAAGCGTATGCAGTTGTACGTGCCCTTGAAATTGACGTCCGAAATGCTGTCGAAATCGCGCTCCGACGTTTTTTCCACCGAGCCGGAAATGCCCATGCCCGCATTGTTTATCAAAAAATCCACTCCGCCGAATTTTTCCCCGATTGCGCGGAAGGCGTTTTCCACCGCCGCCGCGTCGCAAACGTCGCACGGGATGTAAAAAATCCCGTTTTTTTCGCCCTCGCCGCAGCTGCGCGCAAGACAAACCGTATTTGCTCCCGCTTGCGAAAAAAGTCGGCAAAGCTCGGCTCCTATGCCTTTTGTTCCGCCGGTGACAACCGCCGTTTTTCCCGTCAGCTTCATTTCTATATTTTAGCACACACCGCTCTGAAAACAAAGCGCATAAAGCAGGTTTGACGAAAAAAAACGGCGTTTTTTTACGCCGTTTTTTTATCACGCCCAGGTATTTTGCATGAACATATAGTCCATTACCCCTTCCTCGGGCAAACCGCTGTAAGTTATGACGCAAATCACGGTATCTCCCGCCTGCAACACGAAATTGGTGCCCATGTCCTGCAACGAGCCGTCCTCCAAAACCTTGTACTGTTCGAATTTCAGCACCTTGTCGAATAACACTTCATTGGTACCGAAAAGCTCATAATGGCCGTATTCTTGCGCGGTGAATGTGAAATAAACTCTGCCGTTGAACATTTTGAAATCCGAGCCTCCGATTACGTCGTCTCCGTCGTCGACGCCGACATGCACGGTGTAGGCAAGCTGCGCGCTTGTTCCGTCCTCGTATTTTTCATTTCCCCACGCGGCGTAAACGGTACTCTCGCTGCCCTCGCCGTGATAAAAATAAGGGAATTTGACTCTTTCGCCCCAGTCTCCGTCGACGGAACCGTTCTTCGTGAACCAGCCCTGAAAATATGCCGTTTCGCTGCCGCCGTAAACTGCCGTAGGCATTTCGACGACTGCGGGCGCGGTGACGCTGTCGGGGTTTTCGCCCTGCGTGTTGACAAAGTTGTAGGTGACAATCTTTGCGCCGCTGTCGTCCAGATACGTTTCCAGTCCGAGATATACAAACGTGGTGTAATAGGACTCAAAGCTGTCCGAAGGTGTTTTAATCTCTATGAGACACTGCGGGTTTATGGCGTCGGCGTAAAATACGGGCGCCGTTTCTCCCAAAAACTCGAGTGTAAGAGAGTTCTTGATTGTAGCCCAATTCTCGTCGATGTTGGTGATGTAAAAAGCCGCTGCCCCGACTATCTCGACGCCTCTGCCTACAACCACATACTCGATGTTGTTGGTGTAAAACGCCTCGGAATATATGTACTTTACGTTGTCGGGTATGACCAGCTTCTTGATTGTACTGCTGTATTTCCTCGCCGCAGAGTTGTCAAGCGCGCAGTCGGCTATCGTGTCCACCGTGGGTGCAAACACGTTTTCGATTACCTCTTTTCCGTCAAAGCTGATGTTGATTAAAAGCGTCTTGTCCTTGTTGTAAAGATTGCCGTTTTCGTCGGAGGAATAAGCCGCGTTGCTTTCGTCAACGGTAAAGAAGCCTCCCACGCCTCGGAACGCACGGCTTCTGATTTCCTTGACAGATGCGGGGATAAAAATCTCCGACAAGGCGGACATTCTGAACGCGCCGTCCCCGATAAGCTCGAGATTGACCAGCTCCTCGAAATTGACCTCTTCAAGAGAGTTGCAGTTGGCAAAAGGACCGACCTGCGGTATTGTGCCCAAACCGCCCCAGCGTCTATAATCGTCTCCGTTGTCGTCAAGATCGGGCAAAATACCTGCTTTGATATATTTCAACGACACGGGCAGCGTAACCTTTTTGAGCGCAGCCATTCCGCTGAACGCACTGCCCGTCAACATGGTTATGCCTTCGGGCACGGTGACCGACTCTATATATGCGCTCCCGCTAAAAGAGTAAGCGCCTATATACGTCACGCCGTCGGGCACGGTAAACTCCGTCACCTTGCTGTTGCCCTTTGCGACGTACATAAGCAAATCGCCCTTGTCGTTTCCTTCTCCGAGTCCCGCGTTTCTTACGTACAGAGCAAAATTGTTTTGGTCTGTGTAAATGACTCCGGCGTCTGTCGAAGCGTCTCCCGTGACGGTTATGCTGACGAGATTTGTCGCGTATCCCAAACCGAATGCGTCAATGGCAATCTCCTCCACTGTGTTGGGCAGAGAAAGCGTCTGCAAGCAGTTTATCATTGCAAAAGCTCCCGTACCGATTCTTTTGAGTCCCGATTTGAATGTCAGCGATTTAAGCTTTCCGTCCGCGCCGGTGGGGCTAGAAATATGAAACGCCTGCATATCTCCGGTAGTAGCGCCCCAATCAGGGTCTACTTCGACTTCTCCCGACTCACCGTAGCCTGCGATTTCTTCGATTACGCCGTTGAAGGTGACTGTTTCAAGTTCATAGCACTTATAAAAAGTGGACGCGGGCAGCAGCTTCAAGTCGGCGTTGATTGTTATGTCCTTAAAGGCGGAAAAGGTTGTGGCGCCGAAACCTTCGTCGCTTGCAAACAACGCTCTGTTTATCCAGGTCACCTCTTTCTCTATGACAAATTCGGTAAGAGTCTCCCTTACCCAGAACAGCTTGGTTCCGTCCGCGGAGTAAATCGCGTCGTCTCTGTAAACCAGCTTGGAGTTTTGAGCAAACTCTATATCCACAAGTTTGGGACAGCCGTAAAAACACATCGGTCCGATTTTCTCCAAACTTGCCGGCAGCTCCACGAAGGTCAGCTCGGGGCAGTTTTTGAACGCGTTTTCGGGCAGACTTTTTACGCCCTCCTCCACGTAGAGGTATTTGAGCTGCTGCGCGAGTCCCGCGTATACTCCTTCTTCGTAGCTGTGCGGCACATACAGTTCGTTCAAAATGAAATCATAAAAGAACATTCCTGTATCCATTTTGGTTACGGGTTTTCCGTTGAATGCCGTCGGAAGGGCAACCTGCGCGGGCAGCGTTTGCTGTACGTTTTTCTTCAAAGTATAGCTTTCCCCGTCCTCATTGAGAGCAAAATCAAAATAGCTTACGTCGGTAGGCACGTAATCGTACACTGCGGTGTACGTCATGTCGGAGCTTAATTTCTCCATGGAACCGCCCTCCCAGCCGACCAGCTCGAAGCAGAAAAGCCGATGAAGAGTGTCCTCTGCCGCGGGAGGCTGAACGTCCGCGCCGTAAGGCACCTCTTTTTCCACCTCGCCCATGTTGGATACGAATTTGGCGGTAAGCGTCCTGTATTCCCAGGTGGCGACAAGTCTCACGGTTTCGGCGCGCGTCACGGTGTAGGTGTCTCCCGCAAGATAAACCTTTTCGCCGTCCGTCCATCCCTTGAACTCATAGCCCACCCTGTCGGGCGCGTCCTTGACCGTGAACGTGCCGTCGTAGTTGACGCTCTCCTGTACGGGCGCTTGCGCTCCCTCCGCCTCATGCGCAAGGTCGTACACTACCGCATAGCTTGTGCTCTTGAACCTTGCGTACAGCGTCACGTCCTTTGTTACCGCCTGCTCGAAGTCGTATTCAACCGTATACGCTTGGTCTATGTACCACCCGTCAAGAGTCACTCCCTCCGCCGTCGCTATCTGCGGCGCGACAGCCCTTTCTCCCTTTGCCGTCTTAACGGTAAGCTCCTCCATTCCCGTCACCTTGTATGTGACGGCGTACGTCGTCTGACAGGCTGTCAGGCACACCGCAAGCAAAAGCAGCGTCACCAACAGCATTGCCGTCTTCTTTACTGTCTTCATATTTTTACCTCCGTAATATTTATTTTTTAGGGCAAAGACACAACTCCCTATTTTTATTATATCAAACGCCCCCCCCCCCTGCGTCAAGCGTCCTGACATAATTTAAACATTAAACCTAAGTTTAAAGTCAACTGTTTTTTTCTGTTTATCATAAAATTTTTTAAAATATATTTTACAATCAACTTAGAAAAGCTTTTACTAAGGGAGAATTAAAATGAAGCTGCATGATTTTTCCGAAGTATACGGAATAAAAGAAAGCGCGCTGAGGTATTGGGAAAAGGCGGGCATACTTTCCGCCAAACGCATGGAAAACCAAAAATATCGGGACCTGAGCACCAACATAAGCAGGCTTTTGTATCTCGACATACTTTATTACCGCAAAAACGGAGTCGCCGTCAAAGACATGACGGACTTCGACAAAATGGATGAAGAACAAATATACGAAATGCTTGAAAAGACGGAAACAAAACTCGACGAACAGCTCGCGCTCTTAAACCGTCAGCGGGACAACCTGCGGCAGAGACAGTGCATGATAAAGTTTCTGAGAGATTTCGGCAAAAAGCCCTACCGTTTGGTTAAGCTCCCCGACCTTTGTCTGGTCACGGAAAGCGAGCCTTACACAAGGCTGCTTGCAGACAATTTTCCGCAGAGCATAATAACGGAGCTAGACCTTTCGACGCTGGAAACCGTCACCCAGCCCGTTGCAATAAACAGAGCCTGCATAGTGTCCGACCGACTGAAAGGCAAGTACCGTCAGATGGAAGTTGACCTAAACGCGCGCTTTGTGATGACAAAGTACAAGGAGGTTCTCGCGGGAGAAGCCTTGTACACCAACGGCAAAAAAATAATCGACGACATAAAAAGCTTCGGTTTCCTACCAAAGAGGTGCCTGACAAACACCGCATTTTTGTTCCGCAACAGGGACAAAGACTTTATGAACGTGTGTCTTGCGTTTGTTCAGGTCGAGGGCGACGGCAAAATCCCCGACGACTTCAAAACCGATTTGGAGGAAACAATCAAAGTAGCCGAATAAAAGGAAAAGCCGCTTTACAAGCGGCTTTTTTTGACAAATAAAAAAACAGATTTGAAAACCGTTCAAACCTGCTTTTTTCGTTGGATGCGGCAGCGTCTTAGTCTCCCGGGTCGTGTCCGACCAAGTACCTTCCGCGCTGAGGAGCTTAACTTCTGTGTTCGGGATGAGAACAGGTGGGACCTCCTCGCCATAGCCACCGCAATGGTATATTCGGCGTTTTGCATCAAAGCAAAGCAACCGGAAATATCAAGTTGTTGTCCGCAAAGAACATTGACAACCGCATAGTGAAAAGCAAAAGAAAGCTTGGTTCAATTGTAATACAAGACCTAATCATCAAAATTGTGATCAAGCCCTCGACCTATTAGTATCAGTCAGCTAAATGCATTGACTGCACTTACACCTCTGACCTATCAACCTTGTGGTCTGCAAGGGGTCTTACTTCATAAAGAAAGGGATATCTTATCTTAAGGTGGGTTTCACGCTTAGATGCTTTCAGCGTTTATCCCGTCCGTACTTCGCTACTCTGCCGTGCCGCTGGCGCGACAACAGATGCACAATTGGTACGTCCATCCCGGTCCTCTCGTACTAGGGACAGATCCTTTCAAATATCCTACGCCCACGATGGATAGGGACCGAACTGTCTCACGACGTTCTGA
>ENA-ORSK01000707-ORSK01000707.1-human-gut-metagenome-genome-assembly--contig:-NODE-707-length-31623-cov-4.572478_pt1 | contig 31623 bp, 28 predicted proteins | sample MGYA00242192_ERZ509159 | MGnify/ENA primary metagenome ERZ509159 (study PRJEB26280, sample SAMEA2338663) | human gut metagenome | biome: human gut; feature: human-associated habitat; material: faeces...
ATCTGTGCGTGGCACTGTTGTCGCTGCCGTGGGGTCACGTGAGCGAGTTCAGCTCGCGACTGCCCGCCGCCCTGTCGCTGATAGTCATGTGCGCGGTGGTCTTCGCCTTCATGCGCAGACGCACGACAACCCTGCGCGCCATGCTCGCCCCGCTGATTATGCTCACCGCCTACGGTCTTCACCGCGACGCCCTGACATGCAATCCCGGCATCATGGCCACAGCCTTCGCCACCGGAGCAATGCTTCTGCTCTACCGCTGGCATGAGAACGGCGACCGACGCCTGCCTCTCGCGGCCACGCTATGCATGGCTCTCACGGGACTGACCACCGGTCCGTTCATGGTGTTGCTGCCGCCGATAGTGATGTATGTCTATCTTCTCGTACGCGGCGAAGGCGGAAAGAGCGCAGCCGCGAAGCTGACCTTATGCACCGTCATCGCGCTCGTCGTGCCGGCACTGTGGTACATCGCCGCATTCATGCAGAGCGGCGGACGCTTCGGCGAGCTGTTCATGGCCTACCACTACGGTTCGCTCAAGGGCATAACCACCCAAAACCTGTTCGACCATAACTTCATAGGCAACCTGGCATACGCCGCCACCGGTTTCGCGCCTTGGCTCATATTCATTGTGTTCACGCTCTTCGCCCGTCCGTGGCGGAGCGCAGGCATAGCCCCCACTTTCCGCGCCCTGGCGCAATACATGCGCACGGCGTCGCCGCTCACAGCATTCACCTTCACCGCAACGCTCACGCTTTTGGTGCTCTCATGGCTGCCAACGGGCAATCATGACATAAGCCTCCTGTGCTGCCACGTGTTCCTTTCCATGTTCACCGCGCTCTACATAGCATGGCTGTCGCGCCGCCACAACAGGCGTGCGGTGGAAGCATTCGCAGTCTTCACCGCGCTCATGGGCATACTCTTCAGCGTTGCTTTCCAGGTGTTGCAGTCGGGCGTGTTCTCCGGTATATTCTTCGGCGAGCACAAAGCCAACGCCCGTATGTCGATGATTAAATCGCTCTACGACATCACCCCCGACGCCACCGAATCGACTCTGATGCCCCCGCCATAATAGGAGTACTCCTGGCGGTAGTACTGTGCTTCAGACGCCTGCGCCACAACGTCCGCACGCTCACACTCGGAACGCTCTGCGTGATGTTCGCGGTATATATCGCGCTCGACGCCGTGTGCCGTCCTACGATGCTCAACATCGTATCGCTCCGCCAGATGACCGGCGTGGTGAACAAGATATTCCCCAACCAGAAACTGTACTCGTACATATCAAAGCCGGGCATGCACTTCTTCGGAGCCGAATTCTACCTCGGCAAGCCGATAGAGTCGTTCGAGACCCCTGCTCCCGACAGCCTCGGAAGAGTGAGCAAACCGTCAAGCGGCGTACTGCTCGTGCCCGAGAAGGACGGAGACCAATTCGTGGCACGCCACAAGGACTATGTATTCATGCGCCGCATGCGCTCACTGGGACACCCTACTGAGGTGCGCGACAGAATAAGATTCTATAAGTTCATGCGCATAACGAAGCAGAACTCAGCCCAGAAGATATACGACTCGATGTCGATAAAACTGCAATAAAGCACATCTGTATGCAGCCGAAGGACATGAAACAGCAACCATACGTGAGACTCGAGAAGCTGTGCATAGGCTACCGCACGGGCCGACACGGACAGCGCATAGTGGCAAGCGGAATAGACGCCACGCTACCGGCCGGACAGCTGACATGCCTCATAGGCCGCAACGGAACGGGAAAATCGACCTTGCTGCGCACCGTGGCGTCGCTGCAGCCACGGCTCGGAGGCAGGATATACATAGACGGAACCGACAGCGCGACACTCTCGCAGAAGGAGATGGCGCGACGTGTGAGCATAGTGCTTACGGCACCGCCGAGCACCATCGACATGGACGTGGCGCAGCTCGTGTCACTCGGACGCGCGCCATACACCGGAATGTGGGGAACGCTGAAGGGCAACGACCTGAGGGCGGTGCAGCGTGCTCTCAAACTGACAGGCATAAACGACATAGCCCGACGCACCGTCACCACACTGAGCGACGGACAGCGACAAAAGGTGATGGTGGCGAAAGCGCTCGCGCAGGAAGCGCCGCTGATGCTGCTCGACGAGCCCACCGCCTTTCTCGACTACCCGTCGAAGGCGCGCCTCATGCAGCTGCTCGCCCGACTGGCACACGAGGAGGGCAAGACCATACTGCTCTCCACACACGACATGGAGATGGCAATACGCACTGCCGACAGGCTCTGGCTCATGGACGAACAATCGCTCACGGAGGGCACGACGGAGCAGATGACGGCAGACGGAACGATAGACCGGTTCACCGACGGACTGATGCCGCAATATGTCACGGCGCAGCCGGGCCGACCAGAGGACCGCGACAATGATGACGACAAGAACAAAACACTCTAAAACATTATACGATATGGAGAACGATTTTATTAAACTTATCAACACGCGACGCAGTTGCCGCAAGTACAAGACACAGCAGGTGGACGACCAACTGCTCGAAGAGGTGCTCAAGGCAGGAACATACGCGCCTACGGGTCACGGCTCGCAGTCGCCTTTCATCGTGGCCGTGCAGAACAGCGAACAGCGCGCCACACTGACAAAGATGAACGCCAAGGTGATGGGTGTCACCTCCGACCCCTACTACGGCGCACCGACAATAGTACTGGTGTTCGCTCCCGACAACTATGCCAACGCATTCCAGGACGGCAGTTGCGTGCTCGAGAACATGATGCTCGCCGCACACGCACTGGGACTTGCCTCTTGCTGGATAAACCGTGAGCACGAGATGTTCATGACTGACGAAGGCAAGGAGCTGATGAAACAGTGGGGACTGCCCGACGGACTCATCGGCATAGGCGCGCTGTCGTTGGGATATGCCGACGCGGAGCCCAAAGAACCGAAACCGAGAAAAGAAGATTACTACCGCGTGATACGCTAATGACGTGACTGCGACAGGCTCTGCCTGCGACGCGGCATAAGACTGTCCACGCGACGATGACGCACAGACGGTGGCACAAAACCATGTGTCGCCGTTTTTTTATGGCTGAATATATGGAGGAAGGATATATTCCGTGTGGAGCGGTTTCATTCACCGAAGATTATGGAATGACGGAAGATTCGTTGAAGACACGGGCTGTATGAACCGCGGGAGTGAGGGCTTCAGGTAATCATAGATTGACATTCCGTGCCCTTTCCCACATATTATACCGCCATATTTGGAGCAAATCCGCACTACATACTTACAATTTTTCTTGACTAAATTTTGACAAAATATTTTCGCAAAAGAGATGTAAAGGAATGTTAAAACCAACAGAATAAAGGACATTCCGTACAATACTGCATTTTGATATACCCCATAACGTAGTCCGGAAAACTGCGTTCCGCTTTCCGAAATAGCCCATTTCGCATTACGATAAAGCCCATTTCATGGTGCAATATGGCCTATTTCAGCACCCAATATAGGCCATATCGCAAGCCGAAATGGTGCTTTTTGCAATGCAAAGAAATGCCACTTAAACATAAGTTACTGATATTCAATGCTATATGATAACATCTCATAATCCGCGTATTTGCGTCCGAAGACAACCCAGCTCGCAAATACGCGCTTATTTTTCGGGGTATATCTGGAAAAGACGACCGGAATATCAAAATCCGGTTACAATCTGAAAGTCACCCATACAGCTTTCTTTTTAAACGTATAAGACAACGCTCGTCCGGGCATTTAACCCGAATCAGTCATTAAGTTCAGTCGGAATTTTGCTTTATATAGAGCATATTTTCGTTGTATTTTTCTTAACATAGCCCGCTATGCCTGCAAAAAATCCAACAAAAGAGGCCGATAGAAAACAAAAAGACGGCTGAAAACATGAATGTATAAAATATATAAAAAACCTATGCGGTCTAACATCCGATTGCGGTTTAAGTGTGTATTTTGACACCATTACATCAAAAAAAACTGCAAAAACATCTGCCATACAGAATAATTCTATAACTTTGCTTTCGGTAATCATAGCGATTATTATTTGTAATTCTATGATTCTCAATACTATAAAAATACAGCAATCTTCACTGATCACCTAATTTACAGACACTTACAATTCGTCCGGCTCACATTATACTATGCAAACAGAATATTTAATAAACAAAAAGATGTTGGAATCACGCAATGTATCTATCCTCTGCTCGCGAACAATGGGTAGTGTGGATATTCTACGTTGTTATGACCGGACTGACCGGATGGCAGGTGGTGACAATGTTGTAATTGGAGGGATTCAATCAAAAATAGAAAAAGACGTCCTCTGTTTTCCATTAAAAGACAGGCAACTTATGATTATGGTTATTGCCGGACAGCTATATAAGAAACGTCCTTATGAACTGACAAGCAACATGAATGAGGGAGAATCTTTTATTATAAATACCGCACCATGTGCATTTAGGGTAAGTAAAAATACCGCAGACAAAAGTACTTTATATATTTCAGAAAAAGCAGATGAATAGTATTCGGATACATCTCTAAAGAAAATTCACAAAATGATATATACCATATTTTTATAGAAAAGTCTCAAATATTATATACATACTAAATAAAAAAAGCATGCAAAAACTTACAATAAAGAATATAGGAGCGATAAAACTTGTAGAATTTGAGGTTAATAGAATAAATGTTTTTATGGGACCTCAATCGTCAGGAAAGAGTACTATATCTAAAATACTTTGCCACTGCCAGTGGGTAGAGAAAACTTGTTTCTTGAATAATAAACAACTGGAAAATTATCAAAAACAGGGAGTGTTTTATGATTCTCTTGTAGAATATCATAAACTGGAGGGATATTTTCACAAAAATGCCAGCATAAAGTATGAGGGAGAGGCAATGACTATAACATATACTCATAGTACAAAGAAGACCACCATTAAGTTAAATGATAAAATGGTATTCTCTTATCCCAAAATATGCTATATCCCCTCGGAACGTAACTTTGTGACCGGAGTGCCTAATTTCAGCAAATATAATGAGGGAAACAATGTGTTACTATATTTTGCTTATGACTGGTTGGAAGCTAAAGAAGATATTAAGAAACTTGATATTTCAAATCTTATCAGCAGAAAAGTTTCCTATGAGAACATTAATGACAAGGATTATATATTTGACAATGGATCAAAGTTATTGCTTACGAATGCGTCAAGTGGTATTCAATCTGTATTACCATTGTACCAGACTATAATATATATGCTGTCAAATCTGTATAAAAAGCAAAGGACTTTGTCTCCGTCAAAAGAAATGGCGAAAAATGATTTCGCAAATAAAATGATTGTGATAGCTAATAGAATTAATGATGGAGAAAATATCAGCAACCTCAAAAAATATTCCAATATATTGATTTCCTTGTTTAAACTACTTGAGTGTTATGATGTAAAGCCGATAAACAAACTTTCAGATTTGTCACCGAAAGATTTGTCCCATAATATATATAATGCTGTCCACATTATGGAGCAGTTGTTTAATTATCATTATACTCAGTTGTTTATAGAAGAGCCTGAACAAAATCTCTTTCCTGATACGCAACAGGAATTTATTTATTGGCTGTTAGGAATCATGCAGAACGATAAAAAGCATGCTGCTATTATAACTACGCATAGTCCATATATATTATTTGCCATTAATAACTGTATAATGGGAGGACTGGTAAGAGATAATATTCCGGAAGATAAAGTTTCTGACTTCGCATCTCATTCGGCATGGATTGATCCGAAATTGGTGTCTATTTTTGAATTGGATAATGGCACTCTCCGCAGTATACAGGATGAAGATGGTATAATCGAGGACAATTACTTAAATAAAGCATATAAGAAGAATTCGGAAGAATATTTGGAACTTTTAAATTACTACGAAGATGAAGAATAAAATACAAGCCGTTTACCAACAATCAGTCTTTTGTAGTAGTACAGCACCTAAACTGTATATTGCTGATTTTACTGAAAGAACAAGCAGCAATAGAAAAGTGGAATTTCATGAGAACATACCGCAGGCTCCGGATAGTGATAAAGATATGGACTGCCTGGTTTTTGAAAATTCTTCGGAATTGTCAGTTATATGTAATATCTTTGATGATCATCAGTTTAAAGATAATGAAGAAAATGATATATCACATTGCGAGTGTGTATTATTTCCTGAAAGTAAGAAAGAAGATATAGGTATGGCTTTTGTGGAGATAAAAGACTGCAAGTCGAAAAACATATCTGAATATAAGGATAAAGTAAAAACTCAGATTATATCTACTGTGCAAATATTCAGAGATAAAGGTATTATTGAAAAACAACGTGTTTATGGTGTGATATCGTTTCCCAGAAGAAATAAGGTGGCATTTAACCAAACCATTTTTGACGATGCAACAGAATACAAAAAATTATATAAGAAGTATAAAGTGCACGTTCTCCCAACTAATTGTGTATCTATTGTAAACGAAAAGCAAATGATCGCTAAATTGTAATATTGTTACTATTTTATTATGCCAAAATTGATATATAGCCATAGAAGATTTTAATATAAAGAGATTACCTATATAAAAATAAGAATCCGGGAAAGGAGGTCAAAGAATTATAAGAAGATATTATTAAACCCAAATCGGTCATTAGACCGCATCGAATTGTAAATGCCTGTAAATTTAGTCTTTACCGGATTTTTTTGTATTCATATATTACCGGAAATAAAAGAAATACAAGCGATAATAGTTACGATTATAATTTACAGACATTCATAATTTGTCGAAATTACGACGTTAATATATACTTCCCAACGCTGCGAAACGTCCCCTTCTCCCCCTCAATCCTCCCCGTTCCAATCCACAAAAAAGCCCTCCCCGTATCCCGGGAAAGGCCGTTTTGTTTCTCCATAGCTAAATATTTACTTAAACACGGTAAAAAGACTGTTTTTAGGATGTAAGCTTCATTGCAGCGCGTCATTCGGGCAGGATGACGACAGACACGGGCACATAGTCGTCAGGACTGAAACGGCGGAGAGCCTTCGAAGCCGTGTAGGTGCCGCGATACTGCGTCGTGCCGCCGAAGTTGTAGAGTTTTCCGTCAACACACTCCACCGCTCCATACCACTCGAACGATCCCAACATGCGCAGCGGGTCGGGGCTGCCGATGCCCGGAGCATAGCGCGTCACGGCGCCGCTGTCCATGGCATATATCTGATTTCCTACGACACCGATGAACGAGAATTCGTTGCTCAGCGAGTCGGTGGGCGTGCAGTTGGTGGTGTGCAGCGTGCCGCCGCTCAGCGAGTGGGCACGATGGAAAAGGTCGTCCAGCAGCCATGTTGTGCCGTTGCCGTCGGATGTAACCTTCAGTTCGGCGAAATACTGTCCGTGAGCGGTTGTCGCGCCTGGCGTGGCGGTAACGTTGCCCTCGCCGTCGTAGGCCAGTGTGTATGCCTCGATGTCGGTAGCCGTCACCACATACAGGTTGTTGCCCTCTACCGAAGCGGCGAGAGGATCCGACGAGCGCAGGGCTACGGTGTGCCAGTTGTTGCCGGCAAGCGAGTAGATGCCGCTCGGGCCCACTATCAGCGGTATGCCGTCCCAGATGGCGCCGGCACCGTCCTCGGGTATGTCGGCGTAGGTTTTCTCCTCACCCGTCACCGTGTTGTACGAGCGGAACTCGTAGCACAGCGTGGTGCTCACGTTGCCGAGCGTCGTGCGTTCTATTATTCCGCCGCCGTAATATATAGTGCCGTCCTTGACGAAGTGGATGTTTGCAGAGCCTTGGTTAGACATGTTGCCGAGCTCGTGGAACACTATGTTCTGCTTCACGCGCAGGGTATTGACCGACGGTTCGCCGGCGATGGAGAACTTGCCTTCAGCCACTCCGTTGTCGTCGAGTACCACATACGGATGCGCGGTATAGGTCTGGCCCTGCTTGATATATACTATCGGCTCCTTTGAAGGCACGGTTGCGTTGGGGTCGGTGAAGGGGAACGCGGCACTCTCAGAGGCGAGCTGCTGCATGGTGCTGGTGGATTCGCGGCCGTTGTAGATGTCCACGTATATGCCGCCGTTCTCAAACCGCGCGGCCGTGAGCACAACGCCGGGAGCCTCGTCGGACTCACCTGCGGGCTGATGAACCACAATCTGCGTAGAGTCGGCTGCGGCACGGGCATGGGCACGGCTGCGCATGGCACTGCCGAAACGTATGTATCCGGTGCGGGCAACACCCGTAATGTTGCGCGCAGCCACTATCTGCACGCTCTCACCACCCTTGCCGCCCATCTGCGAGAGTTGCAGCCAGTCGGCAGACGAGGTGGCTTCCCACGGCTCGTCAACAGGTATGGCGATGGTCTGCTGCGCACCGTCGGCGGCCAGCTCAACCGCGTCGCCCACAGGCGGAACGGGATCGGGAGGCGGCACGGTGCCGCTGTCGTCGCTGCAGGCAGCGAGCATCATGACAGCGAAAGACGCTGTCGTCATCAAGGGAAACAATGATCTGAACTTTTTCATAGCGTTTATGTTTTTATGTATTGTTGGTTTAAACTATGCCGGCCGACGCCGCAACGTCTGCATGGGGCATCGTGACACGGTGGCACGGCCGGCTTTATATGTATGGAACAAAGAAAACATTTTAAGCCATACCACGCATAACGGGTTACCGTGATTTTGAGATGCGGGCGCCGTTTCGCCCCGCTGATGTGTCGATAAAAGTGCTTTGGCGGGGCAAACAGGGGGTAGAGGCAGGGCGATTTAGCCTAAATTAACGCGGCATCAAGAAATTGGAAATGTTACTTCCACGCTATGTATTACTTTTGCCGATGTAAAAACGGTGTGTCGGAAGACATTAAGACACGGCCGGAAAAACACTTAACATATATAATAAGGTATGACTATGGAACATCTGAAAACAGAGCTGTCGCCGCATGTCGCGGCAGACGGATGCGCAGAGCCCACACGCGAGCAGCGCGACGAGGGACGGAGAATGATGGAAGAGGCGTTTGTCAGACTGATGGACGAGAGCGGAAAGGGCGGCATAAGATGGAAGGGAACGCTGGCAGACCTGATGGAACTGACGTACATTGCCTACAGGGGATGCGTGGTGAGACACTCCGACGGCAGCCCGGCGTCAATGTCGGAACTGGCAAAGACCATCTGCTCGAGGCTTCGCGTGCACCTGCCGGCAAACCCGTATAAGGTGGCTGCAAAGGCAATGGCGCGCAAGGGAATAAGGCAACGGGCTTATCTGGAACGCTTCTGCTGGCTGCACTTCGTGGCGGGAATGGCGCGGCCCACCGACGCGGAGATAAGCCGCGCACAGTAGGAACGACTCTCACACATGGAAAAACACTGACATCTTAATAATCGTTTATCAAAAAAACACAAATGAAAGACATGAACACAATCGATCTTAACCAAAACCTGAGCCCGCACTTCAGACTGAACGAGTTTGTGGCGTCGGGCACTGCCATAAGGCACAACATTGACAACACACCGCGAGAGGAGCATGTGGAACGGCTGAAGGCTCTCTGCGAGAACGTGCTCGAGCCTCTGAGGCGACGCTTCGGAGTGATAAGGATAACCAGCGGATACCGATGCGAGGAGCTGAACACGAAGGTAGGAGGCGCCGCCGGCTCGCAACACCTGCGCGGAGAGGCCGCCGACATCAACGTGTAAGGAAGGAGCGGGGGAATGAAGATGTATGAATACATACGCGACAACCTGCCCTTCGACCAGCTGCTGTTCGAGAACAAGGCGAAGAGCGGCATATACTGGCTGCACGTGAGCTACAGAAACGACGGGCACAACCGGCACGACTGCGCCATAATAAGGATGTAGAGGCGGGAGAAGAAAAAAGCCCGGTGAGCGCAATCGACTGCGTTCACCGGACTACAGGTAAATTTTATAAACAGAAGCTAACTACTAAATATTACTATCTTACTACCATTTTGCGTCCGTTGACAATGTATATGCCCTTAGGCAGATTGTCTATGGAGCTGTTGTCGGACACTTTCTGACCGTTGAGGTTGTATATTCCCTCAACCGCAGCGTCGGCCGCACCGTCGGCAGAAATCTCCTTGATGCCGGTCAGATGGTCGTCACCGAAATCAATGGACAGCTTGCTTCCCGGTACAGGAGTGCCGGATTCATCAACTTCCTGGAGTGTCCACATTGTGCCGACAAGACCATTTGTCCAGTCGCCTGTCAGATGATAAACCGTTCCGGCATTGAGAACGTAGTTACCCTTTGCCACACTCGCCGGCTTATAGAAATATCCGGTGAACAGAAGATTACCGTCCGCGGTCTTGTATATCTTTGTAACAGTGCCATCAGCATATTTCATCGGAGAATCTTTCTCGCCGTCCTCATCAATATTCTGACTTGCAATAAGAGCGTCTAACTTGCTCATACGTGTAACACCTGCGAACTGATATACAGGACTCGGATAGCTTATCTTGGCATTGTTTATATTCTCATCAACACTGAATACGATAAACTCATGACGGTCTGCTCCGCGTTTAATTACAGGTGCTTCAGTTACCTTGACTGCGTAGCACTCTCCTGCATAGAGAGCAATGTCATTACCATTACCACTCAGATCAACCGTATTGAACTGTATGCGGCTGCCGCCGTTGTCGAGTCCTTTAAGGTGACAGAGCTTAACATCGTCGCCGAATGTGTTGCACACCTGGGTCTTTGTGAGGTTCACTGGCATTACGAGAGCTTCCCATACAGGATTATCTACTTTATCACCTATTGTCGCTCCGAAATCACGCGAGAGGTTGAAAACACGGGCAAACTCATATTTGCTCATATCAATACCTGTAAGATTTGTCGGAGACAGTTCTGTGTTATTTGTGCTGTATGCGTTGATACCGAACTCGTTATCACCGGAATAGAACACTCTGACATTATCTACATACACACGACCTTCGGCTAATGCTTTGGCAACACCGATGGTCAGCGTTCCGTCATTATTTGGATTTCCTTCTTTATCGTTAGTACCCGTCACATTCACAGAGATTGTCACAAGATAACGCTGGCCATTATCACCTGTTGCAAGGAACTCACTGGCCGGAACATTGCGACGGAAGTATTGTGCATTGTTTCCAGTAAAATATCTTTCGTGTGTTGCCATCAAATTATTAAATGTAGTCTGATCTCCTTCTGAGAGCTGTTCTATCACTGCACCTTCATTAACGCCCTGTGTTCCGGCTGCGAACAGATAAGCAACAGGATTTGTTGATGTAATAGCTGTAGCACCATCGTCAGATTCATTGGAAACAAATGCCTCCGCTGTTATAACGTATGTTCCAGGCTTCAAATCATCGACTGTCTGACGCATAACGATAGGATCACGCATTTCTGCACCTCCATACTCACCATATTCTGTCAGATAAGAAGACAATAGCCAAGATGGATTAGGATAACCATTACCATTTCCAATATAAGGAGATATTCCTCTATAAGCACCTTTGCTCTCTATACCGCCATGCGAAAGCAACAATGGAGTGCCTCTATAATTACCCTCTCCCCATACAGGAAGATTGTCAATCTTTTTAAATACATCTTCAGAAATCGGTTCTCCTAATACACCACCAGTATAATCATACCATTTCCAAGACTCAGCCACTGGTATATTTCTTAAGAAACGAGTATTGTTAAACAAACCACTGACTTCAATATTTGTCTGTTTCTGAACACTTAAAAGAACGTTCTTAAATGACACACGAGGAATAATCAACCAGTAAGCGTTATTTGTAGTTGTTAATGCATCGTTGCTAACACCCATTCCGTTTATCCTATATACATATCCTGTTGTATTACCTAATGCTGTAGATGAATTCACTGTAAATGCATCATTCTGATCCAAGAACAGACTTCCTCTATCACCAGTGCCTCCTGCTCCAAGATATTGTCCGTTATTAGGATTCGGATTCTGTTGCAAACTTTTAAACTTGTAACTATCACCACCCTCTCTTTCAATAACAAACTTAATACCTCTATTTCCCAAGACAGCACGTGTACCATATTTGCCTCCTGCTGTCACAAAGTCGTAAGAGAATCCATCCACAGAGCCGGTACCACTGGCCCGCTGAATGCGACAAAGATAGAATCCGTCAGGATATTTGTCCAATGTCGCATCGGCGATATTAATGGAATAGTTTATCCACGGAATATCCTGTTCATTATCAAACTGGGCACCCTGTGCAAACGCGCCACCCACAAAGCATGTTGTCATACAGACAATCATTGCAAAAACAAGTAATATCTTCTTCATATCAAAACCTTTCTTTTTTAAAGATGACTATCCCAAACATTGTATCCCTTACTTCCGGTTGTACCACTTTGGTTCGTCGGATCATATACAACTCCTGTTCCACCCCCATCTTCCGGATTATAAACACCACCGGGCATACCTTCAGTGATGTCATAATGTTCATCTCCAAATCCTACCGAATCGGCAAGTATCGGATTCTCCGCGACAACATGCACCACCTCGATGCATGGCTTAACATAACTCTTTTTCGTCATAGTTTAAGAATTAATGATTATTGTATTATAATAGTATGTTGCGTAATTTTTTTAATGTGGTTTTTATAGTGTCACAAAACTAAACCTTAACTATTAACAGCATCATATTTCATAACATTGTCATACAAACCAAGAGCCGTGTTTTTTATGTTTTAGACTACGCGGCAGTCATTATATTACAAAAGTAAGAAGAATTTTTATATATAGGAACTCCCCCCCCCCAATATTTTTTAACTTGAATTAAAGTATTTTTATTATATCAGCGTGCATTTTTGGTAAATTTTTCCACCATAAGCATTAATTATTGTGAACCACCCGGACAGTCATCGGGACACACATGAAATCAAAATATTCTCGACTTTCTCGCACCGGGAAATATATACGCAGGGGAATTTCAGGACAACAATGCACGCAAGACCTCAATTTCACCGCATAATTAAAAAAAACAAAAACACGAGGCTTTGCTGTCATGTTTGTTTTGTCGTTATGCTCATATTTCGTATTTTTGTATAAATTTTTTACGAAACATAAAACCATCATGTCATGAAAATAAAGAACCTGATAGTTGCGACAGCAACAATGCTTTGCGCTCTCACTGCCAACGCGCAGGACAGAGCCGACCAACAACATCTGACCAATCCTAATTCGTTCTCGATGATCCTGCTCGGCGACCCGCAGGGATACGTGAAATATGACATCAACCAACCCATTTTCGAACTCACCACGGCATGGTGTGCCGACAACATAGACAGTCTGCACATCAAGGCGGTGCTGTGCACGGGCGACCTGGTGGAACAGAACGAGAACATAGTGAGAAACCGCAAGATGCTAAACCAGACCAGCAAGCAGATGTGGGAATGGGCATCGCACTGTATGGCACGCCTCGACAACAAGGTGCCTTACATCATATCGACGGGCAACCACGAATACGGATATGTGAGGGGTGACGAAGGCTTCACGCACTTTCCGGAGTATTTCCCGTTCGAACGCAACAGCAAATGGGCTGAGTGTGTGGTGAGCGCATTCCCCAACCGCGAGGGAAAAGTGTCGCTCGAGAACGCTGCCTACGAGTTCAACGACAAGGCGTGGGGCAAGATGCTCGTGATAGCAGTGGAATGGGCACCGCGCGACGAGGTGCTGAAATGGGCGAAAGACCTTGCCGACAACAAGTATAAGGACCACAAGATAATGCTTATGCTCCACTCGTTCCTGTGGGAACGCACCGCCGAACGCACCGAGAACGAGGACTACAAGATACAGCCGCGCAACTACGGACAGGACGTATGGGACAAACTGGTGTTCCCGTGCAAGAACATCAGACTGGTGATGTGCGGCCATACCGGCAAGCCGGGCGCGTTTGAGGACAACGTGGCTTACCGCAAGGATAAGAACTCGGCAGGCAAACAGGTGCACCAGATGATGTTCAACGTGCAGACCCTCGGCGGTGGATGGGAAGGCAACGGAGGCGACGGATGGCTCAGAATACTGGAGTTCATGCCCGACGGCAAGACTATAAAGGTGAAGACTTACTCACCGCTGTTCGGCATATCGCCATCGACCAAGCACCTCGCACACCGCACGGGCGAGTGCGACCAGTTCGACATGGTGTGGGACTGAGAGTTATCACCCCACAACGCCGGTGTTCCATACACGGCGGAATGTCTGCCCGGACGGCGCCCGGCATCACAGAAAACAGCGCCGCATAGTGCATGAACGACAGGTAAACACTATATATAAGGAATGAGAAAGAAACTGATACTTATATATATAATAATATGTGTGGCATGCGCGGCAACAGCGCAAGACGCCGACCGGCGTGCGGGAGAGATGATAAACGGTTCGAGATATTTCGAGCTTGAACGGATGATGCGCACGCCTGAGGCCTCGCAACTGTCGCCTTTCATGCGACGGCTGGCGTCGGCTCTGACGGGCCACTACTTCAACCGCCCGGCTGAAGCGTGCCTGTACATAGACTCGCTGTTGCAGGACAACCAGGCAGAGTTGGGCACTCAGAGCTCGTTGAGCATGGCTTTCCTCATGGGCCGCGACCTCGCCTACTCCGGCAAATATGCCGAGGCGGCAAAGTTCATGGACGACATGGCGTCGCAGATAAGGGCTCTCGCCGTGCAAAACCCGGCGGCCGACACATCACTTCTGAAGAGCATCACGACCGAAGCTGGCATCTACCATGCCTATGCCGCCGAGGCTCCGTTGTGCCGCCAGCTGCACAAGCCGGGCACATACAGTGCTTCGTTCTACATAGACGAGCGGCTGCACGGTTATCGCCGGGGCGGTTTCCTGACGGTGACAGGCAGGCCTACAGCCATAGCCATTGACACGGGAGCCGGAGTGAACATCGTTCCGCCCGAAGAGGCCGAGCGGTTGGGGCTGCGCTACATAGACGCCGGGATGAAGATGATGGGGCTGGGCGTGCAGACCGGACGCATAGCCATAGCCGACACACTGCGCATAGGGCGCAATATGGCGTGGGCAAACGTGCCGTTTGTAGTGGTGGATATAAGGACTGGTAACAGCGAGGCCGACAGAGTGATGGAACGGGGATGGCCGCTGACAATAGGCGTACCCATGCTAAACGCCATGAAGGAGATGCAGATAGACTGCGGAAAGCGTGTCATCACCGTGCCTGAAAAGCCTACGCCACGCAATGCTGACGAACCGAGCATGATGATGAAAGACTCGCGCAACATGACCGTAAGGATAGAAGACGGAGAGGGGAAACCGCTTTTCATGCTCTTCGACACGGGCGACTATTACACATCGATGAACAGCCGCTGGTACAGGGCGCACGAGGATGAGGTGAAAGCCACGGGCGTGGCCGACTCGTTGCGCAAGGCAGGAGTGGGCGGAGTGGAGATGCAGCACAGCTACATCCTGCCGTCAATAAGTCTGAAAGTGGGCGGCGCGACGGTCGAAATGGACTCTGTGAACGTGGAGACGGGCATCGACCTGCACACAGGCGAGATGATAGCGGCCGGCAGTTCGTCTTTAGACAGCAACGAACAGGCCGAAGACGGATGCATCGGTCTGAACATAATAAACCATTTCGGAAAGATTACGATAAACATGCCCGACATGTATCTGCGTTGCGAAGATCCGGGCAAAGGATACAGACGTGAGTGGCTGTTCGAATAAGAAACGGACAGCCACCCTGCGTTATTCAGCATCGAGCAGACCGCACAGCTCCTTCATACCCTCGCTCGCACCCTTGGCTATGTGGGTTACGTCGCGACGTCCGGACGCCATGACAGGCTCGGGGTCGATTATGTAAACAGGAACTCCCCTACGGACATACTGCACCAGTCCGGCGGCGGGATAGACATTGAGCGATGTGCCCACGATGACGAACACATCGGCTTGGGACGCATATTCGGCAGCGACTGATATCATCGGAACCGCCTCGCCGAAGAACACTATAAACGGACGCAGCAGCGAGCCGTCGCCGGCAAGCGTTCCGGGCTTCACCTCGCAGTTGTCCGGGCCGAGCACCACCTGATAGCGCGGGTCATCGGGGTCGCGGCTCGAGCACACCTTGGTGAGTTCGCCGTGCAGGTGTATCACCTTCGACGATCCGGCACGCTCGTGCAGATTATCCACATTCTGCGTTATCACCGTGACGTCATACTTCTTCTCCAGTTCGTGAATGAGCCTGTGGCCCTCGTTAGGCTGCGCCGAATACAGCTTCTTGCGCATCATATTATAAAAATTGGTGACCAGCTCAGGGTCGGCCTCCCATCCTTCGTGCGACGCAACCTGCTCCACAGGATAATTCTCCCATAGTCCGTCGCTGCCGCGGAACGTCTTGAATCCGCTTTCCACAGACATTCCCGCACCTGTAAGAAACACTATCTTCTTCATTGTAACAACACTTTTATGACTGTCTGTCAGCTCTCCGCGTCCGATGCGTCTGCGCCATACGGCTCCACACTACGTGACAAGCCAGAAGCACACTATTATTAAAAGACCCGCCGCGAATAGCTAATTATCCACAAAAATAGTAATTTTTGCAGAATTATAGCAAAGCTGTCAGATAAAATATGTAACTTTGCGCACTTGAAAAGATAAACATATTTTATATATAAAACAACATTCTGACACTATATGGATAAAGTGAGTTACGCCCTGGGGCTCGGCATAGGCCGCCAACTGTCACAGATGGGAGCTGACAGTCTGAACATAGACGATTTCGCACAGGCAATAAAAGACATTCTCGCTGGCAAAGAACCGGCAGTAAGCGATGCCGAAGCACAGACTCTCGTAAAAGACTTCTTCGAGAAACAGGAGGCAAAACAGCGCGCCGCTGCTGCCGAGAAGTTCAAAGACACAAAGGAGAAAGGCGAGAAATATCTGGCCGAGAACGCCAAGAAAGAAGGCGTGGTTACACTGCCCAGCGGACTGCAATACCAGGTAATAAAAGAAGGTAACGGCCGCAAACCGAAAGCCACCGACAAAGTGAAGTGCCACTACGAGGGCATGCTCATCGACGGTACGCTCTTTGACAGCTCCATACAGCGCGGCGAACCTGCCACATTCCCGCTCAACGGTGTCATCGCAGGATGGACCGAAGGACTGCAACTCATGCAGGAAGGTGCGAAATACAGATTCTTCATACCTTACCAGCTGGGTTACGGCGAGCACGGAGCAGGCGCGTCAATACCTCCGTTCGCAGCTCTCGTATTCGACGTTGAGCTCATCGAGGTGATTTAATACATAAACAAGAGAAAAACAGAATAACGATAAACAAGAAAATGAAAAAGATTACAATCGTAGCCGCAATGGCTATCACAGCCGCAGGATTCATGACTTCATGCGGCGACTCTGCATCGAAACCAAATCTGAAGAGCGATGTGGACACAATGAGCTATGCTATGGGTATGGCACAGTCGCAGGGACTGAAGGAATACCTCGCACAGATGGAAATAGACACTACCTACATGGACGCTTTCGTTAAAGGTCTGAAAGACGGTGCTAACGCCGGCGACGACAAGAAGAAGGCAGCCTACTACGCAGGTATCAACATCGGCCAGCAGATTTCAAACAGAATGGTTAAGGGAATCAACCGCGAAATCTTCGGCAGCGATTCTACAAAGAGCATCTCTATGAAGAACCTCCTCGCAGGATTCATCACAGGTGCAACAGGCAAGAAAGGACTTATGACACCTGAGCAGGCTCAGCAGGTTGCTCAGATGAAGATGATTCAGATAAGAAGCAAAGCAGTAGCCGAGCAGTACAGCAGCAACAAGAAGGCTTGCGAGAAATGGCTCGAGGCAAACAAGAAGAAAGCAGGCGTAAAGACTCTGCCTTCAGGTCTCCAGTACAAAGTGATAAAGGAAGGCAACGGTCCTATTCCTAAAGACACATCACTCGTAAAGGTTCAATATGAGGGCAAACTCATCGACGGAACAGTATTCGACAGCTCTTACAAGAGAAACAGTCCTGTGACAATGCGCGCCAACCAGGTAATCAGAGGATGGACCGAGGCACTCACACGCATGCCTGCCGGATCTGTATGGGAAGTTTACATTCCTCAGGACCTTGCTTACGGCGACCGCGAGCAGGCACAGATCAAACCTTTCTCAGCTTTGATTTTCAAGATCGAGCTTCTCGAGGTTGATCCGAAAAACAAATAATTCAGACAAGTTCAGAGACTGAAAAAAATAACAGGGCGGCATTTCTTTTCAAAAAGAGAGTCCGCCCTTTTAATGAAGCAATAATTCTTATAACTAAATAAACATTTTAATATTAAGATGAAAAAGATTTTATTGCTCGCCGTGATAATGATGGCGACAGCAGTCTGCGGAGCTACTCCAGACAAAAAGGAAAAGAAAAAGAAGAAAGACGATACCGAACAGAAAGTCGAGCCTATCAAGCTCTTGTCAGCATCAGACTCACTCAGCTATGCTGCCGGAATGACCGCTACACGTGGTCTGATAGCCTACCTTCAGCAGCAATACGGTGTCGATACAGCCTACATCAAGGATTTCATCGAGGGCTACAAAGAGGCCACCAACAAATTCGACGACCCGAAATACGTCGCTCGCAACGCCGGAACACAGATAGCACGCATGGTGGACGAGCGCATACTGCCGTCAACCGAGAAACAGTTTGAGGGCACATCATACACCATCAACCCTGATGTATTCAACGCAGCATTCATCGACGGAGTGGAAAACGACACCACAATAATGAACTCAAAGTACGCTGCCAAGAAATACACCGACATCAGCGAGGTGGAGATGAAGCGCAAGGAGGAAGCCTACAAGAGCGAGAACGAGGCATGGCTCAAGACCAACGCCACCAAAGAAGGCGTGAAGACAACCGAGAGCGGACTCCAATATAAAGTGATAACAGAAGGCACAGGCGAGAAACCGAAGGCTACAGATAAGGTGAAAGTGAAATATGAAGGCAAGCTGATTGACGGTACTGAGTTCGACAGCTCATACAAACGCAAGCCCGACACCACCACATTCAGAGCCGACCAGGTAATCAAGGGATGGACCGAAGCCCTCACCATGATGCCTGTAGGCAGTAAGTGGGAGCTCTACATACCGCAGGAACTGGGTTACGGAGCACGTCAGGCAGGCAAGATCAAGCCTTACTCCACACTTATATTCACCGTTGAACTCGTAGGCATTGAGAAGACTCAACCGGCTGCCGAAGGCACAAAAGCCAACGGTACGAAGACTACCAAGGCCACGACAACAAAGACAACGGCTAAGAAACCGGCTGTGATCAAAAAGAAATAAGACGGTAAACAAGTGGCAAGCGCCACACACCGACACACCTATACAGACCCGGACGCTACAACAAAAATGCAGTGTCCGGGTCTTTTTAATACGGAGAAATATGTCACATTGTTAAAATATAAAGATTTTTATCACACATTTTGTTGCACATATCACCGAAATTAACTACATTTGCTAACATTATGTAAAATCAAAGCAGATTAAAATGGAAAAAATAGACAAACTTGACAAGAAAATACTTGGCATACTTTCTAAGAATGCCCGAATACCTTTCAAAGACGTTGCAGCCGAGTGCGGCGTATCAAGAGCCGCCATACACCAGCGCGTGCAGCATCTCGTAGAAGACGGAGTGATAACAGGCAGCGGATTCGATGTCAATCCTAAGAGCATCGGATATTCCACATGCACATACGTCGGACTGAACCTCGAACGCGGAAGCATGTACAAGAATGTCGTACAGCGTCTTATCAACATACCCGAGATAGTGGAATGTCACTTCACCACAGGTCCTTACACCATGCTTGTGAAGCTGTATGCACGCGACAACGAACAGCTCATGGACCTGCTCAACAACCAGATGCAGACCATTCCGGGAGTCGTTTCCACCGAAACACTTATTTCTCTCGAGCAAAGTATAAAGAGAGAGATACCGGTACACATCGAAGAATAATACACACGCCTGCGGGACATACCGACAATGCAGGAGACATCAGTGACCCGCAGGCTTAAACATACTTTTATCTTTCCTGCATGCAAAATTCTTCTCGCAAGAAATGAAATCGTTTGATCTCAACGCGATAACAAAAAAAATTTATTCTGTCTATCCCGAAGCGCGACGCAAGCCGATGATAGGACTCACGGCCAATTTCGTTGACGGAAGCATTGCGCTGCTCGACAGATATTACACTCAGATAGTAGATGCCGGCGGCGTGCCGGTGCTCATTCCGCCGGTTGCCGACCACGAAGTGATAATAAACACGCTCGACAACATCGATGCGCTGCTACTCACAGGAGGCGCCGACTACAATCCGCTCTGGAGCGGACAGCAGCCCATTCCCGGACTGCAACACATCAATCCCAAGCGCGACCTGCCCGAGCTTCTCGCCACCCGACTGGCATACAACCGCCAGATGCCTATTCTGGGAATATGCCGCGGCATACAGACCATGGCCATTGCCATGGACGGCGAGGTGTGTCAGGACATATCCCATAAGCCGAACATACTGAAACATTCGCAGGACTCCGACCGCTCGGAGCCCACTCACAGCGTGACGATAGCCAAGGACTCACTCCTTTACGGCATATTCGGCACCGACTCGCTGTTTGTCAACTCCTTCCACCATCAGGCCGTAGCGTCGCCCGGCAAAGGCATGCGCATCGTGGCGACAGCGCCCGACGGCACGCCCGAAGCCATGGAGAGCACCGAGCACAAGCCGATGATTGGTGTGCAATGGCATCCCGAATGGCTGGGCGAAGAGGGTCTGCCGCTGTTCAAATGGCTCGTTGACGAAGCGCGACTGTTCGGCGATGCAAAGCGCACTCACGCCAACACGCTCACCCTCGACACCCATTGCGACACTCCGATGTTCTTCTCGCAGGGCATACGCTTCGAGGAACGCGACCCGCGCATACTCGTAGATCTGCACAAGATGGACGACGGACGCCAGGACGCAGTGACCATGGTGGCTTATCTTCCGCAGCCCGGCGAGGGTCAGAGCTTTGCCGAGGTGTCGCAGTTCGGCACAGAGAGTCCCAAGGCTTACGCCGACCTCATCTTCGACAAGATAGAAGACATCGCGGCACGCAACGCCGACTACATATCGATAGCCCGCACACCCGACGACCTGTATGCCAACAAGCGCGACGGACGCAAGTCCATCATGCTCGGCATAGAGAACGGTCTGGCCATTGAGGACAACCTCGACAACATCAACCACTTCGCCCGCCGCGGCATAGTATACATCACTCTGTGCCACAACGGCGACAATGCCATCTGCGACAGCGCACGCCGCAGCAAGGCCACTAACGGCGGAGTGAGCGCCTTCGGAGCAGACGTGATACACCGGATGAACGACCTCGGCATAATGGTTGACATGAGCCACGCCGGCGAGAAATCGTTCTACGACGCGCTCTCCATAAGCCGCGCGCCGATAGTATGCTCTCACGCCAACTGCCGCGCGCTGTGCGACGTGCCGCGCAATCTCACCGACGACCAGCTGCGCGCGCTCGCAGCAAAGGGCGGCGTGGCGCACATCACGCTCTACCACGGCTTCCTGCGCACCGCAGGCGAGGCGTCAATACTCGATGTCATGGACCATCTGGAGCACGCCATAAGCATAATGGGAATAGACCATGTGGGCATAGGCACCGACTTCGACGGCGACGGCGGAGTGAACGGAATGGCCGACAGCAGCGAGATAATCAACTTCACGCGCATGCTGCTGCGCCGCAGATACTCACAGCAGGATATCGCACGGATATGGGGCGGCAACTGGCTTAGAGTGATGAACGAGATAAAAGCCATGGCCACCACAACCGCATGAACAACCCACCGACCGGCTGTCTGACGGCCGGACGGTGACACATAACAAATAATTCACAATGAAACGCATTTACTTCACACTGGCAATAACTGCCGCCATCATCATCACCGCTTCATCGTGCGCCTCTTGCAAGAGCACGAAAAAGTCGGCCGACGAGGCCCAGACCGACACGGTGGCACTCGCAGGACCGCAATTCAACGCCGACTCGGCATTCAACTTCGTGGCCATGCAGTGCTCGTTCGGACCGCGGACAATGAACAGCGAGGCACACGACCGCTGCGAGAAATGGATCGTAAATCAGTTTGAGAAATACGGAATGAAGGTGGAGCGCCAGCGCGCCGACCTCAAAGGTTACGACGGAACGACGCTGAAGTCGTGTAACATCATAGCACGCTACAACCCCGACGCCAAGAAACGCATAGTGATCTGCTCACACTGGGACTCGCGCCCATGGGCTGACAACGACTACGACAAGAACAACTGGCACAAGCCTGTGATGGGAGCCAACGACGGAGCGAGCGGCGTGGGCGTGATGCTCGAGCTGGCCCGACTGCTCCAGAACGACAGCACGCTCAGTCTGGGAATAGACTTCGTATGCTTCGACGCCGAAGACTGGGGCACGCCCGAATGGGAAGAGAACAAGTCTGAAGAAGACACCTACGCCCTCGGAGCGCAATACTGGGCGACCCATCTGCCCGGAGGCTACCAGCCGCTCTACGGCATTCTACTCGACATGGTGGGCGGACAGGGCGCAAAATTCTATCAGGAAGGCGTGTCGAAGATGTATGCACAGGACGTAATGACCAAGGTATGGAACGCCGCGCACGGCATAGGCTACGGCGACTATTTCCCCATGGCGGACGGAGCTATGGTGACAGACGACCACGTACCACTCAACGAGAAGGCGGGAATACCTACCATCGACATCATTCCTTACTATCCCGACTGCGCCCAGAGTTCATTCGGCCCGACATGGCACACCGTGTACGACGACATGGAACACATAGACATCAACACTCTGAAAGCCGTGGGACAGGTGATGGTTCAGGTGATATACACCGAGACCGGCGAACAATAACGCCGCGACCGCAGCAAAGACGCCTGCCGGAAGGCTCACGGACACCGTGTGCCATCAGGCCAGACGACAAGCATAATCAATGGGAAACAAGACTTATTGCGCCGGAAACAACAACAGGAAAGCGCATGAACGATAAAAGGCGGGCAGCATAGAGCTGTCCGCCTTGTTTTATTCATCACTGCATAACGCGCCGTACCTGCCGGCGATGCACACCGTCACACGCGGCCGTCATACTTTCATCGCCTTACGATAACCGTCCTCGTCGCCACTCCCACGGCACGTCCTTCGGCACGGTCCAACGCCAGCGTCAGCCTCACGCACACCGCCTCGCCGTTCTTGCTGCCCGGTGTCCACCTCGGCATGTTCTTCATGAGACGCTCGACATCGAACTCCTCGTCTTTCGCGAGTCCTTCGGTCGTGGTCGCACTCTCCACCCAACCGTGGTTGTTCACTGTAATCCTGACCACAGCGTCGCCCTTACCGCCTTCGGCCAGACGCCACTTGTGCAGCATGCCGGCCTTTGCCACGTAGTCTGCCAACGCTGCCCTGCCGCCCTTGAATTCGGGCGCCTTAACACCATTGCCCGGCTCATACACCTGCAATTTCTCGACACAACTGTTGCAGTAAGGCACAACAGAGTCTATCTTCAGCTCACCGTTCACCTCCGCCAGCTTCAGCAACACGAACGTGCCGCCTCTGAACTTCCCGTTATCGCGCCACACATGGGTCATCGAATACCAGTTTTTCTCCTTTTCCTCTATCAGCATCGACGATACGTCCATGCCTCCGTCGTCCTGCACCTGCGTGAACAGGTCACAGTCGCAACAAATCGATTCGCCGAGAGAATCCACCGCGTAGTATCGGGCGTAATAATCTCTCATACCGTCTGTCAGATTCTGCCGGAGGAAACTGTCCAAAGCCTTACCGGCGTCATCCTTCGACACACCGGGCTCAAACCGCATGTTCTGGGCTTTTAGATACCCGGCATAAAAATCTCTGATAAAAGCATCGCTCTTGTCGTCGACCGATACCTTGTCGCAACATGCAAACACAGTGCACATTACGATGAACAATAACGCTTTTCTCATACGATAAAATTTAAAAGTCCTGAATAAGATATCGTAACTCTCTCTTATGCAACAGATTGTATCAGGGCGTCGGGCTTCCGCCGTCTCATACGGCACATCGCGCCGCGCCATGACCTCCGGCGCATGTCAGAGCTTCACGTCCTCCGCCTGCTCAAAGGCCTTGTCAAGGTCGAGTTCGGAGACTATCAGCCGCTCGCGGTTCTTCCAGTCATAGCCCACCTGATAATAATGGTTGCCCCGTATGAACCTCATCTCCTCCGAACTGATGTGTGTCTCCACGTCTACATTCTCTGTAAGGACGTTCAGTGGAAAGACATCAAAATCGAAAGTCACAGCTTCCATCTTATACATCTTCCTTACAGTGCCGTACATATCGGCAAAGGCGAAATCATCGGAATCTATGCGAAACACATTATAATTCCTGTAAACGCCTTTATAATAGACATAGTAACGGTCCATGCCGTATATCTCCGGTATCGGGAGCATGTATGTCTCGTCTATCTCGCCCATCACAGTCTCCTTCCACAGAAGGCGCGGCTCATAACTGAAGATGCTGTAGTCACGCCTTATGCGGTAATGTTCCTCACCGTCGATCACCACCGGAACCTTATACCACAGGACGATGCAGTCAGGTCGCATGTAGCCCTTGCTCACGCTGTCAACGGGCAGCGGCACATGGCGCACGTCGCCCTTGCCGTCCTTACTCATGATGATAAGCTCGCGCCTGACGTCCTGCACCAGATACAGACTGTCGCCACGCAGACGGAACAGGCCGCGGGTGGTGGCGGCATCTGACACCTCGCGCCGCCACTGAAGCTCCGTTCCCTTGAAGCACGACACGCGCAACGGACAGCCTCCGGCAAAATAGAACGTGCCCTTGCCGTCGGTGTCGAAGCCCGAAATGAACAGTTCCTTATTCTTCGCATTGAAAAGACAATCTACAGAATCCGCCGAACCGCTGTATCTGAAATCCCAATAACGCAGTGCGGAATAGCGGTCGTTTGTGCGCTGTGCGCACATCGTCTGGGCCGCGCAAAGCAACACCAGCAAATAGAAAAATCGTCTCATAGGTCTCTGTCTGTTAATTAATATGCATGCAGATAATCACGCGGACAGCCCACCATAAGTTTACGGACAGTGCACTGCCGACTATTTTTTCTTGTCTCCTATATAATTATACCATTTCTTGACTTCATCCCTGACTGTCGGGAATATCTTGTCAACATCGAAATCGGCCACCATCAAACGTCCATCGTGCCAGTAACCGGCATAATAGACATGCGTTCCGCGCAGTATGGTTGCCTCCGGAAGACCGGTGTGACACATGTAGTCAGTAATGTCGGTGAGTACCTCCAGCGGTATAACCTGATAATATTCTTCCGCGTTGATTCCTACATCAATCTTTCTTCTCAGCGGCTTTTTGTCGGCGCCATCCATATTCAACGTAAATCTACAGCCGGAAACATACAACGGCACTCCATGGAACATGCCCTTATAATCCTGACACGGATTCACAGATCTTGCATATCTGTTGCCATAGGCATCAAGGGTGTTCTGATCGTAGAAGTCGGGCGCAGGTCTCATATACTTGTCACGCAGAAGCGTATACACCGTGTCTCTCACCATCAGCGAGCCGTTGTAGTTGAAGTAAGTCAGCTCGTAATAGTCATCCCAGTCACCATGTTCCACCATATTGCTGCACAACACGAAATATTTATCATGCAGCACACCGTCCTTTATGCTGTCAACCGGAAGTTTGACACGGCGCACATCGCCCTTGCCGTCCTTGCTCAGAGCAATGAGTTCGTGCGTGACGTTCTGCACCAGATACAGACTGTCGCCGTGCATACGGAACAACGCGCAGGTGGTGCCGGCTTTGGAAACCTCGCGCCGCCACTGAAACTTCGTGCCCTTGAAGCACGACACGCGCAACGGTTCGCCTCCGGCAAAATAGAACGTGCCCTTGCCGTCGGTGTCGAAACCGGACAGATAAAGCTCCTTCACTGAGTTGTATATACAGTCAACCGAATCCGCTGCATCGCGGAAAGTAAAATCCCAGTAGGTCATTTCCGGGTAACGGCTCGCGCGCTGTGCGTCAGCAGCCGTAAATGCAAACGACGACATAATGGCCGTCAATGCCATAAAGCGGATAAAATTGTTGGTTCTCATTGTCGTTACATTATTTATATATCCAGAATAAAGTCGGTCGGGTGTTGCGTTGTTTATGTTTTTCTAAATACGCTATGTTATTTCTTCTTTTAGTTATTCGATTTTTTCTAAAAACACCGATGATTGTTTCTGCGGTTGAATTTAGAAAAATAAACAACAGACACAAACAAAATAGAACAACATTTATACATTTATAACATTTCACCGCTGCGTGCGCCACACTGCCGGAAAGCGGAAACCGCTACCGGATTTCCGGTAACAGACTCATACACAGATATTTTGCAACCGACTGCCATCATATTATATAAAAAACCAAAAATCGGAGTCGGAGATGTTAAATATTCGCAGTGAAAACCTCTGAAAAATCGCATCGGAGCGTAGCGAGAGCTGTTTGGCGCGAAAAAACGCGAAAATTCGGGGTTTTCATAATATATTGATAATCAATTATTTACTAAATATCATATTCCGGCTGATATTTTTCCGTCTTGCAATAAAGCCTATTTCGCACTCCGAAATGGGCTCTTTCGGGTGCCGATAAAGGCTATATCGTGCTCTGAAATGGGCTTTATCGCACCCTGAAATGGGCAATATCGCAAAACGGTATGTTAAAAACGGCTTCGCTTAAAAGACGGAACGGGGTAATAAAGGGGTCATTGGCGGTCAGCGTTTTTCTGGAATGAGAAAAATGAAATGTTAAATGCGGAGAGCGAAAAGATAACGAATGTTAAAAACAATTTGCAGAAACTGGCGCGGCACGAAGGGCATAATGGCATACCGCTTGCGACGTAACGAAGGACAATGAGCACCGCAGCCGCGCCCCACTCTCACGTCACGGCTATACCTGTCCCGACTCCACCATCAGCACAACGCGCTCGGTAAGACGGTCGATGCCGTTGGGGTCGTACTTCTTGGTGAGGCTCGCGCCGAACAGTGCCGCGAAGGCCTGATAGAATCCGGCACGTATCGGACCGAGGAAAGCCTGTATGAGCTGATACGACGACGAGTTGCACTCACGATAGACAAGCTTTATGAGCAGCTTGCCCTGCTGATAGGACAGCTTCTTCATGCGCGGCGTGTATTCCTTGCGTATGCTCTTCTCCACCAGCTTCATGTGGGCGTCGCGCGCTTTCTTGTCGGGCAGCGTCTGCAGATATTCGTATGTCTCGATGATGATTCTGTTCACTTCCTTGGCTATGGGCAGCACCTTCTTCACGTTGGAAACAAGCCGGTTGTAGGCCGCGCGCTGCTTGGCGTTCTTGAACACTGGCTCAGGATAGACATACACATTGCCCATCTCCACATACTGTATGCTGTCGCCTCCCTCGTCGAGCACCTTGCCCACCTTCACCATAGGCTCGAGAACGCCGGCTTTGTCGGCGTCGCTCACGTCCGTATTCTGTGCCACACACTGCATGGCACACAACAGACCGAAAGACAGAACTATGATAAATCTGACCATATATCGAACGCAAAAATACACATAAAAAATCATTCCGCTCTGTGGATTGATTTAATTTTATCTCTTTTTTACATGTATTAGTCTGTATGTCGGATTTTCTCGTTATATTTGTAGAATATAATATACGGCTCGGCAAAATCAATATTGAAAAGCCATAAGGCCTTTCTATTGAATCTGCTCTCGCCTTTCGATATATTATAAGATACTGAGTGCGTTTAGGCATGGACATTAATTGCCTGCCTCTGACTTCCGGTATATCCACACAATGACACATAACTAAAAACCGCAAGCCTATGAACACCTACACCAGTCCCATCACACGCAGCATCACACTGATTGTACTGCTGCTTGCATTATGCCGTACCGGCATGTATGCCACAACCGACAAACAGACCGAAACATTGCGCGCCAAGGCCGACATGCTGCACGCGCAGGGTAAGAACGACTCGGCAATGATTGTTGCCGAAAAGGTGCTCGACACGGCAGTGAGGCGCAAGGACACCGTGCTGATGATTGGCACGCACTCGTCCATGGGCGTATATCTGCGCACGGCAGGAAAGACCGACGAGGCGCTGAAGCACTACAACGAGGCCATGCGACTCTGTTCCACGCCCGGAGTGGTGGCGCGCGGAGGTGAGGAGGCGGTGCAGGAGGCCGCCGTTCTATATCTGAACATCGCCACGCTGCACATCGACATGAAGAACGCGAAGCAGGCATTGTCGTGCGCTGCCAAGTCTGCCGGATGGACGGCGCGCTGCAAGGACAAGGCGCTAAAGGCACAACTCTACTCTAACATCGGCTCAATATATCTCATGGCTGGCGACGCACGCACAGCCATGAAGCATCTCGGACAGAGCTACAAGCTCTCCGTAGAGACCGGACAGAACGACGCCGCGCTAACCGCCGTGGCTTATACCATGGCGGCGGCACAGAAGGCTGGCGACACGGAAGCACTGAAGCAGTGGGACGCCACGGGCGAACGACTGCTGCCGCTTGCCACTGCCGAGACGTCGCGGTTGGTGTTCTATCAGGTGAAGTGCGGACTGCTGATGAACAACAAGGACTATAAGGCTGCGCTGCCGGTGTTCGACAAGATACTGTCCATGAAGTGTGTGGCAGGCATGCCGTTCGTGCAGTACGACTGTTACAACAACATGCACATGGCTTACGCCGCACTGGGCAGATACGACAAGGCATACGCCTCGCTGCAGAAGGCCACAGTCCTGCACGACAGCATAGCCGACAAGCAGAGCGCCGACAACCTGCGCGAGCTCACGGTGAAGTATGAGACCAAGGAGAAGGAGCTCGCACTGGCCCGGAGCGAGACCAAGCTGGCACATCTATATACCACTGCGATGATTGTCGCGATAATCATAATAGTGGCTGCCGCGGCGATAATAATTTACATACAACGCCAGCGCAGACGTCGCCGCGAGCTCGAACTCGACTTCGCACGGCTCAGGACCGACACGGCGCGCCGACTGACCGAGCGCTACATCAACGGATTGGAGAGCGAGCGTACACGTCTGGCACGCGAGCTGCACGACGGTCTTTGCAACGACCTCTACGGCGTTGAGATGAAGCTTGCGCTTGCCGACAGCTCACATCCGGCGGTGGGCATGCTCAACAAATGCCGCGAGAAGGCGCGCAGAATATCGCACGAGCTGATGCCGCCCGAATTCAGATATGCCACCATCGACGAGGTGATAGCCGACTATGTGGAGCAGTGTGCCACCGAACAGTGCGTCACCCGATGTTCGTTGAACCCTGAGGACGCCGACTGGAGCGTGATAGACGATGCCACGGCACTCGAGATATACCGCATAGTGCAGGAGGCGGTGGGCAACGCCATGAGGCACTCGGGTGCTACAAGGGTGAATGTTGATATGCGGATGGAGAGCGGAAGTGCCGTCATGACCGTCAACGACAACGGCCGTCATGCTCCTCACCGCTCGCAGGGAATAGGCCAGCGCACCATGAATCAGCGTGCCGAAGCCGTGGGCGGAAGCGTTGAAGTGAGCTCGGGAGAGGCCGGCACAACCCTCAGACTGACCATTCCTTTGAAAAAGGATGCGTGAAAATTACGGTTTTCCGTGAGTGAAATTATTCATGCACCTCTTAATTTTGCATGCATGAACGACATATACAAATATTTGTTGGAGGATCTGCGAATCGCCATAACCGATGACCATGACCTCGTGCTCGAAGGGTTTAAAAGCTTTCTCGAGAAAAAGAACATCAGACATGTCGAGACATTCACCACCGCACAACAGCTCATCAACACGCTGACATCACGCGATTTTGACATTTATATCATCGACATCGGAATGCCCGACATCGACGGATTCACGCTCATAGACATTGTGAGAGAGCATAAGCCCGACGCAAAGATAATTGTCAACACCATACATCAGGAGGTGTGGATAATAAGGCGCATGCTCGATAAGAAAGTGAACGCGATACTGAGCAAATCGACCGACTTCTCAAAGATAACCGAAGCCATCGAGGCTGTGATAAACGGGAAACAATATTTCTGCCCTGAAGTGAGGAAAAAACTTAACCGTCACCGGCTGACTGTCGACCATCCGTCGGAGCGGGAGATTGAGGTGCTGAGGGCGATGGCGCGCGGATGGACGTCGAAAGAAATAGCCGCTCATCTCTTCATATCGGAAAACACTGTGGAGACACACCGCAAAAAACTGTTCCTGAAACTCAACGCGCGCAACATAGCCGACCTTATTGTGAAGGCGATAGCGCGCGGATATATCAACGCTTCAGAATTCGACAAAAACCCGGAAGCCTGAAAAAACCGACTACTAAACTAAAAAACCGGAATAGAAAACAACAAAGAAACGTATTATAACACATCGCACCGCGGCACAGAGTGCCACGGTCAGATGACGTCAAGATACTTCTCAAGAGGTATGCCGCGGTTCTTATCCTCGTTGTCCTTGTTAAGGTCGATGAGCGTGTAAACGGCATCCATAGCCTTGCGGGTGCTCGGTTTCAGCATCTCGCCGTCGAGAAGATGACCTATAAGCACGGCGGAGAATATGTCGCCCGTACCTGGGAAATGGACGGGAATCTCCGTGTATGCTAGCGAGAAATAGCTGCCGTCAAGATGATTGTAGCCCACCACCGACGTCTGACCGTCAACAGGGATGCTCGTTATGAGCGCCGACTTGGTGCCGAGAGCAAGTAGTCCGTCGATGAGACGGCGGGCTTCGTCGTGAGTCACGCCGTTGGCGTTATAGTCCATGCCCGTGAGATAGCACGCCTCGGTGTGGTTTGGGAACACCAGATGGGCCACGCTCACCATCTCGCGCATGCTCTTTATGGCCTCGTCGGTCACTCCGTTGTATAGCTTTCCCTCGTCACCCATTATCGGATCGACGAATATCACCGTGCCGGCCTCCGCCTGTTCACGACAGTAGGCGGATATTATCTTGGCCTGAGCCTCCGAAGCCATGAAGCCCGTAGAGATGGCATCGAACGTGAAACCCAGCTCGCGCCACACGGGAAACACACCTTTTATATACTCTGTTGTCTCAAGAATGTTGAACTTGCCGTAGTCGAGCGTGTTCGAAACGAGCGCCGTCGGCAGATTGTATGTGGGATGACCCATGTACGAAAGGATGGGAAGCATGGCGGCAGTAGCCACCTTGCCATATCCAGCCATATCGTTTATAAGCAATATCTGTTTCTTTTTCATCTTATTCGTGTTTCGCCTGCAAACTTACATAAAATCGTTGAAATAAGCGAATATTTATGCCTCTGCGTAAACATTGTGCGTGAACCGCGGCGCTGATATTGCCAGAAACATCATCAAAAATAAAAAGAAACTGAATCAATATTAAAAATAAACATTATCAATCTTAAAAAGAAACTACATCAACCATAAAAAGAAATAACATCAATCATAAAAAAACGGACAGACAAAAGCATCATAAACGTCACGCGACAACATTCCA
>ENA-ORSK01000711-ORSK01000711.1-human-gut-metagenome-genome-assembly--contig:-NODE-711-length-31462-cov-13.260993_pt1 | contig 31462 bp, 27 predicted proteins | sample MGYA00242192_ERZ509159 | MGnify/ENA primary metagenome ERZ509159 (study PRJEB26280, sample SAMEA2338663) | human gut metagenome | biome: human gut; feature: human-associated habitat; material: faeces...
TCCAACAGGGGGAGCCATCTCAGAAGCCTTGAGCCTCAACGGGTTCAGGGCTTTTTCATTTTTTAAAATAGCTCGAAATTCCCATGTGTCTAACATTTTGTCTAACGCCTGTCTAACACTTTTTAGTTCTTTAATATTAATATCTTTCTCTATTTTTATATATTGGTATTACTTTTGATTGCGATATGATTACTTTGTCGAATAAAAGTTGATTTTCTGAATTTTTAATACTCTTGATGATGTTAATTTGTACTCTTGTATTACTGTTCGCGAGCTTCATCCGCCTTCTGTGCAAGCTCGTCTTCTATGTTGATAAATACTGAAATCCCTCAATTAGTTTCTGAATAGCAAACTGAGCAATAACAGTGACGAGCGTACCTAAGGATTGTGGGTGTACTTTGTGATTGTCATTTGATAGCGAGAACTATAATTGCAACTACTAATAAGTGATTTCGTAAAACAGCAAAACCGGAGCCGGCACACATATTTACTTACCGATCTGCACATTCGATTCAGGCTGCCTTCTTCGATATAATAGTTGCAGAATATCAAAGGAGAAACGGCGGATGAAGCCAAACTATTATCTAACGATTGATACGGCAGAACGGAGGCTTATCATCGGGGGCTTGAATAACCTGCAGAGTAGGTTTATTGCAGCTGAACAGTTTACCGATGTTGTTGATGAACTACTACTCAAATTTGTAAACGCCAAGGTAGAAAAATTCAGGGCGTTTATACGGGATGACAGGAGATAACGATAATGACAAAATAAGAAAAGATGGGATGTATATACCGTCAGGCGGTGCCTTTTTACTCCGCTTTGTTGAACTTTGTAAAAAGTCCTCGTTAGGGACACCATAAGACCCGTTCATGGAAAAAGATTTGTTAATCAAATGCGGTTTGTCAAAAATTATGATAAAAGCGTGTATGTTTCGACACTTTGAATTGAAAAAACTAAATTTTTGCGCTATAATAAATAAAGCTGTTTGTGCTATATATTTGTCATCTAAACGCGCCTAAAAGGAAAATTTAAAATGGTTAGATACAATAAGCCGTGGAAAATCCTAATTGATAGAGTATGACGAATGAGTATAAAGTCCGATTTATCGGACACGGATTTTGTTATAATCAGAATGGGTGTAGAAAATGGAGCTTATAAATAACACCACAAAGACTCTAAAATGAGGAGTTATCGCTCGATGAAAACCTTACACTGCATACCGAGCAGGAAAACCTGAAAAAGCAAATAGAAAAGCTGGAAAAGCAGGCACGGGCTGAAAAACAGCCGAAAAAGAAGTTTGAGCTGGTGCAGCGTATTAGAACATTACAAAAACAACTTGATCTGCTATAAAGGAGACTTTACAATGAATAACTTTCAAAGACTTTCTGTTGAATATGATGGCATATATGGAACGATAGACAAATACACAAGTGATGCCAATTTGATGAATTATTTATTCAAATTGAAAGAAGCCATTGCAAATGCGGATTACGATACGATAATGTACACGCTTTCCAATATTGACAAATGGTATGATGAAAACATCGGAGCTATTTTATCGAACAGATATGCACGTAACCCTGCATCACACCAGAAAAATATGCGGTTAATTAAGGAAATTCTATCCGGCTTGAAGGAGGATGAGTGTGTTTCAACCACACCGGCAGGCATTGATACCATTAAAACAGATCCCGTTATTTTTATTAGCCATAAATCCGACGATAAAAAATACGGAGATGCACTTGAACGCTTTATAACAGGATTAGGAGTAAAAGACAACCAATTGGTTTATACATCTCATCCTCTTCATAAAATTCCGCTTGATGCATCTATCTATGAATATCTGCGTTCACACATTAACAGTACTCTTTTTATGATAATTCTGTGGTCGGATAAGTATTTGGAGAGCCCTGCGTGTCTAAACGAAATGGGAGCCGCTTGGGTTACACAGACCGACTATACTAATATTTATGTGCCTTCCTTTTCCTTTGGAAACCCAAAGTACCACGAATGTGCAGTAGATACAAAGAAAATGGGAGCTGTTTTAAACGGCGATGAACATTGCAAGGCAAATATGATAGAGCTTAAAAACAAGATTGAGGAACTGTTTAATCTGAAAAATGATGAGGCCAAAGTGACATTTTTGTTGGATAGATTCATTGATGAAATCAAGGAGGATAAACCCGATGGATAAACTTAGAATGCAGACAGCGAACAAGGCTGATGAAAATTTTAGAAAGCTGGCGGCGATGTTCCCGAACGCTGTTACGGAAACGATTAACGAAAACGGTGAGGTCGTCCGGGCAATCGACAAGGATGTGCTGATGCAGGAGATTTCCTGCACCGTAGTGGATGGCAATGAGGAACGCTATCAGTTCACTTGGCCTGACAAGAAGAAGTCCGTTCTTCTTGCCAACGCCCCAATTAATAAGACGCTGCGCCCCTGCCGTGAGGAAAGCGTGGACTTTGACACCACCGAAAACCTCTATATTGAGGGCGACAACCTCGAAGTGTTGAAGCTCTTGCAGGAAACCTATCTCGGCAAAATCAAGATGATTTACATTGATCCTCCATACAATACAGGTAGCGACTTGGTTTATAATGATGATTTCTCAAAGTCAACGAGTGAATATATTGCAAGTAGTGGCTATTTAGATGAGGATGGCAACAGATTGGTTGAGAACTTAGAAAGTGACGGTCGTTATCACACAAATTGGCTTAATATGATTTATTCAAGGCTAAGACTTGCTAAAGACCTCTTAGCTACTAATGGTGTTATTTTCGTGAGTCTTGATGACAATGAGTCCGCAAATTTGAAAAAGATATGCGATGAGGTTTTTGGTGCTGTCAATTTTATTGGACAAATCACCGTAGTCGGCAACCCAAGAGGTAGAGATTATGGTGGCGTTGCAAGAATGCACGACTATTTATTTGTTTATAAAAAATCTTCGGAAGCTGTTATCAATCTTATTGAAGATTCGGAAAACAACTTTAAGATGTTTGACAGCCTTGGTGGATTTGAAATGAGAGAGCTGCGTAATAGAAATATAAAGTTTAACAAAGATAATCGTCCAAATCTTTACTACCCTTTCTATATCAATCCGACAACAGAGGATGAGCATGGGCTGCATGAGATTTCATTGGAGAAGAAAGACGGGTGGATTGAACTTTATCCTCTTGAGTCTCAAGGCGTGAATACTGTTTGGAGATGGGGCAAACAAAAATCACGAGAGAATCTTAATGTAAATATTAAGGCAAAGCCAATGCGTAACGGTAGTTATATGATTGTTGAAAAATATCGAGAAGGTCGTACGATGGCTCGTTCGGTATGGTGGGATAAAGATACAAACACAGAAAAAGGGACTCTTTTGGTAAAGGAGTTGATGGAAGGAAAAGTGTTTGACTATCCAAAGCCTGTTGAAATGCTAATGAGAACTATTGAAATGGGAACGGATTCCGATGAAGGTGCGTATGTTTTAGACTTTTTCTCCGGTTCCGGAACAACCGCTCATGCTGTTATGCAGTTGAACGCTAAAGACGGAGGCAATAGAAAATTCATTATGGTTCAGTTGCCTGAAAAAACCGATGAAAAGAGCGAAGCCTATAAAGCTGGCTACAAAACCATTTGCGAAATCGGTAAAGAAAGAATACGTAGAGCAGGGGCAAAAATTAACAAGGAAAATGAAAGATTAAAAGATGTACCTTTGTTAAAAGATGACAAGGATATCCAACTATTTAACAGTATTGCTCAAAACGGACATGATGCAGTCGAACGCACCAAATCAGCGTTTGAAAGGTGTGATGTTAGTTATTCACTCGATACCGGCTTCCGTGTTTTGAAATGCGATACCTCTAATATGAAAGAGGTCTACTATAACCCTGCGGAGTATGAAGCCAGCCTGTTCTCCAGCCTTGAGGATAACATCAAAGAGGACAGAACGCCGGAGGATCTGCTGTTCCAGGTGATGCTGGATTTGGGCGTGCTGCTCTCCAGTAAAATCGAGGAAACCACCATTGCCGGCAAGAAAGTGTTCAATGTGGAGGACAACTATCTAATCGCCTGCTTCGACAGCGATGTGACCGATGAAACCATCAAAGCCATTGCTACGCAGAAGCCTTACTATTTTGTGATGCGTGACAGCTCTATGGCAAGTGACAGTGTGGCAACCAACTTCGATCAGATTTTCGCCACCTACAGCCCCGATACCGTAAGGAAGGTGCTGTAATGGATTTTAACGGTTTTATCTTACCTGATTTAACCCCAAGAATAGATACCTCGTTTATTGATGAAATGAATAGGCGAAATCAAGAAATGCTTGATAGCATTACGCCGCTGAACGAGATTCTTGCAGAGGAAATAAGGCCAATACTTGAAGGCAATCAAAAATTAGTAGAAGGACTTAATGATAACTACTCTAAGCTTAACGATTTGTACCTGTTGAAAGAAAAAGAACTGGAAGAAAGCAAGCAGGAAGCGGAAAAAGCAAAGAAGTACAATACGAAGATGTTGGTTATTGCTCTTGTTTCCGCTGGTATTGCGCTGGCTTCACTTGTTGCGACTATTCTTATTGCTGTTCTTTAAGGGGGTGCATCCTAATTGAAGTTTAATTTCAAAATACAACAATACCAAACTGATGCGGTTGATGCTGTTGTGCGTGTCTTTCAAGGGCAGGGCTTTCACGATAAGATCAGCTATATCCGTGACCGGGGCAAGGTCAAAGCGGAGCCGTATCAGATGACCCTCGGTATGTCCGATGAGGAGCTTGAAGTCATCGATCCGCTGAACGATACCGGTTATAAAAACGAAGCCGTTGAGCTTTCCGACGAGCAGCTTCTGCACAACATTCAGACCTTGCAGAGTCAGAACAACATCAAGCTGTCCGCTTCCCTTGTCAAAGACTTGGGGCGTTGCAGCCTTGATATTGAAATGGAAACCGGTACGGGCAAAACCTATGTCTATATCAAGACGATGTTCGAGCTGAACAAGAAGTACGGCTGGAGCAAGTTTATTGTGGTTGTTCCTTCTATTGCGATCCGTGAGGGCGTGAAGAAGTCCTTTGAAATCACCGCAGACCACTTTATGGAGCATTACGGCAAGAAAGCCCGCTTCTTCATCTACAACAGCTCCAACCTGAACCAGCTTGATAACTTTTCGAGCAGCTCCGGCATCAATGTGATGATCATCAACACGCAGGCGTTTGCACGCTCTTTTTCTGAAGTAGCCGATGGAAAGAAGAAAAGTAAGGAGCAGTTAATTATCGACTCCAAGAGGGACGAATTTGGCTCCCGCCGCCCGATCGATGTAATTAAGGCAAACCGCCCCATCATCATTTTGGACGAGCCGCAGAAAATGGGTGGCAATGTGACGCAGGAAAAGCTAAAAAACTTCAATCCGCTGTTCTCCCTCAACTACTCGGCTACCCACGCCAAGCAGCATAATCTTATTTATGTGCTGGATGCGCTGGACGCCTTCAACAAGCGTTTGGTTAAGAAAATCGAGGTCAAGGGTTTTGAGGTCAAGAACTTCCGTGGCACAGACAGCTACCTCTACCTTGAACAGATCGTTCTTTCCAGCAAAAAGCCGCCGATGGCGAAAATCGAGCTGGAGATTGGCTATAACAAGTCCATCAACCGTGAAACCCGTATTCTCGGCGTTGGTGACGACCTCTACTTTGTTTCGCAGGAAATGGAGCAGTACAAGGGCTACACCATCTCCGAAATTGACCCGCTGCGTGGCACCGTGACCTTTACCAACGGCGAAGTCATCAAAGCCGGTGATGTGGTGGGCGATGTGTCCGAAAAGGATATGCGCCGCATTCAGATTCGGGAAACAATCCTCTCCCACTTTGAAAAGGAGGAAAAGCTCTTTAATATGGGCATCAAGTGCCTGTCCCTGTTCTTTATTGACGAAGTGGCAAAGTACCGCCAATACGATGAAAACGGCGACGAGGTGCTTGGCGAATACGGCGTGATGTTTGAGCAGGAATATCTTGCCATTCTGAACGAGTACATTACGATGTTTGACACGCCGTATCAGAAATATCTCAAATCCACTTGCAGCGATGTGAGCCGGGTACATAAGGGCTACTTCAGCATCGATAAGAAAACCGGGCGCAGCGTGGATAGTCAGCTCAAGCGTGGCAGCGAGTTCTCAGACGATATTTCCGCCTATGACCTGATTCTGAAAAACAAGGAACGGCTGCTTTCCTTTGACGAGCCAACACGGTTTATCTTCTCCCACTCTGCACTGCGTGAAGGATGGGATAACCCGAATGTGTTCCAAATCTGCACTCTAAAGCACTCTGACAGTAACACGGCAAAGCGTCAAGAGGTCGGTCGTGGTCTGCGCCTTTGCGTCAATCAGGACGGCAACCGTATGGATGTGCAGAGCTGCGGCGACAGCGTTCACGAGATCAACACGCTTACGGTGGTCGCCAGCGAAAGCTATAAGACCTTTGTAGCAGACTTGCAGTCGGATATTAAAACCGTGCTTTATGACAGACCCACGGTTGCTACAAGCGAATACTTCAAGGGCAAATATGTCAAGGTGGACGATGTGCCGACGCTTATCGACGATGAAAAAGCCAATGCCATCGAATTCTACCTCATTCAGAACGGCTATGTGGATATGAAGCGCAAGGTGACGGACAAGTACCGTCAGGATGTTAAGAACGGAACCGTTGCAAAGCTGCCGGAGGAATTGGGGCCGATTGCAGACGGTATCCACACGCTCATTCAGGCAGTCTATGATGACAGTGTCCTCAAGGATATGTTCTCTGACGGTCACGAAACCAAGGTCAAAGATAACCCGCTTAATGAGAACTTTGCCAAGAAAGAGTTTCAGGCGTTGTGGCGTGAGATCAACCATAAGTACGCCTACACCGTTGATTTTGACAGCACCGAGCTGATTCGCAAGGCTATCGCTCATATTGACGAAAAGCTCTTTGTTTCCGAGCTGCAATACACGACCACCATCGGGCGGCAGAAAACAGAGATGAACGAGTATGAGATTGAGCGTGGAGCATCCTTCACCGGTGAAAAGACACGGACAAAGACGCTCAAACACGCCGAAACCAGTCAGATCAAGTACGATCTCATCGGAAAAATTGCAGAGGGCACCGTTCTGACACGGCGCACGGTTTCTGCTATCCTGCAAGGCATCCGTGTGGACAAGCTCTATATGTTCAAGAACAACCCGGAGGAGTTCATCACAAAGGTCATCCGGCTCATCAACGAACAGAAAGCCACAATGATAGTAGAGCACATTTCCTACGACACCATTGAGGGCGAATATGACAGCTCTATTTTCACGGCTGAAAAGGCAACGCAGAGCTTTGATAAGGCATTTCTCGCAAAGAAGGCCATTCAGGACTATGTGTTCACGGATGGATCGGCGGATAAGAGCATTGAGAGAAAATTTGCTGAGGATTTAGATGCCGCAGACGAGGTGTGTGTCTATGCCAAGCTGCCGAGAACCTTTCAAATTCCCACGCCGGTGGGCAACTATTCGCCGGACTGGGCAATTGCTTTCTATGAAGGTACGGTCAAGCACATTTTCTTCATAGCCGAAACGAAAGGCACAATGGAAAGTCTTGAATTGCGTCCTATTGAGCAGGCGAAAATATCATGTGCAAAGAAGCTGTTTAATGAGATGTCCACAAGCAATGTGGTGTACCACGATGTAGACAGTTACCAAAGTTTGCTAAATATTATGAATTCTATTTGAATACATGGATCGGTCAGGGGACACCCTGATAAATACCGTTTTTTCAAGAATAGGAGTAAAAACGGTCTGCCTGCTAAAATAACGCATTGCAAAATTGAATACCAAAAATGCAGAGGCGCAGCTTTTGGAGTGATCTGTTGGCTGCGTCTTTATTGCGCTTTGAAAAATATTTTAAGCCATTTGCAAAAAGCCCCTGCCCCAAAAGCACTCCTTGTCTAGAGTAACTGAGGGAAAATTTTTAATGAGAGAAAATATTTACGACCTCATTATTTTCTGGGCTATATTGATATCCCGAAAGCGCCGCTGACGGAGTATTATGTTACAGGAATTGCTGTGGAGTACATCCCGACATAAAAAGAGCAGGCCAGTCTTGCACAAAACGAGTGTTCATAACTCAAATCTGTTATGAACACTCGTTCTGGCAACAAACGCAATTTTCGATACGGGTTGCATTGGGTTGCAAAGTTGCATTGAAATGCAACCCAAGAAGTGTATGCAACCGACCGACAAATTGGAATTTGTCGAACTAACTATTAGTCTTTTGGTGAGACATTAGTAAACTGATTGCCGCCTTTCACAATCGTAAATGTGGTGGATGCTTCACCGTTTGGCATCATGTTACCACCCAACATTCCGCCCATATTATCGGGTGGTGTCATACCTTCGGGCATTTCGGGTCTTTCGCTACCAGAATTTTGGGGAGGTTCACCGTTGTCCATCTCTCCATTAGGCATTTCAGAGGGCTCGCCATTCGGCTGCCCAGGTCTTTCCTGAACGTCAGGCGCTTTGGGAGGCATACCCTGTGGCGGTTGTTCGCCATTAGACATTTCGGGTCTCTCTCCCTGCAGTATACCACCGTCCATATTTGGCATTGCACTGGCTTCCAGCTGGGTATCGCCCTGCCAGAAAGTATATTCGCCAGGGGAAAGTTCATCACCTGCAACAATCAGGTAAGTAAAGGCATTCGTGGGGGCATATTCGCCCACCACCTTACCAGAAGCATTTTTAATGGTGTAGGTACTATTGCCATTCTGTCTACTTGCAAAACTGAAAACGGCATAAGTTTGATTACCGCCAGCAATATGGTCAAACATATTACCAGAAGCCACCACTTTGCCACCGTTTATATAGATGCCTTTATCCGAATCGATACCAGCATCTCCACTGGTTGCACAGGCCTGTGCAATTACAGTACCACCATTGATTACGAGCCAGCCGTTTGAATCGATGCCATCGCCCTCGCCAGTACCACCGTTGCAAAGGATGTTGAGTGTGCCGCCATTCATTGTTGCGACAGAAACATTATCTTCATTTGTGTTAATACCATCGTTTCCCGATGAAATATTGATAATGCCGCCGTTGATGGTAAGATGAAGCTCGCTATCAAGGCCCTCGTTTTCAGCGGTGATATTCAGGATACCATTGCCTTTTGCACCACCGTTGATGTTTAAGGTTTTCTTGGAGTAGAATGCACCATCGTACTTGTGAAGTTTTTTGCTGTCTATCACTTCGGTTCCATCCGCATTAAGTTCATAGGATTTATAAATCTTAGCTACATAAGAACCGTTAATGTTGTTTTCTGTGCCATCAGCGATGATAACATTTGCACCTGCTTTTAATGTGTCAACATCCTTGGTTGCTGTTTCTTCGTCGCTACTGCAACACTCATATACATTGTAGAAAATGATTGCAGCGCTGACCGAGCCGATAGGCGAGACCATCCCCTTGTTCGGAACGAAGTGACGCAAAACAGCCCGGACATTCGGAGTGTCCGGGCTGTCTGCCTCGCAGAGCGCACATACAGGGCTTTCCCCTGTATAGAAGTGCGCCATTTGTTCCAAAGGGGGTCTTTAGCTCTGCTCTTTTTTATACTCGCACTCTCCATTTTCAATCAAATCAATCCATTTAATCAAAGTGCTTTTTCGTAGAATCATTCTTGCTGACACTTTTAATTGGTTTGAATTCTTTTTGGGCTGAACATCCTCAAGAATAAATACACATTCTCCGTCAACATCAACCATGTTCAACCGACAGTGCGCAAATGCATTTCTGATATGATAGAAGACACTCAAAAATTGGTTCCCTTGATTATCATAGATACAGATTCTTTCACGAGAGAAATCAGATGGGAATGTTTCCTTCAAATCCGCTTTTTCTAAGGCTGCTTCCATTTCATCGTAACCCTTTGCAGAAAAAAGCAGTTCGTAAGTGGATGCATTCTGCCTTAATTGCTTATTTAGATAATACGGTTTTTTCCACGGAGCAGTCCATCCGTACTCTAACAAGTTTTTTCTCATGGATGATAAATTTTCACAAGGAGAATGGAATACAAAAAAGATTACTATTCTAAACAATTCTTTGTCGTTAAACCGATATGGCGCAATCCAATTTATCCACTCTGGATTGCGTTCCGTCATTATTGCCATAGTGTTCTCCTATAAAACACGCCGGGGCTTAGCTCCCCGGCGTGAAGTAAAACATCACTTGGAAGTTGCAGGTTTAATTGCAAACATCAAATCGCTTTTGGTACAACCTGTAATGGTGCAAATAAGGTTGTCCACCTCGATGCTTGCTTCAGGAGCAAGACCATACGCTGCTTCAGAAATCTTCTTTTCCATCCCAGCCAATTCGATGGACGGACAAATTCCGATGATTGCAGAAATAACGATCTGAATAAAGTTTGCAACTGCACGAGGAGTTTTCTCTTTCTCCAATTGGTAGATCAAGTAGTCTCCAATCGGGGTGTCAATTGTTTTTCCTATAAAATTGACAGAAACATGAGTGTCTTCCCCGTTGGCCTGGAAATTGATGCGATAGACTTTCTTAGTTTCGGGATTATCCGCATAACTAAGATCCATTTCATCAGAGAACGTAGCCTGGTATTTGATCATTACGCTTCTTGTGTAATTTTCTACTGCGTCATTTCCCTCGCCCTTAACAGAAAAACCATTTGGCAAGATAGCCTTGTGATAGGAAACCAAGTCGAGTCCAGAGACAACACCAGAACCATTTTCAAATACGGTGATATACTGTTTATGTGTAAGTTTGGCAGTGCCCCTATCCTTGGTGAATTCCTGAGAAATTTCAGATTTGCGTTTATCCAAGGCACTTAACTTGGAATCGATCTGCTTTTTAGCATCCATCCAGCGATTTTCATAGGTTTGCTTCGTAGCAGTCAATTCCTCAATTCTTGCTGCAAGCGCTTTTTTCTCTTTTCCCTTGAAAAGGCCAAGAGAGTTCATTTGATTGCGAACCGCAGCAATCTCCTTGTCGATTTGCTCGGCTTGATGTTTGTCGCTGTTGTTGGCAGCTTCTGCATTCAAATCAGATTTCTTTCTTTCGATTTCAGCAAGCTCGTTATCTAATGCTACCTTTTCGCTTGCGTGAGCATCCCAGTACTGCTCAATTGCCAGCTTTCGATTTGCTTCACCACAAGATAATATGTACAGGTCAATTGCTTTTTTACAATTTGACTTTCGAAGCTCTGGGTCGTGGTTATCTCTCTTTTTCTTCCACTTGTTAATTGTATTGGTTCTATATTCTTTTGCGGATTGTGTGAATGAGTAATCTCTAACATAGGTGCCATCACTATAAGCGCTTGGTTGGAATTTATACGAACAAGAATCTCGAACCGCTTCCGCAATTGCAATATAGTTTTCGCAAATCGTATGACATAGGTCATCATCGGAGCACAAGCTATATGCCTTGTCCAGCAGAGTCAAGCACCAATCCTGTGCCTCAGTATAGCGATTCCAGCTATACTTGTCCCGGTTTATATTTTCGGGGCCAAAGTCTTGATCTGCATTATCGCTTGCATTAACAGCACCAGCATTAACCGTGCTTGCAAGGATTACTTTGAATGCATCTGTGTAAACATCAATCTCCGTCTTTTCTTTGAGCAATTCCAATTGCTCTTCAATCATATCCAGAGCATTGGTCACATCTTCCTTGTTGTCGTCACTTCGGAAATCTGCAAAACTATTACACTCCAATTGGAGAATAGCTGCACCAATTTTCCTGGCTTCTGCTTTAATATCATCGACCAATTCTTCACGTTCTTCTAAGGAAGAGAAGCTATAAGCATTGATCCAGTTGGCGATACTTTCGGGATAGCGGTTGTTTCGTCCTGTTGTTTGCCAACCAACCGCTTTGCCTTTATAAAACCATGCCTTAGCAGAACGAGGATCGATTTCTATTACCTTGTTAGCATAATTTTCAGCTTCTTCATTATTTCCTGCTTCAAGTGCTGTCGCAGTCATTTCCAAGTAGGTGGTGATCATGTGGGTATTATCCACACGGACAGTGCCTTTAATTTCCTGAACCTTTTCTTTCATTCTATCGGCACTGTGTTCCATGCCACAGCTATCACACACGGCGATGCCACTAGCACCCATAACAAGTTTTCCACCGCAAAGGTCGCAAACTAACGCTGCCATTTTGTTTCCTCCTCATTATTTCAGAATTTTACATTTTTTATTTCGCTCATCAAAAAGCGAATTGAGTTCGGTTATGATCTCCAACTTATTTGAAGTGGTTTTCAGTTCCGCAACTTTACTGGAGATTTTGTTTTCCAAATCCGCTAACTGTTCGCTGCTCATAGGATCGGAAAAACGGATTTTTTCAGCGAGCTGTGCAAGTGCCGTTTTTACAGTGGCATCACTTTCGTTATCTGTCAACACTTCAATATCGGCTTGCAGTTCCCGAATGTAGAAAACCTTTTTCTGTACTTTTGCTTCAACTCGTTCAATTTCATTACGCCCCGCATCGGCGGAAATCATGCACACGGCAGAAACGCCAGCGATAATGGAGCATACCACTATTGCACTCCACGCAGGGAGTGTCGGCACGAACATGAATAAAGCAAATGCAATTACTTGAATGACTGCATATACAATTCCAATGTGTACGATCGGGAAGCCAAGGAACTTGCTTTTTAGGGTTTCCTCTTTACCAAGTGCAGTTTTCCAAATACCGATCTGTGCTGCAAATGCGGCAGCAGTGAATACATAGGCAATCCAGTATGTTGTGGTTTTCACCGTTGGTACAACAAAAGCGATGATGCTGACCAGTGCAAACAAAATGCCAAGGATCACATATCCTTTTGTGCTATTCTTTTTCATCATCAGCCCTCCCTTTTTGTGCCGCACTTCGGGCAGAACTTACCAGGCTTGATAAATTTGAAGCCGCATTTTGCACAAGTGTCAGACGGTGCCTGCGGTGCGCCGCATTCATCACAGAAAGCTGCTCCCGGCATCAACTCTGCTCCGCATTGGTCACAGAATTTATTTGCAGCAGTTTGGGGTTGAACAACACCCATACCTGCAAAGGCGTCTGAAACAACACCGCCGACCATACCGCCTACAGTACCTCCAACACCTGCCATCATTCCAAGACCAATTCCCATATTAGAGAATTGTCCGGCAGCTTCGTTTCGTGCTGCATCCTGCGCCACATCAAAGCCACGTTCCTGCTGGTAGGTATATCCCTCCTGCATACGTTTGGTTGCCTGTGCCTGCGAATCAATGACAACCTTTTGCGCTTCTGTCTGAGCATGAATCACATCGGTCTGCTGTCGAAGCTTTGCTTCTGCAATATCGGCGTACTGACGGAAATGCAGTTCCTTGAATTTTTCATACTGTGGATCGCCGTCCGGTTTGACAATGGTGGTAACGTAGAAACGTTTTAGATCTACGCCGTAGTCCAAAAAATCGGGAATCAAGCGTTCCTTAATATCCGCAGAGAAAGTTTCCAGGCTTTCGTCAATTTCAAAGATGTTAATGGCATTGGCTCGCATGGTCTGCGCCATGTAAGTCTTTACCTTCGTCATCAAAATGCTGCGGAAGTGGGTAGTCAGTTGCTGCCGATCAAGAACACGCTCCGTACCGACCAGTTTCACAAGAAGTTTTCTGGAATCGTTAACGGAAAGTGTCATCTCACCGCTGGCACCAATAGAAATAGGGAACTTGTAAGTAGGCTCTACATATTGCACCTTACTGTCTGTTCCCCAACGAATTGCCATTTGTTCAGTTTTATTGATGAAATAAACCTCACAATGGAATGGCGATTCGCCACCGGTGGGAATATTGATGATACGCCGCAGCAGAGGAATGTTCTGCGTTTCCAGCGTATGTCTGCCCGGGCCGAACAAATCAAGTGCCTGTCCGTTCAGAAAAAAGATAGCTTCCTGCGATTCATGCACAATCAACTGTGTGGTTGTATTAAAATCTTCGCAAGGATGCTTCCATATGAAGGTACTATTGTCGCCTTCATATTTGATGATGTCGGCAATATTTGCCATGACTCCGCCTCCTTCGATTTTTTATTGTGTACTTTTACAAATTAGGGCATTAAATTATATTCATTAATGTTATACTATAAAATGCACGATTTTTCAAGGTGTTGAGTTGAACATCTTCGACAGTAATTGTAACTTTTTTGCGTTTTGCAAAAGTACACCTTTACAAATTTAGGGCATAATTTGTTTAAGCCACATTTTCAAATTTTCTTGCCTTTCCGTAGAATGTGCCAACCGGCATATTGCAGGCTTCCGCTGCTTGTTTCAAGGCTATTTTCTTACTGCGCCATGCTTTGTGTACCTCATAGAAATTATCCGGCAACAATGATGGATTGTCAAAGTATCGGAGCAAGAGTTCGTCACCATAGAAAGCAGAACGGCTTATCACAGGAGGAACTTGCGGAGCGCACAGAAACAAGCAGAGTCTACATTAGCAATATTGAGAGAGGAGAAGCAGCCCCAAGCCTTGAGGTATTACTCAGCATAGCAAACGCATTAAGCGTATCAGCGGATGATTTGCTTGCGGGTAACCTTTTGTCAGCAAATACGCATAGTACCGAGGAAGAAATGGACATTCTTTTTGATTGTTCTCAAGAGGAGAGCCGGATACTTTTGGAGAGTATGAAAGCCATAAAACAGGTTCTCCGAGGCTACAACATAACAAAGTAAAATAGATACGGCCACCAAGGCGCATCTGCACTCCTTATGGGGGTGCTCTTTGCGTTACACCCCCGGTGGCGCATATAAGAAAAACGCCTTGCAACCCTCAAAATCGTGGTTGTAAGGCGTTTGGTTTATGCTTGAATATCTATTGCCGAGTCGTTCTTGAAGAGGAATGTTATCCTGTTATCTTTGTGTACCGTAGCCGTTTCCAATAAGGTTAGCCATAAGCCCTCGTCCCAGGCTTCCAGGACAAGTGGCTGTTTTTCTATGGAGTCAATGAAAATGCGGAGTTCTCGGTTTCGCAGCATTCGGCTTTCACGCTCTGTGGTTACCACCTTCAGCCGAACCGTGGCTTTCTCGTACCGTTTTACCAAGCGGTTGTACTTCTTTGCGTATTCTTCCTGGGATTGCTCTTTGGATGCATTTTCCTTGATGCACTGATTGACAAGTTCTGCAACCACATGAATTTCATCGTTAAGGGAATCAATTTCAGCATCTAAAGCAGTGCAATCGGAAACAATCTCCCGCATTGCCTCGCAGGCTTTGAGTACTTTCTCACGGGAGCCCATAAGCTGATTGAAAGCCTTGAGGAACATCTGCTGAATGGTTTCTGCTGTAAGGGTCGGTGTTTCGCACTTAGCTGCACCGCTGAACTTGCTGTTGCATCTCCAAATCACTCTGCGGTAAGGGTCATTGGAGTGCCACACCTTTTGACCGTAGAAGCCCCCGCAATCTCCGCAGATGAGTTTACTTGCAAAGATGCTTGAACCGCTGTAAGCCCGTCCCAGGGTTTGTCGGCGGGCAATTTCAGTCTGAACCATATCGAAGTCCATCGCAGAAATGATAGCCGGATGGCTACCCTCAACGTAGTACTGTGGGACCTCACCCTCGTTGACCTTTTGCTTTTTGGTGAGGAAGTCAACTGTGAACTTCTTCTGGTTGCGGAGACAGGACTTTAACCTGCGATCTCCGGGTCATGAGCCCGACGAGCTACCAACTGCTCCACTCCGCAATATAAAACAACAGCAAGCAAACCGTCTAACAATTGTCTAACACTATTATTATTTAGCGATTTTTCGCACCACGCGAACCGTTTATTAATTGTGTTATATGGGAAAAATCACGGTTCTACACTGCATGGAATCGAATGACACTGTTTGATATTCGCGTCACAACCACTGTTAACCGCAGGGTCGTTGGTTCGAGTCCAACAGGGGGAGCCAAAAAGAGCAGGGAGACACCAGTCTTTCTGCTCTTTTTCACTTTACTTGTTGACCCAAACCGTCGACCCTGCCACACACAGCCGCACCGTCTGTTAACTGGCTCGGAGCACCGCGCTGCCTGCGGCAGATGAAGCGGTGCTCTGAGCAGGAAGAAACGACGAGCATTGCGAGCGCCCCAAGCAAGGCGACTATGCTTCTGACCGTATGCGTCGTTGGTTCGAGTCCAAAACGGCTTAGCGATACATAAGCCGCTCGAACACTATCAGCTGTATACGCAACCAGACAATGGCTGGCTCAACCCAATTACTATATTGCGGATTTAAAGCTAATAGTATATAATCATTGTATAAAGAGGTGATTATGTATGAACGAACGCTCGGTTTCGGTCAACGGTATTTCTATATATTCTTTGACAAATCCGAATCTCAGAAGCTTCTGCCTATCATTATATGTGAGAGCCGGCAGCATTTTTGAGGACTCGTCTAATAACGGTATCAGTCATATTTTCGAGCATGTTGTATTTAGAAATCTTAAAGATAAATACGAAAATTTTTATGAACTTATTGCTACACACGGCTTGAGCTTGAGAGGCTGTACTTATAAAGAGTTTGTACGTTTTACTATAGATGGTCCAAGGCATGAATTTGATTTTGCCGTGAAAATTTTATGCAGTTTGTTTGATGAAATCAAGCTGACCTCGCATGATTTCAATAATGAGAAAGGACGGATCAAAGCCGAAATCAGGGAGAAAGATGAACGGAACTCACTTGATTTTTATTTTGACGGTATAGTTTGGAGAAACAGTGAAGCTAAAAGAACCATATTAGGCTATTGCAAAACAATTGACCGTGTTTCTGTCAAGAGGATAAACGAGTTCAGACAAAAGGTGCTTTCTGCCGGTAATTGTTTTGTATATGCGACCGGCAATATCTCTGATAAGAATCTCGACGCCCTGAATAAAAAAATCAGTGAGCTTGATATTTCTCAAAGCAATCCTGGCTTTACGAATACAGTTACCGTTAATGACGAGTTCTTTCATAGGGAAAAGAAGATTTGGATCAAAAATAATTATTGGCACTATATTCAGATAGGATTTGATGTTGATTGTTCAAAATATCCGGGCGGAGTTTATGATTTACTTTATGCATTGCTGTTCAATGGCGATAAAGCGCTGGTGTATAATTATCTGTCCGAGGACAATCCTATTATTTATTCATACGACAGCACTTTTGAGCAATATGACAATGTAGGCAATATTAACTTCAGCTTTGAAGTTGACAGAAATAAGATTGAGGACGTTTTCAAAACGGTTATCGAGTTGTTAAATGCGGCAAAAGACGGTCGGTTTAACTTTGAAGCGAATCTTAATTATGAGATGTTTAATTGGGAACTGGATTTGGATAATCCGGATAATTTGAATTGGAATATGGCTTACTACAACCATATATTAAAAACGCAGCCGATAGATTATTCGGATGAATTTTACGGCAGGTTCAGAGTAACTAAGGAGCAGATAATCGACGCCGCAAAGTATATTTTTAGAAGATGCAATATGACTGTTGCCGTAAAAGGAGACAGAAAGAAAATCAATGCGGAGGCCATTGAAAAAATTTTGGAATCCCTTGATTAAATGTCCGCATATGCATAGTAAAAAACCGAGCAGTGAAAATCTACTGCTCGGTTAACTGTTTATCGAGTTTTCACTTATTCCTCCACATACCAATACGACCGCATGCCGGACATATAGACTCTTCCGTTCTTCGGCACCTGGCGTATGGCGTTGAAAACATTGTAGTAGTCGCCCGCGCCCATGCTCGTGCAGATCATGCCGAACATGGTCATGAATATAAGCTTTGGGAAAATCATGCCGATAACATAGGGGACGATGCCGAAAATTATGTTCGGGAGCATCGACATGAATATGAACCTGTCCTTGCTCATCGTCTCCGTGCCGATAACAAATAGCATGCCCTGCTTGAGATTTGTGTAAAGATACACATCTTTTTTGAAGCAGAGGGCGTGGAGCAGCTCGTGCGGGAAGATTATCACTATAGAGCCGAGGAGCGCCGCAAACCAGGTGATTGTCGCGGATTTTGGTTCTGCAACGGGAACAATTCTGAAGAACGCCGCAGCGCCGAGAATGACGAGTATTATGCAGGCGACGGTGTTCGCGATAACGGACAATTTTTTCATGCTGTCCGCCTCTTTGAATTCCACCGCGCCGGGCTTGTGCTCCGCCTGCGGCAGGCTGTCCGGGTCGAGGTTGAACTTGCCCATGTAATGAAGCTTCATGTCAGCCGCCCTTTCTCATCTTTTCAATCGTTTCTTTTATTTCCTTCTGTGCCTCGGCGGGGTCGTCAATTTCCATAACCGCCTTTTCCATCGGGCACATGCCGTCTTTTTTGCGGTTTATTATATATTCGACCTCTTCGCCGCAGGAATATTTTATCCAATACTCGTCAAGAATCTTTTTGGCGCTCCGGCTCATAACTACGGCATATATTTCGCCGACGCCGAGCAATACGAACAGCATCGCCGCCGCCTTGCCGACTGCCTTGTCTGCGGCGGAATATCCGCGGACATCAATCTTGCTGTCCAAAAGCTCAATGAGCGGCGCGACTCCGCGCTTTTCGCTCGTGTGTATGTCATCGCCCCTGCAAATGACGCAGGTGTATCCCTCGCCAGTAAGAAGCTGTTTTGCGTGTTCGATATCAGTCATGCTTTCCACCGCCTTGTAAATTCCCTGTGTAAAAGATTATACTATAACTGCACCGGACTTTTCAATCGGCAATGGACAAAAAGCGCGGGTTGTGCTATCATAATGAAAACGCTTTCGGAGGAAATGCATGGACTGCAAATATATTTTTCTTGATATAGACGGAACGCTTGTCGACTTTCAGGGCAAGCTCGCCGACTCAGCGCTCAAGGCACTGGAAACCGCAAAATCAAACGGGCATAAGCTCTTCGTCTGCACTGGCAGACAGCGTTCGCAGATATATCCGTGGCTTCTCGAAAAAGTGGAGTTCGACGGCGCGGTATGCTCGTCGGGCGCATATGTTATGGCAGACGGCGAGTGCATAGCTCAGCACTGCTTTTCAAAAGAATATATAACCTTTCTTTCGGATTATTTCACCGCCGCGCACACTCCGTATTGCGTGCAGACAGAGCATACGCTGATGCTCGAAAAGTGGTGCGGGGACGCGATAGTTGAGCATTATCTCGCCGACGGCATCGACCGCGGCAAGATAGATTCGCTCTTCGGCATGACAAAGATAGTCGGGAGCGTACAGGAACTTACGGTTGCCGAAAAGCTCATATATTACGGAGCGCCGAAAGGACTTTTCGATGTTGCCGCCGACCTCGGGGACAGGTTCAGCGTCGTGCGATACAGCTTCGGCAGCATGGGTGACCGCTGCGGCGAGGTGACGGACAGCAGATACACCAAAGCTACCGGCATGGCGGAGATACTGCGCCGCTTTGACGCGCCTCAGAGCGCGACAATAGCCTTCGGTGACGGCGACAACGACCTTGAGATGATGGACTTCGCCTCTTTCGGAGTCGCCATGGGCAACGGAACTCCGGCTCTGCGCGCGGCCGCCGATATGGTGACCGACGATATAAATTCAAACGGGCTCTATAATGCGTTCAAAAAGCTCGGATTGATATAAAAAATTAAGCCGCCCGGCTGTATTTATTACAGTCGGGCGGCTTTTGCTTGTTATTTTATCAGTTATCCTCGTCGAAATGATCGATGCCATTTTCGCTGTCGAGCTCGCCGCCGCCATCGTCAATGATACTCAGCTCTTGTTCGAGCCTCTCGCGAAACTCCACGAAAACCTCGTCGTATTCCGGCTCGTTGCCGGTCACATAGGTGTATTCGTCGGTCTCCTCGTCGTATTCGATCTTCATCACGGCGAACTGCATGTCGCCCGATTCGATGTTCTCGACTGGCAGGAGAATGACATAATTTTCGCCCTTGTGCTCGACTATGTCGACTACCGACATCTCAACCTCGTTGCCCTCGTCGTCAACGAGAGTAACGTAGCTGTCCTCGGCGCAGGAATCCTCCTCGCCGTCGGGATAAAAATCAAGAATGTTGTTGTCCTCAGCCATAATTAACTCCTTTTACACATTGAATCTGAACAGCACGACATCGCCGTCGTTCATGACATATTCCTTGCCCTCGCTGCGGACAAGACCTTTTTCCTTTGCGGCGGTCAGCGAACCGCAGGCGATGAGATTGTCGAAGCTTATGACCTCGGCGCGTATGAATCCGCGCTCAAAGTCGGAGTGAATCTTTCCTGCCGCCTGGGGAGCCTTTGTGCCGCGGGTTATCGTCCAGGCTCTGACCTCGGGCTTGCCGGCGGTCAGATATGAGATAAGACCGAGCAGGTGATAGCTGCGCTGAACGAGCAGATCGAGTCCGCCTTTCTCGATTCCGAGATCGGTCAGGAACATCTCGCGCTCCTCTTTTTCGAGCGAGGCTATTTCCGCCTCAAGCTCCGCGCAGATCGGCAGAACTTCCGAGCCCTCTGCGGCGGCTATTTTTTTGACCGCGAGATAGTGGCGGTTTGTATCAATATTGTTTGCAAAATCGTTTTCACTCATGTTGCAGGCATATATTACCGGCTTCGCGGTGAGCAGGGCAATCTGAGCCAAAAATTCGCGCTCGTTCTCGTCGCACTCGACATTTCTCGCGGGCACTTCGCTCTCGAGCTCGGTTTTGAGCCTCTTGAGGAACTCGAGCTCGGCGGCTGCGGATTTGTCGTTTCTCGCCTGTTTAGCAACCCTGTCTATCCTGCGCTCGACCATCTCAAGGTCGGAGAGGATGAGTTCGAGGTTTATCGTCTCGATGTCTCTCTTTGGGTCGATAGTCGCGTCAACATGGACAATGTCGTCATCCTCGAAGCAGCGAACAACATGTATTATCGCGTCGACCTCTCTTATGTGCGAGAGGAACTTGTTGCCGAGACCTTCGCCTCTCGATGCGCCGCGCACAAGACCCGCTATGTCAACGAATTCAATTGTCGCGGGGGTTATCTTGTCCGGGTGATACATCTCGGCGAGCTTGTCCAACCGCTCGTCCGGCACTGCGACCACGCCGACATTCGGCTCGATGGTGCAGAACGCATAGTTCGCGGACTGTGCGCCTGCGTTTGTGATGGCGTTGAAAAGTGTGCTCTTGCCGACGTTCGGCAGACCTACTATTCCTAATTTCATTTCAAATGACATCCTTTATTTTGATTGATATTCATTTAATTATAACCTCTGGCGGACAAAAAAACAACCGCAACCGCGCTTTTATCAATAAAAAATTGCAAAATCTTCGCCCATGGTGTACAATAATCCCATAAGAAACTACCGGAGGCAGATATTTTGGATCTTTCGCGCTTTTCAAGAAGTGAAATGCTCATAGGCGGGGAGTCGGTCGAAAAGCTGAGCCGCTGCCATGTCGCGGTTTTCGGGCTCGGCGGCGTCGGCTCTTATACTGCGGAGGCGCTCGCCCGCGCAGGAGTCGGCGAGCTGACAGTTGTTGACAACGACGAGATATCAATTACAAATATCAATCGCCAGCTTTACGCGCTGACCTCGACAGTCGGCATGAAAAAAACTCAGGTCGCGGCGGCGAGAATAAAAGATATAAATCCTGACTGCAAGGTGAATATTATCGACGGGTTCTATCTCGAAGAGAATTCTGCGGATTTCTTCGAGAACCGCTATGACTATATGGCTGACGCGGTCGATACCGTTCAGGCAAAGCTGTCGTTAGCCATCGAATCGCAGAGGCGGGGGATACCGCTGATATCGTGCATGGGCACGGGAAATAAGCTCGACCCGACGCTTTTTCGGGTCTCCGATATCACAAAAACTTCGGTCTGCCCGCTGTGCCGCGTGATGCGCCGTGAGCTGAAGGTCAGGGGCATAAGTCACCTGAAAGTCGTCTGGTCGCCCGAGCAGCCGATAAAGCCGAATGAGACCGCCGAAGTGACTTCACGCAGGGCACTGCCCGGGAGTATATCGTTTGTTCCGCCCGTTGCAGGCATGATAATGGCGGGCGAGATAATCAAAGATCTGATAAAATAACGTAAAGCTATATAACTTTACACTTCCCCGAGAGGAGATAAGTATGAAGAAAAAAATTATCCGCGCCGCGGCGGCGATACTTGTGCTGACAGTTGCGCTTTCCCTTGTATTCAGCGGATGTTCAAACAAAAAGGACGGTGGGGACGAGACAACCACCATGCCGCCCGAGGCGGTCGAAGCGGTGCAGACTCTCAAGCTGCCCTATTCAAAAGGTGACAAGCTCAACCCCTTTACGGCAACAAGTATGCTCAATCAGCAGCTGATGCCGCTTATCTATGACGGTCTGTTCGCCCTCGACAAAAATTATAATCCTCAGCCGCTTCTCGCGTCGAATTACAGCCGGAGCGGTCGAACCCTGACGGTATCTCTTGCGTCTGCAAAGTTCTCGGACGGTTCGGGCGTCTCGGCTTCCGATGTTGTCGCTTCGTTTGAGAGCGCGAAGAAATCGCCCGCATATAAAACTCAGCTTGCGAATTTCAGCAGCGCAAAGGTCAGCGGAAACAGCGTCGTGCTTTCTCTCGCTGATGACGATCCGTATGCTGTCAACTGCCTTACCTTTGCCGTTACAAAGGGCGGCTCGACCGAGGACGGCGCGGCGGGCAGAGGCAGATACACATATTCTTCGGAAAACGGCGTCGGCTATCTCAAGGCAAGCAGCGCGCGCGGCAACTTCTCGCCGAAGAAAACGAGCATCACTCTCTATGATGTCAAAGACTTGAGCATGCTCAAATATACCCTCGCCATCGGCAATATAAGCTTCGCTTTTGACGATCTGCGCGGCGGCTCTTATACCCGCTATTCCGCGTCGGTCGCAGATATCCTGATGAATAATTTAGTCTATCTCGCTTTCAACAAGAGCTGCTCCGCGCTCTCATCCGAGAAGGTACGTCAGGCGGTGGCACTTGCCATTGACAGGGCGAAGCTCGCCGACGAGTCGTTTCAGGGTCACGCCAAAGCGGCGTATACTCCGTTTAACCCCGACTGGAATGTTATATCCGGCAAGGACTATACAGTCAAAACCGACCTCGAAGCGGCGGGAAAGCTGCTCGACGAGGCGGGATATACTTCAAAAAATGACGCTGTGCGCGCGGACGCAAACAAAAAACAGCTCACTCTCAAGATAGTCGTCAACAAAGACAACGGCTTCAAATCGGCGGCGGCGCAGAGCATAAAAGAGATGCTCGAAAAGCTCAAAATTTCCGTCACCGTCAGCGCGCTGAGCGAAAAAGATTACCGCTCGGCGGTCGCGTCCGGCAAGTATGATATGTATATAGGCGAGGTCAAGCTCACCGAGAATATGAGCCTTTCGCCGCTTCTCAAGAACGGCGGCAGCGTGGCTTACGGCATCAACACTTCGGGCGCCGCGAGCACTGCGTATTCGGCGTTTCTCGCAGGCTCGTCCGATGTGAACACATTTATAGATGCGTTCAATGCCGATATGCCGTTCGTCCCGCTTTGCTACCGTTCGGGGCTTGCGATATACACGCGCACGCTGAAATACGGCAACGCGAATCATATCAACGATGTCTATGCCGATATCGATTCGTGGGATTTCCATTGACAGCAGAAAATCAAACAGGGCTTCCGATCTTTAACGGAAGCCCTGTATTTTTTATATTATTGCGTCCTCGGGGTCGGGGTCGCTGCCCGTGAGTATCGCGTCGGCGCACTCGTTTAGCTTTCTGAACAGCGAGTTGTTTTTCATTATCCGCGAGGGGATTGATATCGTCCCGGTGACGAGGCGGTAGTATGCGCTGTCCCTCTCTACTCTGTTCATGCCGCCGTCGAGGAACGAGAGCAGGACATTGTGAACAATGTCGATAACCTTCATGTCCGCGAGTTCCTCGGCGTCCTCTTTGCGGAGAATTTTGCCGAAGGTCAGGCGGTTCACTTTTTTGTAGAAGCTCATCACATCGGATTCGAGCAGCAGCTTTGCAATCGGCTTTGCTATCGGGCGAAGCGCCGATATCTTCTTGCCGTTCGCGCCGAGCGCGTCGAGCCTTTTGCCGAACTCTTCGCGGCTAACGAGTATGCCCTTGAGCGGCAGGTCTATCATCTGCACCGCGTGCGCTTTCAAAAACTCCTGTGCGTCGTCTGCGCCCTCGAAGCTCTCAAGATGCTCCGTGACTATGTGCAGGCGGTTGTCATCTGTTACAGTGACATTGACTATCGGCGCGGGATAGCCGCACAGCGAGCCTATATTCACTTCCGTTATCGAATTTCCCGAGGGTGATACAAATGTATCTATTCTCTGAATATGCGAGTGACCGACGAACATATAGCGAAGCCCTGCGTCCGCTAATTTCGCGGCAACCTCTTCGCGGTCGCCGACGCAGTGGCCGCTCGTGATGAACGGGTGGATGTGCGCGATGAGCAGGTGATGCTCCATGCCGATCATCAGCTGACCGTCCTCTTTTGCCTTGCGTATCTGTTCCTCGACCCACGCCATGTGGTCGGGGGTGTAGCCCGCGCGCCCTTTGCCGTTCTGGTCGTCGTTGAGCGCGAGCAGGCGGACTCCGTCGGCAATCTGCGCGACATATGAGTATATGCCGAGATGTGTCTTGTATGAGCTTATCGCGCGGTCGAGCCCGAATTCGCGGTAGAATTCGCTCAGCTCCTCGTGCGGGACTGTCTCAACGTCGTTTGTGACCTCGCCGCCCGTGAATCTGCGCGGATTCTCGTCGCAGCACCAGTCGTGCGTCGCGGTTATGACATATACGGGAACGTGTTTTTGAAGCTCGCGCAGCTTTTCGCGGAACTCCTCGTGGCATATGCGTTCGCCGTCGTCGGATAAATCTCCGGCTATCATCACTGCGGCGGGCGGGTCTTCGAGTATCTTCTCAAAAGCCGCGTCGATTATCTCGCCCGTCTCTTCGAGGCACTTTTGATCCGATTCGCTGCGGTAGGCATACGCCTCGCCGCCGTCGGACAGGGTGCGTGAGAAGTGATGGGTATCGGCTATGAAAACGAAGCGTGGGTTCATTTTGTCTCTCCTGCGCTCTGCATCTCGGCGGCAGTCTCAGCTGCTATCGATGCGCGGCGTTCGGCGATGTCGGACATCATCTTTCTGTGTCCTTCGCCGGTGATATTATAGAAGTGTATAGGTATGAGCATGAGCAGATAGCCTATTGCGGGGACTATCGTTGTCATTGCGAACAGCGCGAGATTGGTGTTGTGGTTCTGAATCAGCGAGCCCTCGGTGTGGCTGACATAGCCCACAACGCCGAGAATGGCGATGCCGATGGACGAAGCAAAGGTGTTCTCAATCTTTCCCGTGAAGCTCATTATCGAGAGCATGATGCCCTCAACGCGGCGTCCTGTTTTCCATTCGATATAGTCGACCGTCTCAGCTTCCATCTCTTTTTGCATGAGGTTCTTGAACTCAAGCGGAATGGTGGTAAGACCGGTGAAGAGAATAACAAGAATAGCCGTGAATATCGAAGCGGACTGACCTGCGGGCTTGTTGATAAGACCGCCGTAAGTAGTCAGCGCGAAGAGCAAGTGGAGCACTATTGCACTGACGCAGCAGATCTGGAAGAATCTGCGCGAGTCTGCACGCTTGCCGAGCTTTTCGACTATCTTGGGCACGAGAATACCCGCGAGCAGGAAGCCCGGGAATTTGATAACATCTATAAAGACGTTGTATTTTCTGTTGAAAAGAAGGTCGGCGACAAAGTAGAACGAAATCTGCTCGGGTATCTTGCAGATAAGGAAGAAGATATTTGCAAAGAAGAGCATGAGCAGAGGACGGTTCTTGAACAGGAGCGCGAAGCACTCCTTGACGCTCGGCGTGTCGGACTGGTGCTGGGCGCGCTCGCGTGTGTTGTGATATGTAAGGCGCGTGAGCACGACTATGAATACAGCGGAGATTATCGCGGAGGTCAGATATGCCTGCGGGGTGTGATCCTTGAAATAGGGGAGCAGAGCAGCGCCCGCGACGAAAACCTGCGGCAGAGCGCCGACGACGGAGCGGGTTATTGAACTGACTCCGAAGAGTTTCGTTCGCTCGATTCCGCTCGGGGTTATCGAAAAGGCGAGAGCGCCCATCGGGATATCAAACGCCGTGTAGGTGACGTCGAGCATGACGAAAAGGAAGGTTGTGTAAATGATGTTGAACACGGGGCTCGCGTTTGCGCTGCCGACGAAGAACAGCACCATGACAAGCGAAACGAACAGCGGCGCCCATTTGATATAGGGTCGCATCTGACCGTCCTTTGTCCTTGTTTTGTCAACAAGAACGCCCATCATCGGGTCGTTTATCGCGTCGAAGATGCCGCAGAAAAATCTGATCTTTGACGCAACGCCCATTGGGTTCGAGAGTTTTTTGAAAAGAACATCGGTCAGAAAGAAGTTTATGTACTTCGAGCTGGTCATGCTCGTGTTCATGCCCTGCGCGCCGCGGCCGAGGGCATAAGAGAGTGTCTCTTTCCAGGTCAGTACGGTTTCTTCTCCGACATCGCTCTTGACGATTTTTGAGTTGAGAAAATCGGATACTTTGCTCACTTCATCATCTCCAGATAAAAATTGAAACAATTATGTAATTGTATTATATAACCTGAACTGAGAAAAGACAAGAAACAAATAAGCAAAAAATGTCCGATTTAAACGAAAAAATAAAAAAGTATATATTTTTTATGTCGGTATATATTTTTTATGTCGGAGTTTACTTTTGGCGCCCGTCTTGGTATTATTATGTATAGATAAATAAACTTGAAACGGAGGAGTTTCAGTGTCAGAAAAAATCAAGGTTGCGATAATCGGCTGCGGCGCGATAGCGAACTCTGCGCATATCCCCGCATATATGAAAAACGAAAAGGCGGAGATAAAGTATTTCTGCGATATTATCCCCGAGAGAGCGGACGCTGCGGTCGAAAAATACGGCTGCGGAAAAGCGGTCTATGACTATCACGAGATACTTGACGACCCGGAGCTTGATTCGGTTTCCGTCTGCACCCATAATGACCTGCACTCGGTCATAGCTATAGACTTCATGCGAGCGGGCAAGGATGTCCTCAGCGAGAAGCCCGCCGCGCGCGTGCTCTCTGAGGCGCTCGAAATGCAGCGAGTCTCCCATGAGACGGACAGAATTCTCAGCATCGGCGTGTGCAACCGCTTCGGCAACGCGGTCAATCACATAAAGGATCTTATAGACGCAGGCGAGCTCGGTGAGGTCTACCATGTCTATGCGAGCTTCCGCGCGAACCGCTCCATTCCCGGCATCGGCGGCGACTTCACACGCAAGGCGGCGTCCGGCGGCGGCGCGCTGATAGACTGGGGCGTGCATTATCTCGACCTCATTCTCTATTGCTGCGGCGAGCCCAAGCCCCTGACCGCATCGGGCGAGGCGTTCTGCAAGCTCGGCAAGAACATAAAAGACTATGTCTATACGAACATGTGGGCTGAGAATACCGCCGACAAGGACGGCGTTTTCGATGTTGACGATTCCGTAACCGGCATTGTCAGAACCGACGGTCCGACCATAACCTTAAACGGCGCGTGGGCGGAGAACATCGGCGAGGATGAGACATATATCGATTTCATCGGCGACAAGGCGGGCATAAGGCTCGAATACGGCGAGGGCTTTGTTATCTATTCCGTCAAGAACGGCATGCTCATGCGCAGCGAGCCGAAGTTCAGAACGAACAATTTCTACGAAGCGGAGATAAATTCGTTCGTCGACTGCGTTATAAATCATGAGCATAACCGCGCCGATATCGATCTCGCCATCGGAACTTCCAAAATAATGCAGGCGATATATGACTCGTCCGAGCTGCACAGAGAGGTCGTTATCGACTGATTGCTTGAAAATCGGCGGAATTTGTGCTATACTCGCCAAAAAGAGGTGATTTGATTGAAGATCTCCACAAAGGGACGCTATGCCATGCGTCTGCTTATCGATTTGTATGAAAATCAGGGCGACGGTTTTGTTGCCCTCAAGGATATTGCCGCAAGGCAGGATATATCGAAAAAATATCTCGAACAGATTGTGCCCGCCTTAACGGGCGACGGGATTTTGAAAACTTCGCGCGGATTCCAGGGCGGCTACCGCCTTGCGCGCGAGCCGGAGGATATCCCTGTAGGCGAGATACTGCGCCTCACCGAGGGCAGCCTTGCGCCCGTGGCGTGCCTCGACAGTAAGTCCAATGAGTGCCCGCGCTGTGCGGATTGCCTGACCCTTCCGCTTTGGCAGGGACTCGAGCGCGTCATCAACGAATATCTCGACGGCGTGAGCCTGCGCGATGTCATTGACGGGAATATAAAATAAGATATATTTTTTATTGAAGCCGCTGTGTTTTGCAGCGGCTTCTGACTTTTTTATGCGGGACACGCATAGATATATAGCAGACAAAAAACAAAGGAGAAATAAAAATGAAACGCCTTTTTGCCTGCATTATTCTGCTATGCCTTTTCTGCTCATGCGCCCGGACTCCCGCAAAACTTCCGGAACAGACGAGCAATAGCACAACGGAAACTTCCGCCGTTTACACTTCGAAGCCCGATGAGATTCGCGCCGTGTGGATAAGCTGCTACGAGCTGCCTGATGCAGCTCAGGGCGAAGAAAAATTCCGCGAGCGGGCGGAGGAGATGTTTAATAATGTCGCGGATATGAAGCTCAACACGGTTTTTGTCCATGTCCGCGCCTTTGCCGATGCCGTCTATCCGTCGAAGCTTTTCCCGTGGTCAAAATATTCCTGCAAGGGGAGCGACCCGGGCTTCGATCCGCTGAAAGTGATGGTCGAATGCGCCCACAGAGCCGGACTCAAAATTCATGCGTGGATAAACCCGTTTCGCGTCAGCTCGTCCGATAATATTGACTCTCTGCCGCAGGGGAGCCCGGCGAAAAAGCTCATCGGTACGGATTCTGTTATCCAGCTCAAAAACGGAATATATTTCTTTACATCATTATATGACTCCCAAAACAGCTTTTTTATTGCGGATAGAGAAGACTATCCGTTACTTGGTAAGTAACGGCTTGACAAAGCAAATTATAATGATACTTATAAAAATAAAACACTTGCTTTTTGCATCGGGAAACATGCTGCTATTGTGGGTGTTTTACAACTTCACCTTCTTCATGTTGGTCGCTTGTAGTCACCGTGAGCAGGTTTACTCCCTTGAAACTGAAATCATGATCAGTGCCGATTGGAGTCGGTCGGGATTGAATGAGAAGGAACAGGATTATGGTGCCACCACTGTATTCTATCCTACAGACGGCAGTAGTCCCATTATGGTACTGATGGGCGACCGAACGTATAAGACTGTGTATCTGAAAGAAGGACGTTATGACGTTGTTCTCTTTAACCGTTCATTTGACGATTTTGGTAACCTGGGCTTTAGGGGAGAAGATGCCTACCGGACGTTGGAGGCACATGCCACAAATGTGGTGACAAAGAATGTCCCTTCCACGGAGATAATCATTATGGATAGTCCCGACGAACTTGCAGCCGATTGTATGGAAAGTTTTGAAGTGACTCCGGGCATGTCGGGAAACTATTCATCGGGCATGACTAACTGGGGGGGCAAAAAGATTGACGGTAGTAAAAATGGTTGCCAGCTCTGTTTCCTTCCCCAAAAACTGACTCAAAAGATAACAGTTAAAATCCGTATTAAAGGAATGAACAATATACGTAATGCCACTTGTAAATTGGATGGTATTGCAGAATCTGTGTTTCTCGCTTCGGGACAGATTTCAGAAAAGACTGTGGCGCAGGAGTTTTGTCTCGGTAATCCCGTTTATAATTCCGGATCGGCGACGGACGGAACACTAAGCGCCTCTATCAGCGTGTTTGGTTTTGATACGGAGATTTCACATAACCTGCATTTGAGAGCAGAATTGGTGGACGGGAAAACCACATTTGAAGAAAGTTTTGATGATCTGAAAATAAGCCAGTTGGAAGAAGGAGATGGAAGAATGAGCATTTTCATCGACATGACGTGCGAAAAAAAAGTACCGAATGTGAAAGTTGAAGGAAGTTCGGGTTTTGACGCCAACGTGGATGACTGGGAGGATGAAGTGAACAGTGATATAGATATTTGAGGACATAATTAATATTAATTGAAAAAATGAATAGAAGATGGGAACGAAAAGTTTATTGATGGCAATGGCAGCGCTGACGATAGCCGGTTGCTCGCAAAATGAAGTTACGGAGATAAATCCGGATGCAGACCGGACAATCGGTTTGGATGTATATACGGGAGTACAGACCAGAGGAACGGAAACCACTACGTCCACGCTGAAAGAAGCGGATGCCGGTTTCGGTATTTTTGCCTATCAGACAAGCAGTGCGGGATGGAATAGTGAAAAAGGAAACACAACACCTAATTTCATGTACAATGAACATGCTACATGGACTTCTGATAGTTGGGGATATACTAATTTACGTTTTTGGCCAATAGATGATAAGAAAATAACATTCTTTGCTTATGCGCCTTATGAATCCAAACCGGAAGTTGGAACAGACCAAAAAATAACCTTATCAGGACAGAATGCCAAAAGCGCTCCGACAATCACCTTTGAGGTAAAGACTTCTAATAACTGGAAAGATATGATAGATTTGGTAACAGACTGCCATACTGCCATACAAGACCAAACTAATGAAAGTAATAAGGGGACGGTTCAGTTCAAGTTTAGTCACGTACTTACCCAAATAGCCAATATCAAGGTGAAGCCAGATGTGAACTTAGGTACTGATACCAAAATTTTTGTAACGGGATTAAAGTTAGATCCAGGAAGTACAACACTTTACAACAAGGCTGTTTATAAATTCGATAACGACACTTGGGAAGCCATATCTCCTGACGCATCTTATTTTTCAACAGAACAAGACCTGAGTGATTTTTTAAATAAAACAACCACCGACCAATGGGGATATAATAAAAGTTCTATCAATGTAAGTGATGACCAGAATGCAACCGCGTTATTCTCAGATACAGAAGCTCTTTACTTTATTCCGGTAAATAACAAAAACGGTACCACCAACGCAGGTGACTTAAAACTGAAAATCAATTATGACATCGTAACCAAAGTGACCGACACAAGTAATCTGACAAGTACCATAACAAACAAAGAAGTTTCACTACCGAAAAATACGTTCAAGAAAGGAACGAAACATACCTACGTATTGACTATCAAGATGAATGCCATTAAGATTACGGTGGAGGATAATATGGAAGGTTGGACTGATGATAGCGACTCTGATATTAATGTAGAGAAATAATTTCCTTTTGCAGCCAAAACATGATACATACTGGCTATGGAAAGAAAACAGACCGGACAGGGTTGAATGTTTCTTCCCTGTCACTACGGTCAAAAAAGCACGGACGTACAATAAAATAGAAAAAGAAACATGAATCGAAAAACAGAAAGCATAAGGGTGAAACAATTGTATGGCATTTTCCTTGCTGCAACTTTGTTATTGGGAGCTTGTACCCAGGAAGAAGGTACGAACGAATTTCCCCCAGAAAATATC
>ENA-ORSK01000715-ORSK01000715.1-human-gut-metagenome-genome-assembly--contig:-NODE-715-length-31298-cov-6.479787_pt1 | contig 31298 bp, 30 predicted proteins | sample MGYA00242192_ERZ509159 | MGnify/ENA primary metagenome ERZ509159 (study PRJEB26280, sample SAMEA2338663) | human gut metagenome | biome: human gut; feature: human-associated habitat; material: faeces...
CAGCCACTGCACGGACACACTGTTGAAGGTGGCCACCCGCACCAGGCCGGTCTCCATGCCCCGGAGTTCGGCGGCCTTTTGCTCCAGCCGGAGGGCGTCGTCGCACAGGGTCTGTATGTAGGGCAGCAGCGCCCGGCCATCCGCCGTGAGGGTCACGCCGCTCCGATTGCGCACGAACAGCGGCACCCCCAGCTCCGATTCCAGGGTCGCGATGGTGTGGCTGACGCCGGATTGCGTGAAATGCAGCTCCTCCGCCGCCCGAGTGAAGCCGCCGCAGGCGGCTACCCGCAAAAACACCTGATATTTTCCCATGTTCATGTGCCTCGCCCTCCTTTGCACCCCCAGTGTAACACAGTTTGCCCGCAGGCACAACAAAATTTCATGGGAATGATGAATAAGATTCGTTTTACATATTGCTAAGTTTCTGCTAATATAAAATCAACCAGTAAGCTTACGAAAATCAAAAATCGAAATAGGAGGTCAGAACTATGGTATTGAACATTATTTTGGCCGCTTTGGCCGGTATCTTGGTAATCGTGGGTGTTGTGTCTGCTGCAACAGGCAAGTAATGAATTAAGATTTACCTTTTCTTTTCCAAGCATATTCTTCCCTTTCCCCTTTTAATGCAAAGCCGCCGCTTACTCCAGAAGCGGCGGCTTTGCATTTCTTTTATGGGAGGGCGAGGGTGTGTCAGTGGGAGGCGTATATTGGATTTGCGCATGGATGGGGATTACGGATCGCCGCACCGGTGGGCGCACCGGTGCGCAGTGGCAGGGCTTGCATGGGATGCAGAGTGAGTGGGCTGGGATACTTGAGCTTCGCCCCAAAAAAATCATCGCCGCACCGGCATGTATACCGGCGCGGCGATCTGCGGTTTTACAGCTATGAGGACTGAAGCTCACATGGAAGGATCCCCGGCACAGGGGGCCGGGCCGTCCTCGGGCAGCTTGGAGATAAGGGTGCGGTGCAGCCGGCGGAAGCACAGCAGCGAAACGAGCAGAGAGAATATCTCTGCAATGGGATAGCACCACCAGACCAGGTTGTCGTTGCCCATGCTGTGGCCGATCTGCGCCAGGACGAAGGCCACGGGGATCAGCAGCACCAGCTGGCGGATGAAGGACACGATCAGCGAATACATGGACTTACCCAATGCCTGGAAGCAGCCGCCCAAGGCAATGCACGCCCCGGCCATGCAAAAGCTCAGGGATATGATCCGCAGGGCCGGGATGCCCACGGACATCATGGTGTCCGTGGCCTTGAAAATTTTCAGCAGGGGGCCGGGGAAGAGCTGGAAGATCACCATGCCCAAAATCATCACACAGGAGGCATAGACGGTGCTGCGCTTGACGGTCTCGATCATGCGGCGGCGCTGCTGGGCGCCGTAGTTATAGGCGATGATGGGAATAACGCCGTTATTCAGGCCGAACACGGGCATGAACACAAAGCTGTTGAGCTTGAAGTAGATGCCGAAGGCTGTGGCGGCGGTCTCCCGGGCGGAGTGATAGGTGATGAGGATCTTGTTCATGCAGAAGGTCATCACCGAGCCGATGGCCATCATCACTACCGACGGCAGGCCGATGGCGTAAATACTGCCGATGATGCGCCAGTTGGGCCGGAAGCCCCGGAACACCAGGTGAAGCTCCGGGTTTTTCTTCAGGTTCAGCACCAGGGCGAAGACGCAGGCAAAAATCTGCCCGATGACGGTGGCAACGGCCGCGCCCGTCACGCCCATCTTGAATACGAAGATGAAAATGGGGTCCAGAATGATGTTAATAATGGCGCCGGCGCCCTGGGTATACATGGATAGAATGCTGTGTCCGGTACCCTGGAGCAGCCGCTCCAGCATCATTTGGCCGAAGGCGCCAAAGGACGCGCCCATGACGATCATCAGATACTGGTTGCCCATCTGGATGATCTCCTCCACATCCGTCTGACTGCGGAAATAGAAGTCCGAAAGCGTCAGCCCCAGCACCGCGCACAGCACAAAGCCCACCAGGGCCAAAAACAGGCCGTTCATAGCCACGGTGTCCGCCCGCTTTTGATCCTTGGCGCCCAGGGCCCGGCCCATGAGGGCATTGACGCCCACGGCGGTGCCCGATGCCAGGGAAATCATCAGGTTCTGCGCCGGAAACGCCAGGGACACGGCGGTCAGAGATGCCTCGCTGACCCAGGAGACGAACACGCTGTCCACAATGTTATACAGCGCCTGCACCAGCATGGAAATGATGATGGGCAGCGACATATTCCAAATCAGTTTTTTAATGGGCATGACGCCCAGCTTGTTCTCGTTTTGCATAGCTTACCTCTTATTTTGATTCACGTCAAAATAGTATAACATCCTTTCGATGAAAAGAAAAGACCGAAATAGTCCAAAAATAGGATATATTTCGGCCGTTTTTCGTATTTTATGTATTTTCTGCCCAAAAACGGCGAATTTCCTCCTCCGTGCAGGCGGCGCTGCCCTGGGCAAAGCCGTCCCGTCCGCCGCCCCGGCCACGGAGGGCGGCATTCATGGCTTTCATAAAGGGCGTGATGTCCTGCTCCGGGTGGATGACGGCGTATTTGTATCCGCCGTCTGTCCCGGCAAACACGGCACACCGGCCGCTGCAGGTGCGGCTCACGGCGTCGCACAGCCGGCGCACGCTGTCCGGCTCCATGGACGGCTGCACCAGCAGCACATTCCCTGCGCCCCGGTACTCCTCTGCCAGGCGATGGAACTCCGCCTCCTCCAGCCCGGCGCACCGGGCCTTCAGGCTTTGCACCTCGCCCAGCAGCCGCTCCACGGCCTGGGCGGTCTTGTCGGGCTTCACGGATAGCTCCCGGCCCACGGCGCTGTTTTGCTGCCAGCTTAGGGAGAGGTACTCCAGCGCCCGCTGGCCGCACAGCAGCTCCAGGCGCACGCCGTCCCGGAATTTCTGCCAGCCGATGAATTTCACCAGCCCCACCTGGCCGGATCGGGACACATGGGTTCCGCAGCAGGCGCACATATCGGCCCCGGGAAATTGGGTAATGCGCACCTGGCCTGTCAGCTCCTTCTTGCTGCGGTAGGGGAGGGCGGCCAGCTCCTGGGCGGTGGGATAGAGGGTCACCAGGGAATGGTTTTCCCAGATATAGCGATTGGCCCGGGTCTCAATGTCCAGCACTCCCTCCCAGGGAATGTCGGCGTTGTAGTCGATGATGACGGAGCCCTCCCCCAGGTGAAAGCCGGTGTTGTCGCAGTTATAGGCGGCGCAGAGCATTCCGCTGACGATATGCTCACCGGAGTGCTGCTGCATGTGGTCAAAGCGCCGGGGCCAGTCGATCTCCCCGTGGACGGTCCCGCCCTCGGGCAGGGCCCGGTCGCAGGTGTGGAGAATGACGCCCTCCTGCTCGTGGACATCGGTGACCTTGGCGCCGCCCAGGACGCCGTGGTCGGCAGGCTGGCCGCCTCCCTCGGGGTAGAAGGCGGTTTGGTCCAGGATGACCAGCCATTTTTTGCCCTGGGGACGGCAATCGACTACCACTCCGTCAAATTCCCGCAAAAACGCATTTTCATAATATAACTTCACGGTTTCCATGGCGAAAACTCCTTTAAGATAAGATGGATTATCCCCAGTATGCCGCAAAATGAGGAGAAATGCAAGGGGGGAAGGGAAAGAAAAGGGGGAAGATGGGTGTGGTTCGCCGGAGCCGGGCGGGGCAGGATCGTCCGCCCCTGCAAGGGGAACGGAACCCCATTAGCTATTCTATCAATATCCCTAAAAAAACACACCCCGCCTCCGGCAGCTTTCCTGCCCGGTACGCGGAGTGTATTTTCGTTTTCAAACCCTCACAAGCTCTTGAATACGGCCAGCAAGTCGGTACTGCTTTCGTCCAAACCGCTGACAGCGGTCACAATGGCCACATAGTCGCCCACCTTCACGCAGACCATGGTCTGCTCCATAGACACACCTTGCACCTCGGTATTGATAATAATGCCGTAATGCTCCTCGCCGGCGAAAGTCAGAGTGGTTTTCTTCGTGCTCACATTTGTTTGCCCGGCATTGGTCAGCTTTTGGGCCAGGTTGGTTAGGGCGGTGTCCACATAGGTGCTTTCGTCGTATTTTGCGCCGTTGGCGGTATCCACCAATACGCTGATGCTGGCATTGTCGGAGCGTATAGCAAACATCTCTATATCGTTCTTGCGGCGTTCCAGCGACTCGGTAACAGATTCACTGTTGTCTAATACTTCTGATGATTGGCCGATTAGCTGCGCCAGCTGCTCAATGGTGTAGAACGACCAGTCGGAATTCTCGTCCAGGGTGACGGTGAAGCCGAAATACTCATTGGTGTAGGTGTTGCCCACCGTCGTGCCGGGGGTGTAGGGAACGGTGTTCGTGTCCTTGTTGCCGCAGGCCGATAGACTTAGGAGCATCAGCAGCGAAAGGATCAGCGCGCCGAAATTTGTGTTTTTTCTCATTTTCATATCTCCTTTTTTCGGTCGGGAACTGTGTGCGGGGCCCCAGTGTATTCTGATTTCAGAATAGCATAGAACATCTTCGCTGTCAACGCTCCTGCCCATCTGGGGACGTTGGTTTCGCGGCCTGCGTAGGGGGCGATGCCCACATCGCCCCGCCCGGGAAACGCGGCGTGTGGCGGGGCACGTGGGCCCCGTCCTACATAGTGCTGCACTGCCGGAGCCGGGCGGACAGGGGCGTCCGCTCCTGCAAGGGGAACGGATTCCCACACCAGTGTGCGCACTGGTTCGGAATGACAGGGTAAATTTTTGGGGTGTCATTGCGAGAGCGCTCCGCGGCCGTGGCAATCCGTTTCCCTGGCGCCGCGGTTTTTATGTCTCCGACGGCTCCCTTTCTTTCTGCGGCAAAAGAAAGGGAGGAAAGAACGCCGCCAAAACCAAGGTTTTGGAATCCTTTACGCGGCTGGGGTGTCGTCCACGTCGGTCTCCTCTTACCTCGCGGACCGGGATGTGCAAAATTTGCACCTTGCTTTCGTGTGGTCTCTGCGGCGCCATCCGCTGGCCGCTCACGCGGGCCCGCGCTGCCCTGACGCAGCAGGGATACACTCTACGTCTACCGTGTTATGCGCAACATTTCTTGCCATCGTTCGTAGGGGACGATGCCCACATCGTCCCGCCCTACTGTACTTCTTGTCCCCCGTAGGGAGGGGTGACCACACCTCGCCGCCCGGAATTGCACCGCAACTCATGAAAAAACCTTGTCATTGCGAGGGCGCTCCGCGGCCGCGGCGATCCGTTTCCCCGGCGCCGCAAAAAGAGGTGGCCCTGCGGCCACCTCTTAATTTTTGTTTGCATTGGAGGAGCTTACTCCTCCTCCAGCTGGCCCACCAGAGCAATATGCAATTCGTCCAATTGCTTTTGCTCCACGGTGGACGGTGCGCCCATCATAATATCCTGGGCGTTCTTGTTCATGGGGAAGGGGATGATTTCCCGGATGGAGCTTTCCCCTGCCAGGAGCATCACCATGCGGTCCACGCCCGGGGCGATGCCCGCGTGGGGCGGCGCACCATAGCAGAAGGCGTTATACATGGCGGGGAACTTTTTCTTCACGTCCTCCTCGCCCAGGCGCACCATCTCAAAGGCCTTGATCATGATCTCCGGATCATGGTTACGCACAGCGCCGGAGGAAAGCTCCACGCCGTTGCACACCAGGTCGTACTGGTTGGCCATGATGTCCAGGGGATCCAGCTCGCCCCGCTCGGCCTTGAGCAGGGTTTCCATGCCGCCGCTGGGCATGGAGAAGGGGTTGTGGCAGAACTCCAGCTGGCCGCTCTCCTCGCCGATCTCGTACATGGGGAAGTCCACGATCCAGCAGAACTCGTACCGCTCCTTGTCCATGTGGCCCTCACAGGCGGCACCGAAGGTCTTGATCATCACGCCCACGGACTTGGTGGCGGCTTCTCCGGCGGCTACCACCACCAAAGTGCCTGGCTTCAGGTTCAGGGTCTTAGAAAGCTCCTCCCGCACGGGTGTCACGAACTTGCCGATGCCTCCGGCCAGCTCGCCGCTCTCGTCCACCTTGAACCAGTAGCCCTTGCTGCCGGACTGCACCTGACAATCGGTGAGCAGCTTCTCGATCTGCTTGCGGGTGAGGGTGCAATCGGTGATGTCCACCATCTTCACGGTCTGGCCGCGCAGGGCCTCAAACTCGCTGTTTTCAAAGAGCCCCGTAACATTTTTGCAGGTGAGATCAATGCGCAGGTCGGGCTTGTCGGAGCCGTAGGTTTCCATAGCCTCCAAATAGGGGATGCGCCGGAAGGGGGCGGAGGAGGCCACGCTGTAGGTGCCGAACTTGGCAAAAATCGGGGGCAGTACATCCTCCAGCACGGCGAACACATCGTCCTGGGTGGCGAAGGCCATCTCCATATCCAGCTGATAGAATTCGCCGGGGGAGCGGTCGCCCCGGGCGTCCTCGTCCCGGAAGCAGGGGGCGATCTGGAAATAGCGGTCGAAGCCGGAGGTCATCAGCAGCTGCTTGAACTGCTGGGGGGCCTGGGGCAGGGCGTAGAACTTGCCCGGGTGCTTCCGGGCGGGCACCAGGTAGTCCCGGGCGCCCTCCGGGGAGGAGGCGGTGAGGATGGGAGTGGTGATCTCCAGGAAGCCGTGCTCGGTCATGGCGGCCCGGAGGGCCGACACCACCTGGCAGCGCAGGATGATGTTCTGCTTCACGGCGGGATTGCGCAGATCCAGATAGCGGTACTTCAGGCGGGCGGTCTCGTCAGCCTCCCGGCTGCGGTTGATCTCAAAGGGCAGGCTGTTATAGCGGCAGCGGCCCAGGACCTCAATCTTATTAGGTACCACCTCGATCTCGCCGGTGGCAAGCTTGGGGTTTTTGCTGGCCCGCTCCCGGACCACGCCCTCCACGCTGATGGTGGATTCCTTGTTCAGCCCCTTGATAATGGCCAGCATATCCTCGGTCTCGGCCACCACCTGGGTGGTGCCGTAGAAGTCCCGCAGGACCACGAAGGCCAGGTTGCTGCCCACCTCCCGGACGTTCTCCATCCAGCCCACGATCTTCACGCTCTTGCCCACATCGGCCAGGCGCAGCTGATTGCAGGTGTGTGTACGCATTTGCATCATGGTTTTCTTCCTCCTGTTTTGATAAAGTTTTGTATAATTACAATTAAATATTACGATTTGTTTTCAAAAAATGAGCTTGAAAGGGATAATATGGGGGCTATCCGCCCTGTTTGCCCGCTACACAAGCCGTCAATCGGTCCGTAGGGCGGGGTGCCATCACCCCGCCGGTCCGGGCTTGCACCGCGGCTCTTGCAAAACTGTCATTGCCAAACCAGCGCACACGCTGGTCGTGGCAATCCGTACCCCAACCCTTTACTCCAAAATCACAGCGCCCTTGTTCTTCTCCGCCAGGCCGGATTGGATCAGGGCCAGAGTCTCGGCAAAGGGCAGCTTGGTCTGCTCACCGGTTTTCATGTCCTTGCAGGCCACCACCCCGGCGGCGATCTCATCGCCACCCAGGAAGATCACATAGGGCACGCCCAGCTTGTCCGCATAGCTCATCTTGGCCTTGAATTTTTTCTGCTCGGTATACAGCTGGGTCCGCACTCCCGCAGAGCGCAGCTTGGTGGACAGGCTGATGGCCGGAGCCAGGTCCTCTGTCATGGGCAGCACCAGCACATCCGCCGGGGCGGTGGGGAGGTCGGGGTTCAGCATCCCCTGCTCGCCCAGCACGTAGAACAGCCGGGTCAGGCCGATGGAGATGCCCACGCCGGGCAGCTGCTTGTCGGTGTAGTATTCCGCCAGGTTGTCATACCGGCCGCCGGAGCAGACGGAGCCGATCTCCGGGTGGTCCAGCAGCGCCGTCTCGTACACGGTGCCGGTGTAGTAATCCAGACCCCGGGCAATGGTCAGGTCCACGGCAAAGTTCTCCTCCGGCACGCCGAAGGCGGACAGGTATTTCACTACGGTTTTCAGCTGGTCCAGGCCCTCGTCAAACGTCTCGTTCCGGCCGGCGTAGCCCTCCAGGGCGGAGAGTACCTGATCGTTGCTGCCGGTGATGGCGATGAATTTCAGGATCTCGTCGGCGCTTTCGGCGGACACGCCTACCTCGTCGGTCAGCAGGGCGCGGACTTTCTCCGCGCCGATCTTGTCCAGCTTGTCCACGGTACGCATGATGTCGCCGGCCTTGTCTGTCAGGCCCAGCATGGCATAAAAGCCGTTGAGGATCTTGCGGTTGTTCACCCGGATGCAGAAGCGCCTGAGTCCCAGCTCGCTGAACGCACGGTAGATGATGGCGGGCATCTCGGCCTCGTTGGTGATGTCCAGCTTGCCGTCGCCGATCACGTCGATATCCGCCTGATAGAACTCACGGAAGCGGCCGCGCTGGGCGCGCTCGCCCCGGTAGACCTTGCCGATCTGGTAGCGGCGGAAGGGGAAGGACAGGTCGTTGTAGTGCAGGGCCACATACTTGGCCAGCGGCACCGTCAGGTCAAACCGCAGGGCCAGGTCGGCGTCGCCCTTGTTGAAGCGGTAGATCTGCTTCTCCGTTTCGCCGCCGCCCTTGGCCAGCAGCACCTCCGCCGCCTCGATCACCGGGGTGTCCAGCGGGGTGAAGCCGTACAGGGAATAGGTGCGGCGCAGGATGTCCATCATGCGCTCCATCTGCTGCTGCGGCTTGGGCAGCAGCTCCATAAAGCCGGACAGGGTCCGGGGGGTCATCTCAGCCATTTTCCGTCTCTCCTTTATCTTCGGTGGTTTCGTTTTGCTCGCCTGTCTCCGGCAGCTCCTCCGCACCGGGCGTTAGCGTGTGGGCGGCGGCCTCGCGGGCGGCCTCGGCCTCCGCCTCGTGCTTCAGCTCCCAGGCGACCTCACGGTAGATGTCATCCAGGGCCCGGCCCTTCTTCACGCCGATGCGCTGGCCGATGACACCGCCGACTATGGCCAGCGCCAGGCCTACGTACCACAGCCCCGGCACAATGACAGGCAGCAGCAGGCCCGCCAGCGCACCGAACCAGACGCCCAGCTCCTCGCAGTGGCCCCGGACGGCGTGGTAGGCACCTTTTTTCTCCCGGAGGTGCGTCATTCGCTTCAGCTGCGCCAGGCACATACCGACCCGCAGCAGCGCCAGCGCCGTCAGCGGGATGAAGATGTCCCGCACGTGGTTGTTGATGAAGTCCAAAACAGCCTGCATAGCGTTCTCCTTTGTGTTTGTGTCGGCGGCGCGGACGAAAAAACGCTCTCGTCCCTGCATTGGGACGAGAGCGTAAAACACTTCGTGGTGCCACCCAAATTCGGCCTTGCGGCCCTTTTTGCTCCTGTTACGGGGAGCGCACCGTGGATGTTTCCATCCCCGCTAACTCGCTGTCTTCACCTGTGCCTTGCCGCGGTGCGCTTTCAGCCGATGGCGCACCTCTCTTGCAGCGGCGGTGTACAGGCTACTCCTGCGAGGTCTGCACGGTTATCCCTTATTGTATGCGATTTGCCGATGGTTGTCAAGCCGTAAAGGGCTTGTTCTTGGGGTTGACGATGTCACGCCAGTCCAGGTCGCCCCGGTCCAGACCCAGCACCAGCATCTCGGCGGTGGCCAGGTTGCTGGCAAAGGGCACGTTGTTCTGGTCGCACAGGCGGGAAATATACGTGATGTCTGCGTCCGGCGTTTTCTGGTTGGGGTCACCGAAGCACAGCACCATATCGATCTCATTATAGGCGATGCGGGCGGCGATCTGCTGTCCGCCGCCGTGGGCGAAGGACAGGAAGCGGTGTATGGTCAGCCCGGTAGCGTCGGCGATCTGCTGGCCGGTGCGGGCGGTGGCGCAGAGGGTGTGCTTGGCCAGAATGCCGCAGTAGGCGGTGCAGAACTGGACCATCAGCTCTTTCCGGTTGTCGTGTGCCATCAATGCAATATTCATGGAGGGCTCCTTTCCTTATATCTTCATCAGCGGGGTTTTCTGCCCCATGATGCGTTTCGCAATGTTTTCATAGGCCCGGGCGGCGTAGTAGTTCTGCTCCCGCAGCACCAGTCCGCGGTTCAGGCAGTAGGGGACGTCCGGGTCCTCCGGTATCACGCCCAGCAGCGGCAGGCCCGCCGCGTCGATGGCGTCGTCGATGGTGGTGTGCAGCTGACGCAGCACCTTTTTGGACACGCGCCCCACCACCAGATGCACCGTCCCGCTGGGAAAGGCGGACAGCTCTGCGGCGGTGCGCTGGGCGTCCCGCATGGCGGACACGTCCGTAGTGGTGATGACGATCACCTGGTCGGCCATGCACGCTGCCATCTGGAAGCCCTGACCCAGTCCGGCGGGCGCATCGATCAGGCACCAGTCGTAGCTTTCCCGTATCTCACGCGCCAGCGCCTGCAGCTTCGGCACCGACAGGGACAGCGGGCGGTCGGCCATGGGCGCGGTCAGCAGGGAGAGGGAGGGGTATCGCTCATGGGGCACCGCCGCCTCATGCAGGGTGCAGCGGCCCTCCAGCACGTCGGAGAAGTCCATCAGCGCCCGGTCGCTGAGCCCCAGCGCCAGATCCAGGTTCCGCAGGGTGATGTCACAGTCCAGGCACAGCACCCGCTGCCCCATGTGGGCCAGTGACAGCGCCACGTTGGCGGTGAAGGTGGTCTTGCCGGTGCCGCCCTTGCCGGACGCCACGGCGATGATCTTGCCCATGGACTTCCTCCTTTCGTGGGCCGCCTATACCAGCGGCGCTTTTTTGATCCGGGCAAAGGCCCGGGGAAATTGCTTCGGTGTGTGCTGTGTTTTTTCGATGGATACGATGCGGTGCACCACGTCCGTCTCCGGCACGGTGTAGTCCGTGACGCCGGAGAACTGTCCGCCCAGCTGGGCGATGGCGCTGTGGGCCTGCCGTATCTCCTCGTCGGTGGAGACGGACTTCATGGCGGCGAACTGTCCGCCTACCTTTACCAGCGGCAGCGTCAGCTCGCACAGTACGTTCAGCTGAGCAACGGCACGGGAGGCCGCCAGATCGAACTGCTCCCGGTGCTGCGCGGCGAATTCCTCCGCCCGGGCGTGAACGCAGGTCACATTTTTCAACTCCAGGTCCGTCTGGACCTCCTTCAGGAAGTCCACCCGCTTGCCCAGACTGTCCAGCAGCGTGAAGCGGGCGTCCGGCGTCAAGATCGCCAGCACCATGCCGGGAAAGCCTGCGCCGGTGCCTACGTCGATGACGCGCTTGCCGGACAGATCCAGCTGCGCCGCCAGCGCCGCGCAGTCCAGCAGGTGCAGGGTGGCAACGTCCCGGGGCGCGGTGATGGCCGTGAGGTTCATCACCTTGTTTTTTTCCAGCAGCAGTTCGGCGTAGCGCGCCAGCTTGTCCGCGGCGGCGGCATCCAGCCCCAGCGCCGTCAGCCCGGCGGTCAGGAGGTCCCTCATTTCTGCTGCTCTTTCAGCAGGTCGCGGATCTCGGTGAGCAGCTCCTCGCTGGTGGGAGCCGGTTCTTCCTCCTCCTGCGGCTCCTCGTCCTTTTTGCCCAGCTTGTGCAGCTGGTTGATGGTCTTGACCATCAGGAAGATGACGAAGGCCACCAGAATAAAGTCAATGACCGTGCACAGAAACGTGCCGATGCCCAGGGTAACGGCCTCGGTGACCACCTGGCCTGCCTCGTCCAGCACCTCCGGCTTCAGCACGATATTCAGCTGTCCCAGATCCACGCCGCCGATGAGCAGGCCGATCAGGGGCATGAACACATCGTTCACCAGAGAGGTGGTGATCTTACCGAACGCGGTACCGATGATCACGCCGACGGCCATGTCCATTACGTTGCCGCGCATGGCGAATTCCTTGAATTCCGCAAAAAACTTCTTCATGTGTAAAAGCTCCTATACTAAAAGTATAATTACGGACAACTATTACGATACGCTATCAGTGCAGCGGTACCAGGCGCTCCTTGCCGCCCATGTAGGGCTGCAGCGCCTTGGGTACCAGCACGGAGCCGTCCGCCTGCAGGTTGTTCTCCAACAGGGCGATCAGCATACGGGGCGGGGCCACCACGGTGTTGTTCAGGGTGTGGGGCAGGTACAGTTTGCCGTCCTCGCCGCGGACGCGGATCTTCAGGCGGCGGGCCTGGGCGTCGCCCAGGTTGGAGCAGGAGCACACCTCAAAGTACTTCTGCTGGCGGGGGGACCAGGCCTCGATGTCGCAGGACTTGCACTTCAGGTCCGCCAGGTCGCCGGAGCAGCACTCCAGCTGCCGCACAGGGATATCCAGGCTGCGGAACAGCTCCACGGAGTAGCGCCACATCTTCTCGTACCATGCCTTGGAGTCCTCGGGCTTGCAGACCACGATCATCTCCTGCTTTTCGAACTGGTGGATGCGGTACACACCGCGCTCCTCGATGCCGTGGGCGCCCTTTTCCTTGCGGAAGCAGGGGGAGTAGGAGGTCAGCGTCTGGGGCAGCTTGTCCTCCGGCAGGATCTGATCGATGAACTTGCCGATCATGGAGTGCTCGCTGGTGCCGATCAGGTACAGGTCCTCGCCCTCGATCTTGTACATCATGGCGTCCATGTCCGTCTGGCTCATCACGCCCTCCACCACGTTGCCGTGGATCATAAACGGCGGGATGCAGTAGGTGAAGCCCTTGTCGATCATAAAGTCACGGCCATAGGCGGTGACGGCGGAGTGCAGCCGCGCGATGTCGCCCATCAGGTAATAGAAGCCGTTGCCGGATACACGGGCGGCAGCGTCCATATCCACGCCGTCAAAGCGTTCCATGATCTCCGTGTGGTAGGGGATGGGGAAGTCCGGGGTCTTGGGCTCGCCGAAGCGCTCCACCTCTACGTTGCAGCTGTCGTCCGGGCCGATGGGCACGGACTCGTCGATCATCTGGGGGATGACCAGCAGCAGCTTGTTCATGGCGGCCTCGGCGTTGGCCTTCTTCTCCTCCAGACGGGTCATGCGCTCGGCGTTGGCCTTTACGGCGGCGTTGTTGGCATCGATCTCCGCCTGAAGGGCGGCCTTCTCCGTCTCGTCGGCGCACTTTTTCAGCCTGCCGAACAGGGGACCGTTGGCCTTGGAGATCTTGTTGCGCTCGGCCTTCAGGGCCTCGCCCTCGTTGATGGCCTCGCGGCGCTCGCTGTCCAGGGCGATGACCTCGTCCACCAGGGGCAGCTTGGCGTTCTGGAACTTCTTGCGGATATTCTCCTTTACCAGATCCGGGTTCTCCCGGATAAACTTGATGTCAAGCATATTCTATACCTCTATTCGATGATGTTTCACGTGAAACGCTTATCGCTTTCCCAGCTTCTCCAGAGCCTCCAGCAGGGCGTTCAGGTCCTCGGTGCCGTAGTATTCCAGCTCGATGCGCCCCTTCTTTTTGCCGTTGACGATGCGGCAGGGGCGGCCCAGCTTTTCGCCCAGCTCACGGGCGGCCTCCTCAACATAATTGACGGAAAGCGCGTCCTTTTGGGGCTTTTCTTTTTTCTCGGCGGTGAGTTTTTTCACCAGCAGTTCCGTCTGGCGGACGGAGAGGGCGTCCTTGACCACCGTCTCTGCCGCGGCCTGCTGCTGCTTGCTGCCCAGCGTCAACAGGGCGCGGGCGTGTCCGGCGGAAAGCCGTCCGTCCTCCACCATGGTCCGCACCGGCTCGGTCAGCCCCAGCAGGCGCAGGGCGTTGGCCACCGTGGGGCGGGACTTGCCCACCCGCTGGGCACACTCGTCCTGGGTCATGCCGTACTGCTCCGTCAGCACCCGGTAGCCCTCGGCCTCCTCAATGGGGTTCAGATCCTCTCGCTGGAGGTTTTCGATCATGGCCAGCTCCATGGCCTTGCGGTCGTCGGCCTCGATGACCACCACGGGCACCTGTGTCAGCCCGGCCATCCGCGCCGCCCGCCACCGCCGTTCACCGGCGATGATCTGATAGTAGCCGGATTGCAGCTTCCGCACGGTCAGCGGCTGGATGATGCCGTGTATCCGGATGGAGTCCGCCAGGTCACTGAGGGCCTCCGGCTCAAAGCTCTTTCTGGGCTGGGTGGAGCAGCTCTCCACCTGGCTGATGGGCAGCAGCAGGGAGGAGGCGCGCTCGTCCTTGGCGGCGATGACGTCGTCACCAAGCAGTGCGCTCAGTCCCTTGCCCAGACCTTTTGTGTTCGCCATACCGCGTCTCCTTTCAGCAGTTGTTCTTCCGCAAAAATTCCGCCGCCAGCGCCGTGTATGCGTCCGCGCCCCGGCAGGTCTTGTCATAGGCGGTGATGGGCTTGCCGTGGCTGGGCGCCTCGCTGAGCCGCACGTTCCGCGGGATCACGGTGCTGTACACCTTCCCGGCAAAAAATCGCTTCAGCTCCTGGGCCACCTGAATGGACAGGTTGGTGCGGCCATCGAACATGGTCAGCAGAACGCCCTCGATCTCCAGCCCCGGGTTCATGCTGCGCCGCACGATACGCACGGTGTTCATCAGGTCGCTGAGTCCCTCCAGCGCGTAATACTCGCCCTGCACCGGGACCAGCAGACTGTTGGCGGCGCACAGTGCGTTCAGCGTCAGCAGCTCCAGCGAGGGCGGACAGTCGATGAAAATGAAATCGTAATTGTCCGCCACCTGCCGCAGCGCGGCCTTCAGCAGGAACTGTCGGTCCTCCATGTTGATCATCTCCACACCAGCGCCGGCCAGCGCCTTGCTGCTGGGCAGCACGTCGCCATAGGGCGTGGTCACGATCAGCTGGGCCGTCTCTGCGCCGTTGATGAGCGCATCGTAGACGCCGTTGCTGGTGGTCTTGTCCACGCCCATGCCGCTGGTGGCGTTGGCCTGGGGGTCAAAATCGCACAGCAGCACCCGCTTGCCAGCGGCTTTTACGGCAGCGGCCAGGTTTACACAGGTGGTGGTCTTGCCCACGCCGCCCTTCTGATTTACGATCGCAATGATTTTCGCCACAGCAAATTCCTCTTTCTGTCTGAGTTCATTATGATAGTATATACCACCTGCATGGAGGGTTTCAAGAGGGAAAATGCAAATTTTCGCCCTTTTGTTTCACGTGAAACATAAAGACGAAAACAGGGCGGCTGTTTCACGTGAAACAGCCGCCCCATTCCTCATATCAGTATCACGCCGTTCAGCGGCGGCAATGTCAGATGTGCTTTCCCGTCGATGACCAGAAATCGCTGTCCGGTCACCGCGTCCTGCGCGGTGGGCGCGTCCCAGGCCAGCGTCAAGTCTGCCGGCGCGTCCCCGGCGTTCAGCGCCGTTACCGTGCGCTCGCCTCCGCGCTCACGCTCGATGGCCAGAGCGCCGCCTCGGGCCAGCAGATAGCGCAGGGCGCCCGAGCGCAGGCTCTCCCGCGTTCGCCGCAGCTGTCCCAGAGTGCGGAAGAAGTCCGTCAGCGCCGCGTCCTCGCTGCCCCAGGGGAAGGCGCCCCGGTTCAGCGGATCCTCGAAGCCCTGCACGCCGGCCTCATCGCCGTAGAAGAGGGTGGGAGAGCCGGGGAAGCTGTAGAGCAGCATTCCCGCCAGACGGAGCTTTGCCAGGCCCCGGGCCAGCTCGGCGGGGGAGAGGCGGTACGCCGCACGCTCCGCCTTGGTTTTCGGTGTGCCCTCCGCGCCCAGCAGCGTCAGAATGCGCGCTGTGTCATGGGTGCCCAGGAAGTTCATGGCGCCATAGAAGGCGAAGGGCGGGTAGTTCTCACGAATTGTCTCCATGCTGTCGCGGAAGACCGCGGCGTCGCCGCCGGCCAGCCAGTTCAGCAGGGCCGTGCGGAAGGGGTAGTTCATCAGCCCGTCGCAGTGTCCGCCCAGGATATGTCTGCGGCGGACCCCATAGGCGATCTTGGTGGAGCCGTCCTCCCACACCTCCCCAATGACCACGGCGTTGGGGTCGGCCGCCCGGACGGCCTGATGGAGCTCGCGGATGAAGTCGTCGGGCAGCTCGTCGGCCACGTCCAGCCGCCAGCCGTCCGCCCCGGCCTGCAGCCAGCGGCGCACAATGCTGTGTTCCCCCCGGATGATATAGTCCCGGTAGGAGTCCTCCCCTTCGTTGACGGCGGGCAGGGTATAGATGCCCCACCAGGAGTCGAACCGGTCGGGCCAGTGCTGGAAGTGGAACCAGGGGTAATAGGGACTCTGCCGGGACTGGGCCGCCCCCGGCTGGGGGTAGAAGCCGTCGCCGTTGAAATAGCGGCTGACAAAGCCGGTGTGGTTGAACACACCGTCCAGGATCACTTTCATGCCCCTGCGGTGAATTTCTTCGACCAGCTGAACAAAAAAAGTGTTGCTGGACTCCAGGTTTGCTTTGTCGGTTACTCGTTTGATGTATTTAGAAGCATGGGCATTGATCGTATCCCCGTCCTTCAGAGTCTCGCCACCGTCGCTTACGATCTTTCCATAGTGCGGATCAATGTAATCATAATCCTGGATATCGTATTTATGGTTGGACGGTGAGACAAAGATCGGATTGAAATAAATAACATCCACGCCAAGATCCTGCAGATAATCCAGCTTGTTCATCACGCCTTGAAGGTCACCGCCGTAAAATTCACGCACGCCCATAAAGGATGGGTTCTTCCGCCAGTCAGTCACCTTCCGGGAGTAGTCGCCGATGTAATAGTACTCGCAGTCTTCGACGGTATTGTTCGTGTCCCCGCTTGAAAAACGATCCACAAAGATCTGGTACATAACAGCACCTTTTGCCCATTCCGGCGTGTGGAAACCCGGTGCGATTGTAAAATCATAGACATCGAGGCGATCCCTGGATACACCGATCTTGTTGTAGAAACATCGGATCTTGCCAGCATGTATCTCAAAAAAATAGTGGACGGATTCTTCCTGCATGACCAAACGGATTTTGAAATAATCAAAATCTCCTTCTGATTTTTCGTATTCCATAGCAAGATGCCTGTCATTGCTTACCAGATATACTTTATCAACATTATCTTTCCAGGTTCGGAAACGTATCGTAACAATGTCGCCCGGATCAGGTTCCATCGGTGTTACATAATTTGCCGTCTCATCGCTGAAAAGTGCATTCGGTTTAAACACAGGACGCATCTGCAGCACATACTGACGAAGCTTATCCTGATATTCTATATTTGCTAAGTTCATATTTTCCTCCTAAGAAGACCAGGAGCGTCTTCACACACCCGGATCACGTTCTTACGGCTCTTTTGCGGTCATTTTAAAGAAAACGCCTGCAAGACGTTCATAACCTGCATTCAAACTGTAGAATTATTACTATCTTACACCATATTTTTCAAATCTTTCTTTGAAAGTATAGAAATGTTGTCTTGTTAAAACGGTTGTTGGGGCAAGATATGCAACTTGCTTTCCGTTATCAACTGCTTTAAATGCAGCCCGCATTGCAATTTCGGTTTTTCCAAATCCTACATCTCCACAAATTAAACGGTCTAGAGGATGTGGGCCTTCCATATCTTTTTTTACGTCTTCGATTGCTCTTTTTTGATCTTGAGTCTCATTGTATTCAAAATCATTTTCAAATTCTATTTGTTCCAGTGTATCTTCTTTATATTTAAATCCAATTTTAGAATCTCTTTCAGCTTGAACTTTTATTAATTTCTTGGCAATTTCACGAGTTTTTTCTTTAATTTTTTCTTTTTTCTTTTGCCATTCTTTACTATTTAAACTATTAAGTTTAGGCAATTTATCTTTTGAACCAATATATTTTTCTAAAACATATATGTTTTCAACTGGTATGTAAAGTTTAGAATCACCAGAATACTCAACACATAGGTAATCATTTAAAGTGTTACGTACTTCTTTAGTTTGTATTCCTAAGTATTTACCTATTCCATATTCTTGATGTACTACATAGTCGCCTGGGTTTAGTTCTTCTTTGTTATATATTTTTGTTGTATCTTTTAAGAATTTTTGATATTTTGAACTTTTAATTATTTTGCCTGGTGCGAATTCATTAGGAGTTATTATTGAAAAATTAGTCTCTAAATCTTCAAAGCCATATCCATTAGGCATAACAGATATATATGTTCTGCCTTTTTTTATTTCAGTTACATCATCAATACGTTTAAAATCTATTTGATTGCTATTAAAAGTTTCTTCAATAAATTTTAATTTTTTGTCATCTATATGTGTTATTAAATAAGTTTTTTCTTTATTTAACTTTATATCTTCTAGCATTGTTCTAATATTGTTATTATATTCATAACAATTAGATGTATTTAACGGTATATGTTGATCTAATTTTATGTCAACCAAAGATGAACGAAAAACACTAGTGAATATATTCAATCTTGCAAAATATAAAGCTTGTTGTAAAGTTACAAAAAAATCTTTATTGATATGTCTTTTATTAATAGTAAAATAATCAGAAATTTCAACATTCATGGCTTTTTCATGTTCTAAACACGATGCATAATCTTCATATATACATATGTTATTTTCAATTAATTGATAAAATGGCTGATATTCTTCACAAATATCTGGCAAGTATGTATATAGTTGATCAAGATTTTGATAATTTTCAATTGATTCTATATCTCTTTGAATTTTTTCAGTAATTATATTTTTTGATTTTATTCTTTTTACTATTTTTTCAATTTCTTTTTCATCGTAAAACATTTCATATAGTGGATATATTGTTATTTCATTAACAGAACCACTTGACATTTGTGTTTCGACATTTATTTTTTTTATACTTTCAATTTCATCATCAAAATAATAGATTCTAATTGGAGTTTGCTCATTAATAGAATATACATCTATTAAACTCCCTCTAACGCTAAATGTTCCACTAGTTGATGTAGTTGCCACCTTTTTATATCCTCTTATAACTAATTCATGAACTAGTTTATCTCTAGAATATATATCATTTACTTTAAGTTTTAAGATAGATTCTTCTAATTTTTCTTTTTTTATTATTTGGTGAGTATAACCTTCTACATTAGTGACAATTATTTGTGGTACTTTATTTAGTATCTGTTCTATTGTCAACATTCTAGCGAGTCTAAAAGATTCGCTTGTCGCGACAAGTTCACTAGAAATGAATTCTTCAACTGGAAAAAAACTGACATTGTCAGTTCCCGCAATATCGCACATAACTTCATAGGCTTTAGATGCTTCGTAAATTGATGGAGTTATATATATTATATTTTGCTTTTTTTGGTTGAATAAATAACTTGCTAACATTTTTGATAAGTTAGTAGCACATTCGGATAAATAAATATTTTCAGTATGGGTGTTATTTATATTATTTATATTTTCAAAAGTATTTTTGAAAGATAAATTAAGTTTCAATAAATCTAAATAATTCATTATTTATCACTTCCATTATAATGGTTCATAATATACGTGATGCCATTTTTCAATAAATCATCAATCATATTAGGAAATTTTATTAACGACTCGTTAACTGTCTCCATTTCTTTTTTAGAAAATTTAGATAATACATAGTCAATTGTGTCTACTTCTTTTTGTTTGGCAATACCTATTCTAATTCTTGCAAAATTTTTAGTACCTAACATATTTACAATTGACTTCATTCCATTATGAGTACCAGCTGAGCCACTTTCTCTAATCCTAATTTGACCAAGAGGTAAATCTAAATCATCATAGATAACTACTAACTCTTTTTCTGATAGGTTGTAGTAATCCATTATAGCTTTTACCGCAATACCTGAGTTATTCATATATGTTATTGGCTTTACTAAATAGTTCTTTTTGCCTTCAAAAAAGTACTCACATATATATGCTTGAAATTTCTTTTCTAGTAGAAATGTTAAATTATTGGCTTTTGCAACTTGATCAATTGCCATAAAGCCTGCATTATGATGTGTATTTTCATATTCCTTGCCAATGTTGCCAAGTCCTACTATTACCATATTCTACCTCCTACTTTTCGATATTTAATATTTTTTTATATGCTTTTACAGTATTTTCTAATAATGATGCTATTGTTAATGGTCCAACTCCTCCTGGAACAGGACTAATATATGAAGCAATTTTACTTACTTCTTCAAAATCAACATCCCCACAAAGTTTTTCCTCTACTCTGTTAGTTCCGACATCAATAACTACAGCATCTTTTTTAACCATATCTGCTGTGATAAATTTTGGTTTACCAATTGCAACTACTAAAATGTCTGCAGTTTTAGTTATTTCAGAAAGATTTTTAGTTCTTGAATGGCATATTGTAACTGTAGCATTTCTATTTAACAAAAGAAGGGCCATTGGTTTACCAACAATGTTGCTTCTTCCTATCACAACCGCATTTTTTCCCGCAAGTTCTATATCATAAGCATCTAATAATTGAATAATACCATGAGGGGTTGCACTTTCTATTGAATCTAAGCCACTAAATAGTCTCCCTTTATTAATTATTCCAAATCCATCAACATCTTTTTTGTAACTTATTGCATCTATTACTTTTTGTTCATTAATGTGTTTGGGAAGAGGTAGTTGAACGATTATTCCGTGACATGATTGGTCTTCATTTAATTGGTTCACTAAATTTACAAGCTCTTCTTCTTGAATATCTTCATCTTTTCTAATCAAGTTAGCATTAATTCCACAATAATTTGCTGCCTTAATCTTATTTCTTACATATATTTCGCTAGCAGGATTACTGCCAACTAATATTATTGAAAGGCTTGGTACAATACCAGTTGTCTCTATTAAATCTTTTACTTCACTTTTTAAGTTGTTTTTTATAGTTTTACTTACTTCTTTACCATTTAAAATTGTCATATTCTTTCCCTCTTTTTGTATAGTTAAAACATTAGGGAAAACCTAATGTTTTAGTTTATCTTTATTTTCTTCATATGAAGCTAGCGATTCTTTTATGATATCTAATGCTACATCTTTTCCTTCTATTTTAAAGCCTGTTGTTTCTTTATGTTCTAAGTTTTTATAAACCATAAAGAAATGCTTGATTTCACCAATCACATGGTCTGGTATATCTTTAATATCTTTATAATGGTTCATATTAGGATCATTAAATGGTATCGCTAAAATCTTGTCATCAGCATATTTACCATCTATCATCTTTATTACCCCAATTGGATAACATCTTACTAAACTCATTGGTATTAATGGTTCGCTACATAGTACTAAAACGTCTAATGGGTCAAAGTCTTTTGCGTATGTAAGAGGTATAAAGCCATAGTTTGCGGGATAATGAGTAGAAGTATATAATATTCTATCAAGCATTATTAGACCTGTTGATTTATCTAACTCATATTTATTTTTACTTCCCTTGCTAATTTCTACTACTGCGTAAAAATCTTCAGGCTTAATTCGATTTTTGTCTATATCGTGCCAAATATTCATTATTTCTCTCCTTTTTCTTTTTGATTATATGCAAATTGAATTGCATTTTTAAATAGTATATCACAATTTTCTCCCGTAGGATTTAAGTGTTTGCAATCTTCTAAGTGATTTGTGTTTAACAAATTTAATATATCTTTTTTTGTCAAATTACTTTCATTAGTATTTTTGACAATTTTTACTATGTCATCTAAGTATATATTATGACAATAACAAACTATATAATTCTTATATTTTTCTTTAAACCATACTGGAACTTTTATTTCTTCTTTTAAATAAACTTTAGGATTGCCTACTTGAAAATAAACAAGATCACATTTTTTATTTGTGCATATATATATTTTTTCACCATTTTCAAAAAATACACATTTATTTTTGGTAAGTTCTGCGACAGTTTCTAATTTTACTTCTTTTCCTTTGTATCCACAATAGGGGCATTTATCATCGCATTTGTTACAATTGTTGCAAGTAGTAGTACAATTCATTTTATCACCATCTTGTTGTATTATTATACACTACAATTTTTAAAATTGCAATTAGTTGCAATTTTAACATGTCTTTTTTAAAGTATCTTTGCATATTATTTTAGTGGTGATTTAATGTCTATTATACAATATACTAAAAAAGAAGCTGAATTATTAGCCAGATTAATGCGTGCCGAAGCTGAAAGTGAAGGTGAACTAGGTATGTTAATGGTTGGTAACGTTGGTGTAAATCGTGTTTTGGCAAATTGCCTTGATTTTAAAGAAATACACTCAATTGAAAGTATGGTTTATCAACATCCTGGTGGATTTGAATCAACTCTTTATTCATATTTTTATCAACCCGTAAGAGAAATTGATTTGAATCTAGCAAAAAGAGTACTAAAAGGTGAAAAATTTGACCCTGCATCTCGAGCTTTATGGTTTTATAATGCGGCACAAGATGATTGTATGGCACAATGGTGGGGTCAGTGGAACACTGGGCGTTATAAAGCACATTGTTTTTACGCACCCGTAGAAAGTGAAAATTGTTATTAGTTGCATAATTTATTTTTTTATTAATATAATTTAATGTATAATCTTTATGAAAGGAGTTCTATGACTATTAATTATCAATTTCCATTTTACCCATATAATAATTACCAACAACCTACCTGTGGAGGTTATGGATTTCAACCAACTACCATGTATAACCAACAAAACCCTTATCGTGGATTCGAAAATTCATATATAGAAAACATTTTAAGAATGAATCTTGGAAAAAATGCAACTATATATATGAATTTTGAAAATAGCCAGTGGGGTTCAAAAGTATTTAAAGGTGAACTTGTTGGAGCTGGAAGAGATCACATTTTATTAAAAGACAATCAAACAAATACTACATACTTATTACTTAGAATTTATTTATCATACATCACATTTGATGAAGAAATTGAATACGAGTATCCTTTTGCCTAAAAACTATGTTCTAAATTAAAATATGAGGCCCAAAAAAGCCTTATATTTTAATTTTTATACTTACATTATATAAATTTACTGGCCTAATGTATCAAATTTATTATTTGCTTGAAAATTAATATCTTTTTTGATAAAATATAAGCATAAAGGAGATAAGAAAATGTGTGTATTTTGTAAAATAATAAACAAAGAAATTCCTGCATATACACTTTATGAAAATGATTATGTTATTTGTTTTTTAGATATTTCACAAGCAACAAGAGGGCATGTACTTGTAGTACCAAAAAAACACGAACAAGATATTTTCTCACTTTCTGATAAATATGCGGAAGAAATAATGAAAGCGGCAGTAAAAGTTTCTAATATTTTAAGAGAAAAATTACAAATAAAAGATATTAATTTATTAAATAATTCTGGTTCTCTTGCGGGTCAAACTGTAATGCATTTTCATTTACATGTGTTACCAAGATATGTTGATGATGAAATAAACTTCCACCAAGTTGATCATGAACCTAATTTTGAAAAATTAGATGAATTATATTCTATTTTAACTAAATAATTTTATTTAAAACAAAAAAGTGCAGATAACTGCACTTTTTTATTATTTTACTATTAACGATTGGGTGAAAGAGATCGTATTCTTGTTGATATATTATATTTTGAACTTTCACATCAAGCATTAACTACATAGGTTTATTTTCTTTGTTTGCAAATTTTTTATCTAAAGTAATGAAAGATATCTAAATTACCTAATTTCTTTTAAACCACCCATATATGGTCTTAAAACTTCAGGGATATTAATTGAGCCATCTTCTCTTAAATGGTTTTCAAGTAATGCAATTAACATTCTTGGAGGAGCGACAACAGTATTATTTAAAGTATGAGCAAAATAATTGCCGTTTTCACCTTTAATTCTGATTCCTAAACGTCTTGCTTGAGCATCTCCTAAATTAGAGCAACTACCAACTTCAAAATATTTCTTTTGTCTTGGGCTCCATGCTTCAACATCTATACTTTTTACTTTTAAGTCAGCCAAATCTCCACTACAACATTCTAATGTACGAACAGGAATTTCCATACTAACAAATAATTCTACAGTATAGTTGTATAATTTTTCAAACCATTCTTTTGATTGTTCAGGTTCACATACAACAATCATTTCTTGTTTTTCAAATTGATGTATTCTATAAATTCCTCTTTCTTCAATTCCATGAGCACCTTTTTCCTTTCTGAAACAAGGAGAATAACTAGTCAATGTGTAAGGTAAATCTTTCTTATCTAAAACATTATCAATGAATTTCCCTATCATTGAATGTTCACTAGTACCAATTAAATATAGGTCTTCACCTTCAATTTTGTACATCATTGCATCCATTTCATCAAAACTCATTACTCCAGTTACAACATTACTTCTAATCATGTATGGAGGAATACAATAAGTAAAGCCTTTATTAATCATAAAATCTCTTGCGTAGGTAAGTACTGCAGAATGTAGTCTTGCAATATTACCCATTAAATAATAGAATCCATTACCTGCAACGCGACGTGCACTATCTAAATCGATACCCTTTACTCTTTCAATTATGTCTAAATGATATGGAACTTCAAAATTTGGAACTTTTGGCTCTAAGAATCTCTTTAATTCAACGTTTTGACTGTCATCTTTTCCAATAGGAACTGTAGGATCAATCATATTTGGTATTACCATCATTATTTTTTTCAATTCTTCAGAAAGTTTTGTTTCTTCACTTTCTAATTCGTTTAGTGCAAGATTAATGTCTTGTACTTGTTTTTTAGTTTCGTTTGCTTCTTCAACTTTCTTTTCACGCATTAATTTGCCAATTTCACCACTTAGCAAGTTTCTTTTTGCGCGCAATTCATCGCCTTTTTGTTTTACATCTCTTATTTTTACATCAAGTTCAATTGCTTGATCAACTAGAGGTACTTTGCGATCTTGAAATTTTTTCCTAATGTTTTCTTTTACTAGTTCTGGATTGTTTCTTAAAAATTTAATATCTAACATTTTTTCTCCTTTTTTGTATAGAAAAATCCCTGTTACAAGATTTTTCATTTTGTAACAGGGACGAACATTTTTTAGTCCGCGGTGCCACCCCGCTTAGAGCAAGCTCTCACTCTTATAGAAATAACAGTTTCTATTGCCGGAAGTAGTTTTCTACTTCTTCTCCAAGGTAGATTCATTAAATAACTATCTTGATTCTCACCAACCATCAAGTCTCTTAAATATTTATTTTAATTACTATTCCTCTTCACAGAATTTGTATTTTCACTAAAATTATATTATCTTTTAATTAGTTTGTCAAGAAAACAATTAACTATGCATCCTCTTCAGTGCCTTCATCATCATTTTCTAAATCTTCTTCAGTAGATTGTAACAATTCATCAACATGATGCAAAGCATTGTTTGTAGCATCTACATTGTTTTCTTCTTCATCTTCTTCTGGGACATCTTCTTGGTGCGGAACTATTGCAATTGAAGATACAGTTTGGCCCTCATTTAGTTTAATTACGCGAACACCTTGAGTATCTCTACCTATTACTGATATATCTGCAAGATAAGTTCTAATTACCATACCCTTATCAGTGATAATCATTAGGTCATCCTCACCAGTTGATGGAGCAAGACTTACAGGCCTACCACTCTTTTCAGTTATGTTCATATATTTAACACCTTTCCCGTTTCGGCCCTTTATCTTGAAGTCACTAGTAGGTGTACGTTTTCCATAACCAAATTCTGTAACAACTGTTATTTCATCTTCTTCACCATTTACGGCAACAAGACCAATTGCTCTTTCGCCTTCAGCAACCCTAATTCCTTTTACACCACTTGCGGCACGATTTGTTGCTCTAACTTCTGATTCATTGAAGCAAGCTGCTTTACCATTAGATGCACCAAAAATTATATCTTGTGTACCATTTGTTCTTGCAACTGCAATCAATTCATCTTGTTCACCAAGTATTATTGCTCTTATACCAGTACTACGAATATTTTTATATTGAATTAATTCAGTCTTTTTGATGATACCATTTTTAGTTCCAAATATTACGTAACCTGGTTCTTCTAGTGATTTAACATTAATTACTGCCGCTAGTTTTTCTTCGGCCTCAAATTTTAATAAATTAATTAGTGGTAAACCTTTAGAAATTCTGCTTGCGCCAGGGATTTGGTATGCTTTTAATAAATAAACTTTACCAAAATTAGTGAAGAATAATAGATTATCATGTGTAGAAGTATAAATTACTTTTTCGATGAAATCATCTTCTTGCATTTTACTACCAGTTATGCCTTTTCCACCACGTCTTTGTGCACGATAAGTATCTACAGTCATACGTTTAATATAACCACGATTTGTGATTGTAATTATAACATCTTCTTCTGGTATTAAATCTGCATCTTCAACTTCTAAATCTTCACTTAAATCAAGTCCTGTACGACGATCATCACCGTATTTTCTTTGTACTTCAGTTAATTCAGAAACGATTACTTGCATTAATTTTTCATGATGATTTAAAATGTCTTCTAAATAATCTACAATTTCATGTAATTCTTTCTTTTCTTCTTGAAGTTTTTCTAATTCAAGTCCTGTTAATCTTTGCAATTTCATATCTAGAATTGCTTTTGCTTGAATTTCGGTAAGTAAGAATTTAGTTGTTAATTGAGCTATTGCTTCTTCAGCATTTTTTGAAGCTTTAATTGTAGCAACTACTTCATCAATATTTGCTAATGCAATTAATAAACCTTCAACAATGTGTAATCTTGCTTTCGCTTTATCTAAATCATATTTTGTTCTTCTTGTAACAACTTCTATTTGATGTTTTACATAGCATTCCAAAATTTGTTTTAAATTTAATACTCTAGGTTGTCCATGATCAAGGGCAATCATATTAACGCTGTATGTAGTTTGCATTTGTGTATGCTTATACAAATTGTTTAAAATAACATTAACATTGGCATCGCGTCTAATTTCAATTATTATTCTCATACCTTTTCGGTTTGATTCATCACGTAAATCAGTTATGCCATCTATTATTTTATCTTTTGCAAGGTCAGCAATTCTTTCGATTAGTCTCTTTTTATTAACTTGATATGGAATTTCTGTTATTACAATTTCTTTTTTTCCGTTTTGCAAGTTGACAATATTAACTTTTGCGCGAACAGTTACAGTACCAACACCCGTTAAGTATGCTTGTTTAACACTTGAAAGTCCCATAATTGTTGCGCCAGTTGGAAAGTCTGGAGCTGGAATATATTCCATTAGTTTTTCAACAGTAATATCTGGATTTTCAATTAAAGCAAGTGTTCCATTGATAACTTCTGTTAAATTATGTGGAGGAATACTTGTTGCCATACCAACGGCAATACCTGATGCACCATTAACTAGCAAATTTGGAAATCTTGCTGGTAAAATTGCTGGTTCTTTTTCAGATCCATCATAGTTATCAACAAAATCAACCGTATTTTTATTTAAATCACGAAGCATTTCTCCAGCAAGTTTGCTCATTCTAGCTTCAGTATAACGCATTGCGGCTGCTCCATCACCATCGACAGAACCAAAATTACCGTGACCATCTACTAGTGGATATCGATAACTAAAGTCTTGAGCCATTCTTACCATTGCTTCATACACAGCAGTGTCACCATGTGGATGGTATTTACCAATAACGTCACCGACGATACGTGCTGATTTCTTATGAGGTTTATCACTATAAACTCCCAATTCGTTCATAGCAAATAAAATTCTACGGTGTACTGGTTTTAAACCATCTCTTACATCTGGTAATGCACGCGATACAATAACGCTCATTGCATAATCCAAAAATGATGTTTGCATTACGTTACTTAGATTAATAGGTTGAACTTTATCATAGTCTTCGCCTTGTTCACCTAAATAATCGTTATCTAATTTGGTTAACTCTGGATCTATATCAGGATTATTTTCTTCGTCTTCGTCAGAATTTTCTATTTCATCATTTTCATCTTCTGAATCTAATTCTTTTTCTTCAAATTCATTATCTTTTTCAGACACCTAAATTACCTCCTATATATCCAAATTTTGTACAAACACGGCATTTTCTTCAATAAACTTACGTCTTGGTTCAACATCTTCTCCCATTAGCATAGAAAAAACTTCATTTGCCTTCTCGCCATCATTCATTGTAACTTGCAATAAAATTCTACGTTTAGGGTCCATTGTAGTTTCCCAAAGTTGTTCAGGGTTCATTTCACCCAAACCTTTATAACGTTGAATATCTCTTTTACCAGTTATTTCGCTTAATTTCAAATTTAATTCTTCATCGCTATACGCGTATTCTATTTTTTTACCTTGTTGTATTTTATAAAGTGGTGGTTGTGCTATATAAACATAGCCTTTTTCTATTATTTGTGGCATAAAACGATAGAAGAATGTTAGCAACAACGTTCTAATATGGGCACCATCGACATCGGCATCGGTCATTATTACGATTTTATGGTAACGAGCATTTTCAATTTGGAATTCATTTCCTATTCCTGTACCAATTGCTTGTATCATTGATAATATTTCTTTATTACCAAGGGCTCTACCCATAGCTGCTTTTTCAACATTCAACACTTTTCCACGTAAAGGAAGTATGGCTTGATAATAGCTTTCACGTCCCATTTTTGCAGAACCACCGGCAGAATCACCTTCGACTATGTACATTTCTGCTAGTGTTGGGTCTTTTGTTCGGCAATCTGACAATTTCGAAGCAAATCCTAACGAGTCAAGTGGACTTTTTCTTCTTGTTGCTTCTCTTGCTTTCTTTGCGGCAATTCTAGCTCTTAACGCAAGAAGCGATTTTTCAACAATTAACTTAGCTGTAGCTGGATTTTCAAGCAAATAAGCTTCAAATTTATCACTCATAGCTTGTGATGCTATTCTTCGAACTTCTGTATTTCCTAGTTTTGTTTTAGTTTGTCCTTCGAATTGTGGATCACTTATTTTACAAGAAACAATTGCTGTTAAACCTTCACGTACATCATCACCAGAAAGGCTTTCATCTTTTTTAAAGATATTCGCATTTTTACCATAAGTGTTGAGAATTCTTGTTAAACTGTTTCTAAATCCTTCTTCATGTGTACCACCTTCGGTATTTATGATGTTATTAGTAAAAGATTTGATATTACAACTATAATCTTCAGTATATTGAAATGCTATTTCTATCATAGTTCCTTCAATTTCTTCCTCAACTTTTATAACATCTTGATGAAGTGGTTTCTTTCCTTTATTTAAAAATTTAACATATTCAACTAATCCACCTTCATAATGATATTCGCCACTCTTAATATTATCAGGATTTCTTAAATCTTTTATTGTTAATTTTAATCCCTTGTTTAAGAAAGCTAGTTCTTGAATACGATGTCTTAAAATTTCGTAATCGAAATATGTTGTCTCTTTAAAAATTTCTTTATCAGGTGTAAAAGTTACTACCGTACCAGTATGATCAGTTGTCCCAATTATTTCGAGCGGGCTTTTTACTATCCCTCTTTCAAATCTTTGGCGATAAATATGACCATTACGATGTACGTTAACTTCTAGCCATTCACTTAATGCATTTACTACTGATGCACCAACACCATGCAACCCGCCAGATACTTTATAACTATTATTATCAAATTTACCACCAGCATGAAGAACTGTAAATATTGTTTCTGTAGCGCTAACATGAGTTTTTGGGTGAATATCTGTTGGCATACCACGACCATTATCGGTTACCTTAATGGTATTATTGCCATTCTCATCTAGATTAATTTCAACATCAATTTGATTGCAATACCCCGCTAATGCTTCATCGACAGAGTTATCAACAATTTCCCAAACAAGATGATGTAATCCTCTTGGACCAGTAGACCCAATGTACATACCGGGTCTTTTTCTAACTGCTTCTAATCCTTCTAGTACTTGAATACTACCAGAATCATAGTTTTTTTCAGCTTCTATCGTAGCCAAATCTTTTTCATCCATTAAATTCACACTCCTTCATAGATAATATTCATTTTATGAATATTATCATTTACTTTTTTTATTAACATTTTATCAACATTATTTTAAAGTTTTCCACAAACTATTTTTTACTTTTTACTCTAATTCAATTATATTAGCATTTTCTAAATTTTCTTTTTTTACATCAGCTAACGTCGATGTAGAGAGTATTACTTGCTGATAATTCCTTATATAGTCTAAAAGATTATTTTGTCGATTTTCATCAAGTTCACCCAAAACATCATCTAAAAGTAATGTTGGCGTTTCATTTTTAACACTTTGTATCATTTTAGAAAAAGCTATTTTAAGTGAGATCATAATGCTTTTTTGTTGCCCTTGTGAACCAGTACTAGCAGCATCAAGTCCGTTAATTTTAAACTTATAATCGTCTCTATGAGGCCCTACTTCAGTGTGGCCTCTTTTTAATTCTTCTTCATAATTCAGTCTTAGTTGATTTAAAAATTTTTCTTCAGTTGTATTAGAACAATATTCCAATTCAATCTTTTCATTGCATCCCGAAATTTCATTGTAAATTTCATTTATTTCGTCATTAAGTTTTCTGACAATTTTCTGTCTTACATTAATAATCTTATTGCCACTTTTCACAAGTTGAGAATTCATGACCTCAAGCAACTTTGTATTTGACTCTTTCTTTTCAAAATTAAGACGTTTTAACAAAGCATTTCTGCTGTTTAAAATTTTTCTATAGTTATTACACTCATTAACATAAAAGTTTGATATTTGACAAATTAAAGGTTCAAATAGACTCCTTCTATCTTTTGAAGAACCATTCAATTTAACGCAATCATTATTACTAAAGCAAACGACTAAAACTGTCCCTAAGTATTCACTAACTTTTTTATACGGATTATTGTTTAAAAACACGATTTTTGCGTTTTTCATTCTTTTTATCTTTATGTCGTTAACTAATCCATCACGTTCAACATTGGCAAAAATAGCAAATTCCTCACTATTATTGTTAATTAAAGCTGATTCGTCTGAAGTTTTAAAGCTTTTCGTAATACCTAAATAATAAATGGCTTCTAGAACGGTTGTTTTCCCAATAGCATTTGAACCTACTATGACATTTAGCCCTTTTTTAAATACAACCTGTTTGCCTATAAAACGCCTAAAATTAACAATTTTTAGGCTTTTAATTATCATTTTCAACCTCAACGATAAATTTTTCACCATTTATTTCAACAATATCGCCCTTAAAAAGAGTTTTTCCACGGCTTTCTGTTGTGTTTTCATTCACTTTAACAGTATTTTCAAGTAAATAATTTTTAATTTCACCGCCAGTAGAAACAATGCCTAAAAACTTTATAAATTGGCCTAATTTTATAGAATCTGAGTGAATTTTAACAATCTTCATAGCATCACCTTTTTTACGCTTAAAATTATACCATATTTTAACTTTTTTAGCAAGATATTTGATTAAAAAAAACGGTCTTAAAAAAAGTTTAAAAAACAAAGAAAAAAGCCTTTCTTTTTTAACCGTTTTTTAATTTTTTTGTTTTTCGATTTTTTCCTATAAAAAAATTGACGTTTACCTAATTGAAAGGCGTTTTTAGTGTTTTTATACATAATTAAGTATATTCCTTATTATATATATATTATATTTATTTAATATTTATTTTCATAATTGTCCTTTTTA
>ENA-ORSK01000716-ORSK01000716.1-human-gut-metagenome-genome-assembly--contig:-NODE-716-length-31269-cov-3.160249_pt1 | contig 31269 bp, 26 predicted proteins | sample MGYA00242192_ERZ509159 | MGnify/ENA primary metagenome ERZ509159 (study PRJEB26280, sample SAMEA2338663) | human gut metagenome | biome: human gut; feature: human-associated habitat; material: faeces...
CCGGAGCCTTTGTCGGAAAGCGCGATTTTTCCGAAACGATTTTCAAAACAAACCTGGAAGCCGCGCAGATGATTGCCCGGCAACTGCGCCTACGCAATCTCGGGGGCATCATCATCATCGATTTTATCGATATGACCAGCGAAGAGAATCGCGCGGCCGTTCTCTCGGAACTGCGTCGTGCCGTCAGTCTCGATCACACGAAACTGACGGTTTCGGAATTTACCGAACTCGGGCTTGTGGAAATGACGCGCAAGAGAACGCGTGAGTCCCTCGCTCACGTCTTATGCGAAACGTGCCCGATTTGCGGCGGACGCGGCCAGATTAAGACGGCGCGCACCGTCTGCTACGAAATCATGCGGGAGACACTCAGGGAATTTCGACAGTACCGTGATGCCAAGAGCTTTAAGATTTTGGCGAGCCAATCTGTCATTGATTTTTTCTTAGAAGACGAGTCGGCTGCTTTAGATCTGCTACAGGAAATGATGGGTAAAGTCGTTCTCCTTGAGGTCGAGCCGAGCTACACGCAAGAAGAGTACGACGTCGTCATCCTTTGATAAGCGGCTCTTTGCGCGGGATTTCTCGGAGCATAAAAGCGCCGAGAGCGCATAAGGCCGAAAGCGCAATTAAGACTGTAAAGACGACGGTAAGCGACGTGGCATCGGCCAACTTCCCGAGAATCGGCACAAAAAGGCCTCCGACGCTAAAACTCAATCCCAATGTGACGCCCGAGGCAAAACCGATGTTTTTCGCCAGGTACGTTTGTCCGAGGACGACGAAAGCCGGGTACGGCGCATTGATGCCGAAACTTAACACCATCAAGACAACATAAATCCAGAAAATATTCGGGCATAAGACAAGCGCAGCCGTACTCGGAACGAGCACCAAGGATCCCAAGCGCAGCATTCGAATCAGACCGATTCTGTCACCTAAGTATCCGCCTAGGAGCGTCATCGCAGCGCAGCCGAAGGCAAGAACAGCAATCGTCGTTCCGGCGACAGCCTCGGTCACGCCGAGCGTGCGGATGCAGTAAAGCGGCAGAAAGGCCGAGACCGTACAAAAGACAACCGAGCGCCCGATAATAACCAGCGTCAAACGCGCAAAAGCATGCCAATCGTTAGTACCCTCTCGAAAACGAACTTTGCAATCGGGTGCGTTTTCCAAGCGACTTTGCGCCGTTGCCTGTGTCAGGCGAGCGTTTAGGATTAAAAGGACGAGGGCAAAAGCAATACCGAAAATGCCGAAAAGTGCCGTGCCTTTAAGACCCCAGAGCGTGACGGCCCAGACGGCAATCAGGGGACCGAACCCGAATCCGGCGTTGCCGCCGACGGAAAAAATCCCGATGCCGGTGCTCTTTTGTTTGCCGGCTAAAAAGTTGACCGATCGTGCGGCCTGCGGGTGAAAGATGGCCGATCCGATTCCCATGAGCGTGACGCCGGCAAAAACGGTCCAGTATCCGCTCACAAACCCCGTCAGGGCCAGACCGATACCCGAGAGCAGAACCCCCGTTGCCATGAGGGCGTTTTTGTCAGTCCGATCGGCTAAAAGACCGAAAACCGGTTGCACGGCCGACGACAGGCACGAGGAGGCAAACATCAGTCCGGCAATTTCCGTGTAGCTTAAGTGGTAATAAAGCGCAAAAAACGGCAGGAGCGCCGGAAGAGCCCCCGGAGGCAAATCGGCCACGGCGTGTGTGGCCGAAAGAATGCAAATGTAGCCCTTGTGCATCATGCGTCGATTCCTGCCTTTTACCGGTTAAAACGCAATGTACGAGCGGTAGAGCATATACGCGGCGATGATAAATAGGTTACAGGCAAAGAGGCGTTTAAGGGGTTTTGTATTAATGCTGTGGGCCACTTTTGCACCCAGGGGAGCAATGAGGAAACTGGCGCAAGCACATAGGAAAAGCGCCGGAAGGTGGATAAAGCCGGCCGTGACCGGCAGACCCGGGAGCCCCGCGATGCCAAGACCCGACCAGATGTAGCCGATACTTCCGAAAACCGCAATCGGAAAGCCCAAAGCGGCCGATGTGCCGACGGCTTTTTTCATCGGGACGTTGCAGTAAACCATAAGCGGGACGGAGATAAAGCCGCCTCCCGCACCGACGAACGCGCTGACGGCACCGATGAAAATACCGGCGATAAACATGCCGAGGATGCCCGGAAGTTCCCGCGTCGGAGACGGTTTGGCATCCAAAAACATCTTGGTTGCCGAAAACCCGACAAAAAGCGCAAAAATCAACGCAATGACCGCTGTCGAAAGAAGCGAAGAAATCTTTGCCCCGAGTACGGCACCGACGAGAATTCCCGGAGCGACGGAAAAGACTACGCGCCACAAAACGGCACCGCGCTTGTTGTGTGCGTACATCGAGGATAGGGACGTAAAGACAATGGTTCCCAAGGACGTGGCGATGGCCACATGTACGACGACGTTGTCACCGATTCCGGTATACGGGAGCAAAAACGTAAAAAAAGGCGTCAGAATCATCCCGCCGCCGATGCCGAGTAGGCCGGCCAAAAACCCGACGAAAACGCCCATCGCAAGAAGACAGGCTATGAGAGTTACGGTCATAAAAAGTCTTGAAACAGTGCAAAAACAGGGACCTACGCATTATACGAGAGGGGTATTTGCCCTTTTGCGTACGCGGGTTGCCCCGTGAGGCTTTGTGACCAAAAACGAAACAACCCTAGGGAAAATACCTAGGCTTCGGTCATCGGCCCCAGAGGGTTTTTTAATGCTTTGAATTTGCAGAAAAAATCATTTGTCAAGGGTTAAGCAAACACAAGATATTGTGTTTTCCACGAAAACAACCACTACATCATGCATTCTTACAGTTGATTTCGTTCTCGCTTTTTGCTAGGGTGCGTCCCGCCGATCGGACTTCGAAAGATGCGCGCGCGTGTGTGTCTTTTGCGCAAATCCGATGCTTACGAGCACGAGGAATAAAGATGCCCTGCACACCGGAACATTTAATTAAGCGCGACGGATCAATCAAGGATTTTGATCCGGGTAAGATTCAAAAAGCCATTGAAAAGGCAGGCAAGGCCACCGGGGAATTCGGTCCGGCTATTGCGGCGGAGATTACCGAAAATCAGGTGATGCCCAAGATTCGCGCCTTAAATGTTGCCACGCCTCACATCGAGCAGGTGCAAGACGCCGTCGAACAGGCGCTATTTGAATCCGGTCACTTTACGACGCTACGCGCCTATATCGTGTATCGCGAGCAGCGAGCCAAGAGCCGCGATGCGAAAAAGACCTGGATTAACGTCGAAAGCTCTATTAACGAGTATCTCGATCAGAGCGACTGGCGTGTCAATGCCAACGCCAACCAGGGGTATAGCTTAGGCGGCATGATTCTCAATGTCTCGGGTAAGGTTGTGGCGAACTATTGGCTGAACTTTATTTATCCGAACGAAATCGGCAAGTGCCACCGTGAGGCCGATTTCCATATTCACGACCTGGATATGCTTTCGGGCTATTGCGCCGGCTGGAGCTTGAGAACGGTGTTAACCGAAGGCTTCAACGGCGTGCCGGGTAAGGTCGAAGCGGGTGCCCCCAAGCACTTGTCGTCTGCCTGCGGACAGATCGTGAACTTTTTAGGCACCATGCAAAACGAATGGGCCGGCGCTCAGGCTTTTTCGTCGTTTGATACCTACATGGCTCCCTTTGTCCGCAAGGATAATGTCCCGTACTCGGAAGTCGTGCAGTGCATTCAGGAGATGATTTATAACCTCAATGTTCCGAGCCGCTGGGGTACGCAGACGCCGTTTACGAACCTGACGTTCGATTGGACGTGCCCGCCTGATTTAGCGCCTCAGCACCCGATGATCGGGGGCCAGGAGATGCCCTTTACGTACGGGGACCTGCAGGAAGAAATGAACATGATCAACCGCGCCTACATCGAAGTGATGACGCGCGGAGATAGCAAGGGACGCGTTTTTACGTTCCCGATTCCGACCTACAACATCACGCCCGATTTTGATTGGGAAGGTCCGAACGTTAAGCTTTTATTTGATATGACGGCCCGGTACGGACTGCCGTATTTCCAGAACTTTATCAATTCGGAACTTAAACCCAACATGATTCGCTCGATGTGCTGCCGTCTGCAGCTGGACTTGCGCGAACTCTTAAAACGCGGAAACGGTCTGTTCGGGTCGGCCGAACAAACCGGCAGCCTCGGCGTCGTGACGATTAACTGCGCGCGCTTAGGATATCTGTATCCGGGTGATGAAAAGGCGCTTTACGACCGTTTGGACCACCTTCTGGATTTAGCCAAAGAATCCCTTGAAATTAAGCGTAAGGTCATTCAGCGCCACATCGACCAGGGGCTTTTCCCGTACACCAAGCGCTATCTCGGGACGCTGCGCAATCACTTCTCGACCATCGGCGTGAACGGCATTAACGAGATGATTCGTAACTTCACGCACGACAAAACCAATATCACGAGCGAAGAAGGACACGCCTTTGCCTTAAAGTTCCTCGATCACGTGCGTGAACGCCTCGTTGAGTTCCAAAGCGAGACCGACCACATGTATAACTTGGAAGCGACGCCCGCGGAAGGCACGACATATCGCTTTGCCAAGGAGGACCGTAAGCGGTTCCCGAACATCATTCAGGCCGGTACGCCCCAGAATCCGTACTACACGAATTCGTCGCAGCTGCCGGTCGGGTATACGGACGATCCGTTCGAAGCGCTTGAAATGCAAGACGATTTGCAACGCAAGTACACGGGCGGAACGGTCTTGCACCTTTATATGAACGAAGCCGTGAGTTCGGCCGAAGCCTGCCGCGATCTTGTTCGCAAGACACTGACGCGCTTCCGTTTACCGTACATTACCGTCACGCCCACGTTCTCGATTTGCCCGAAACACGGGTACCTGTCGGGGCGTCACGATTTTTGCCCGAAGTGTGATGCGGAAATCATCGCACGCAAGAGAGCGCGTCAGGCCGAAGAAGCGGCCAAGCGCGCCTAGAAAAGTCAATCCTGTCGTTAGGATTTCAAGGAGTAAGCTATGACAGAGCAAAAACAAGACGAAATCGTTTTAAAGGACAGCGAACGCCAGCGTTGTGAAGTCTGGACGCGTGTGATGGGGTATCACCGTCCGGTGCAGTCCTTTAACATCGGCAAGAAGGGAGAATTTGCCGAACGCAAGTACTTTGTCGAAAGCAAGTGCCACTTGGGCAAATGCGGCGAGTAGTCGCACGTCCCGAAGTTTCTTGCAGCATGACAAAGACCATTGCCATTAACGCCGGGACCGAACCCGGCGTTTGTGCCTTGACGGGAAAAGAGGCCTCGGACATTCGCATTGCGGCGGTTACGCCCTTTACAACGATTGACTACCCCGGGCTCTTAAGTGCCGTTGCCTTCGTGCAAGGGTGCCCGTGGCGTTGCCCGTATTGCCAAAACGACTGGATGCAGCCGCGCGAGTTTGCCGAGGGGACAGAACCGGTGAGTTGGGACGCCTTCTGTGCACTCTTAAAAAAACGGGCAGGGCTTCTTGATGCCGTGGTGTTTTCCGGAGGCGAGCCGTGTATCGACCCGGCGCTTTACGCCGCTATGACCTATGTTCGGTCACTCGGAATGAAGGTGGGCCTGCATACATCGGGCGCTTACCCGAGGCGCTTACGCGAGGTGATTGATCTTGTAAGTTGGGTGGGCCTTGATGTGAAGGGACCGCCTGAGGATGCGGACGTTTTCGATCGTGCCGCCGGACGGCCCGGCGCTCATCAGGCGTTTTTAGAAAGCTTTGAGATTGTTCGGCAATCGGGTGTCGCTTACGAGGCGCGCACGACGGCGCACCCGGATTTACTCACACCCGAGGCTATTCTGGCGATTGCGCAGTTTTTAGCATCGCACGAATGCAAAACCTATGCATTGCAAATCTACCGTAAGGCACCCGGGATGAAAGCGTCTTTAAGTTCAGTCGGAGCCGATTACCCCGGGGCCGAACTGGAAAAAACGCTTGCAGGGCTGTTCCCGTCTTTTACCTTGCGGCGCAGTTAGCGGTCAAGCGCCTGAGTTCTTCTTTTCTTCTCCGAGAACGAGCCCCGGATTTCCTGCCCCGAGCATCAAGGCCTTTCATGGCGCAAGGTGCGCGAGCAGACCTTTCGGGCAAAGCTTAAGTTAAGCCTAACGGCAAGCAAAGCCCATCCGGTCGCCTTATTTAAAGCGCAGGAGTCTTAATGCCCAGGCCACGACAATCAGGCACACGCCCGTGTCGGCAAACACGGCCATCCACATCGTGGCGTATCCGGTCACGGCAGCGAGGGCAAAGAGGGCTTTCACGCCGAGTGCAAAGACGATATTCTCGGTCACGCAACGACGTGTGGCAATCGAAAGGCGTTTTAACCAGCCTACTTTGGCCACGTCGTCATTCATCAAAACGACATCAGCCGATTCGATGGCCGTATCCGAGCCTGCCCCTCCCATGGCAATGCCTAGGCGAGCGCGAGCCAAAGACGGTGCATCGTTAATGCCGTCACCGATCATAGCCGTCGGGGCTTTGCCGTCAAGTTCGGAAATAATCGCCAGTTTTTCTTGCGGGAGCAGTCGCGCGCGCACGTTGTCGATGCCGGCTTCCCGAGCGATTTTCGCAGCGCTTTTTTCGTTGTCACCCGTGAGAATCCACACGGAGACGCCTTGATCTTTTAGGGCTTTGACGGAGGCAGCAATTCCGGGCTTGGCCGTGTCGGCAAAGGCAAAGACGCCGAGCGCCCCGAAAAGGTTACTGACGGCCATGCAGGTATTGCCGTCGTTTTCAAGGCGCGTAAACACTGCATCGACTTGCGGCGTTAAAAGCCCTTTGTCTTTCAGCCACGTGCGGTTCGTGAGCGTAATCAGTGCACCGTCCACGCGACCTTGAACGCCGTACCCCGGAAGGTTTTTCAGGTCTTTCACGGAACTGAGTCGTACGGTTTTGTCGCAGGAGCGAGCCAGGGCTTGGCTCAAGGGGTGGTTATTGGCGGCGGCAAGACTTGCCGCTAAGTGCCAACAGACGGCTTTGTCGCATCCGCCTACCGGCACGAGGTCTTTGAAATCCGGACGCCCGACGGTTAAGGTGCCGGTTTTATCAAAGACCGCGGTTTGAATTGTCGCCGCCGTTTCCATCGGCACTCCGCCTCGGATAAAGACACCTTGGCGACTGGCACAGGTCATGGCCGAAAGCAGGGCCACGGGCGTAGAAATCACAAGGGCACAGGGGCACCCGATGACAAGAAGGACGAGCGAGCGGTAGATCGTTTCTTTATCTAAGGTTCCTGTCCAAAGCACGGTGCCGATGCCGAGGAGCAAACTGGCCGCAAAGATTGCCGGTGTATACCAGCGTGCAAAGCGATCGATAAAGCGTTCGACGCGAGCTTTCTTTTGCTGGGCCGAGAGAATGGCTTTGGAGATGCGGGCAGCCGTGGAGTCGGCAGCCGCACGTGTGGCGCGAATCGAGAGAGACCCGTCTAAGGCAATGCTTCCGGAACGCACAACGGAGCCCTCACACGCCGATTCCGGCAAAGGCTCGCCCGTAATGCTCGAGACATCGACGGAACTGACACCGTCCACGACAACGCCGTCGGCGGCAATCATCTGTCCGGGTACGGCGCGGTAAATCGTCCCGGGACAAATCGCTTCGGGGCTGCTTTTAATCCATTTACCCGCAAGGAGAATTTCCACCGTGCTCGGCGCTTTCTCCAGGAGCGTCCGAATGCTGCTTCGCGCATGCGCGAGAGTTTTGTCTTCGATGGCCTCGCCGATTTCATAAAGGACCATGACCATGGCCGCTTCCGGATACTGACCGATGGCGAGGGCACCGAGCACGGCCACGGCCATCAGGGTATTCATGTTAAAGACAAAGCGCGGCAGGTTAGAGAGGCCCTTGACGAGGGTTTTGATGCCGCTTAAGGCAATTGCCGCGAGGCACACGGCAAGAACGGCTGTTTCGTTTAATGCCCCGGCAATTTCAAACCCTTCGCCGCAAGCGGCTAAAACCAGCGCAACGCCTAAACGGAAGGCTCCCCGATGCGATTGGGACGTAGCGGCTTCCTTTTTACTCGAAAGAATTTCACTTGCTGCGAGATTTAACTTTGCCAGCTTGGCGAAAAGATCTTCGGTTAAAGCCTCGGGAAAACGCTTGGTCAAGGTGACGCTTTTGTCCGCAAGGTCGATGTTAAGAACCTCAAAGGCGGTGTCGTTTTCGAAGGCTTGACGAAGTTTCTCGGCTTTCTCATTGCTATCTAGATCGGGAATCCGCACGGAAAGCGGCGCTGAGGCGCCGGACGCTTCATTGACGGCTTCGCCCGGAAAACCCGCTTTTTTCAGGTTCTCGAGAAGCAACTCCAAGGTCGCTTTGTCGCTTTTGGCAACAAAGCGCATCGTGCGGTGCATGAGGTCGGTCGCTACGGGCTCAAAGTCCGGGTTCTTGGCGAAGCTCTCTTCGATTTCAGCCTTTTCGACCGGGCAGTCCATTTCTTGGATATGAATGAGGAAAGTAGGGTTTTTCATGGTGTTTCGGGCAAGAAAAATCTGTGTCAGGGTGCATTTAAAACCCTGTAGCGGCTCCAGAGTCAAGTACAATCGGAAAAACGTCGGAGGAACTATGCGAATCGGAGAACTTTCGGAGCGTTCGGGTGTCGGAATCGAGACCATTCGTTTTTATGAAAAAGAGGGGCTTCTTACGCCGGCTCGTCGCACGGAAAATAATTACCGTGCCTATACCGAGGCGCACCTTCGAGAACTCATGTTTATTCATCACTGTCGCACGCTCGATATGCCGCTTTCGGATGTTAGGGCACTGCTTGCCTGTGATGCGACCGACACGGAGCAAGCCGAGCATGTCCATGAACTCATTGCACACCACGTGCGCTTAGTCGATGAACGGATTACCAAGCTTAAAGCCTTAAAGGAGCACTTAAAAGAGCTTGCTTCACGCTGTTCGGGCTCACACGAAGGGGCTCCTTGCGGGATTCTGGTCGGATTGCTGGAAGATGCCGGGGATGCCGTAACTCCGCGCACCAAAAAGGAGTCATGAGATGGCTTTCGGGCGAATTCTTCTTGTGATGGTTCTTGTGGCAGGGCCGACATTTTTTCTGACTGCTCTCGGGCGCCGTTTTTTACCTCGCCTGATTTGCGCCAAGACCAAGAGCGGATTCGGCGGGGCTCTCGTGCTTTTTGTCCTCGGGCAGGTGACCGTAACCGAATACCTTTTTTGGCAAGGTTACGTCGTTGCAACGAGTTTTCCGTGGTCTGAGTATGCCGAGGGTTTAGATCGCTTTGCCGCTTATGTGACGGTCGGGCCCTCGTTTATTCAGGGGCTGCTCGGTCTGGCGCTTTTGGTCCTTTTGGTTGCCAAGCGCTCAAGCGCGGCACTGGCCGGCGTGATTGTTTTACTGTGGCTCATGGGGCCGGTTGCCGTTCTCGTTGAAAGCTGGTACTTTCATCTGTCGTATTCCGTGTCGGCGCTGCTACCGATGTTTTTATGGACCGTTGCGTGGACGGCTTACTTGGTGCTCTCGCCGAGAGTGGCTTTAACGTACGGAACGGTGCGCGGGCACCGGTTGGCCGATTAAAACGAAACACGGTCCGGGTCTAAACCGGAAAAGCATGAGAGCGGCAACTCATCGATGGCGGTCATGTCCCTGACGCTTAAGCGGAAATTAAACACATCGGCATAAACGGGTAAGTCCGCCGGATTTAAAGTGCGCGGCAGGACCGATACCCCGTGTTGCAAGCACCAACGCAGGGCCACTTGTGCGGGTGTGACGCCGTGGCGTTTGGCAATGGCTTCCAGTTTGGGATCGGGCATCACGTCGCGTCGCCCAATCGGATCCCAAGCCGTCACGTGAATGGCGTGCTTGTGACAGAACTCCACGGTGGATTTTTGCCAGTACCCCGGATGAAATTCCAGCTGATTGACCATCGGAGGGACATTCGCACGAGCCAAAAGCGGTACTAAGTGGTGGGTGAGGAAATTACACACCCCGATGGCTCGCACGCGGCCGCTTTTGTACAATTCCTCGAAAACGCGCCATGTCCCTGCATTGATGCTTTGCCAGGAAATGGCATCCCCGTGTGTTTCGGGCCAGTGAATCATGTATAGGTCCAGATAATCAAGAGCGAGACTTTCACAGGTTTTTTCAAACGCGGCCATCACGCCCTGTCGACTTCGATCTGTTACCCACAATTTGCTCGAGATAAAAAACTCGGAGCGGTCGATGCCGCTTTGGGAAAGCACCGAGCCCAAGAGATGTTCATTGCCGTAGGCGCTTGCCGTATCAAAGCGCCGATACCCGGCACGGACGGCTTCGGCTAAAAGCGTTTGGACCTGTTGGGTCGGTTGCAACTGGCGTGTCCCTAAACCCATGCAGGGAATGAAGACCTGATTGGACAATTTAAAACCGTCGGCAATGGTGGACATAAAAACTCTCCGAAGTGTCTTCGGATGCTAATCAATGCCGATAAGAACTTCTTTGATAAGACGCAAGAGATGGCGCTTGAAAGTCTGCCCTCAACGGCCTTTCGGATTTCGAACGAAAAAAGGGCTCCCTCGAGGTAAGCGCCTCGGGGGAGAGCGTGCTTTTTAGCGTGAATGCGCCTGACGGTTCCGACGCAATTGATTTAAGAGCATAGCAGCACGCGGCGCTAAGGAGCCTGCCGTCACGCCGGCCGTGCAGTCTTGAACCCCGGTGCCGTGTAGCCACACGGCTCCGAGCGTCGCCGTGACCAAGTCGAAGCCTTGCGCAAAGAAGGCACCGAGCATGCCGCTTAACGCATCGCCCGATCCGGCGGTAGCCAGAGTGCCGTTGGCAACCGGGTTAATCCATGTGCGCGAGCTACGCAGGGCAACGACGGTCCCGGCGCCTTTTAAAACGGTAATTGCGCCCGTTTGGACCGCAAGTTCCCGAGCCGCTCCGATGCGATCGGCTGAAACAGCGTCAACTGTCCGGTGCAAAAGCTCGGCCGCCTCTCCCGGGTGCGGCGTAATCACGGTGTGTGCACGACGCGCAAGGAGGGCATCTTGGAGCTTTCGGTCACGGGCGAGGGCGCGCAGTGCATCGGCATCGACAACAAGCGGGACATCGGCCGCAACGGCCTCTTTTAAGCGCCCTAAAGCCCGAGAGCTAAAGCCCATGCCGCAACCGACGATGTTGCAGGTCGTTTTTGTTAAGTCAATCGGGGCGGCGGCAAACATTAATTCCGGGAAAAGGGGATCGACAAGCGGGGCGCCGCCAGCCATGAGTTCGCACGTGACGCGCCCGGCGCCGAGAAGTAAAGCGGCACGTGCGGCCAGGTAGGCGGCACCGACCGTGCCGACGTCGCCTCCGACAACGGCCACGTGTCCGAAAAGCCCCTTGTGGGAATTCTTGCTTCGCGTTTCCGTTAAGTGCACGAAATCGTCTGTGTCAATGAGCGAAAGTTGTGTGAGCGGCACCGAGACATCGAGTTCCTTCACGTGAACGGAACCGGCTGCATCGACCCCTTCGTTCATAAAGCACCCGGCTTTAGGCGCAAAAAAGGAAACAGTGAGGTCGGCTCGGCATCCTTTGATACCGCCGAGCCAAAAACCGGTCATGGGATTGAGTCCCGAGGGAATGTCCACACTGATGCGCGTTGCCCGTCGCTCGTTAAACCACAAAGCGGCATCAAGGAAGTCTCCCTTCAAAGCGCTATTTGCTCCTGTTCCGAACAGGGCATCGACGACCGTATCGGCCTTAGCGGCATTGTACGGATCGGCAATCGTGGGGCCGCCTGCTGTTTCCCAAGCCTCATAGGCGTTACGGGCATCTTGTGTCTTGGGTTTGTCGCATCCGATAAGGGCACATGTGACGCGAAACCCGCGCGCAAGAAGAACGCGGGCAGCTGTAAATCCGTCGCCGCCGTTATTGCCCGGTCCGCAGATAAACACGACGTGCCCGGAAGGGGGAGTGACCGAGGCAATTTCTTCGGCCAGCACACTTCCGGCTCGCCTCATGAGTTCGCCTTCTCCCAAGGCGTGCGTCATGCGTTCTTCAAGGGTCTTTAGTTCGTCAAGATTTAAAATGGGCTGGCTCATGGTTTTTAAGGAAAATGAAAATTTCTTGCTTCCGATTGGGAATCAAGACGAATCACGCGCATTGTAAATCCTATGCGCAACAGCATCGACCTAGGAGAGTCTGACGCCGTAGCTCTCAGGTTTCGTCAGTCAGGCCTGCCGCAGCAAGGCGCAAGCCCTTGAAAACAAGAGCGAGGCATTTGAGGTTGGGAATGTCCTTGACGGCTTCTCCTTGTGAAGCGTTAAAAACCGTCTCTTGGGTGTCGGGATTAAAGCAATACCCGTTGTACCACTCTTTCATGTCCGAAACCACTTCGTCAAGACTCTTTCCGTATTGCTTAAGATTGATGACTTGCCCGATTAAGTTTCGGAGTTCTGTTTCGGTAAACCCGAACAGCGTGGAAAACTCAGGATTGGTTGCCAAATTCTCGGCAACGGAAAAACCGGAAGTCATCGAATCGAGACGGATTGTCGTAACTCCGGTGATAAAAAACTTCCGATAGGGCCGTTTGCAACCAAGTCGTTCAAACTCGCGTAAAAGGTCTCGAGCACTCGGCCGGACGTGTCAGTCCTTGAAAAGAATCCAAATGTGTGGCAAGAACTTCTTTGGCTCCTTGATCGTACTCGTCGATGATGAGATAAACCGATTCTTTGTAGGTTTTCTTATATGTCCTCAGAAATGCCGACAGGAGAATGTTCGGGTCATCAAACTCTTTGTCGATCGCTTTCAGACCTCTTGAAAAACCATAACGCATACAGAAACTTGTCAATCCGCGACGGTTTTTTTCAATGAAGCCCTGAACGAACTTGTCTGCCGGGATGCCCGAGAAATCAAAGTGGATGAGCCGAAAGGTATTGACAAGGGCTGTCTTGTGCTCTCCGATATAGGTGCCGGCAAAGTTACGCTCAAAGTCTTTGGCCGCAACGATGTCGTGAGGCCTGCCGTGTTTGCGTGAAAAGCGTCTTCCCGAAACGGCGAGGGCGGACGATGAAGGGAAAACGATTAGGATACATTTCGAGTCCGGCGATGAACTCGGTCTTGTCGACATAGGCAAGATTATTTGCACGCAAAATCGAAAAGTTCGATTCGCCGTAAGGGGCCTTTCTGAGGGCACTTCCTGTCATTTCTCACCTGTTTACAAGGCTTTGTTTCACATTAAGGGATTCCGCGTGTTGCATGCACGAAGGCTCGCTTTTCCCACGTGTCCTTAGGTTTTCTGTCGCGCCGAGATAAGTCAAGTTTTTGACGACTTTTTTAGGCGACACTTTCCGTTCGTTTTTAGCGTCTTCGATAAACTGTACAATGTTCTTACCGAACGAGCCGACCGTTTCGGTCGGATCGGCGGTCGTCTCTTTACGTAACTGAGATAAGGGAAGTCACTATGATTTTGGAGTTTTCCGGCCCCGGTGCCCTAAGTGCGTTCCGTGCCGAACGCGTCCTCGCTGAGTTAAAAACTTTCGTGCCGAGTGCTCAAGCCGTCGGTGCACACTACGTACACTACGTGTTAACGGAAAAACCTTTAACAGATGAAGAAAAAGCGCGTCTAACGGACTTGCTCGATTACGGCGAAGCCGCCGAAAGCCCTCGCGCGGATGTTTGCGTTCTCGTGGCGCCGCGCCGCGGAACCATCAGTCCCTGGTCGAGTAAAGCGACTGATATTGCCCACAATACGGGCCTTGCTTGCGTGGTCCGTATCGAGCGCGCCGTCCGGTACGCCGTCACGCTTGCGGACGGATTGCCGATGTCCGAAGAGCAGCGTGCATCGCTTTATGCCCTTCTTTGTGACCGTATGACGCAATCGGTTGTCGATCCGAGTCGGGCGGCCGAAACGATTTTTGCCGATACCGAAAGTCGTCCGATGACTTCGGTCGATATTCTAACGGGCGGTCGTGCGGCTCTGCAGAAAGCCAATACCGAGATGGGTTTGGCGCTTTCGGAAGACGAAATCGACTACCTGGTCGATGCCTTTTCCGCGCAGAAACGCAATCCCACGGACGTCGAATTGATGATGTTTGCGCAGGCCAATTCCGAACATTGCCGCCATAAGATTTTTAATGCCGAATTTACGATTGACGGCGTCAAGCAGCCCGAAACACTCTTTCAGATGATTCGCGAGACGCATAAAGCAGCGCCTCAGGGAACGATTGTGGCGTATTCGGACAATGCTGCGATTTTGGAAGGTCCGGCTGTTCCGCGCCTTTATCCGCGCCCGGATGAAAAAGATCCGTTCGGATCGACCTACGTCGAGCGCCTCGAGACCACCGACACGGTATTTAAAGTGGAAACCCATAACCACCCGACGGCCATCAGCCCCTTCCCGGGTGCTGCCACAGGTTCGGGCGGAGAAATCCGCGACGAGGGGGCTACAGGTCGAGGCGCGCGTCCTAAAGCCGGTCTTTGCGGCTTTTCGGTGTCGGCTTTACGTATTCCCGGCCATCCGCAGGATTGGGAAAACGACCGCGATACGACGCAGGAGCGAAACGGTCAATCCGCTTCGGTATATGGGGCACCTTCTCGTATTGCCTCGGCCTTGTCGGTGATGACCGAAGGTCCGATCGGGGCAGCCTCCTTTAATAACGAATTCGGACGCCCGAATATTCTCGGGTACTTCCGTGCCTTCGAAGCGCGCGTGGGCGATGTGCGCTACGGCTACCACAAGCCCATCATGCTCGCGGGCGGTATCGGTAATATTCGCGCCGATCAAACGAACAAGCACACGCTCAAACCCGGAACCCTGATGATTGTGCTCGGAGGCCCGGGAATGCGCATCGGCCTGGGCGGGGGAGCCGCAAGCTCCATGGCCTCGGGCGCCAATGCCGAGGACCTCGATTTTGACAGCGTCCAGCGCGGCAATCCCGAAATGCAGCGCCGTGCCCAGGAAGTAATCGACAGGTGCTGGGAAGCCGGTGCCCGAAATCCGATTCTTGCGATTCACGATATCGGAGCCGGGGGTCTATCTAATGCCATGCCGGAACTTGCGGACCTATCGGGCCACGGGGCACGCCTCTCGCTTGAAGCTGTGCCTGTTTTGGAAAAGGGCATGAGCCCTCTGGAAGTCTGGAGTAACGAAAGCCAAGAGCGCTACGCTCTTGCGGTTGCCCCGGAGAATCTGGAGCGATTCGATGCGATTTGCCGGCGCGAGCGGTGCCCGTATGCGGTTTTGGGAACAATTAGCGACGACAACATGCTCATTGTCGAAGGGCGTCAGGGCGAGGAGCGGGCTGTCCAGATGCCTATGGATGTCCTTTTGGGTAAACCCCCGAAGATGCATCGCGATGTGCGTACACGCCACGGGCGCCTGTCTTCTTTCGATGCACGCGATGTGGATTTGGCCGATGCATTAAGCCGCGTTTTGCGCCATCCGACGGTTGCCGGTAAGAACTTTTTGGTCACGATTGCCGATCGTACGGTGGGCGGCCTTGTCTCGCGCGATCAGATGATCGGTCCCTGGCAGGTTCCGGTTGCCGACTGCGCCGTGACAACCCTCAATTACTCGGGCTTTAAGGGCGAGGCGATGGCTATCGGCGAGCGCACTCCCTTGGCCGTCATCGATTCGGCAGCAGCTTCGCGCATGGCCATTGCCGAAGCCGTTACGAACATCGTTGCGGCGGACGTGAATTTGGCGACGGTCAAACTCTCGGCCAATTGGATGGCCGCTTGCGGTGTGGACGGGGAAGATGCCAAACTGTATGCGGCCGTTAAAGCGGCAAGGGACCTGTGCCTGAATCTCGGGATTTCCATTCCGGTCGGAAAAGATTCCTGCTCGATGCGCACGACTTGGAAGGACGGGGACGTCGATAAAGCCGTTACGAGCCCGATTTCGCTTATCGTCTCGGCCGCAGGTCCCGTCTCGGATGTGCGTCTGACGGTCACGCCGGAACTCAAAGCCGTTCCGAGCCGCCTAGTTGCTTTTGATTTCGGTGCCAAGAAGTGCCGCATGGGCGGATCGATTCTGGCGCAGGTGCTCCAAAACTTCGGGTCGGTGACGCCTGACTTTACCGACACGGAAGCGTTAAAGAACTTCGTTCGCTTGGTGCGGGGCCTTACTGATGAAGGAATTCTCCTAGCGTACCACGATAGAAGCGACGGCGGTCTTGCGACAACGCTTTGCGAGATGATGTTTGCCTCCCATAAGGGGGTTCTCGTCAGCCTGGATGCTCTGGCCGACGGCGAGGTGAGTGTCGATGAAGCGCTTTCCGTGCTCTTTAACGAAGAACTCGGGGCGGTCTTGCAGGTGCGCGAAGAGTCGCTTGCCGACGTGACTTCAAGGGTAGAATCCTTGGGTCTGACGCGCTACTACGCCCAAATCGGTACCGTCACCGACAGGGATAATCTTGAAATCGAGACCGCAGGCAAGGTCCTTCTTTCAATCCCGCGCGTTCACCTGATGCGCGACTGGTCGGAAGTGACGCACGCGATGGCACGCCTTCGCGACAACCCGGTTTGTGCCGACAGCGAATTTGCCGTCGTTACGGGACAAAAGACCAAGGGTTTGTTCGTTAAAACCACCTTTGATGCACACGAGCGCATCGCCGCGCCTTTCGTGCATTCGAGTCATGCGCGACCGGTTGTGGCCGTTTTACGCGAAGAAGGCGTGAACTCGCAAAACGAGATGGCGGCGGCCTTTTATCGGGTCGGCTTTACCGTTCGCGATCTACATATGACAGACCTACTGGAAGGGAGAGCGGACTTAAAGGACATTTGCGGTCTTGCAGCCGCCGGAGGCTTTTCGTACGGCGATGTTTTAGGTGCCGGCGGCGGATGGGCGAAAACCATTCTATTGAACGCTCGGTTAACCGACATGTTCCGCACGTTTTTCGAGCGGCCCGATACGTTCACGCTCGGCGTGTGTAACGGGTGCCAGATGATGAGTCTCTTGAAGGATCTTATCCCCGGCGCCGAACACTGGCCGCGCTTTGTCACGAACCGCTCCGAGCAGTTCGAAGGCAGGTTAAGTGAGGTTCGTATCGAATCTTCTCCCTCGATTTTCTTCAGAGGCATGGCAGGAAGCGCACTTCCGATTGTCACGTCGCACGGCGAGGGACGCGTTCTGTGGGCTCGCCCCGAAGATGCGACCGAGGCCTACGTGGCAGCACGGTACGTCGACGGGGACGGTCTTCCGACCGAGGTTTATCCGATGAATCCGAACGGATCGCCCGAGGGCGTGACGTCGCTTACGACCCGCGACGGGCGTGCGACCATCATCATGCCGCATCCGGAGCGCAGTGTTCGCGTGGCCACGCTTTCTTGGTACGAGGACACGAAAGAGGAATTTACCGGCTGGATGAGAGTCTTTGAAAATGCCCGTGTGTGGGTCGGGTAGGGGAAGACTTTCGGTATGACGCTTTCGATTTACGGTGCGTTCGTTTTGGCGAGCGTCCTACTGGCATTTGCACCGGGGCCGGACAATATGTTCGTCCTGGTGCAATCGGCCGTGCATGGGGTGAAAAAGGGTCTATGTACCGTTGCCGGTCTATCGGTGGGTGTGGCACTTCAAACCGTTGCGGCGGCCTTGGGTGTCGCGGCCGTGGTGGCCGCGTCGCCCTCGCTTTTTTGGGCGATTCGCATTCTCGGGGCGCTCTATTTAACGTACTTGGCAATCATGAGTTGGACGCATCCGACGGCAGGCTCTGCCTGTGCCACGGAAGAGACGGCCGATTCGGTGCTTTTTCGACGCGGCATTCTCATGAATGTCACGAACCCGAAGGTTCAGATTTTCTTTTTGGCGTTTTTCCCCCAGTTTGTCACACGCGGAGCCGACTCCCTGCAAACAGCGTGCGAGATGACGGTTTTGGGGGTCACGTTTATGGTCGTCACGCTCCTTGTGTTTTCTTTGATTGCCTTTTGTGCCGGTTCGGTTGCCGAAAAATTGCGGACACCGCGCGTGCAGTTTTATTTAAACCGCTCGGCAGCCGTCATTTTTGTTTGCCTTGCTGCCGGAACGCTCCTTTCTTAAAGTCCCTCGGGTGTTGTGATACGCACGCCGTGGCGGCGCATCTTCTTGGCAATCTTTAGAAGGTGTTTGTCGCGCGTGATGAGCGGACAAACGCGCTTGGCGGCTAAATCCAAGAATTTTTGATCATCGACGTCTTTGCACCGCACGGGGCTTACGCTGTCGGTGTCGCTTACCTGACACGAGAAGGCAAGGTAGGTCGTTAAGATGTCCCGGGTTTGATCCTCGCTACGGTCAAAGGGGGCGCGCATCAGAACGTCCGTAAGTTCAGCAAGAGTCTCAAGGGAGACGAGGGCGTAAAGAGTCTTGGAAGAAAGCGCCTGCAGTAGACCCTGAACACGTGCATCGCGCCAATAAAAGAGGTCAAGCACGATGTTGGTGTCCAAAACCAAATAGTCCTGATTCGGGCTCATCGTCTCTTGAGTCGGAACAGTAGCCATCAGCGTCGGCAGTTTCTCAATCACAGGGTTTGCGGCAAGGCGTGAAATCATAGGAAAAAATAGGCATTAACTTTCGGGAAAACCTAAAAAACCGAAGTAAGCTTGACTATAATACGAGCAAGACAAAAGGGCACGCACGAGGGAATGCGGCGTGCGTCTGATGACAGTTTTTTCGGAGAGAAAAAATGGTCCTGAATCAAACCACCAAATACGGTCTTATTTTTGCCGGCGGTCTTATTCTCGGCGCTTTGGGTGCCGTGGCACTGGCTAAGGGTAAGAAAGCCGGCGGTATTAAGCCTCTGGCAAGCTCCCTTCTTTCCGCGGGCATGGATGTTAAAGACAAAGTCATGACCGGCATCGACGGCGTGCGCGAGGAATTGGCAGATGTTGTGGCCGAAGCGCAGGTCAAGTCCCAGATGCGTCGTGAGTCTCAGGAAGAAGCCGAAGCGGCAACGACCGTGCAAGCCAAACCCGTTAAAAAGACGCGTCGTGTTGCCAAGGCCAAGAAAACGGCGTAATTGTTGCTTGCTTTACGGAAAAGCCCGAAGGTCCGCGCGATGGGTTGTTGCGTCGGCTTCGGGTTTTTAAGTTTTCGACTGCGCCGATCGTTGCGCTCGCTTAAATCGGTATTTTCTAAATCCTATGAAGTTTACTCTTGCTCACAGCATCGGCAATCGCGTACGCTATCGCACCAAATCCACAATGAGCCGAGAAACGGCTCGGATCATTGCTGAAAAACTCACGCAGATCCCCGGTCTTAACGGAGTGACCGTAAACCCGGTCACCGGTAGCGTCCTGGCATACTGGAAAACCCACGAGGCGCATCAGGCGCTTTTAACGTATTTGCAGGGCCTTGAAGCCCATCCGATTGCCGCTCGACGGGTGCGGGCTAAGAAAAAAGTCGGTCTTAAAAAAGAAACTCAGACTTTAGCGCAGGAAACCGAAAAGTCATTCACTCAAGCGGCTCGTAACATCGGAGATCTTTTCGGCCGTGCTTTTTCGGGTATGCCCGTCGTTGAGGTCGTACGGCGCCCCTTTCTGTCGACCGAGGAGATTGCGCGCCTGCAAGAGTCCTCGGATTTGGATTTTTCGCCGCTGGCTCGTTGGGTGGTGCTCCGTTCGGTTCTGCCGCTTCTCGTCAATACAGCCAACGTCTTTTTGGGCGCCGTTCCGTACTTTTTCAAGGGTGTGAAAAACCTGTTGCACGGGAAGCTTAACGTCGAAGTTCTCGACGCATCGGCCATCGGCATGTCGCTTCTGTTGCGCGACTTTCGGACAGCCGGTTTGGTGATTTTGCTTCTCGGAATGGGCGAGATGCTCGAGCGCTATACGCGCAAAAAGTCCTTAGCGAGTCTTGCCGATCAGTTGGCTCTGAAGGTCGACCGCGTTTGGGTGCGTGACGGGCATGCCGTCAAAGAAAAGTCGCTTTCGCAAGTCAAACCCACCGACGTCATTGTCGTTCGCACCGGAAACACGATTCCCGTGGACGGGACGGTCGTTGCCGGCAATGCTGCCGTCAATCAGGCAACGATGACGGGGGAACCCCTTGCCGTGCATCGGGAAGCGGGCGGATCGGTCTTTGCCGGAACCGTGGTCGAAGACGGCGAGATTGATATTCACCCGACGAAGATGGGCGACGGCACCCGGCTCAATCAAATCGTTCAATTCATCGAAACCTCCGAAAAGAGTAAAGCCGGGATTCAAGGGAAAGCCGAACGCTTAGCCGATGCCGTCGTTCCATTTAACTTTGCCTTAGCCGGGATCGTGTTCCTGGCAACCCGAAGCCTGGCGCGTGCGGCCTCGGTGTTGATGGTCGACTACTCGTGCGCACTGCGTCTTGCAACACCGCTTGCGATTTTGACGGCGATGAAGCAGGGCACGCACACGGGAGTCCTTGTAAAGGGCGGACGGTACTTAGAAGCTTTAGCCGAAGTCGATACCGTAGTCTTTGATAAGACAGGGACCTTAACGCAAGCTTCGCCGAAACTTTCGGACGTCGTTTCGCTCGATCCGACGCGCACGGAAGACGAAGTGCTCGCCTTGGCTGCGTGCCTGGAAGAACACTTCCCGCACCCGGCTTCCCGCGCCGTCGTGCGAGCCGCTCAGGAGCGGGGCCTTGATCACTTTACGGAAGAACACGATTCGACGGTCAAGTACGTTGTGGCACACGGGATTTGCTCGTCGGTGGACGGGGAAAAGGTCATCATCGGATCGCGCCACTTTATCGAAGAAGATGAAAAGGTCGATGTGTCGGCAGCAACCGAACACGTCGAGCGCTTAGCCGAGCAAGGAAAATCGATTCTTTACATGGCCTTGGGAGGAAAACTCATCGGCATTCTCGGAATCGTCGATCCATTGCGTCCTGAATCGCGCGAAGTGATTGCGGCGCTACGCCGTCGCGGAATTCGTCGCATCGTGATGCTCACGGGCGATGATGCGCGGACGGCCAAGACCGTTGCACAGGCACTCGGAATTCAGGAATTTCGTGCACAGGTCCTTCCGACCGATAAGGCCGGTCACGTTCAGGCGCTCAAGAAAGAAGGCTGCAAGGTCCTTATGATCGGCGACGGCGTGAATGACAGCCCGGCGCTTTCGTGCGCCGATGTCGGAGCAACCTTAAAGGAAGGAAGCGATATTGCCCAGGAAGTGGCCGATGTCGTCCTGATGAACAACAGCCTTGCGGATCTTCCGTACGCCATCGATTTGGGGCGTGCGACGATGTCTCGGATTAAAGAGAACTTTACCGTGTCTGTGGGTCTTAACACGGGCTTTTTGGCGGGCGGTTTAACCGGGGCGTTAACACCGGCAACGGGAGCCGTGCTTCACAACATGACGACAATCGGCGTGTGTTTAAATGCCATGCGTCCGCCCATGAGCGGCAGTGCAAACGACAGACATTGGATTGCCGAAGCGGCCAGTTTCCTTGCTTCCTGCTCGGAAACAACCGACGGGAAAAAGGCCGCTGAAAAACTCCTTGAAGCCGCTGATATGAAGGAAACTGTATGATTGATCCCACGCCTTTTATCCGTTCGTACGTTCCCGGGCGCCTGCGGTTACGCCACAGTAGTCTGATCGGTTTGGAATGTGACGCTCTCGGAGCCCTCACATCGGCCGTCAAATCGGTGCCGGGTATTACCGCTTGCGTTGTCAACCCCAAAGTCGGGAGCCTACTTTTGACGTGGGATGCCGAGAAACTTACGAAAGACGATCTTTTGGGATACCTTCAGTTTTGGGCTGCCTTCTTGCCCGAAGACGCACAGGGGGGTACCTCGCACTCGGAGAAGCAGGCGCCTTGCGGTGCTCTTACCGAGACAATCCTTACCCGAATGCAGGACATTTTGGCCTGCAAGGGCAGTGCGGCAAAATGCCGCCGACAAATGGAAAATCGTCTGACGGCTCTTTTCGGAGTAGCGACGATGGCTTCCCTTTTAAAGGGCGCATCGCTGCACGCGCAGATCGGTACAGTGTTTGCGGCGATGCTTGTCTGGCATCTATGGAAGCGTCGGCGCGTTTTTTAAGAGACAAAGGGGGTGGACATGAAGTGGGTCAAAACGCTTGTTCTTATCATTGTGACCCTGGCATCTGCCAGTGTCCTTGTGGTGGCCGTCAGTGCGGCGCTTTCCATGGCGGCGCTCTGTTTGATTGCGCTTTTAACGGCCTATGTCGTAAGCCCCGAAGATGTCAAAGCCGTGTACCAAGCCCTAAGCGGTAAAATCGATGCATGGCTTAAGATCCTTTCGGACATGACGCAAGCGATGGCAGGGGCGATTCGCGAGGCCGCTGCCTTTGCTCGGGAAGCATCGCAACGCACGGCGGCGCCCGAGGCCTCTCTGAACCAGGAAGAAACGGACACAACCCGGGCCCGTCCGAAGAGGGGCGCAAGGGCATCTACCAAGACAATGAAAAAGGCCAAGGACGCGACTCGTCCTTCTTAGCTCCCCCTTACTTGCGCAAAAGTCTTTCGATTAGCCGGCATTTACCGCCGGTTACGTTGCGCTGCACTTGTGGCGATTTCACTTCAGGTCGCCGGCCGTCTCAGAGCCTTTTAGCGTACGTCCCGAGGCCTTTAAGAAGGCTCCTGCCCATGGACCTACGCCGCGCAATTCGGGTTTTTACGTAGCGAAAGCAGATGTCTTTTTCCGTTAAAGTTAGCAGCAGAGGATACGATTGTGACGGAGGTCATTAAACGGCCTTCTTATCAGACCCCTTGCGGACGGAAGCGTTTTTATGAGGATAGGTTCGATTGTACTAAGCACCTGTTCCGTGCTGATATGCGGGGCGGCTTTTGCCGATGATTCCGCAGTAAACCGACCGACCCCCGGTTGTGTGACCGTCAACTTTACGGGCGAAGTAGTTGAGGCCCCCTGCGTAGTTTCCGTCGGAAACGCCAATTCGGTCGATTTAGGCCGGATTAAGAAAGTTGCCGGGAAGAAAGGTCGGATTACCCCGGTTCCGTTTTACTTCATCGACTGCAAGGGTGATGTCAATACGGTTTGCGTCACGTGGGACGGTGCGACAACCGGGACTCTTAACGGCGGCAAGTTAAACACGAACATCAAAAATGTGTCGGTGAGTTTTTACAAAGACAGCCATGCAACCCGAGGCAGTGAGGTTAAGGTCCGTGAAGCCATCGATCTACATATCGATTCGGCGACCGAGGGCACTAAGGGAGGCAACCGTAACTACCTGTCGATTCCTCTTTATGCGCGCTTGGAGACCGATGATGCGAAGGAGCCCGAATCGCTCGGAACGGTCTCATCGCCCGTCATCTTTAAGGTGCAGTTTAAATAGTGACACCTATCCTTCAAAGACAAGCGCCCGTTTGAAGCGGGCGCGTAAGTCGCGTGTTTGATAGCTGCGTGCGCCGTCCCGAATGGTTGACGGACATTCGAAGTCTCCGGTGCTTTCGGATACCGGATTTCAGTGTCTTTGCCCGAACGAGCCGTTTTAAGCCGTAGAGTGTTGGAAGCTTTTTCAAATTGTTGTGTTATTTGAGCCGGTTTTCAGCCTTAAGGTCGGTTCGCCCGACACGAAAATAGCCTTGATTTATGACGAGATTATGTAAAAGCTATTGCTCCTGTGCGAAAATCTTTTCTCGGCTTGATTAAAGTCAAATGTATACAATCTAATGTATACAAGTAGTGGAAAGCCCTATATAGTGCGCCGCGCTACGTGGTAAGGCAACAGATCGGTTTTTTCCTTACCACCGCGACTCGAATACGAATTCATAGGACGTGTTAAACGGCGCACTTTGTATTCGAGTTTTTTCTATTCATTGCGCCGATTCTCGATTGCGAGGGGATGCGGCGTGCATCAGTTGCCTCGTCCGAACGCATTAATAGAAATACCCTATTGGCACTTGACATGCAATAGAGTCTTGGCTATGATGCGCTTTCCTTCAGAGGGAAAGAAATTATTTTTAGGAGAAATTCCTTTCATGAAAAAGTATTTTGTTGTTTTGAGCGCTTGCGCTCTGATGGCCAGCGGTGTTGCTCTTGCTGAAGATCCGGTAAAAACGGCAAGTAGCAATGTGGAAGTGCAACTGACGGGTGAGGTTGTTGAAACACCGTGCACCATTACGGTCGGAAATGCAGGAACCGTTGATTTGGGGCAAATTAAGAAAGCGGCCAACAAGAAGGGCACCGTTACCCCCATTCCGTTCCGTTTAAGCGAATGCGGGTCCTATGACAAAGTTACATTCCACTGGAACACCCCGACGATTGCTAAGCTAGACGGACAGGGGAGACTGGGGACGAATATCGACGGCGTGTATGTGAGTTTTTATACGGATCCCGCAGGAACGGTTCCTGTGACAATGAATACGGCGCCGGTTGATTTTACAGACGATTTTCATACTGTGAATCCGGAAGGAGCTCACGGCGAAGTGATTCTGCATACCCCTTACTACGCCCAGTTGGTAACGGGAGATGAGGCTGATGCTCCGACGCAAGCCGGTCCCGTTAATGCAACTATGGCATTTAAGGTAGATTTTGAATATAAATAAACCTCTTTTGCCCGAGCAGTAGGACGCATTTTGAGGTACTCTCCGAAAACGGAAGGTATTTCAGATGCGTTCTCTTTTTATCATAATGGCCTGTTTTTCGTACAAAACACTCATTTTTTCGACAGCCGTTTTCTGCCTTTCTGTCTTGCCTCCGGCATCGGCAGCCGGTCCTGATGCCGCCTCGGCCAACCAAGATTTAAGTGAGATTGCCAAGGCACCGGGAGGCGTCGGTTTGGAGCGTTCACGCATCGTGATTCGGAGCGGCGCTAAAGAGGCCAGTATCGGCGTGAGAAGTTTGCAACCCTCCGATATTCTTGTGAGTGCTTCGGTGGAAGATTCATCTTTTAGACCGACGGATGTCTTTGTTGTCTCGCCTGCCGTGTATCGGCTCAAGCCGATGTCGGAAAATCGTTTGCGCCTGACGCAGACAAAACCGCTCCCGAACGATAGGGAGTCGGTTTTTTATGTCACGATTAATTGCATTCCGAGTATTCCTGCGGGAGAAACGAATCGCATGGTCGCTGTCATCAGCCAGCGAATCAAACTCTTTTATCGTCCCAAGGGTCTTTTCGGCGACAGCGGGTATGCGGCAAGCGAGCTTAAGTGGAGCTTTAAGGGGAATAAATTGACGGCGTACAACCCGACGAAACTTTCTGTTTCCGCGGCGTGGATTTCGTTCGGGACCGATGAACTGAATATTCGGGATTTAATCCTTCCCGGGGAATCGGCTACGTGGGAGATCTCCGAAAAGAATCTTTCGTTGCGTACGTTTAAATTTACCTATATCAACGAATACGGCGCCAGCAATACGTATGAGGTCCGTCTTAGCCCGAGTTAGCGGGACTTGTTTGGCTTTTTTGTGGAGTACGGTCGCTCCGTGTCAGGGCGGAATCGGGGATGTGCCCGACCGCGTCGGTATCGGACAGGCCACGCGCATCATTTTCAATGAAAAGGATGCAAGCCTGTCTTTTCCTGTCCGAAACGGTTCCGATTCGCCGTACCTTCTTCGTACGTATATCGTCAATCCGCAAACTCAGACTACGGCAAAGCAACTTTATGTGGCACCCGAGGTCCTCCGCCTTTCGTCCCACTCGACACAATCGTGCCGGATTGTGCGCCTGACAAACGATTTTCGGTCTGACAGAGAATCGCTTTTTTTTCTCCGGGGGCTGTTTATTCCGGCCTCTTATGATCGAGCTCCGAAAGACAGTCGCACCACCTCGGCCTCTTTTACCGTCGCGTTGCAGATTAATTTAAAACTCTTTTACCGACCGCGCGCTTTGGCGCACAGTAACGGGGCGGCACTAGCCTCCGAGACCCTGGCTGTTACGCGCAGCGGGGACACTGTCCGATGCCGTAACACGACTCCGTATCACGTGACGCTTTCCGAACTTAAGGTCCAGGGCAAGCCCTGCGCTTTGACAGCGGAAAATTCCATGCTTGCACCGTTTGCCACACATGCGTACCTGATTGATAAGAATCGGGGAACGACTCCTGTGACCGTGACTTGGCGTGCGATTGACGATTACGGGAACCTGACCCCGGAATCAAAGGCCAAGATTCCGTGACTCGCACCAGAGAGCTTTGCATCGCCGCGTCGTGCGCCGGTCTATTATGGGTTGCCGGGGCAAAAATTACCTTAGCGCAACAGGGCGGAGCGCACTTTGACGAAAGCGTGATTCGCTTCGGCCTGGGCGTCAGTCAGGACGTGGACCTATCGTACCTACAACAAGATCTCGATGCGCCTCCGGGATCGTACACGGTCGATGTGTTCGTCAATCGCCGCTATACGCAAAGAAAACAGTTTGTCTTTGTCGCCGAGAACGCTCGCCTTGTGCCGCGTCTGACAGTCGCAGACTTAAGTGGCTTCGGTGTTAATACCCATACAATCAAGACCCTTCGAGAGATTCCGACTGATACCGTTCTTGAGCCCTTAAAGGAGTTTGTTCCGGATTTGGAACTTCAGTTTGATGCGCCGAACAACAAACTCACGGTGACGATTCCGCAACTTTACATGACTCCCGAGTCTTCCTTTACGGACGTTGCCGACGAAGCTTTGGGGCAAGACGGCGAGCCGGCGCTTGTCATGAGTTACAACTTTGTGGGCTCGCACTTTCGTCGCAAGGGCGATGCCGAGCGCGAAAGAAACACCGATGCGTATTTCGGATGGTCGTCACACGCCAATTACGGCCCGTGGCGTCTTTTTTCTCAAGGGGCTTTTTCCTCTTACGTGCACACGACGGAGGCTACCGAAAGAAAAGAGCACAGCGCCGATATTTGGAACGTGTATTTGGAGCGGGATATCCGGGCATGGCGTTCTCGGGTGCGGTTCGGCGAGGTCTATACGGAAGGCGAACTCTTTGACTCGGTTCCCGTTCGCGGGTTTTCTCTTCAAACAAACGCCGAGATGCTCTCGTATGCCGAGCGTTCGTTTGTCCCGGTGATATCCGGTTTTGCGCGTTCTTATGCCGTCATTCGCATTCGGCAAAACGGGCGGGTTCTGTATCAAACGACGGTACCGCCCGGACCCTGGTCCCTGACGGATTTGCCGACCTTCGGAACCGAAGGGGACCTGCAGGTTGTTACGACGGAGTCCGACGGCACCGAAACGGTCGAGACGATTGCGTACGCTTCGGTTCCCGTGATGCTGCGTCAGGGGCAGTGGCGATATAGCCTCGAGGGCGGAAAATACGGCACCATGCGTCAGAAGGATTCGGAAGAACCCTTTTTCCTGCAAGGCACCGTCAAGTACGGATTGCCGTACGGCATGACGGCGTATGCCGGGTTTCGGGCGGCTTCTCACTACAGAGCCGCTTTAGGCGGTCTCGGTCTTTCGCTCGGTCGCTTCGGGGCCTTGAGCGCCGATGTCACAACAATGGATGCCGATAGGACCGCTTCGCAACCTTCGAGGCACGGTTCGGCGTATCGCGTTCGCTACGCCAAATCCTTTTTACAGACCGGCACATCCCTTCAGCTTTCCGGAAACTATTCTCCGCACGGCGAATTTACGTCGTTTTCCGATGTCAATCGCTTGGGTGATGGCGATACACTCGAGCGCCTTTCGGGGCGCCGAGAAAAAAGCCGCTTAACCGGATCGATTGTTCAGCAGTTCGGTCAATGGGGTAGCCTTCGGGCGTAGGGAACCTATACGCGCTACGGCGACAGTGATTCGGACTACAAAAACTATCAAGTCACGTACAGTAAGGTCGTGTCCGGCGTCGGTGTGAGTTTAAGTTACGAGCGCAATTACCAGAAATCATCCGGCACGTGGCATCCGACCAATCAAGTCATGCTCCACGTGGATGTTCCGCTGAGTCTTTTGGGGTACTCCGTCGAGCCTTTGCGAAATTCTTCGCTTTCGTACATCGGGTCGCAAAAGAAGTCGACTTCGGGAAAGACGCACACCGAACACCAAGTTCAGGCCCGGGGGCGCATCGAAGGAACGGATATCACGTGGCAAGTCGCACAAGGCATCGGGCATACGTCCCGGGAAAACAGCACGTCCGTCATGCTCGGGTACGACGGACCGAAACTTGCCTGCGACGTGACGCTCGTCCATACACGCGAGTACAACACAATCCAGGTCGGCTCAAGCGGCAGTCTCGTGCTCTACCAAGGACGCCTGACGCCGGCCCAATACATCTACGGGCCGGCAGCACTTGTTCAGGTTCCGAATGTCGCCGATGTTGTCGTTGAGTCGGGCACGAAAGTGACGACCGATAGCACCGGTCGAGCTGTTTTAACCAACTTAAGGCGCTATGCCCAAAACGCGATTACCGTCGATCCGGCGACACTCCCGGAGGGCGCCCTGTTGCTTGAGGACACCACGCAGTACATCTATCCGACCAACAATGCCCTTGTGCCTGTAACGTTCCCGGTGCGCCTCGGACGGCAGGCGTTCCTCACCCTTAAAGACGAAGCCGGAAACCCGATTGCTTTCGGTACATTCGTTTCGCTGGTTACGCCCGACGGAAAGGCAGATCCGTATGTCCAAGGTATTGTCGGCGAGGGCGGAAGACTTCTTTTAGGGGCACTGCCGGTTACAGGTAAACTTACCGTGCAAACGGTTGTCAACGAACAGAAAAAAGATCTTTATTATCGATATGCCTTGTCGGCTACACCGCCTGCAGAACAAGACGGTTTCAGACCTATCGAACACCTGACGCTGACGCCGGAAGCAACTCGCTCCGCGCCGACGCAAAGCGAAGCAAAGGCGCGTAGTGCCGTCGCCGTGTCCGAAGACGGGGATAGGGTGTATTTGACGCATATCGAGAATGTCACGATTGCGTACCTGACGGATAGAAACGGAATAGCGGCTCCGGCCGGATCGCGGGTGCGCTTTTTCGATGATACGGGGACATGTGTTTCGGAGGCGGTCACCGAACAAAAAGGACGCATTTGGGTCAGAGGCCCCGTTCTTTTAAGCGGAACGATTACGGCAACGTGGGCTGAAAACGGCGAAGAAAAGAGCGTTCGGTATACGATTGACCGAGAAGAGAACCAGCAATGACACGTAAATTCTTACTTTGTGCAGCTTTGTCCGTTATGTCGCTTGCGGCCTCGGCGTTTCCGACACGCCTGATGAACTATGCACAAACCCCGATTAACGGCTCGCTGTGGGAAGGGGTGTGTACAAGTCCCGCAGGCGACTTCGGCCCGATCGACTCGGCGTGGCCCGCATCGACGTATGAACTTGTTTTGTGTGTGGACGGAACCGGCATTACGCTGACCGAAAACGGCATTTACAAACTCGGAGACTCCGGTCTCGGGTTGGCCGTCAAGGGAAAACTCGATTACGTTCTCATCTCGCCTTCAGGAGCAAGCACACGCCAGAGTCTGACACGGACCGACTATCAGGGTACGGCCTATAACGCCGGACGTCTCTGGGTGATGGGAGAAAAACTCTCCGGCATTGCCCTTAACGATACGGTTCGACTCGAGTCGGGCAATCTGACGGTATCGCTCATTAAACTTAAAGAGTCGTTTACGTCTCAAAAGCTCCTTTTTTCTTTAAAGGCGGCATTAGTATGCGGCGGAACTCCCGTCAAGACCGTGACACTAAAGACTTCGCCTGCCGGCGGAATTTCGATTCCGTCTCAAGTTTGCTCGGTGCATATGCAAACCGATACAGTCGATTTCGGACAGATTAAAGCCACGGGAAAGGCCGGTGAAGTGGGGCGTCGCACGACGGCTTTGTCCCTGGTGTGCACGGCAGGAAGCGACGTGACGTCGACAAAGGCGACCGTCACGATGAAGCCCGGCATTGCCTTTGAAGGAGACACTCGTGCCATCGGACTTACGATGAGCGACGGAAAGACATCGGACAACTTGTTCGTTAAAGCGTTTTCCGATAGCGCTCAGACAATTCTTTGTACGAGTTCGGAGGCATTAACCCCGGAGAGTTCTACGGTTCTATATGACGAAAAGACAGGGAACGTCAATCAGCGCACAGGACTATCCTGGCTTTTGTGTCGGAAAAACTCGAATCGTTTGCCGGCCGGAAAATTCACAGGCTCGGCAACGTTGACGATTTCCATCGAATAGGCACACGAGAAAGAATACGACCTTAGTGACTGACGAGCGTTCTTGAGAATGCTTGTCAGAACTTAGGTACCGTATTTGACGGAACAGGGAGTTTTCCTTTTTTTTATCAAAGGGTGGATTTTCGTCGGGCCACTTGAAAAACCGAGAAAGAGGCAGAAAAAATCCTGCCGGACTTTCGTCGCGGCAGGATTTGGAAACAGTAGTAAGGCACTTGTCCTAGATTAGATCAGGTCCTTGACCAAATCGGCTTCATGCTTTAACTCGCCGACGGTGACATCGAGCTTGGCTTGGCTAAATTCGTCGACGGGCAAATCCTTGACGATTTCATAGCCGCCCTTGCCGTCGCAAATCACAGGCATACCGCAAACGATGCCTTCGAGAATGCCGTACGAGCCGTCACTCGGGACGCCCATGGTGACCCATTCGCCGTTCGTGCCGAGGAACCAATCACGCATGTGGTCGATAGCCGCAGAAGCCTTGGATTGGGGTTGTCCCTTTGCAAGTCCATTGTGACCGCCCAGCTCGCACCGCGAGCTTCGATGACGGCCGCACCGCGCTTGCCGACTGTCGGCAGGAACGTGTCGCGGTACCAGGCTTGGTCGACGCATTCGGTTGCTGGCTTGCCGTCAATGGTGGCAAAGCGGATATCCGAGTACATGGAGGGAGCGTGGTTGCCCCAGACGCAAAGCTTCTTAATCGAGCAGACAGGCTTGCCGGTCTTGGCCGAGAGTTGAGCGAGCGAGCGGTTGTGGTCCAAACGCAGCATCGCGGAGAAGCACTTGGGAGAAAGACTCGGAGCGGACTTCATGGCGATGTAGCAGTTCGTGTTGCAGGGATTGCCGACAACGAGAACGTGAACGTTGCGGCTCGCGACTTCATTGATGGCCTTGCCCTGTTCGGTGAAGATGGCACCGTTGGCAGCGAGAAGTTCAGCGCGTTCCATACCTTTGGTACGCGGACGAGAACCGATGAGGAATGCCGCATCGGCATCCTTAAAGGCCACTTTCGGGTCGATTGTCAAAACCGTGCCGGCCAATGTCGGGAAGGCGCAGTCCATCAATTCCATTTCCAAACCCTTGAGTTTTTGCAAGGAATCGGGCGCATTGCGCTCAAGAAGCTGCAAAATCACAGGCTGGTCCTGACCGAAAAGGTCGCCCGCAGCGATACGGAAGATAATGGCATAGCCGATGTTACCGGCTGCACCTGTAACGGCAACACGAATGGGTGCTTTCATTTTTTTGTCACTCCTAATAGAACCGAAAATTGGCGACCGGAACGAAGAATAGACACAATCGCGGGCAATGCAAAACACA
>ENA-ORSK01000717-ORSK01000717.1-human-gut-metagenome-genome-assembly--contig:-NODE-717-length-31268-cov-11.401211_pt1 | contig 31268 bp, 29 predicted proteins | sample MGYA00242192_ERZ509159 | MGnify/ENA primary metagenome ERZ509159 (study PRJEB26280, sample SAMEA2338663) | human gut metagenome | biome: human gut; feature: human-associated habitat; material: faeces...
CTGCGAAGCATGTCTATGACATGATCGTGGTGGGCGGCGGCCCCGGCGGCTACACCGCCGCAAGGCAGGAGATAGTGGACCTGCTCCGCCAGCGCAGCCGTCCATACCTCTTTTCAAATACCGTTGCCCCCGCTATCTGCGCCGCGGCCTGCAAGACCATCGATATGCTGACCGAGAGCACCGCCCTCCGGGACAAGGTACACGAAAATGCCCGCTACTTCCGCGCCGAGATGGAAAAGTGCGGCTTCGACCTGCTGCCCGGCGAGCATCCCATAGTGCCCGTAATGCTCTATGACCCCAAGGTAGCCAACGAGTTTGCCGCCCGAATGCTCAAGAAGGGCGTATACGTGGTAGGCTTCTGCTATCCCGTGGTGCCCAAGGGCAGGGACCGCATACGTACCCAGATCTCTGCCGGCCATACCAAGGAGGATCTTGACTTCGCGGTCAAGTGCTTCAGGGAAGTCAAGGAAGAGATGGGATTATAAAAATCAAAAAAGTGGCTGAACGCCACTTTTTTGAGATTTACGGGTTTTGCCTCTCACGTTCGTTCCTGGGCGGCAAAACCCGCAAAGAACGAAAACCTCTGGGTTTTCATCCGTTCTGACGCACATGTCGTCAGAGCCGGATTGAACATAAGGGGCGGCGGCCCCTTATCAACCCCGGGGTTTTTGAGTATTTACGGGCCTTATAGGGGCTGATCCTCAAAAAGCTTCTTTAAGCTCTCGGAGTAGGGCGGGCGGCATACGCCCTTTTCCGTGATAATGGCGGAGATAAGCGAATTGTCCGTCACATCGAAGGCGGGGTTGTAGCACTTAACATCGGGCAGCGCAACAGGCTCCGCGAAGAATCTGCTCCTTATCTCTTCCCCGTCCCGGAGCTCGATATTTATGTCCTCCCCTGTGGTGCAGCTCATATCTATGGTGGAGGTAGGGCCCAGCACGTAGAAGGGTATGCCGTAGTGCTTTGCAAGTATGGCTATGCCGCTGGTGCCTATTTTGTTTGCTGTGTCGCCGTTGGCGGCTACCCTGTCGCAGCCCACCATGCAGCACTGCACCCAGCCGTTTTTCATGACTATTGACGCCATGCTGTCGCATATAAGGGTGACGTCCACGCCGGCGTTGTACAGCTCAAAGCTCGTAAGCCGGGCGCCCTGCAGGAGGGGCCTGGTCTCGTCCGCAAATACCCTTATATCCATGCCCCGCTCCTTCGCAAGGAACAGCGGCCCCTGCCCCGTGCCGTAGCGGGAGGTGGCCAGGGGCCCGGCGTTGCAGTGGGTCAGCACCCCGTCCCCATCGTGAAGGAGGGAAAGGCCGTATTCGGATATTTTGCGGCACATCTCCATATCCTCGCTGTGTATGGCAAGGCACTCCCGCTTCAGCGCCGAAAGCACCGCCTCCACAGGCATATCCCGGTGATCCTCCGCCGCGTCCAGCATGCGGTTCAGCGCCCAGCTGAGGTTTACCGCCGTAGGGCGGGAGCCGTTGAGATAGCGGCAGTCCTCCACCCAGTGGTCGTAGAAATCGTCGAAGGAATCGTGGGGGGCCTGAAGGGCCAGGCAGTAGGCGCAGTAGCCCGCGCATATGCCTATTGCCGGAGCGCCGCGCACGCGGAGCATGGCTATCGCCTCGAACATCTCCTCTCTTGTGGTAAGCGCTATGTATTCCAGCCTGTTGGGCAGCAGCGTCTGATCGATTATCACCACCGAGCGCCCGTCGTCGGAAAGCTTTATGTTATCTGTATGAGTGACTTCTTCCAGAGGGGTATCCATGGCAGGGGCTCCTTTCGCGTGTTTACACAAATTATAATACCTACATCCGCCAAACATTGTCAACAGGCTGTGAAGTTGGGCAAAACAGCTTGAATAATCGGCGTGGGCTGGTCTATAATACAAAGTTGTGAAGGCTTTGCCTTTTCAATAAGAAAAAACTATGGGAAAGAGATGTAAAAGCAAATGACCAAGGTTGATATTTTCTCGGGTTTCCTGGGTGCTGGCAAGACCACCCTTATAAAGAAGCTCATAGCCGAGGCCTACAAGGGCGAAAAGCTGGTGCTCATAGAGAACGAATTCGGCGAGATAGGCATAGACGGCGGCTTCATGCAGGACGCCGGGATAGAAGTTACCGAGATGAACTCCGGCTGCATCTGCTGCAGCCTGGTAGGCGACTTCGGCAAGGCGCTCAGGAAGGTTGTGGAGGAGTACGCCCCCGACCGCATACTTATAGAGCCCTCCGGCGTGGGCAAGCTCAGCGACGTTATACGGGCGGTGCAGAACGTAGGCTCTGACGCCCTGCAGCTCAACAGCTTCACGGCCGTTGTGGATGCAAACAAGTGCAAGATGTACATGAAGAACTTCGGCGAGTTCTTTAACGACCAGGTAGAGCACGCAAACGCAATTATACTCAGCCGCACCGGCGAGATAAGCCCGGATAAGCTGAATACCGATATAGCCCTTCTCCGGGAGCACAACCCGAATGCCTCCCTCATAGTCACCCCCTGGAGCGAGCTGACAGGCGCCCAGATACTGGAGGCCATGGAAAAGCGCAACACCCTTGAGGCAGAGCTTGAGCTTCTCAGGGAGGAGAGCCGGCATGAGCATCACCACCATGACGATGACGACGATGAGCACGAGTGCTGCGGACATCACCATCACGACGATGACGATGATGAGTGCTGCTGCGGCCACCACCATCATGACGACGACGATGAGCACGAGTGCTGCGGCCATCACCATCATGACGACGATGACGGCGAAGAGCATGAGCATCATCACCATCACGACGGCGGGGAGTGCGACGATCCCGAATGTGAGTGCCATCACCACCATCACCATGCCGATGAGGTGTTTACCAGCTGGGGAGTGGAGACTCCCAAGACCTTTACCATGGACGAACTCAAGGCAGACCTTGCGGCGCTGGACGATGGGGAGAAGTACGGCGCCGTGCTGCGCGCCAAGGGCATAGTAAAGGGCGAGGGCTGCTGGATACACTTCGACTACGTGCCCGGCGAGAGCAATATACGCACAGGCTCCGCTTCCGTTATGGGCCGCCTCTGCGTCATAGGCTCCAAGCTCAACGAGCATGAGCTTTCCGAGCTGTTCGGCGTCTGATGAAGGGAACGTAAGCGCTTTATGAAGGAGATCCCAGTATACATGTTCACCGGCTTCCTGGAGGGGGGCAAGACCCGCTTTATGCAGGAGACGTTGGAGGACGAAAGGTTCAATTCCGGCGAAAAGACGCTGCTTTTGCAGTGCGAGGAGGGCATTGAGGAGCTGGACCCCTCAAGGTTCCCTGGCGGCGGAAAGAACATACTGATACAGGAGATAGATTCCCCGGAGCAGATAAACGCCGCTTACCTGAACGAGCTGGCGAAAAAAGCAAAGGCCGAGCGGGTGCTCATAGAGTACAACGGCATGTGGAACCTGAACGACCTTGCTCAGGCCATGCCGGAAAACTGGATAGTCTATCAGGAATTCATGTTTGCGGATGCCCGGTGCTTCCTCAGCTACAACGCCAACATGAGGAGCCTCATGGTGGACAAGCTGATGACAGCCGAGCTCATAGTGCTCAACCGCGCCACGCCGGACCTTGACAAGATGGAGATACACAAGGTAATCCGCGGCGTGTCCCGCCGTGTGAACATCGCCTACGAGTACCCTGACGGGAGGGTAGAGTACGACGAGATAGAAGACCCCCTGCCCTTCGACGTGAACGCCGACCCCATAGTAATAGAGGACAGCGACTATGCCCTCTGGTACAGGGACATGTCCGAGGAGATGGAAAAGTATTCGGGCAAGACGGTGCGCTTCAAGGCCCTCATAGCCAAAAACGCCAAAATGCCCGACAACATGTTCGTGGCGGGCCGTCACGTCATGACCTGCTGCGTGCAGGACATACAGTACAGCGGCCTCGTATGCAAGTGGCTGGACGCAAACAAGCTGAAGAACCGCACCTGGGGCACGGTGACTGCAAAGATAGAGCTGCGCTTCAGCAAGTTTTACGGGCGCAAGGGCCCGGTACTCAACATAATCTCCGTGGAGCCCGCCGAAAAGCCCGAGCAGGAGGTCGCAACGTTTTATTGATGAAGTACAAAATAAATATCCCGCGGCTTTGCCGCGGGATCATTATTTTATTGCCTATATTTTTCCAGCCTTTTCCCTGCCCACAGAGCCAGCGCCAGCTTGGCGAGGTCCGGCAGTATGAAGGGAAATACGCACTTGGAGAGGGCGGCAAGAAGCGTTATGGGCCCCTTCGTGTCGCCGTAAACCTTTACGAACCAGAGGGTGCCGAAGGCGTAGCAGGCCAGCAAGCCGAGGAACAGCGCCAGCGCCTTAGCCCAAAGCCCCGCCTTATTGCGGCAGAGCAGGCCATAGATGGGGCATAGGAGCAGAAAGCCAACTATGTAGCCGCCGGTAGGACCCATAAGCGCCCCCATGCCGCCGTTAAAGCCAGAAAACACCGGCGCGCCCATAGCGCCCAGCAGTATGTACAGCGCTATGGCTATGGCCCCGTCCTTGGCGCCCAACAGCAAAAGCGTCAGAAAAACGCCGAAGGTCTGCATGGTGAAGGGGGGCTGAGTGGGTATCGACAGCCATGCGCAGGGGGCGAGAAGGGCCGCGCAGAGGGCGATGCGTGTCATGCGTTTTGTAGTCATACGGTAAGTGTTATCTCCTCAGTTTTAAAGAAATAAGCCGGGCAAGATCCTCCGCGCTGCCGGAAAACAGTTCCCCGGCGTCCTCATAGAGCTGCCGCCGCTGTGCGAATATCTCCCGGAGCCTGCCCGCTCCGCCAGAAAGGAGCGGCCTGTCCGCGGCGTCTATATCCGCCACGGTTTCTTCGATATCGCGGAATATCCAGATTATATCACCGGTGCGGCGCATGAATTGTATATTCTCACCTTGGCACACTATGCCGCCCCCCGTGGAGACTATGCCGCAGGGCTGGTTTTCCAAGGAAAACAGGGCTTTTTGCTCCATCTTTCTAAAATGCGCCTCGCCGTATTCCTTAAAAATTTCGGGTATCGTCATTCCGGAACTACGCTGAATGATTTCGTCGATATCGTAAAAGGGCAGCTTCAGCGCCTCCGCCGCGGCGCGGCCCTTGGTGGTCTTGCCGCAGCCCATCATGCCAATGAGGTATATCATAGCCCCTCCATGCAGTTCAATATTCCCAAACACAGCGCCGCCTCCGCCGCAGCCAGGCCCCGGAGGGCTATGCAGCTGTCATGCCTGCCCCCTACAGTTATCCGGGCGTTTTGCAGCTCCCGCAGGTTTACCGTGTGCTGGGGCTGAGTTATGGAAGGGGTAGGCCGGAAAGCCACCCTGAGAAGCACAGGCGCGCCGTTGGCCATGCCGCCGTTTATGCCGCCGGAATTATTGCTCTCGAAGGCTATTTTGCCGTCTTTTATCCTTATGCCGTCGTTGGCGTCGCTACCATGCATATCCGCCATGCGGAAGCCCGCGCCGAATTCGACGCCCTTCACCCCGGGAACGGCGTACATTATTGAAGCTATTGAGCTTTCCAGCCCCTCCCATAGAGGGCCGCCGGTCCCTACGGGCAATCCCAGCGCGCAAAGCTCCACGCTGCCGCCTACGGAATCGCCCCGCTCCGCCGCCTCGCCTATCCTGTCCTCCATGGCCCTGCGGGCGCTTACGTCCAAAACGGGAAAGTCGGATCCTCTCAACCTGTCCAGCGTATGTCCGTCCACCTGCAGCGGGTCGAAGGTAGAGTCCAAAGCTCCGCCGATATCGTAATAATGCCCGCCTGCGGTCATGCCCCTTTGCATCAGCAGCTGCCGGGCCACGGCCCCTGCGAATACCAGAGGCAGCGTCATGCGGCCGGAGAATATACCGCCGCCGGAGGGTATGCCGCCGTATTTTATGTACGCCGGGTAGTCGCAGTGGGAGGGACGGGGCAGTGAGGATATGTCCGCGTAATCCTTCGGTCTGAAGTCCGAATTTTCAAATTCCACACGAAGCGTATCTCCCGTGGTCACGCCGCCGCGCACGCCGGAAATGTATATTGGAACGTCGGCCTCCGTCCGGGAGGTAACGCCTTTTTTGCTTACGCCCCTGCGCCTTTCAATATCCCGGGAAATGATTTCCCCGTCCAGCCTCAGCCCCTTTGGCAGCTCCATGGTAAGGCCCACCCGCTTTTCGTGTGAGCCGCCGTAGATATCAAGCTTTATGCTTCCCCATGGCCTCATGATATGCTGCCTCCCAGCTGTCTGTATTCATCAAAGAACCCCGGCGCGGATTTGCTGACGCACTCCGCCCCATTAAGCTCTATCCCGCCGCAAAGGCCCGCCGCCATTATCAAAAGCATGGCTATGCGGTGGTCGTTATGGCAGAGGCAGGCCGCGCCGTGCAGCTTCCCGCCGCCCCTTATGGTGAATCCGTCGGGAGCCTCATCTATATCCGCCCCCAGCCTTTTAAGCTCGGTTGCGATGGCGCTTATCCTGTCGCACTCCTTGAAGCGCAGCCGCCCGCCGTTTTTGACCACGGTGCTGCCTTCTGCCGCCAGAGCCGCCAGCGCTATGGCGGGGGCAAGATCCGGAGTGTCGGATACGTCTACGTCTATACCGCGAAGCCGGCCGGGGGATACCGTGACGCTGCCGCCGCCCATATCCACCCTTGCCCCCATGCGGTCCAGTATGCTGAGCATTGCCCTGTCTCCCTGTATGGAACCGGGGTCCAGGCCCGTCACGGTTACGGGACCGTATACCGCCCCCGCCGCTAAAAACAGCGATGCGTGGGTATAGTCCCCCTCAACGGTCACGTCCGCGGCCTTGAGCCGCCGGGGCTTTACCAGTATGGTGTCCTGGCCCATCCATTGGCTCTCGCCGCCGAATGCGGAGAGCGAAGCGCGGGTCAATTCAACGTAGCTTTTGCTCTGTAGGGGAGTGGTGAGCCGTATGCGGCTTTCCCCCTCCAGCAGCGACAGCGCCAGCAGCAGCCCGCTTATATATTGGGAAGAAACGTCTCCCCTTATGGGAAACTCCCCGGGGCCGAAGCTCCCGGAGACGCTGAGCTTCTCCGCTGCTACACCCTTGCTTTTGAGAAGCTCTGTTACGGGCTCCATTGGCCGGGCGGCCAGCGACGGTGACAGCATAAACTCCGCCCTCCCCCCAATGAGGGGAGCAACGGGGTAAAGCAGCCTGTATGTGGCGCCGGAATCACGGCAGTCAAGGCGGAGGACGTCCGGCTTTGCATTTATGCCTGTTATTTCAAGGGTGTCGTCCCGGAATACGGCTGCGGCCCCGAGGGCGCGTATGCAGCCGAGGGTAGCGGTCAGGTCGTCCGGCAGCTCCCCCGGCAGACCCCGTATGACGCTTCTGCCTTGGGCCAGGGCGGCGCATATCATGTATCTGTGTGCGGCGCTCTTTGAGGGTATGGCTGTCACGGAGCCATGGGGCCGCCCGGAAAACCGCGTCATCGGGCCAGACTCAGCGCCCTGTCGCAAAGCTCCCCTATGGGCATGGCGATCACGGCAGCCTGTCCGATCTTTTTCAGGAACACGGCGTTGACGGTTTCGCCGTCCCCCTTCTTATCCAGAAGCATTGCGGCGCGGAAGGCATCTTTGTCTATATTCTCCATCTCTGTGGGCAGCCCGGCGGCGGAAAGGGCGGATATGAGCTGCTCCGCCGTGCCCGGCTCGGTCAGCCCCATGCTCTCGCCTATTTTTGCCATGGCTACCATGCCTATGGATACGCCGCAGCCGTGCAGCAACTCAAAGCCGCTTGCCCGCTCCAGCGCGTGTCCTATGGTGTGGCCGAAGTTCAGCTCCCGGCGAATGCCGGTATCCTTGGGGTCAGCCTGAACGTAGCCCGCCTTTATCATGGCGGTGCGGTATACGGTTCGGGTGAGGTCGTCCTCCCCTGAGTTAAGGTCGCCCGAGGATATGGCGCCGCACTTTATGACCTCAGCCATGCCGGAGGCGAGGTGCTCCCTGGGCAGTGTGGAAAGGAGGGCTGTATCTGTCACCACCAGTACTGGCTGGTAGAATGTGCCTATGAGGTTTTTGCCCCGGGGATGGTCTATGGCCACCTTTCCCCCGATGGAGGAATCCGCCTGGGCCAGCAGCGTGGTGGGACAGTGTACGAGAGGCACGCCCCGCCTGTACGTGGCTGCGGCAAACCCCGCCGCGTCCCCTACGGTGCCGCCGCCAAAGGCTATCACCGCGTCCGAGCGGCCTATCAGGTTGTCCATAAGGCCGGAATATATGTCGAAAAGCCTGTCGCGGCTCTTTATCTCCTCGCCGGGGGGCAGTATGATGCTGCCGGCTCTGACCTTTGCCCGCTCCAGCGTGGCCATGATGGTATCGAGGTGCAGCTTTGCCACAGTCTCGTCCGTCACCACCGCCGCCCTGCGGAAGCCGGTGAACAGGCCCTCTTCCTTTATCATGCCGGGACCTATCTGTACGCTGTATTCCCGGTTGTCTGCGTTTACGGAAATTCTCATGTCAATTTACTCCAAGGGCATCTCATGCCATACTATTTCAGCACCTATAATAACACATATCCGTCCCAATATCATCATAGCGTCTGGAAAAAAACCGTGGCGTAGTGTAAACTATATATGATTAAAAAAGCGACAGGAGGCTTAAATATATGCTGGAAAAACTCAGGAAGGCTATGAAGACTGCCGATATAGACATGCTGCTGATACCCTCGGCAGACCCCCACGGTTCGGAGTACCCGGAGGAATACTTCAAGGCACGCAAGCACTTTTCGGGCTTTACGGGCAGCGCTGGAACTCTGCTCATATGGCAGGGGGGCGCCGGGCTCTGGACGGACGGAAGGTATTTTCTTCAGGCGGAGAGGCAGCTTGAGGGCAGCGGCATAGACCTTTTCAAGATGCGGGAGCCGGGCGTTCCCACGGTGGATGAGTTCATAGCGGAAAACATAAGGGGCGGCGTGCTGGGTGCTGACCTTCGCACCATATCCGCCAGCGAGGGCATGGAGCTTGAAAAGGGCGGAGCCATATTAAAGGACTGCCGCAGCCTGATAGACGGCTGCTGGGAGGGAAGGCCGGAGCTTTCAAGGGAGCCGGCATATGTGCTGCCTGCAGAGCTTGCGGGGGTATCCTCATCGGATAAGCTTGGGGCTGTCCGCGCCGAGATGGCAAAGTGCGATGCCAATGCATGCATATTTACGGATCTTGCGGATATAGCATGGCTGTTCAATATACGCGGCAACGACGTAAAGTATCTTCCCGTGGCGCTCTCCTATGCCATAGTCGAAGCGGACAAGGCGTATCTGTTTATGGACGCAAAAAAGGCGGCCCCCATAGCGGCCCACCTCAAGGCTCTGGATACAGAGATACTGCCATATGACGCCATATATGAGTTCATAGGCCGCTACGGCGAGAAGGACGCCGTAATGTGCGCGCTGTCGATACTGAACTATAAGCTGTATCAGGGCATAGCGCGATGCAGGGTGGTGGATATGGATCCGGTGCAGCTGCTGAAGGCCGTAAAGAATCCTGTGGAGCTTGAGAATATGCGCAAGACCCACATAAAGGACGGCGTGGCCGTCACCCGCTTCATGCACTGGGCAAAGACCCACGCAAAAGAGGGATATACCGAAATGCAGGCCGCAGATGCGCTGGAGGGCTTCCGCAAAGAGCAGGAAGGGTATATGTACCCCAGCTTTGAGACTATCGCGGGCTACGGCCCCCACGGAGCCATAGTACACTATTCCGCTACCCCTGAGACGGATATACCCGTAAAGCCGGAGGGGCTGCTGCTGGTGGATTCCGGCGGGCAGTACATGGGCGGCACCACCGACATAACCCGCACCATAGCCCTGGGGCCCTTGACAAAAGAGGAAAAGCAGGCCTTTACCATAGTGCTTGAAAGTATGCTTGCGCTGCTCACCTTCAGGTTCCCAAAGGGCTGCGCCGGCTTCAACCTGGACGCCATAGCCCGGGCTCCATTCTGGAGCAGGGGCATGGACTACAACCACGGCACAGGCCACGGCGTAGGCTATATGCTTTCGGTACACGAGGGCCCCAACGGCATACGCGGGCAGCGGCGGGTGAAGTCCGAGGACGCGGCCTTCGCCCCCGGCATGATAACCTCGGACGAGCCGGGCATATATATCGAGGGCAAATACGGCGTCCGCCACGAGAACCTGATGGAGTGCGTGGAGGCTGAGCCAGGCTCAAGGTATCTGGAGTTCCGGTCCATAACCTTCGCGCCCATAGACCTTGACGCCATAGATGAGGATACCCTGACCGAAGCGACAAGGCGGCAGCTCAACGCCTACCATAAGGAGGTATACGCCAAGCTTGCCCCCAATATGAGGGAGGAAGAACTTTCGTGGCTCAGGGAATATACGAGGGAAATATAGCGTGGAGCGTGAACCGCAGGATAAAAAGCTATTCCATAGGTGGGGCGAGCTTGCCTTCGCGCTGGGCACCTTCTTCATAGCCTTAGGAGTTTCGCTTATGGAAAAGGGGGGCCTCGGCATGTCAATGGTAACGTCACAGTCCTACATAATATCCCTTGCCGTGCCTTTTTTCACGTTCGGCATGGCGGACTACCTGCTTCAAGGGGTGCTGCTCATAGGGTACTATATAATAGTACGCAGGTTCGACTGGAAGAACATACTGTCCTTCTTCTCCGCCTTTATCTTCGGCGTGGTGCTGGACGGCATAATGTGGGTGATGCGGGACCTTCAGGCGGCAACCCTTGTACAGCGCATACTCTTCTTCGCAATGGGGATGCTGATAAACTCGCTGGGCGTGGCGTTCTTTTTCCAGACCTATCTGCCATTGCAGGTGTATGAGCTGTTCGTGACGGGCATCGTGGAGCGGTTCGGCTGGAGGTTGCATAAGGTAAAGACCGGCTTCGACATGTGCTGCTGCCTGTCCTCCGTAATACTTTCCCTGGTATTCTTCGGGAAGCTCAGGGCAATAGGTGTGGGGACGGTGGTGTGTGCGCTGTTTTCCGGTACTCTCATAGGCCTTTATACAAAGGTAATGCACAGATACATAGACTTCTCCCCCGCCTTCCCGAAGCTTTACGCCTTCTTCAGGAAGGACGCGGGAAAACAGGCATAGCAAATATAAAGCCTATCAAGAAACTACCGGGGGTTGATAAGGGGCCGCAGCCCCTTATGTTTAATCCGGCTCTGACGACATGTGCGTCAGAACGGATGAAAACCCAGAGGTTTTCGTACTTTGCGGGTTTTGCCGCCCGGGAGCTAATGCGAGAGGCAAAACCCGTAAAAACTCGAAAAAGTGATCTTTAGTCACTTTTTCGACACTTTTAAACACATATAATTTGGAGGAATAAACAAATGCAAAGAAAACCCGGAAGCGGAGGACGGCAGAAGCGCATATCCGGCAGCGGCAGCGTATTCAAGCGGGGCAGCGGCCTCGGCACAGGGCCTGTAGGCTCGGGCGGCGGCTTCGGGGGCAGCTCCGGCAGCTCTGGGGACAGGGACGGCAGGGGCGGCGGCAGCATGGGCCTTATCGCCCTGCTCATAGCATATCTCTTAGGCCGGGGAGGCAGCGGCGGAAACGGCAAGCGCAAGGGCGGCTGCCTTTCCCGAATAATACTGCTTCTTGTGATACTTGCCCTGGGCTATATGGTGGTGCAGTGCGTCGCGGGAGATATGGACGGTACCGGCGGCTACGACGGCAGCAGCGACATACAGCTTATCGAGGCGGAGCCCACCCCCACCCCAAAGCCCCAGCTCGCCCAGACCCAGGCGGTGGCGGCGGATACCACGGTATCAAATCTCGCAAGGGAAAAGCGCACCCAAATAAGGGGCGGCGGGCAGGACGTGTATACAATAATGGTATATATGTGCGGAACCGACCTTGAGAGCAACTACGGCATGGCCACATCGGACATAAACGAGATGCTCCATGCCGACCTTTCGGATAAAGTCAACATAATCGTGGAGACCGGCGGCGCGGATAAGTGGCAGAACACCGTAATAAGCAGCAAGGTCAACCAGATATATCAGATAAAGAACGAGGGCATACTGCGCCTTGAGGCCGATTTCGGCAAAAAGGCCATGACCAAGGCCGAAACGCTTACCGAGTTCATACAATACTGCGAAAGCAACTTCCCCGCCGACCGCTATGCCCTCATAATGTGGGATCACGGCGGAGGGTCCAACACCGGCTACGGCTACGACCAGAAATTCCCCAACGGCTCCATGACGCTGGACGTGTTCAACAAGGCATTGAAGGACGCGGGCTGCACCTTCGACTTCATAGGCTTTGACGCCTGCCTTATGGCCACCCTCGAGACTGCCATGGTGGCCGAGCAGTACGCGGATTACTTCATCGCCAGCGAGGAAACTGAGCCGGGCTGCGGCTGGTACTATACCAACTGGCTCACCCAGCTTAGCAGGAATACCTCCATGGATACCGTATCCATAGGCAAAACAATAATAGACGACTACACGGCGGCATGCCGCCAGCAGTCCTCCTCCAACCAGACCACGCTGTCATTGATAGACCTGGCGGAGCTTTCGGGAACCGTGCCCGAGGCCTTCAATAAGTTCGCCTCCTCCACGGTCGAACTGATAGATTCCGACAGCTATACCGTGGTATCCAATGCGCGCAGCAGGGCAAAGGAGTTCTCGTCGGGCATAAACCAGATAGACCTGATAAACTTTGCCGACAATATGGGAACGCCTGAGGCGAAGGCGCTTTCCGAGGCGCTGCGCGGCTGCATAAAGTACAACAGGGTATCCAAGTCCCTTGCCAATGCCAACGGCATTTCCATCTACTTCCCCTACCGGAAGCTTTCCTCCATGAACAGCATGGTGGATATATACGACGAGATAGGCATGGACGACGCATATACCAACTGCATAAGGAGCTTTGCCTCGGTGGCGGCGGGCGGCCAGCTCACCTCCAGTTCCTCCGGCTCTCCCCTCACCTCCCTGTTCGGGGATATGAGCGGCAGCGGCAACAGCGCCGATATGCTTTCCGAGCTGCTCTCCGCCGCCCTTTCCGGCAGCGGCAGCTATTCCTCCGGCAGCAGCTACTCTTCCGGCGGCTCCAGCTATTCCGACCTTTATGATATGTTCGCGGGTATGCGCTCGGTAAAGAACAAAAAGGCAAGGTGGCTCGACAGGGACGCCATGACCGCGGCGGAGGACTTCTACGCGAACAACTGGCTTGACGCATCGCGCCTCATAGCGACCGACAAGGGCGGCAAAAAGGTGCTGAAGCTCACCGATGCCGAGTGGGATCTGGTGCAGGATACGGCTCTGAACGTATTTATAGACGACGGGGAGGGCTACATAGACCTTGGCATAGATAATACCTACGAGTTCGACGACGACCTTGACCTGATACTGGACTACGACAAGACCTGGATCGCCCTCAACGGCCAGGTAGTGCATTATGAGCTGATGTCCAACGACGTGGACGGCGACTCCTACGTCATAACCGGCAGGGTGCCGGCCCTGCTCAACGGGGAGCGGGTAGACCTTATACTGGTCTTTACCGATGAGGATCCTTACGGCACGGTGGCCGGAGCCCGCATAGTATACGGCGAGGAGACGGATACCGTAATGAAGGGCCTTATAGACATAAAGCCCGGCGACACTCTGGACTTCCTCTGCGACTACTTTAGCTACGATGGGGAGTATCTGGACAGCTACATGCTGGGCAACCAGATGACCGTTGAAGGGGAGCTCACCATAACCAACGTGAGCATAGCGCAGGAGAAAGCCCTTTCCACCTTCCGGCTCACGGATATATACGGCGCGGAATACTGGACAGAAGCCCTTGAAAACTGACAAGGCAAGGAGAGAAATGTTATGAGATCAGAAGCAAGGAAGTTCAGGACGGCGGTTTCGCTTATCGTTATGCTGCTTTCCGGCGCGGCAGGATTTTTTATAGGCGCTGCCCTCGGCAATGCTTGGGGCGGGGCGATATGCTTTTCCATGATCGCCGGGATCGCCTGCGTGGTTTACGCGGTGGATAATCGGGACGAGTAAAAAGCACCTGCGGCATTACCGGCAAAAGGCTTTGCCAAGCTAAAAAGGAACGGCGCCGCCGTTCCTTTTTATTTATCCCTTTTGTCAGGCTTTTCTTTTCCCTTTGCTTCTTTCCGCTTTTCTTTTCGCCCGAAAAGAAAAGGAAAAGAAGACAGCCTCCAATTATATGCCTTGATTTACGCCATTTCCTTGGCGGCCTCTTCCTCCTCCAGCACTCTGTAGGCTACCTTGCCCACAAGCGTCTTGGGGAGCTCGGGACGGAATTCCAGCTCACGGGGCATTGCGTACTTGGCCACGTACTTGGTACAGTGCTCCAATATGCTCTTTTTCAGCTCCTCGCTGCCCTCATAGCCCGGCTTGAGCATTATGAAGGCCTTTACCCGCTGGACCCTTATGGGATCCTTTACGCCTATGACGCAGGCAAGGTGTACCGCCTCATGGGCTTCCAGCACGTTTTCTATCTGGGATGGGTATACGTTATAGCCGTTGGTGACTATCATGCGCTTGATGCGCTGGCGGAAGTATATGAAGCCCTCCTCGTCCATTTTGCCCAGATCGCCGGTATGTACCCATATGAGGCCGTCGCCGTGGTCCTTCATGGTGTCTGCGGTCTCCTTGGGATGGTTCACGTAGCACAGCATCACCGTGGGGCCGGCAAGACATATCTCGCCCTCCTCGCCGTATGGTACCTCCTGGGTGGTGCCGGGCTTTACTATCTTATAGTAGGTATCCGGGAAGGGCAGGCCTATGCTGCCCTCCTTTGCCTTGTGCATGGGGGTAAGGCAGCTGGCGGTGACGCACTCGGTGGTTCCGTAGCCTTCGCGGACTTTGATGGTTGCGCCGTGGGATTCAAGGAACGCGTCAAAGCGCTTCTTCAGCTCCACTGAGAGAGAGTCGCCACCTGAGAATACGCCCTTCAGGCAGGAAAGCTCCAGAGCGTCCGCCTCGGGCACGCGCAGCAGCGCCTCAAACAGCGAGGGTACGCCTGCGATCAGGTTGGGGCGGTGCTTTTTTAAGAGCTGCGCGTAGCTCTTGGGGGTGAAACGGGGTATCAGTATGCAGTGGCCGCCGTTTGCCAGCATGGAGTGAATGCTTACGCCGAGGCCGAAGCCGTGGAACATGGGCATTATGGCCAGCATCTTGTCGCCGGGGCGGAAGAAGCTGTTGGTGGCGATTATCTGGGCCGCCAGAGCGTTAAAGTTGAGGTTTGACAGGCTTATGCCCTTCATGGTGCCGGTGGTGCCGCCGCTGTAAAGTATTGCGGCGGGAGCACCGGCGTCCCTGTGGCAGCGGTAATCGGTGACGTTTTCGCCCTGCCTGAGGAAGTCCTTCCACCATATGAAGTCATCACCTTCGGGCTTCTTTATTTTCCTGCCCTCTGTGAGCTTGTAGCCCAGCTTCATTATGGGGGAAAGGGCGTCCGCTACGGAGGTTATGATTAGATGGGGAAGCTCAACCTCGCGGCGCACCTCAACAAACTTATCATAGAACTGATCCAGGGTTATGGCCGCTACGCTTTCGGAGTCCCTCAGGCAAAAGGCTATCTCCTTTACGGCGGAAAGGGGGTGTACCATGTTGGCTATTGCGCCCACCATGTTTACCGCATAGAATATGGTGACTGTCTGGGGGGCGTTGGGCATGCAAATGGTGATCTTGTCCCCTTCCTTTATCCCCATTGCCTTCAGTGCCTTTGCGCAGGCGTGTATGTCCGCTATGGCCTTCTTATAGGTGGTAGACTTGCCCATGAAGTCGTAGGCGATATAGTCCGGGTACTTTTCCGCCATACGTTCGAAGGCTTCCTCCAGCGTACCCATGAAGTAATCCAGATGTGCGGGGCACTCGGGGTCATAGCTTTTAAGCCAGGGAGTCTTGGCGGTGACGCGGCTTTCATCGATGTAGCTGTGTGCGTATGCTGTGTTGCCCATATTAAAATTCAACTTCCTCATTAGATTTCTGATCCAAAAGCTCCGGGTGAGTAAGCAGGTGCTTCAGGAGCTTTATTGTCTTTGAGTAATAGTAGCCGTCGGCGATACGCTCGTCCAGCGTAACGCCAAGGTCAATTACTTCCCGCATCTCTACGGAGCCGTCCTCCTGATAGAAGGGAGCCATGTGCTTTTCGCCTATTACCACGAATATGGAGTTGGTGCCCCAGTTGGTCAGGTGATGGTAGCCCGCGTGCAGCCCTATGCTGCCAAGATTGGTTACGAATACCGACGCCTGATTCGGATCCTCCTTTATGAGGAAATCAGGCACCTTCCCTTTGCGGTCCAGGGAAAAGAGTATTTTCATCACGAGACGCATCATAAAGGGGGGCAGGCGGAGCAAAAGCCCCATCTTGTCGGTGGAGTTGTCCTCTGCCGAGCCCTTGCGGAAGGAGGTCACCCTCTCCTTTATGCTTCGGTGAATGGTGTCGATGTTGTCATCGTCCCCGAAGGCCTTGTAGAATATGGATTCCGAGGACTCGTCCGCGAACTGGCGCTTTACCATGAAGGCTGCGGTGATCCATCTCCGCTGGTATATCCTGCTGCCTGAGATGAAGCGGTTCATCTTCGGCCTGAGGGTTATGGTGCGTACCAGCGCTGCAACTATGGCGTGGAGGTAGGTATACTTGAACTCCGGGTCGCCCTCTGTCTTTTTCTTAAGGTATTCGTTCAGGGCGGTTATATCTATCTGCTCCTGAATAAAGGCCTCGTTGTCCGCCCTGTTGGGGTAGAGGTACGGCATGAAGCCGTGCAGGGGGTCAAGGTCTTTAAGCCATACGCCGTCCTTGCGGTCGCCCCTTTTTATCCTTTCAGCCATCTAAATTATTCCTCCCGTAAAGTAGAAGCATTAATTCGGTATAAATTTACCTATGGATTATATCATACAAATTTGTGAAATAATAGCGGCTAAGGCAGAAAAGTTAAAACATTTTAATGTTTTGTCGAAATCACTTAGCGGCATATATGGCTTTTCGGCACTTGCCCGTATTTACATTATGTAATAAAATATATCCGATACACTCATCAGGAGGTGAAACATGTCCACTATTACCTATAAATGCCCAAATTGCGACGCAGACCTCACGTATCGCCCCGCTACAGGGAGACTTCGGCTGTGAGTACTGCGGCAGCAGCTACACCGGGGAGCAGCTTAATGAGCTTATCAAAAACCAGAAGATAATAGATGAACAGAAGGAGAGCGAGGGCACCGCCTTTGACGAGCACGCGGTGGTATATACCTGCCCCAACTGCGGCGCGGAGGTAATAACCGACGACACAACGGCAGCTACCTTCTGCTTTTACTGCCATAATCCCGTAATATTAAAGGGCCGGCTTTCCGGCGGTATGGCCCCGGATAAGGTGATACCCTTCTCCATTCCAAAGGAAAAGGTAAAGGAACAGCTCATAAGCTGGTGCAAGTCAAAAAAGTACATAGACGACGGCTTCTTCAGCGAGATGCAGCTGGAAAAGCTCACCGGCGTATACTTTCCATTCTGGCTGGTGGACAGCGACGTAAGGGCCACCATGACCGCCAAGTCCAACTCCCTTAAAGTATGGGTGGTGGGCGATATAGAATACACCGAGACCAGCGTTTACGCCCTGACAAGGAGCGGCGACGTAAAGCTCAGCGAGATCACCGTAAAGGCGCTGGACCGGAAGGATGCGGAACTGCTCAACGGCGTATACCCCTATGATATGTCCGGCCTTAAGGACTTTAACATGAGCTTCCTTTCGGGCTTCATGGCAGAAAAACGCAACATTGAGAAGAACGCCGCCGAGCCTCAGGCAAACGAGATAATACGCTCTGCTGCGGAGGGTCAGCTTGAAGGCACCCTTTCCGGCTATGGCACCGTTACCGGCCAGAACATGGCGGTGGACGAGGTCAAGTCTGACTGGAAGTACGCCCTCATGCCTGCGTGGACCATGACATACCGCTACAAGGGTGAGCTTTACTACTTTGCCATGAACGGCCAGACCGGCAAGATCGCCGGCCGAGTGCCGGTGAGCAGGAAGAAGACCAACCGGCTCATGTGGACGATCACCGCCGCCTGCCTTGTGATAGGCGCGCTTATAGGAGGGCTTGCCATATGAAAAAGCTTTTGACGGCAATCGTTATATCCGCACTGTGCCTTGGGCTTTGCTCTGGGGCCTTGGCTGAGGGGGAGAATGTGATATCCGCCGATGAGTTCAACGGCTCAGCCCAGCCCACCGCGGCTCCCGGCGAGGAATCCGCCGTGTGCGATCCGGAGGAAGCCGGGAAGGTGCAAAGGGTATTTGACCTTGCGGAGCTGCTGACAGACGACGAGGAGGCGGAGCTGCAAAGCCGTATAAACGAGCTTGTGGCGAAGGACGGCCAGGATATAGGCATAGTCACGGTAGAGGACGAAAGCGTTATGAGTACGCAGGAGTTTGCCGATGAGTTCTACGAAAACAGCGGCATGGGGATAGGCGAAAACCGTACCGGTGTGCTGTTCTGCATAGACATGTATAACCGGGAGACCTATCTCACCACCACCGGCGACATGATAGACATAATAGACGACCAGCGGCGTGAGGAGATATTCGACGCGCAGATGGAATACCTTGCAAATGGCGATTACATGGGCGCGTTTTCAGAGGCTCTGGATTACACCGATAAGTTTATTGAAATGGGCGTGGCAGACGATCACACCGGCATAAACGCCGAGACCGGCGAGGTGATGGATCCCTCGGAATACGGCAGCACCTACGCCCCAGACAGGGCGGCGACCCCCGCGGAGCGTGCGGAGGGCGCGGCTGTGCTGGGCGGCGTGGGCGGCCTTATAGGCCTTCTTGCGGGGCTGATAGCCAAGAGCTCCATACAGAAGAGCTATGCCAGAAAGTACGTGCCTTCGGAATATAACTGGCGTGCAAAGTCAAAGCTCAACCTCCGGGTAAACGATTCAAAGCTGGTGAATAAGTTTGTCACCACTCGGGTAATACCCCGCAACAACGACAGCGGACCCCGCTCCGGCGGAGGCGGCCATAGCACCAGCACTGTGCATATGTCCTCCGGCGGCATGTATCACGGAGGCGGGGGAAGGAAATTCTAACCTTTCGCGGAAGTGACCTTTGGTCGCTTCCGCGAGTTCTTTTCGCGTTTTGCCTCTCGCTGCGCTCCCGGGCGGCAAAACACGCAGAGTGCGAAAACCTGCGGTTTTCATCCGTTTTGACGTACACGCCGTCAAAGCCGGATTGAAATTAAGGGGCTGTGGCCCCTTAACAACCCCAAGGGGGTTTGGAAATACTAAAAAAGCGGCGTTAAGCCGCTTTTTTGGTATTGTCATTCCTCTGCCCTGTATACTACGCTGTATTTTTCGCTGCCCAGCGCTTCGGCTATGGACTCCAGATCCTTATCCATAAGCTCAAGGAGCGTGTCCTCCGCCTCATACCGCATACAGGTGCCGCAGGAAGAGCTGAGGCTCCGGGGAACGGGGGAAAGCACCGCCGAGGCGGCGTGCCCTTTTACATTCTTCAGGCTGCGCATGGCGGCAAGGTGGGTATGGAAGGTGGCTATGTAGTTGGGCATGAAAACGCTCCTGATAACTATTTGGTTAGGGTGAGACGGTAGTCGTCGCCCTCCTCGGCCACTGCCACGGCATAGCCTGCGCTCTCGGCAAAACGCTTTACGTTTTCCCGTGCGGAGTGGTTGTCTACCATGACTTCAAGCTTGGCGGGGGAGTTCTTGGCTATCTCCTTCTGGGTCATTAACACCGGCATTGGGCATGCGAGACCTCTGGCGTCTATCATATCATTTCCTCCTGTAAAAGTACAATAATTCTTTCGCAGAAGTGACAGAAGGTCACTTCTGCGAGTTTTTTTCGTGTTTTGGGGATATTATGCGCTGTTGCCGAAGAAGCGGCTTGGCGCCGCTTCTTCTTTTCTTGTCAGGTTTTTAAGGGTTATTCCTTGCTGGCCTTCACGTTGGCAAGGGTCACTATGAGGAGTACCACATAGCAGGCGATGACGGCTACAACGCCGTTTGCGCCGGGGCCCTTGGCGGAGGAGGCGGTGCCGAAGTTATGTGCAAGGGCAGCGCCGAATACAAAGCCGGTAACGGTGACTGCGGAGTCGGAATTGCCTTCGCCGGTAAGGATCAGCTGACGGAGGGGGCAACCGCCCAGAAGCACGGAACCCCAGCCTACGATGCCCATGCCGAGGAAGTTCATGATGCCGTCGTTATGGGCAACAGGCTGATCGGCAAAGCCGAGGTTGAACTTATTGAGGATCAGGTTGCCGATGAGCACGGTGACTATGATAGCCACGAAGCCAAGGGTAAGGCCCCACTGGTTGAACATGATGGTATCGCGTATGCCGCCGGCCATGCAGAAGCGGCTGCGCTGGGCCAGAATACCCACTACGATACCGGCTGCAAGAGCAAGTATTACAGGGGCGTGCATGGAGCCGGGGCCCTCGGTGCTCTGGGCAAACAGGGCAGGGGCGAGGCCGGCCAGCACCAGCAGGATGACCATCAGTACAGGCATCCAGGCGCCGTCGATGCAGGGCTCAGCGTAGTTGCGCTTCAGGGAGAAGCCCTTCTTGAGGGCTATGGTACCTACAAAGATGCCAGCGATAAAGCCCACAAGGCCGACAACGGCGTTCAGGTCGCCGCCGCCTATGCGGATAACCATGCGCAGGGGGCAGCCCAGGAATACCAGAGCGCCTATCATTACGCAGATGGCCAGAATGAAGCGGGTGAAGGGGGAAGAACCGCCGACGGCCTTCCATTCCTTCTTGATGAGGGCGGCTCCGGCAGCACCGGCGATGATGCCCACGATCTCAGGGCGCACATACTGTACGATTGCGGCGGAATGAAGCTTAAGGGCGCCGGCTATATCGCGCAGGAAGCAGGCGATGCAGAAGCCCATGTTGGCAGGGTTGCCGCAGGCTGTGAGCACCAGCGCCGCGATACCGACGATTACGCCGGTAAGCAATACGGGAAGATTCTTTTTCATAATAAATAATAACTCCTTTTGTTTTTTCACCTGTGGACAAAAGCCATAGGTGTGATAAACTGTATCTGAAAAGGGACTGTCCCCCTTATCAGCAAAATAAAAGTATGAGGTAATTGCCTATGTCCATATATCTCGACAACGGAGCGACTTCCTTCCCAAAGGCCCCAGGCGTGGGGGAAGCCATGCTGGACTATGTAAACAACATAGGCGCCAATGTAAACCGCTCCACCTACGAGGCCTCCAGCGAGGCGGAGATGGTGCTGATAGAGTGCCGCGAGCGGCTTTGCACGCTCTTTGGAACAGAGGACATCACCCACGCGGTGTTCACCCCCGGCATGACGGCGGGGCTGAACATGCTGCTCAAGGGCTTCCTCAGGCCGGGCGACCGCGTCATAGTCAGCAGCCTTGAGCACAACGCCATGATGCGGCCCATACGCCAGCTTGAGGCTCAGGGGGTGGAGTTCTCAAGGATACCTGCCGACAGCCGCGGCATCACCGACCCAAAGGATATCCTGCCCCTTATCAGGCCCAATACAAGGCTTGTAGCCATAATGCACGCCTCAAACGTCTGCGGTACGCTGCTTCCCGTGAAGGAAATAAGCGATATATGCAGAGAGCGGGGGCTGCCGGTAATACTGGACGCGGCCCAGACCGCCGGGCATTACCCGGTAAACATGAAGGAGCTGGGCTTATCGGCGCTGTGCGTTCCCGGCCATAAGGGGCTTCTGGGCCCACAGGGCATAGGCGCACTGATGCTTGATGAGGAGTTCGCAAAGCGGGTCGAGCCGCTGATATCCGGTGGCACAGGCAGCGCATCGGACAGCGAGCTGCTTCCGCCCTATATGCCCGACAGGTTCGAATCCGGCACCCTGAATATCCCCGGGATATTCGGCCTCAACGCAGCGCTGGGCTTCATACTGGATAAGGGCGTCCAAGCCTTCCGCGCCCACGAGGAGAAGCTTACAAAACGCTTTATCGACGGCCTCGAGGGCCTGCCGCTGCGCCTTGCGGGTACCAAAGAAATAAATAAACGGGTAGGCGTAATATCAATAGACTTTACCGGCCGCGATAACGCGGAGGTAGCATACGAGCTGGACAAGCGGGGCATAATGACCCGCTGCGGGCTGCACTGCGCTCCCAGCGCCCATAAAACCCTGGGCACCTTCCCTCAGGGGACGGTGCGCTTCAGCATTGGCTATGCCAACGCCGAATGTGACGTGGACGCGGCGATTTCCGCGATAAAGGAAATACTTCGTTAAATTTTGTAAGAATTTTCTTACAGCCAAATTCTAACATGGCAGGTGTGCCTTTTCCACAGCCGCGGGAGCGATTTAAAGATTATTTTGAGATATTGCTAAAGCGATAAAGAAAAGCTATAAGGGTAAAGATATGATAAAAAAAGGAACGGTATCCGCCGTTCCTTTCAGCCTGTCGAAAAACCCCGGGGTTGATAAGGGGCCGCAGCCCCTTATGTTTAATCCGGCTCTGACGACATGTGCGTCAGAACGGATGAAAACCCAGAGGTTTTCGTACTTTGCGGGTTTTGCCGCCCGGGAGCTAATGCGAGAGGCAAAACCCGTAAAACTCAAAAAAGTGGCGTTTAGCCACTTTTTTGACACTCTGAAAGGAACGGCAAGGGCCGTTCCTTTTTTTATGCCGCAGAGGTGGCCGAAGGGCCGCTTCTGCGAAGCGTTACATCTCGACCTTTAATCCTATCCCCATCTCCTTCGCCTTGGCGTATATGCGCCGGGCAGTGACAAGATCCAGCACCGCAGAGCCCACGGACTTGAAGAAGGTTATCTCGGTGTCGCTTTCCCGGCCGGGGGCAGCGCCGTTTATGAGCTGGCCCAGTTCGCCGGTCATGCGGTCTTTGCTGTACTCGCCCCGGTCAATGGGCTGAAGTATGTCCCCCGCCTCGCCGAGCACACCCTCCAGCGTGTCCGCATAGACCTTGCCGGCGTGGGTCAGCGTGTAGGAGTCTATCTCCACCATGTCGTAGGTAAAGGAGCCTATGCCGTTCACGTGGGCACCGGGCTTGAGGAGCCTGCCGTCGAATACGGGAGAGGCGGCGGTGGTGGCGGCGGTGATTACGTCCGCGTCGGCTATGGCCTCCTCGGGGGAATGGACGGCGACTATCTTTGTATTGAACCTGCCAGAGAACTTTTCGCTCATGGCTCTGGCAAAGGTCTCCGCCTTCTCAAAGGTGCGGCAGTAGACCCTGGCAAGCTCTATATCGCGGACGGTCAGCACCGCCTCAAGCTGGCCCTCCGCCTGACCTCCCGCTCCGAAGAGGGCGAAAACCCTGCTGTCCCTGCGGGCGAGAAGGTCTGTAGCCGCGCCGGCCACAGCGCCTGTGCGCACCCGCGTCAGGTATGTGCCGTCCATCACCGAGCATACCGCGCCGGTGGAGTCGTCCATCAAAACCATGGTGGCGGGGACGCTGGGAAGGCCCCGCTTGGGGTTATCCGGGTATACTGAAACTATCTTTACGCCAAGGGCGGATGCGCCGGGGGCATAGCCGTACATGTACAATGCCGAGCCGTTATATGCGGGTACCGGCAGGTTTGCGCGGAGGGGTATGTCCGTGTCCCCTGCGGAATAGAGCGCGAGGGCGTCCTTAGCCGCCTGTACCGCCTCCGCCATTGTGAACACCTTTGCCATATCTTGCCTTGTGAGCAGGGTTATCATAGTGCGTGCGTCCTTTCATTCCTGTTATTTTTTGTAATTATTTACCGGCTGTCCCATATGATTTTACCTTCCGTGCAATACCGCCGTCAATACGGATGGAAACATTTGCTGTGCGGCGCAACCTTTTCTGGTATAATTGCGTTATAAATATAAGGATATCGGAGGTGGGCTATGCTGGGAAAGGGCGAAAAAAGGCTTGTGGCGGCGTATTCGGCGGCGCATTTTGCCGTGGACCTGTGCTGCGCAATGCTGGTGCTTCCCGCGGCCCGGGCCGCCTCGGATAAGGCCATGGCGCTGCTCATATATAACTTCTGCGCCTTCGCCATGCAGCTCCCAATAGGGGTGCTGGCGGACAGATATGGCGGCGGCAGATATTTTTCCGCCATAGGCTGCCTTATGGTGGCCCTGGGCGGGCTGCTGCCCTCACCCATGCTCACCGCCGTCGTATGCGGGCTGGGCAACGCGGCCTTCCATATAGGCGGCGGGGCGGACGTAATGGCGGTGACGGAGGGGGCAAAATACCTTGGCATATACGTTTCACCCGGGGCAATGGGCATATTCCTCGGCGCGCTGGCCTCGCGGGCGGGGCGGAGCCTTGCCGCTTTCGCCGCCTGCCTTATGCTCGCCTGCGCGGTGGCGATCATGACGTGCTGTAAAGACGGGGCAGGGCCGGGGAGCCCCGAGCTGCCCCGGGGACGGGAGCAGTGGCTGCGGCTTATGAGCCTGCTGACGGTGGTGGTGCTGAGAAGCTACGGCGGGGTGATAATGTCCTTCCCGTGGAAGACCGGGGCCTGGGCGTGGATAGCCGCGCTGTGCGTGGTGGGCGGAAAGTGCATAGGCGGCTTTGCCTCGGACCGCTTCGGGGAGGTGCGCTCCGCCACCGTCACGCTGAGCGCCGCCGCTGCCGCGCTGATATTTTCCGCATTCCCGCTGCCCGGCGCGCTGGGGCTGCTGCTTTTTAATATGTCCATGCCGGTAACGCTGTACGCCGCAAGGGATATACTGAGGGAGGGCAGGGCCACCGCCTTCGGCCTGCTCACCCTGGGGCTTTTCCTCGGCATGCTGCCCGCCTTTTCCGGGGCCTCCGGCAGCGGGCAGGATTACGCCATGATCTGCCTGATCTCCATAATGCTGATACGGGTGGGGGTGGGCAAAAGGTGATGCTGCGCGCCATGGGCTTATCGCTGCTGCTTACGGAGCTGATAGAGCTTTCCGCCGCCCTGCTGCTGAAGAAGAGGGAGGATATAGGGCTCATCGCCCTTGCAAACCTTATGACCAACCCGGCGGTGGTATACCTTTCGCTGCTGACGAAGGCCCTGAGGCCGGGGCTTTACCCGGCGGCGGCCGCCGTGACGGAGCTTTTAGCTGTGCTGGCGGAGGGATACGCCTACAAAAGGCGCGCCGCCAAAATAGCCCGCCCCATGCTTTTTTCCCTGTGCATGAACGCCCTCTCCTTTGGGACGGGGCTTGTGATAAAGCTGATATTTTAAGGAGGTACGGATAATATGAAAAGGATCTTTTGCGCGCTGCTTGCGGCGGCAATGCTGCTCCTGCCCTGTATGGCGCTTGCTGACGTGATACTTGAGCCGGAGGACAGCTTTTACAAAAGGTACAGCGACCAATGCACCTATCAGGCCGGCAGGACCTACATAGCCGAGGGCGAGGGCGGCTCCGCCCCGGTATACAAGGCGCCGGACAAGGGGGAAATAAGGCGCATCGACAACGGAAACGAGGCCGTCTGCCAGTGGCTCTATACCGATGAGAACGGCGCTCAGTGGGCGCTGATAAGCGACGGCAGCGGCTGGATAAACCTCTATGACTTCAAGGTAAAATACGACTGGGTGGAGTTTGCGGGGGAGCATAAGGACGAGATAAAGCATGAGGACGCAGAGGTGGACGCCGCCAAGGGGGCGGGGGATACCATAATATTCTACGACTACCCCGGCTCCGAGAGGAAGGCCTTTGACCTAAGCCTCGGCGCATTTGGCAGCGACAAGATAACCGTGGACACGACCTATACCGACGGGGAGGGCCGCAGATGGGGCTTTATCGGCTACTGGTACGGCTACCGCAATCTCTGGATAAGCCTTGACGACCCGACTGTGGAGGTTCCGCCCGCGGCGGAGCAGCCCGCCCCGGTGAGCACCGGCGCGCCTGCGTACCTGCCCCCCAAGGGCGGCGGCGCGCCCATGATAATCGGCGGCGGCCTCGCCGCCTTAGCCGCCCTCATAGCGGTGGGGCTGATAAGGAAAAAGAAGTAAGCCGAAAAAACTTCACTGTCCGGGTGTTGTGCTGCAACACCCGGATGTTTTATAATATGTGTACATACAATTAGGGGGAATAGGTATGGTAAAGCTGTGGTTTGCGAAGGTAAGGCCGGACGGCATAATACCCTCAAAGAGGGACGAGGACGCGGGATACGATATATTCCTCGCCTTTGACGGGGAGTATATACGCCTCGAGCCCCACGAGACAAAGCTGTTGCCCACCGGCATAGCCAGCGCCTTTGAGCCCGGGTATTATTTTCAGATACAGGAGCGGGGCTCCACAGGCTCAAGGGGGATAGGCAAGCGCTGCGGCGTGATAGACTCCGGCTACCGGGGGGAATGGTTCGTGCCCATGACAAACCTGAACACCGTCCCGCTGTACTTTGCGAAGGAATCGGCAGGGGAATACCTGGAGGGGCTGAAGGAGCGGGGCGAGCGCTTCAACGTATACTACATAACTAAGGCGGTGTGCCAGGCGGTGCTGCTGCCGGTGCCGGAGACGGAAATAACCGAGATACCCTATGACGAGCTTATGGAGATGAAGTCGCTGCGCATGACGGGCAGCCTCGGCAGCAGCGGCAAATAGCGGATATTTTCCGGGAAATAAAAAACGGAGGCGAATTAAATGGCTAACATGATGGACTACATAGAGTGGCGCGGCGACCTGACCTTTTCGGAAAGGCCCTTCAACGAGGTGGACGGACTGATATTCGCGGAGCTGTCGTATGTGGATTATTCCAACATAGTGCCCAATACCGTGGTTGAGGGCATAACCCTAAAGCGGGCGGCGGAGGAGTACTTTCTTAAGTATCCCGACAGCCGCGGCAGGCTTGGCATAGTAGTACCGGACAGCATACACGACCTGCTCAGGGCGGCGGGGAACAGCGAGAGGTTTGGCAGCGTGGTATTATCCGGCTATACCGCCGAGACCAGCGAGGAGAAGGAGGAGCAGTTCAGCGCGGTCACCTTCACCATCGAAAACAGGATACGCTGCGTAGCCTTCCGGGGCACCGACGACTCCATAGTGGGCTGGAAGGAGAATTTCAACATGTGCTACATGTTTCCCGTACCGGCTCAGAGCGATGCGGCAAATTACCTGAACATGGTGGCGGCGGACTGGAATAAGGACCTCATAATCACCGGCCACTCCAAGGGAGGCAACCTTGCAGTATACGCGGCGGCATACTGCCTGCCCGAGGCGCAGGAGCACATAACCGCCGTATACAACTTCGACGGCCCGGGCTTCCCGACGAGCCAGATAACTCTCGAGAATTACAGCCGCATACGCGGACTCATGACTACCCTGCTGCCCGAGGCGGATATAGTGGGCATACTTCTGGATCACGAGGATCAGTACCATGCGGTAAAGAGCAACGCCGTCGGGGTATGGCAGCACGATGGCTTCTCATGGGAGCTGATGGGTACGAAATTCATATACAGCGAGGATATAAAGAGCAGCAGCAAGCGCAAGGACAAGACCCTCAGGGCGTGGGTGGACGATATGGATATGGAGCTTCGGGAGCAGTTCGTCAACAAGCTCTTTGCATTCTGCAAGAGCACTGACGCCCGCACCCTCACCGACCTGAAACGGGATCCCATAGGCCTGATGAACGCCATAAACGGAGCGTTTGAAGACGAGGAGACGAGGGAGGTGCTCAAGAGGTCCCTCTCGATGCTGCTCTCTGAGGATAAGACCCAACGCTATGCCGCGGCGCAGGACAGCCTGATGCGCATCAAGGGCAAGGTGAGCAAGAGGGCGTCCATGACGATAAGGAAGAGGAAATAACAGGAAAAACAAAAAAAGCGGCGCTTGCCGCTTCAGTCTGTCAAAAAACCCCAGGGTTGATAAGGGGCCGCAGCCCCTTATGGCTTTATTCGGATTTGGCGACATGTGCGGCAAATCCGCAAAAAGCGCTTGCGCAGCAAGGCTTTCCCTGCATTCGGTGCTGGCCGCGCCATAGGCGCAAGCACCGGATGAAAAAACTCAAAAAAGTGGCGTTCAGCCACTTTTTTGATGCTCTTATATCCTGCCGGTGGAGTCCGTCTTTATGGTGCCGCTGCGGTAGGCGTCGAGAAGGGCATTAAGATCCTCTATGCGGCGCTTTATGCCCTCTCCGGCGTCGGTATCGGATATCATGAGCCTGCGGGGAAGGTTTTCCACTATAAAGGAATGTGAGGTTATATCCTTCTTGCCGTGTATTGCCTCCTCCCGGGTGGTAAAGGGCTCGTGGGCGGCGATGCGCATTCCGTGGGAGCTGAAGAACATTGTGTAGCCCGCTATGCCTGTCTGCTTGTGGTAGGCCTTGCAGAAGCCGCCGTCTATGACTACCAGGCGGCCGCCCCCCTTGCGGGGGTCTTCCCCCTCTTTTACCTTTACCGGCATGTGGCCGTTTATGATGCGGCTCCAGGGCTTGTGCAGGTCGAAGTCGTCCAGTATCCTGCGGCAGAATTCCTCGCTGCCGTAGTAGACGTAATAGGGGTTTTTGGGTTCCGTATATGAGGCTTTATCCTCGATGAGAGCCCGCTCGAAGGTGGTTATCTTTGTCCTGCCGCAAATCGGGGAATTCCTGCCGCACCAGAGGAACCAGAGAAAGTCCAGCCCGCGCAGCCGCTCCATGCTGCCATCGGGAGCGAAGTAGCCCTGCCGCGCCAGCCTGTCCGCCCAGTCCAGAAATGCCCGTCCCTTGAGGGGGGTATCGGAATAAAGGGAAAACTCCATGAACTCGCCATTGCCGTCGCAGGGTATGCAGCCGTGATAAAGCAGGTTGCCGTTGTGCCTGCGGTATATGGAGCCTACGGAATAGAGGAACCGGGTGTGAATCTGGAGCTTCTCGCTGCGGCGGAAGCTGGAGACAAGGCCGTCTATTATATCCTGCTCCTCGGGGGTGAGCTTATTGGGGTCGGCGGGGTCTATGGTGGGAAAGTCGGTATCCCGGAGGGGGTATACCGTGCCGTCTATCTCTATGGTGCCGTTTTGATAGTTTATGCGGGAGAGCATATCCCGGTCAGACATCTGGTACTCCGGCCGGCGGGCTATTATCTGCCCCTCCAGCTTGAACATTATTACGCACATCGCCTTGTGCATACGGGAGAACAGCTCGCTGTCCCGGGGCAGGCTGTGTCCCGCCGGCAGGACCCGGGGCCGGAATACCGCCGCATCCCTGTATGTGACGTCGCTGAACACCGCCAGGGGCAGAAGGTTTATGCCGTAGGCGTTTTCCAGCATATCCATGTTGTCATACTGTATGCAGTTCTTTACGGCGATGGCCACGCACACCGGGCTGCCGGCGGCCGCGCCCATCCACAGCACGTCGTGGTTGCCCCACTGTATGTCCACGCTGTGGTGGCCCATGAGGTTGTCCAGAATTACGTCGGCGTGGGGGCCGCGGTCGAATATGTCGCCGACTATGTGCAGGGTATCCACGGCCATGCGCTTTATGAAGGTGCACAGCTCCGTTATGAGAGTATCCGCCATGCCGGTGTCTATTACGGAGCGGATTATGTTGTCGTAATAGGTATGTTTGTTGTGCTGGTCCTGTGGATTGAGAAGCTCCTCCATTATGTAGGCAAAGTCCTGTGGCAGCGCCTTGCGCACCTTGGAGCGGGAGTACTTTGACGCGGTGTAGCGGGCCATCTCGATCAGCCTGTGCAGCGTCACCCTGTACCAGTCGTTGAGGCCGAAGGAGGCCCTTTCGTGTATGCCGTGGAGGGTCTCCACGGGATAGTATATGAGCACCGCAAGGCCGCGGCGTTCCTCTGAAGTCAGGGTGCTTTCAAACAGCTCTTCTATCTTTTCGCATATGGCCCCAGAGGCGTTGTTGAGTATATGGAGGAAGGCCTCATGCTCGCCGTGTATGTCGCTCATGAAGTGCTCGGTGCCCTTTGGAAGGCTGCGTATGGCCTCCAGCTTTATTATCTCCGCACAGGCGGACTGTACCGAGGGGAATTCCCGTGAAAGCAAGGTTAAGTAGCGGATATCCTGCTCCATGAATAAGCTCCTCCAAAAGTAATTATTATAGGTATATTATAGCATATAAGCTGTAAAAATAAAGAAGCCCCTCAAAAAGAGGGGAATATATTATTTTATCAATAAGCAGCACAGGTCATTCACGTTGGTTCCTGTGGGGCCTGTGAATATAAGGCCGTCTATCTGTTTTAAGGCGTTGTAGGAGTCGTTGTCCTTCAGCACGTCGGGTATGGAAATGCCCAGCGCCTCAAGCTGTCCCTTGGTTTCTCCGGTGACTATGCCGCCCGCCGCGTCGGTAGGGCCGTCGGTGCCGTCCGAGCCTACGGAGAAGAGGCATACGTCCTTCATGCCCGCGATGCCCATAGCGCCGGACAGGGCCAGCTCCTGATTGCGGCCGCCTGAGCCCCTGCCGGTTATGCGCACCACAGTTTCTCCGCCCGCAATGAAGGCGAGGGGTTCCCCGGCGCCCCTGTGATACTGGGCGACGGAGGCTAAGAAGCTTCCCGCCTCCTTTGCTTCGCAGCAGAGCGAGGCCGTGAGAACAACGGGCCTGTAGCCCAGCCGCCTGGCAGTTTCCGAGGCGGAGGCGCAGAGCTGGGTTACGCTGCCGGTGACGATGGTTTCAACGTTATTTAGCTCCTTGGGAGTCTCGACATCCATAAGGGACAGAGCTTTGTCGGAAAGCTTCAGGCCGTACTTGGAAATTATGGCATGGGCGTCGGCATTGGTAGAGCTGTCGGGGCAGGCGGGGCCTGAGGCTATCATGTCCAGAGGGTCGCCTATTATATCGGAAAGGATTATTGCGATTATGCGCGCGCCGCTGCAGGCCATGGCGAATCTGCCGCCCTTTACTGCGGAGAGCCGCTTGCGAATGGTATTCATTTCGGTTATATCGGCGCCGGAGGCCAGCAGCTGCCTGTTCACGTCCTGCAATTCCTCCAGCGATACCAGCGGGCTTTCAAACAGGGCGCTGCCGCCGCCGGAAACCAGGAATATCAGCGTATCCTTTGGGGTCAGGCTATGGGCAAGGGAAAGGACCGCTTCCGCCCCGCGCACGGAGTTGCCGTCAGGCACAGGATGCCCCGCCTCATATATGGCGATATCCTCCGAAAAGCTGCCTGCGGAGTGGCCATACTTGGTTATGATCACGCCCTTTTCTATGCGGCTGCCAAGGTGATCATATGCCGCCCTGGCCATTTGATAACCCGCCTTGCCTATGGCCACCAGCCTTACCTTATGGGGCAGGCTGACGGAGCCGAGGGCTGCCTTTACTGCGTTGTCCGGCATCGCCCGGTCAATGGCTTCTTTTATGATGAGCTGCGCATCGTCGCGTATATTCATACAATTCTCCCATGTATGCTTGATTTAGTTTACCATCAGTTGACAAGGACACACAAGGTTTTAGGAGCCAAACAGCACGGCA
>ENA-ORSK01000727-ORSK01000727.1-human-gut-metagenome-genome-assembly--contig:-NODE-727-length-30836-cov-5.637374_pt1 | contig 30836 bp, 27 predicted proteins | sample MGYA00242192_ERZ509159 | MGnify/ENA primary metagenome ERZ509159 (study PRJEB26280, sample SAMEA2338663) | human gut metagenome | biome: human gut; feature: human-associated habitat; material: faeces...
TGGTCGGTCAGGAAAGCAGTGCTGATAAACGGTGAAATCGAGTACAGGCCCATAAGGCCCATGACCTTTGAAGAAATCTCTCACTCCGCCAGCCGCAGGTCCGATAAGGCCTCCGAGCGGACATATAACAGAGCGTTGAAGAAAATGAAGGAGCACATCCACAGAAACGAGAAAATCAAATGCCTTTTCGGATAAAACTGCTGCATTCACCTGTGCCGATGTGAACTGTCACGCCCGGACGCTCTTATCCCCGCACCATCCGCAATGTTGCCGCGCATGGTGCGGGGCGTTTTTTGCGTTTGAGTGAGTTTGGAAATTAAATTATCTGCCTATAACCCCCTTATTGATTTCGGTTCCCTGCGCTTCCTCAAACATCTTCGCCAGCTCCGTACCGCTCTCCTGCATTCCTCGCTTCATCCACTCCACGATCCATCCGTAAAGCATATAGGCGATAGAGGATTTGAGGTAAGCAATGGCATTGGGCATCTCCGGGGTGATCTCCGACTGCTTCAGCAGCGTTTGCAGCACGATATCCGAAAGTCTGGCTTGATACAGCGCCAGACAAAAGTCAGAATGCTCCTTGTAAAAATCCAACAACGAAATAAGCAGTTCATTGGGAGCGGTGTGCTCCACGGCGTCATAGCGCTGCTTCCACTGCGCCGTCAGCCGATCATTCTCCTGCCGCAGCACATCCTCTTTATCCGTAAAATTGCGATAGAAGGAGGCTCTGCCCACCCGCGCTGTGCTTACCAAGGCGCTGATGGAAATATCGGCAAAGGGCTGCTCCTGTATCATTTTCAACAGTGCCGCAAGAATCTGACTGCGGACATAGGTGTTCTTCTCCTGATTGTTCATGGGCTGATACATCTCCTTGCACTTTGTCTCATTTTTGCTGAGACGATTGACTCATCGCCATTCATATGATACACTTGTCTCAGCAAAAAGTCAAGGAGGAATAATGATGACACTGACAGCAAAACGAATTTTGATCCTTTCAGCAATCGTCCTGATCGGCTTTGTTCTGGGACGATTGGCGGTGCGGGCGCTGATGAACCTGCTGCTGGGCGGCACACTGTTTGGAGGGAATATTCTGTGAACAAGGTAAAAAGCGGAAAGAAGGTGCGGGCTGTGTCGGTGGGAGTTGGTATTTTGGCGTTTCTGCTGGCCTTTGGCGCGGGCGTTGTCAGCAAGTTCGCCATTCAGCCCGGCTGGGCAAGGGAATACAGCATAAAATGGAGCGATGAGATCGGCACGCTGAAAGAGGATCTGCCTTACGGCGATGGGGTCGCCAACAAATTTGACCTGTATCTGCCGAAGGACAGCGGCAAATCCCATTACGGACTGGCTGTCTACCTCCACGCAGGCGGCTTTACCTCCGGGGACAAATCCGGCGACCGGGAGATGCTGGCATGGCTCTGCGCCAAGGGTTATGTGGCGGCAGGCATCAACTACACGCTCCGCACAGACACGAATACTGCCAGCGTCCTGAGCCAGTCTGAGGAAATCAAAGCAGCCATCCCCAAGGTAATAGAAGCCGCTGCAAAGGAGGGCTATCCCATTGATAAAATGACCGTTGCCGGTGGCTCCGCAGGTCATGCACTTGCGATGATCTATGCCTACCGTGACGGGAAGGACGCGCCTGTGCCGGTGGTGTTCACCTTTGGCGCAGTCGGTCCGTCCAGCTTCGTGGCGGAGGACTGGGGAATTTTCGGTGTGGGACTGGACAGCGAAGAATCCAGAGCTGCCGCTGCAGTGCTGTTCAGCGTGATGAGCGGACAGGAGATCACGCCGGAGGAAATGGCAGACGGTTCCTATCTGTCAAAGGTTCACGCCATCTCTGCTGCGGATTATGTGTCGGAGAATCCCGTGCCAACCGTAGTGGCCTATGGAGCCTGCGACAAGGTGCAGCCTTTTCTTGCCTCCAAGCGGCTGGAAGCCGCCCTACAGGAGAGCGGCGCCGACTATCGCTATTTTGTGATGGAACACTCCGGCCACGGCTTGCAGAACGACAATCGGATTTACGCCGCCTATATGAAAGAAGTGGAGGCGTATTTAGCGAAGTACATGGGGTAAGTAAAGTGAAAATCACAGATAACGCGGCAAGGCTGACGCTATTTTCTCGGGCTGCATTAGTGCGAAGCAGCCGAGAATTGTGCTCCAATTATAGGTAAAAAGGTGAGGCTATCGGGCGGCAGGGGCAGATGTTCATTTTGTTGTTATCCCCGGCGGAAAACATATCTTCCGCAAGCCATCGCAGATTCGGCAGGCAACACAAGAAATCACGGCATTTGTCCGCAGAATTAAAGGAGAATGAGAATGAAGCTGACAACGGTACTGTTTGATTTGGATGGGACACTGCTTCCCATGGATAATGACGAATTTACAAGGGGCTACTTCAAATTGCTTGCGGTGAAGCTGGCCCCTCATGGCTATGAACCGAAGCAGCTTGTGGACGCCATCTGGGCCGGAACGGCTGCCATGGTAAAAAACAACGGAACTAAGAGCAACGAATACGCTTTTTGGAAAAGGTTCTCTGCGTTTTACGGTGAAAAAGCCCTTGCGGACAAGCCGCTGTTTGACGCTTTTTACAGCAATGAATTTCAAAGGGCACACGAATTGTGCGGCTACAATCCCAAGGCGGCAGAGGCTGTCCGCCTTGCAAAGGAAATCGGCTTACGCGTTGTATTGGCAACCAACCCGATCTTTCCGGCGGTTGCTACGGAAAGCCGTATCCGCTGGGCGGGCCTGACACCGGCGGACTTTGAGCTATACACCACATATGAGAATATCGGCTTCTGCAAACCAAATCCGTCCTACTATCTTGAGATCACGAGCCGCCTGAATGTGGCTCCCGAGGAGTGTCTGATGGTTGGCAACGATGTGACGGAGGACATGGCTGCGAAATCCGCAGGCATGGAGGCCTTTTTGCTGACAGATTGTCTGATCAACCGGGAGGAAAAGGATATTGCCCAATACCGGCACGGAGACTTCGACCGGCTTCTCGGGTTTCTTCGTGAAGAGAAGTAAGAGTCTTATTATATCATATGCCAAGATTTTATGATATTCCCCCAACATCTTTTGATGGCGGAATGAACAATTTGCGCTACAATAAACGCGTAAATATTTTGGCATACTGTCAAAAGGAGGAGCCGCCATGGGAAAAGCGAAGCAGAAAATCAGCCAGGAGGGTTGGAGAACCACAAAGAAAGAACGCCGCAGCTACATCATCGGAGATCTTGGCCGGACGCTGGAGGGCTACATAGTTACCGCCATGATGAGCACCTTCATGATCTTTCAGGGGATCAATATGGCTGCCATCGCCGGAGCCATGCTGATCGTTAAGATCATTGATGCCTTTGACGATGTGATCTTCGGCTATTTGGTGGACCGCATTCATGTTACGGAGTGGAAGGCCTTTAAGAAGGTGACCGGCGAAGGAAAATATCTGCCGTGGTACCGGCTGACCTTTTTCCTGTTTCCCATTTTTACAGCGCTGTTTTTCTGTATGCCGAGAGGCTGGGGCGCAGGCGGAAAGCTCGCGTGGTTCTTTGTTTTCTATCTGCTGTATGATCTAAGCTATACATTAGTAGAAGTCCCCATGCAGTCCATGATCGTTACACTGACCGACAACACCGACGAGCGCAACTCCATTTTGCAGACCAAGACGATTGTCAACTCCATCGCCACCATCGGAGCCGGAATGCTATGGACCGTGGCGATCAGCGAGCATGTGGGCATCGGCATCCGCGAGGTTGCGCTGGTTTCCTCCGTTGCCTTTTTCTTCATGATGCTTCCTCTGGGCAGAGGCGTAAAGGAGCACAACACCACGCTGGCCAATGTGGATCCCACAGAAACCGAGAAATATTCTCTGAAGGACATGTGGACCTGCATTAAAACCAACAAGTATTTGATGCTTCTGCTGCTCAGCACGGTCATCACCTCCTGCCTGCAAACCGGAGGCGCGGTAGGCCTGCTGGTTTCCTACTATCATTTCGGCAGCAGCTTGGTCATGGCCATTCCCATCCTGATTTCCCTGATTCCGGTCATTCTTGCACAGATGCAGACGAGAAAGCTGGTCAACAGATTCGGCAAGCTGAAGGTGTTTATGGTCTGCGGCGTGATCGGCGCACTGATTCAGATGAGCATCTATTTTGTCGGTCCGATTTTCGTGATCTGCTGCACGCTGCTGGTGATTCAGGCACCCTTTGGAAATGTCAGCAATGTAGCAAAGAGCTTTTTCCTGCCGGATACTATTGAATATACCCGATATAAAACCGGAAAGGACTGCTCCGGCATCTGCAATGCGCTGTCCTCCTTCGTAACAAAGCTGACCACCAGCGTTTCGTCTTCCCTTGGACTGTTCATCCTCGGCCTGTCCAACTACATTCCCGTAGCAGCAGAGAGCTTCGAGGATTTACAGAGAGCCGGAATTACCCAGCCGAAGGAGGCCATGGACATGATGTGGCTGATATATGCACTGATCCCGCTGATCGGTACCCTTTTGGGCGTTCTGGTCATGGGCTTCTATAAGCTTAAGGATCAAGATGTGGCATTGATGGCTCGATGCAACGCCGGTGAAATCACCCGGGAGGAATGCGAGGCTCGGTTGAGCAAAAAGTATTGAGGAAGATGCCGATATGGATGTACGAGAAATTGACCGGGTCATGGAAGGGTATCTGCAAAACCGGGAAATGGCCGGTGGCGCCTTGCTTGTCCGCAAAGATGACGAAATCGTTTATGACGGGAAATGGGGCTTTACCGATCTTGCTGCCCGGACTCCGGTAACAGATGATACGATTTTTCGTATCGCCTCTATGACCAAGATCGTGACGGCTGTCGGTATCCTGAAGCTGATGGAAAACGGCGTATTGAGTTTGGATGACCCGCTTTCCAAATACCTGCCGGAGTTTTCCCATATGCGGGTGTGTGCCGACAAGCGGTATGAATTTCATCCCGGTATGAGCATGGCATCGCTCCTGCCGAAGCTGCTGTTTTTCCGGATGGACAAGGTGAAAACCGTTCCGGCGGACAGGGAGATCACCATTCGGGATCTCCTGAGCCACGCTTCCGGCTTACAGCAGGGTGTGGCCGGCATGATGGCCATGATGAAAGAAAACAAAAACGATACTCTGGAAGAACGGATCCATGCCTATGGTCGTTATGCGCTGGACTTTCAGCCGGGTACGGCTACCAGCTATTCGCCCTGCGCCGCCTTTGATATTCTCGGCCACCTGATGGGTGCTCTGACAGGTAAAAGCCCGGCCGAGGCATACCGGGAGCTTGTGTTTGCGCCGCTGGATATGAAAAGTGCCACATTCAAGCTCTCCGGCAAACAGAGGCAACACCTTGCCCGAACTTATACGAGAAAGAACGGGAAGCTGACGGATATCACCGGAACCGGTAAGGATCTGGAGGGAATCATCCGTATCTCAAAAGGCTCTGACTATGTGGCGGGCAGCGGCGGGCTGTACTGCACGGTAAAGGACTATGAAAAGCTGGGGAGAATGTTGTGCCGGGAGGGCGACGGGTATCTGAAGCCGGAAACCGTGCGCCTCATGCACACAGAGGCACAGGAAAAACACTTGGAACCGGAACCGGGACAAGTGTGGGGACTGGGCGTCCGCATCCGTCAGCAGGATCCATTCTGCACCCCGGGCACCTATGGATGGAGCGGTGCTTTGGGTACGCACTTCTTTGTGTCCCCGGCAGACAAGCTGGAGGCGGTCTTTGCTACCCACAGGAAGGATCTGGGTGGCTCCGGCTCCTATATCAGCCGAAAAGTGGAGGAACTGGTTTTCGGCATCTGGGGAAACCCGTGATAAGCTGCTGACGCGGGCATTTTTCTGCTCGCGTCAGCTTTCTCATAGAATATAATCTCCATTGTTGCGATACCGGATCGGCGTTGTGCCTACCCGCTTTTTGAAGAGATAATTAAAGTTATTGATGTCGTGAATGCCCACCGAGTGCGCAATCTTGACGGCCGGGAGCGTTGTGGTTTTCAGCAGGAGCTTGGCCTGATTGATTCGAATCCAAATCAAGTAGTCGTTGGGAGAAAAGCCAATATAATGCTTGAACTCCTTGGCCAGATGGAACTTATTTGTTTGCGTCAGCCCTGCCAAAGAATCCAAAGAGATCGGCTGTGCGAAGTTTTCCTCCATATGCTTCATGGCCTGCTGGACAAACCGGGGCACATCCTGCTTTTGTATGGCAACCTTGGATGCCTGTACCACAAGATACAGAAGCATCCCATCAATGGCATGGGAGGCTCGCAGATCCCGGCAAAGCTGGGGAGAATCATAAATTTCAAGGATCTGCTCCAAATACCGTGCAAATCTGCCGGTGGTCTCCTCATGGAAAACAGGCTGCCCCATTTTTTCATATTCTTCCGCATAGTGCTCTGCAAGGGGCCCTTGAAAATGAAAGACAGCGACCTTCCAATCCTCTGCTGCCTCATAATAGTGCGGTTTCCGGCAGTCGATAAAAACGCCGTCGCCAACATGAAGCTCGCCTGTCTGTCCGCCGTATTCCACTCGCCCCGTTCCCGCCAAGGTGTAGAGTATCAGAAAGGAATGAAAATTCTGCCGGCGGGTAAAGGAGCCTTTTCGGTAGCCGAATATGGTGAACGCCTGCATGTAAAACAGGTGTTCCCTTGCGTAGGCTGTAATGGGAACCGGGCGAAAGGCATCCGCACTTCCGACAATATAGAAGTCGGAATTCGCCAAGTTTTCAGGGTCGTACTTCCCGCTTTTTAGTGCCGCTTCCGAAACCTGCCTTGAGGTTATGGGGTGATTTGTTTCGGAATGAAGAAAAGAAATGCCGTCAAACAAAGAAAATCACCGTCCTTTATGCGTGTGTCCTGCTATTATTATATCGGTAGGCCACGGCAAATTCAAGAGGGCGTTCGGCACAATATTTTATGATTTGGAGGGCACTATGGAATTTGCAAAAAACACACGGCTAAAGGATATTCTGAACCTGCCCTGCTTTCAGCAGATGAACGGCCAATTTATTGCAAGCAGCGCAGGCGACTGGTTTCGAGGGAAAGAAGAACTGTCACTGGCAGAGCTTCAGCAGCAGAATCCCACATGGTATTGGGAGGATGTGACGTATGGCTTGAACCGTTTGCAGGAAATTGCCCTTGACGGAGGCCGGTATGTTTACCCGGTAGGCAAAGGAGTTTGTCTGCTTCATCTTCCGGCAGAAAACCGGAGGTATGAAGCCTATGCGATTCTGAATGCCGGCGGAGCCTACGGGGCGGTCTGTACAATGGTAGAAGCCTTGCCGGCAGCGGCAAAGCTGAACGAGCTGGGGATGGACTGCTTCTGCCTGAATTATCGTACTGCAACGCAAAGCAGCTTTACAGAGGGGCTCATGCCAAAGCCCCTGGAAGATCTTGCTCTGGCATGGGGGTATATCAAAAGCAACAAAGCTGCATTTCAGCTTGACGCAGAGAACTACATTGTGGGTGGCTTTTCCGCCGGCGGGCATCTGGCAGCCATGTGGGGAGCCGAAAATCACGGCGCAAGGCACTTCGGCATTCCCAATCCCCAGGCGCTGCTCCTTGCCTATCCGCTGATCGGATTGGAAAACCTCAGTGGGCCCGCAGCGCAGCTCTTACGCTCCGGACTGCTGGGCATTCACTGCGGAGAGAAAAAAATAGCGGAATATACTGCAAGTCGGCAGGTCGGCAGCGGTTATCCGCCGGTTTATCTGGTTCGGGCAGAGGACGATAACATGGTTCCCGAGCAGGACTCAGCGGACATGGAGATAGCGCTGACCAAGGCGGAGATTCCCCACCGTATCGAGCGTGTCCCCTCCGGCGGCCACGGTTTTGGGCTGGGAACTGCTACTGCCGCCAACGGCTGGATACGCCGTGCGCTGGATTTTGTGGAGGAAAACAAATATGCGAAATAAAATGGCCACCGCAAGCATGGCCGTTACAGAACGGGAAAAACGCCATGTAGCCTTATCCGCACGAATTGCGGCGGAGGGAATGGTTTTGCTGGAAAATAAGGCCGTACTGCCCTTTCCTGCACAGGTGCATTCCATCGCGCTGTTCGGAAGCGGCGCAAGGCGAACCGTCAAGGGCGGCACAGGCTCCGGAGATGTGAATGTGCGAAGCTTTGTGACCATAGAACAGGGGCTGAAAGACGCCGGATACAGGATCGTCACGGAGGCTTGGCTTACCGAGCAGGATACGGCGATCCGGACGGCAAAGGTGCAATACGATGCCCATATTCAGGAGCTGTCCCATCAGGGAATCAGTGTGGCGCTTCTGACCATGATGGGCAAGCCCTTTCGTGAGCCGGAGCTTCGGGAGTTAAATGAACAGGACCTCCGTCCGGCAGACGCGGCAATTTATGTTCTGTCCAGAAATTCCGGAGAGGGTGCGGACCGAAAGAACGCTCCCGGTGACTACTTTTTGACGGAAACGGAAAAGCGGGATATTGCCCTGCTTGCAAAGCGCTATGAACGCTTCGTGCTGCTGCTCAATGTAGGCGGCGTTCTAGATCTGGAAGCCGTGCGGGAGCTTCCCGGAGCAATTGTCCTTGTCAGCCAGGGCGGCAGCGGTTTCGGTACTGCCGTTGCTGAAATTCTGACCGGTGCGGAATCCCCCAGCGGCAGACTGACCGCCACTTGGGCAAAGCGGTATTCGGACTACCCCTGTGCTGACGAGTTTTGCGTGCAGCCGGAGGATGTATGGTATAAGGAAGGGATTTTCGTCGGCTATCGCTGGTTTGACAGCTTTGGTATGGAGCCACGCTATCCCTTTGGCTATGGGCTGTCCTATACGGATTTTGCATGGAGTGATATACAGGTTCACGCAAAAGCTGCACGGGTTTTTGTCTCGGTTGTCGTCCGAAATACCGGAAATCATTCGGGCAGGGATGTGGTTCAAATCTATGCAGCACAGCCCCGGACCGAGCTTCCGAAGGCAGATAAATTGCTGGTTGGATTTGCAAAAACAGGGCTTTTGTGTCCGGGAGAGCAGGAGACCGTTACGGTTTCCTTTCCATGCGCATCGCTTGCATCCTATGACGAGGAGAAAAGCGCATGGGTGCTGGAGCAGGGAGAATACGGAATCTATGTGGGGAAAAGCAGCCGGGAATTGCAGCCGGAGGCAGCGTTGGTGTTGGAGAGAACCATCGTTACGGAGCAGTGCCGTCCTCTGTTCCGGGGCGAAAAAGCAGATCAACTTTTCCCAAAGCGCAGTGCAGGCGTATCCTATTCCTGCCCCAAAATTCTTATCGATCCGGATTCCATACCGCCCGTCACCCACACCTACACCGGAGCGCCGACCGCCCTCTCCGCCCCAACACGGAGGGTAAGCTTTTCCGATGTTACGGCCGGAAGCGCTACGGCTGCGGAATTGGCGGGGCTGCTGACACCGGAGGAATTGGCACTTCTGTGTATCGGTGCTGCCCGGGTGAGCTTTACGGATTTCTCGGTGATCGGCAACGCCTCCAAATCCATACCCGGTGCGGCGGGAGATACGACGGACCGATTGGAGGCTTACGGAATCCCCCAATGTGCCATGGCGGACGGCCCTGCCGGGATCCGTGTCAACCCAAAGGTTTATCAGCGGGGCAACACCTACATCAACAATGTGGAGGAAGACCCCATTCTGGGAAAAGTGCTGCCCCCGGAGCTGCGGAAGGTGAATTTAAGCGGTACGGAGATCAAATATCAGTATTGCACGGCGCTGCCTGTGGCCGTGCAGCTGGCACAGAGCTGGAATCCAAAGCTTGCAGAACTGGCCGGGGATATTGCCGGAGCCGAAATGGAGGAGTTGGGGATCGACCTCTGGCTGGCGCCGGGCATGAACATCCAGCGCAACCCTCTGTGCGGGAGAAACTTTGAATACTACTCGGAGGACCCATATCTCTCCGGCGTTTTTGCCGCCGCCGTTACCAGAGGCGTGCAGAAGCACCCCAGTAAGGGCACCTGCATCAAGCACCTGGCAGCCAACAATCAGGAGACCTGCCGCTCCACCTCCAATTCCCATGTTTCGGAACGGGCGCTGCGGGAGATCTACCTGCGGGGATTTGAGATCTGCGTAAAGGATGCCCAGCCTTTCTCCGCCATGACCTCTATGAACCTTCTGAATGGGGTACATACGGCCAATGACCGGGACCTTTTGACTCATGTCCTGCGGGATGAATGGGGCTTTGACGGGATCGTCATGACGGATTGGGGAACCACCGGCCAATTTGTTAGTGTGGGCGAAGATCGAAAATACGGTCCGTCCACGCCGGTTGGCTGTATTTTGGCCGGCAATGATCTGATCATGCCGGGAACAAGCTTTGATGAAGATACATTATTTGCTGCCATCCGGGACGGCAGTATGCCGACGGCAGCCCTTCAGGACTGCGGGAAACGGCTGATTCAGCTGCTGGTGAAATGCACGCCCGGCAGGAAAGGATAGTTCTATGGAATTGTACGCAATCAAGATCAATGGCTGGGAAAATCCAATGGGCTTTGACTACGGAGTTCCCCAGTGCTCCTGGAAGGTTCGCGGAAACACCGGCTCCCGGCAGGAGACGGCCCGGATTTCGGTGGGACTGGATGAACCGCTGCAAAAGGTCGTCTTTCAAAAGGAAGGGAACCTGAATTCCTTGGGAGAAGCCTTGGATTTTCCTCTGAAGCCCTATACCCGCTACTGGTACACAGTTGCTGTCCGCACTGAGCACGGCGAGGAGGCCGTGTCGCAGCCCTGTTTCTTTGAAACAGGGAAATTGGACGATCCTTGGAAGGGGCAATGGCTTGGCGTAGAGGGCAGTGATACCCATCCGGAGTTTCAAAGGTCCTTTTTTCTGCCGGATAAGCCCTGCTCTGCCCGCTTGTATATCTGCGGCTTGGGGCTTTTCGAGGCATATCTCAACGGGGAAAAAGCGGGGAATGATCTTCTCGCACCGTTCCTCAATGATTACACCGAGCATTTCCAGTATTGCACCTATGATGTAACAAGCCTGCTTGCGCAGGATAATACCCTCTCCGTCCTGCTGGGAGACGGCTGGTATCGGGGACATTTCGGGCTGGGTGAGCCTACCCACTATGACCGGCCCCTGGCGCTGATTGCGGAGCTGCGCATGGAATTTGCCGACGGTCACACCGAAACTCTCTGCTCAGATTCCGGTTGGCAGTATCGCAGCAGCTTTACCACCCTTTCCGATATTTATAACGGCGAAACTCAGGACTACACAAAGACTCCCGGCGACTGGAAGCAGCCGGTTTTGATTCCTGCCCCCGGCGGGCTGTGTGATCGCTATTCAAGCCCATTGCACTACATGGAGTCGATTCCCGTGAAGGAAGTTATTCATACGCCGGCCGGAGAAACGGTGCTGGATTTTGGCCAGAATTTTGCCGGGCATGTGGTCTGCACCCGGCCCCTCTCCAAGGGAACCGCCATGACGCTGGAATTCGGAGAGGTTCTGCAAAACGGAAATTTCTATCACGAAAACTATCGCCATGCGGAATCGAAATTCACCTATGTTTCCGATGGGATTTTGAGAGAGACCCGCCCTCGCTTCACATTCTTCGGCTTCCGCTATGTAAAGGTCAGTGGATTGGATCACGTGGAGGCCGCCGGCTTTGAGGGACGGGCAATCTATTCGGAAATGGATCGGACGGGATTTATCCGAACCGGAAATGAAAAAATCAACCGTTTGTTCTCCAATTCCCTTTGGGGGCTGAAATCCAACTTTCTGGACATTCCTACCGATTGTCCCCAGCGGGATGAACGGCTGGGCTGGACCGGAGATGCGCAGGTATTTAGCACCACCGCCGGATTTCACATGGATACCCGGGCTTTTTACCGCAAATTCCTGCGGGATCTGCGCAGCGACCAGCGGCGGAACAATGGAGCCGCCGCAATTTACCTGCCCAATGCGTTCCCCGGACTATGTGCCGGAATCTGGAGCGATGCGGCCACCTTCATTCCCAAAATGCTGTATGATTACTATGGCAGCAAGACCCAACTGGAGGAGAACTACCCACTGATGAAGGATTGGGTGGACTATATTTTTCAGGCAGACTGCGCCAGAGGACGCAGAAACCTCTATGATTTTGGATTCCAGTTCGGTGATTGGCTGGCACTGGACGGCTCCACGGAGCAATCCACCTTCGGCAGAACGGACAGCGGTTATGTTTGCTCCCTGTACTATTATGCTTCTACCTGCTATGTTGCGCAGGCAGCGGAAATCTTACGGAAGCCAGAGGCTGACGAATACCGTCGGCGGGCGGAGAGTATCCGCAAAGCCATCCTGAATGAGTATTTTACCCCCTCCGGGCGGCTGGCTGTGGACACCCAGACCGGCTATCTAGCAGCCTTGAAGTTTGGGGTCTATATCGACAAAGAGCGAATCCTGACCGGCTTAAAGGAACGCTTCAAGAAGGATCTAAACCGCCTAAAGGGCGGCTTCGTAGGTGCGACAATGATGAACTGTGTGCTTGCGGAGAACGGTATGGCGGACAAGGCCTACGATCTGCTGCTTTATGAGGGTTTTCCCGGATGGCTGTATGCCGTCAATCTCGGAGCGACGACCATTTGGGAGCGGTGGAACAGCATTCTTCCGGACGGAACCGTCAGCGGCACCGGCATGAACAGCCTGAACCACTATTCCTATGGCAGCGTGGTGGAGTTTTTATACCGTTATGCAGCCGGGATATCTCCAACTGCTCCCGGCTTCCGGAAGGCAAAAATTGCACCGCTTCCGGAGATCCGGCTGGGAAGCATGGAGTGCCGGTTTGACAGCGCCAGTGGGACTTATGTGTCAAATTGGAGAATCAAGCCAGACGGCAGTCTTTGCTTTCATATAGAGATCCCCTTTGACTGCGAGGCGGAGGTACTTCTTCCCGAACAGAAGCCCAAGCTTCTGCTCGCAGGAAGCTATGATTTCCATATTCGGCCAAAGCGTGACTACCTTGCGCTGTATTCAGCCTTCACCCCCTATGAGCGGCTGCTGGCAGATGAGCGCGCAATCGGCGTTCTCGACCGGTATGTGCCGGAGATTGTATCCGGTACGGATCGGAACGACCCGGAGGCTATGAGCAAATGCCTGAACGACTCCAAGTTCCGGGCGGCCCTGTTCCGTATGCCCACGGAGCAATTTGACAATGCCATTCGGGAAATTGGGAAAATCCACGCAATGGAGGTGTAAGCATTGGAATGCAAGCTATTTTCCGCAGAACTGGCAAAGGGCATTTACCGTATTTCCGACAGCCTGCACGGGCCGAATTCCGATGGCTTTTCCGATGCACCGGGTCAGGCTACCCAGAATTCCTATTTGATACTGGGAGATGAGCAGGCAGCCCTGATCGACATGGCAGTGGATACGCCGGAGCTGTATTCCTTTGCCTGCCGTCTTGCCAATAAGCCTGTCACGGTGCTCCTGACCCACGGACACCCGGATCATGTATATTATCTGGAAACGGTAGCCGAAGCGTGGCTGCATCCTGCGGACCATGACCTTGTAAAAAAGGGCATTCCCGGCATCTGTCCGCCTGTCACGGGAGTTTCGCTGCATCCGCTGAAGGACGGACAGCAAGTCGATTTGGGCGGCCGTACGCTGGAGGTGCTCTATCTGCCTGGCCATACTATGGGCAGCGTTCTTTTCCTAGACAGGCAAACCGGCACACTATTCACCGGCGACACCTGCGCCAGGCGCCTTCTTTACGGGCTGACTCCCACCGTTCCGCTGGAGGAGCACTGCAAAAGGCTGGAAAAGCTCGCTGCACTGCCCTTTGACCTCATGTATACCGCCCATGATCGCTGCGGCCTGCCCAAGACATACCTGAAAACGATTCTATGCTGTATCCGGCAGGAGCTTCCGAAAGCAACGGAAACCGTTGATCTACCAGGAGTCGGTGCCATGCGGAATCTCCATTGGGGCAACGAGGCCACGCTGGACTATTTTGATGCGGCAATCGTAAAGCAATATCTTCCGGAATCTCAGGTATTGCAGGTCGGGCATTTGAGGACGCTGCACCGTGCCGAACCCATCGGGATCGACGGCACTCCGGAGTTTTCCTGGATGCTGTCAAGCCCCGAAAACAATGTGGTGCAAAGCGCCTATTGTCTGACCGTGTGCGCCCCTTTTCACACCGTATGGGACAGCGGCATTATTCACTCTCCGCAGCAGTCCTTCCTTTCTTATGAGGGGCTGCCGCTGCAAAGTAAAACGAAATACACATGGCATGTGACCGTTTGGGATCAGGCTGGCAACGCCGCCTGCGGCGAAGGACACTTTGAAACCGGCATCCTCCATCCGGAGGAGTGGCAGGCCCGCTGGATTACGAGTACGCTTCTTCGACCGGAGGTTCCGTGCCCGCCCTTTTGGACGCCGAAGCCACCGGTGCAGTTTGAAAAAACCTTCCGATTGAATGGAAAAATCGCGTCTGCCAGACTTTACGCTGCTGCACACGGCATCTACCGGGCTTATGTCAATGACATGCGTCCGGATGACCGAGAGTTCGCACCGGAGCATACGGTATATGAAAAAGTCCTGTATTATCAGACCTACCCGGTAGAGAGTCTCCTGCGTCAAGGGCAAAACACGCTTCGCTTTTATGTGGCGGACGGCTGGTATTTCTGCCCGCAAACCCGGCAGGAGTTGTCCGATACCTCCGAAAATCCCGCCGTTCTGTTCCAGTTGGAGATTACCTATCAGAATGGCAAGGTGCAGCGGCTTTGCTCGGATGGCAGTGAACATTGCTTTTTCGGTGCAGTAGAGTACGCGGATCTGTTTTTAGGAGAAAGGCGGGACGATACCCGCTCCGAAGGAGAAAAACACCTTGTTGCGTTGACTGACTTTTCATTGGAGAATCTTTGCGCCCAGCCCATGGAGCCGGTGCGCCCGGTGGTTCAGATTCCCGCAAGGACAGTTTATCGTTCTCCCAAGGGTGAGTGGATCGTTGACTTCGGTCAGATACTTTGCGGCAGAGCACGCATCCATGTGGATGCGCCAAAGGGCACGGAATTGACCTTTGAATATTTTGAGGTGACAGACCGGGCGGGAAACTACTGCAATACGATGATTGCGCCTCAAAAGGATGTCTATATCTCTAACGGAAACCCGTGCCGGTATGAAGCGGCATTTACATTCCACGGATTTCGATATCTTCGCGTCAGCGGAGCGGATTCCGTTCACAAAAAGGATTTCACAGCGGTAGCGCTATCTACGGAAAAGGAAAACCTAGGAGCGTTCGAGTGTTCGGATCCCCGCCTGAACCGGCTGTATCAGAATATTCGGTGGTCACAGCGCAGCAATATGCTGTCCATTCCTACCGATTGCCCCAGCCGGGAAAAGGGCGGTTTTACCGGGGATATTCAAATCTATGCTAAGACGGCCATGCTGAACGAGGAAATGACCCCGTTTTTGACCGGCTGGCTCAAGAATCTGAAGGCGGCGCAAGCGGAAAACGGTGCCGTACCGATCACCGTACCGGAAACTGCTCCCTACCGCAAACTGATGGCGGCCAATGCCCGGGAATTCGGCGATGAACCGCCGGTCGGCGTGGCCGGTTGGTCAGATGCGGCGGTGCTCGTTCCCTATACGATGTACCGGTTGACCGGAAATCGGAGGATTCTGGAGGAGCAATACGAAAGCATGACCCATTGGTGCAGCTACATCATCCGAACAGCTGAAGAACGGCGTGGAGATTCCGGATTGCCGCATGAGGTGGATTCGGTGCTGTGGAATACCGGCTTTCATTTCGGAGAATGGTTGATCCCAAGCGAAGAGAAGGGCATTACGCAGAAGGAGGCCTGCGAGCGCTCGGCTTTTTACACTGCACCGATTTTCGGATATCTTTCCGTGAAATACATGGCCGAAATTGCAGAGGCCCTGCAAAAGCCGGAGAAGGTGTACTACGGACGCACCGCCGACCAAATGAAGGCGGCTATTCAGACCGCGCTGATCTATGACGGAGAGTTGCGCAGTCAAAACATGGGAGCATATGTGCTGATGCTCGCTTTTGACTTGATTCCGGAGCATTGCAAGGATCATTTTGCGCAAAAGCTGATTTCACTACTTGACAGCCATCATGGCTGTTTGGACACAGGATTTCTAGCAACCCCTTTCCTGCTGGATGCCTTCGTGAAGATTGGACGGCGGGATTTGGCGATAAAGCTACTTTGGCAAACCCGAATGCCCTCCTGGCTGTATGAGGTGGAGCAGGGGGCAACCTCTGTTTGGGAATCCTGGGATGCCGTTACACCCGGCTCGGAGCCGAGAATTACCAGCTATAATCACTATGCCTTTGGCTGCGTGGATGCCTGGGTCTTTGAAAATATCGCCGGGATCAGGGCGCTGGAGCCCGGTTTCCGGCGAGTGGAAATTGCACCTGATCCGGATGGATTGCCGTTGGAATATTGTCGCCGCAGTTTTCGATGCGAATACGGAGAACTTCTGGTTTTCTGGGATCGGCAGACCCTCCGTGTTTCCATTCCGTGCGGCGTCCGGGCAGTCATTCGATGGCAGGGCGCGTTGCACGAGGTCGGCAGCGGCGAATATACATTCACAGTACCTCATAGAGGAGGAGATCAAAATGAAAGAACGGGATAATATCCGATTTTATAACACTTCCGCACTGGTGGAAACGCCCGGAATCCGGCAGCGCTGCCGGGCGGACTATGTGCGGGATGCGCTTCAAGAAAAATTTCCAAACGAGGTCTTTAAGGTCACTTCCGTAGGCATCAATGAAACCGGCAGCTATGCGGCAAAGCTCAACTGGCTGGTAAAGCTTCTGTGGAACAACGGCAAAGTAACAGGTCTGCCGCCCTACTGCGAGGTGGTGATCGAGCATTGCACCGGAACGGAATGGGAGAACATCATCGTCTGGTCACCTCTTGCATGGAATGATCGCTTTGCCGGCACAGCCGGAGGAGGGACATGCACCGGCGGTGTCAACCAAATCACCCAGCCAAACAACGGGCAGCGGGGTTGGACTCTGCCCTTTGCCGTTATAAACGGCTTCACAGCAGCGACCTGCGATGCGGGGAACGAAAAATATGGCTCGAACTGGGCCGTAGATAAATCCGGAAAAGTGGTTATGGAACGAATAGAAAACTGGCGCGCAAATGCCACCCATAACATGACGGTATTCGGAAAGGCTGTTGCGGAGATCCTTCATGGGCGCCCCATTCGGTATTCCTACATGAATGGAGGTTCCGGCGGCGGACGGCAGAGTATGGTGGAGGCACAGGAGTTCCCGGAGGATTACGATGGTATCTGGGCAAGCTGCCCGGCAATCAACTGGACGAAGTTTTTGATCACGGGTTTCTGGCCCATGGCCTCTGCCAATGACCGTCACGCACCACTGAAATTTCACAAGCTGAATGCGTTTGCCAAGGCGGTGCAGGACAGCGTCGGTGGAAAAGGTGCCTATTACAAATCAAGTCAGCGGGTAGAAATTGATCCTTTTACACTGGTTGGACAAAAAACCAAACAGGGCGTCATCACAGAAGAGGACGCCGCTGTCGTGAAGGATATGTGGGACGGGCCTTGCCGGAGCAACGGAGAACGGCTTTGGTACGGCTTTCGTCCCGGCTCGGTGCATTGGTGCATTGGGCTGCCGATTTTTTCAATATCCTTCATTTTCCCGTTCCTGCGGGCAAAACCCTTTGCTCTGTGCAGCACCTATGCACGCTGGGTCTTAAATGACCCCGGCGCAGAATTCCGCAACATTACAAAAGCGGAATTTGAAGAGCTGTTTGATAAAAGTATTGCCGCCTTTCCAAAGGCCGGCGCAGATGATCCGGATCTGCGCCCGTTTGCTGCTCACGGCGGAAAGCTCATGATCGACCATGGGCTGGACGACCCACTGATCCCCGTGGACGGAACACTGGATTATTACAGAAGAATGCGTCAGGTTATGGGAGATAAGGCAGTTCAGGACTTTTGCAGACTGTATATCGGTCCCGGTGATAATCACGGCAACTGCATCGGCAACGGGCCCGGCATTTCTGAATCGGACGGAATGAAAGCAATGATGGATTGGGTCGAACACGGCATTGCGCCGGAGCAAATTCGGGTCGTACAGTTGAACCGGAAGACTGGAGAAACCATCTGCGAGACAACCAGAATGCCTTACTGCGAGGATAACATATGAAATACTATCTTGCTATCGACATCGGTGCGTCCTCCGGGCGGCACATTGTAGGCTGGCGGGAGGACGGCGAAATCAAAACCAAAGAGGTCTACCGCTTCCCCAACGGGGTACAGGAACGGAACGGCCATCTGGTCTGGGATATTGACAACCTGCTTGCCCATGTACAGGCGGGCATTACGGCGGTAAAAGCCGAGTTTTCCGGCATCGTAAGCCTTTCCATCGACACTTGGGGCGTGGACTATGTGCTGCTGCGGGGAGATGAGGAAGTACGCCCTGTGTACGCCTACCGGGACGGCCGCACGGAGGCGGTCATTCCCAAGGTGCATGAAATCCTGCCGTTTTCGGAGCTGTACGCCAAAACCGGCTGCCAGTTCCAGCCCTTCAACTCGGTTTATCAGCTTTATGCGGACAAGCTCACCGGACGGCTGGACGGCGTGACGGACTTTCTCATGATCCCGGAATACCTGCTGTGGAAGCTCTGCGGCGTCAAGTCCAAGGAGTACACCAACGCCACCACCACCGGCATGGTCAGTGCCGCAACCGGGGAATTTGACCCGGAGATCATATCCGCACTGGGCTTGCCGCAAATCTTCCCGAGACTGCAAAATCCCGGAGCGATACTCGGCGAGTATGACGGAATCAAATGTGTTCTCTGTGCCACACATGACACCGCCTCGGCGGTGGAGGGCATTCCAATGGTGGGAAATTCCCCCTACATTTCCAGCGGCACATGGTCGCTTTTGGGCGTCAAAACGCCGAAGCCCATCACGAACGCTGCCAGCCGTGCCGCCAACTACTCCAACGAGGGCGGTGTGGGCTACAACCGCTATCAGAAGAACATTATGGGGATGTGGCTTGTAAACGAGCTGCAAAAGGAGCTTTGTATGGGGCTCGGCTATGCCGGGATCGTGAATGCCGCCAAAGAGAGCCGCTGCGAGGCACTTGTGGATGCCAATGCACCGGAATTTCTCTCCCCCAAGAGCATGAAGGCCGCCTTTGACGCAGCAACGGACGGACAACTCGTCGGCATCGGCGACTATTTCCGCTGTGCCTATCGCAGCCTTGCGGAGAGCTATGCCAAAGCTCTTGCAGAACTGGAAGCCAACACAGGAAAGCAATACGACAAGCTCTACATTGTGGGTGGCGGTGCAAAAAACGAGTTTTTGAACCATCTCACCGCCAAGGCCACGGGCAAGCAGGTCATCGCCCTGCCCATCGAGGCCACGGCACTGGGCAATCTGAAAATTCAAATGGAGGCAGACCAATGAGCTATACGGAAGCAAAAGAAAAATACGCAGCTATCGGCATAGATACCGAAGCGGCGCTTACAAAGCTGAAGACCGTGCCGGTCTCTCTGCACTGCTGGCAGGGTGACGATGTACGGGGCTTTGACACTGACCCCAGTAAGCCCCTCACCGGCGGCATTCAGACGACAGGAAACTATCCCGGCCGTGCGAGAACGCCGCAGGAGCTGATGACGGATATCGAGGAGGTGCTGAAGCTGTGCCCCGGTACAAAGAAGCTGAATCTCCACGCCAGCTACGCTATCTTTGACGACGGCGAGTGGGTAGATCGGGATAAGTTAGAGCCGAAGCACTTCGCCCCGTGGGTGGCATTCTGCAAAAAGCACGGTCTCGGCGCGGACTTCAACCCCACCTTCTTCTCCCATCCCAAGTGCGACCCGCTGACTCTCAGCTCCCCCAACGAGGAAACCCGTCGCTTCTGGGTGGAGCACGGAAAAGCCTGCGTCCGCATCTCCCAGTATCTTGCCGAGGAATTGGGGGGTGTTGTCACCATGAACATCTGGACAGGGGACGGCTTCAAGGACATTCCCGCCGACCGCCTCGGGCCGAGAATGCGCTATAAGGAAGCCGTCGACGAAATTCTCTCCGAGCCGTTTGACTTTAATAAGGTAAAGCCCTGCGTGGAGAGCAAGGTCTTTGGCATCGGTGTGGAGAGCTATACCGTGGGCAGTGCGGAATTTGCCCTGAGCTACGCCGCCATGAACCCTGGCAAATGTATTCCGCTGATGGATAACGGCCACTATCACCCCACTGAGGTGGTCAGCGACAAAATTCCGGCGCTGCTGACCTTCTTCCCGGAGATCGCCCTGCACATTACCCGCCCGGTGCGCTGGGACAGCGACCATGTGGTGCTGTTCGATGACGAGACGAAGGAGCTTTGCAAGGAGATCGTCCGCTGCGGCGGGTTGGATGGGCGCGTGCATATGGCGCTGGACTACTTCGATGCCTCCATCAACCGCATTGCCGCATGGATCACCGGCTTCCGCAATGTGCAGAAGGCGCTGCTGAACGCACTTTTGACACCGGATATGACCAGCGAGCAGAACGCAGGCGATTTTACCAGCCTGCTTGTCCGGCAGGAGGAGCTGAAAACCCTGCCCTTCGGCGAGGTCTGGGCGGAGTACTGCCGCAGAAGCGGCATACCGGAGGACGGCGCATGGCTGCCGGAAGTCCGCCGATATGAGAAAACCATTTTGGAGGCGAGAGCATGAAAGATATTCTGACGGCGCCGTGGATGGTGGAGATGATCCGCACCGTGACGAATATGTACGACCACGGCTGGGATGAGCGCAACGGCGGCAACGTGAGCCTGCTGCTGGAGGAAGGCGAAGCAGCCGACTATGTGGACGGCACGGCTCTGCGGGAAATTCCCACGGGCTTTTCCTGCCCGGCGCTGGAGGGCAAGTACTTCCTCGTCACCGGAACGGGCAAGTATTTCAAGAATGTGCAGTATGCCCCGGAGGTCAATCTGGGCCTTGTGCGGCTGATAAACGGCGGCAAAACGGCACAGCTTCTTTGGGGCTATGAGGGCGGCGGCAAATTCACCTCCGAATTTCCCGCCCATATGATGAGCCACGCTGCACGGCTGAAAATCGACCCCAAAAACCGCGTGGTTATGCACTGCCACCCGGCAAACCTGCTGGCCATGACCTATGTCCACAGCCTTGATGAAAAGGCGTTCACGCGCACCCTCTGGCAGATGTGTACCGAATGCATCGTGGTGTTCCCGGACGGCGTGAATGTACTGCCGTGGATGCTCTGCGGCACGAATGAGATCGGCATTGCCACAGCGGAGAAAATGAAAACCGCCCGTCTCGTTGTTTGGGCGCAGCACGGAATCTACAGCGCAGGCAAGGATCTGGATGAGACCTTCGGCCTCATTGAAACCGCCGAAAAGGCAGCGGAAATTTACATGAAGATCGCCCACCTGCCACTGGTCAATACCATCACCGACGACCAGATGCACCGGTTGGAGGCCCACTTTGGCGTGAAGGCCCGGGAGGGGTATCTCACAGAACCTTCCGCCGACAACTTCTGACGATTCTATATACAGATTGAGATCCTTTGCAACTGTATGTTACTTGCCACGAAGTTGATTTTACCGATGGCACAAACTTCGCAACCGTCTCGTAGCATAACACAACAAGAGGACAGCAGGGTGAATAACGCACTGCTGTCCTCTTGCTATGGTCCTCATATGTAAATCAGTTCACTGTTTACAACCTCCGTTGCACAACTTCGTATGTTGTTCATCTGCCCGACCCATTCCATTTGGTCACTGGCTTTCAGCGTTTCCGTAATGCCCGCTGCATCTGCAATTTGTTTTACCAACCTAAGAAACAGTTGCTCGGCCTGCCGATCAATATCTGCAAGATAACAATTCAACTTGCCGCTAGTCAGCAGATCGGCATAGAATACTTTGCGGTGTTTTTTCAGATAGCGAAGATGCCGCTGTCCCCATATCCCGATATGTACCTGTTCTTCCTCCGACAGTTTCAAACAAGGCAAGTAATAATTGCCCTGCAATTCGTACCACAGTCCGTTATTTCCATCAAATTTGTACTTTTCCATATTCATATCCTCCGTTCTGCAACCTTGAATTTCTTAACTTTTGCGTTTGCTGCTTTGATCAGCAGTTCATCCACAGCATCGGTATACCGGCCTGCTGAAATCAGTCGATTTCTCATGCTGCTCAGGCTGTCGATAACCATCCGCCATTCCTCTGTGGTAAGTGCTAAATGATATTTTTGCTTCACACTCATGACCTCCTTTGATTTATCTGCAATCATTGTATCGGAAATATCTTTGGAAATCGAATGTGTGGATATAAAGAAAACATCGAGTAAAGTCTACTGACTTATACTCGATGTTTTCTCTTGCCTTTGCCATCCCGATTACTCTGCCAAATACTTCGTTATCAGTCCGTAGCTTTAGGGGCAGCCTTTTTTTAATTTACCAGAAAAATTGAAAATTTTTCTGGTAAGGGGCTTGCAGCCTGCTGCGCGCATAATTTTGCCGCAGGCGGCAAAATTCCACACTGGCAACCTGAGAGGTATTTTTCCCCACGCGCATGTCGCGGTGAAAAATAATCCCAATTTTTTGCCGCCTGCGGGCGGCAAACTCTGCAAGATCTTTTTGGGGCGACCCTACACGTTTATTGTCAATGTCATTGCGAAGCCAGCACGCACACTGGCTGTGGCAATCCGCAACTCCCGACCTTCGCACATAAATTTTGCCTCGCCGGGCAACCTAACCCCGGAGGCGATAAACTATGAGTGAAAAACATAAGCTGGCACACGACATTACTCCGGATGTTCACCAGTTCCACGCACCCCCAGAGGACATCCACGACATCATCAATGGCTGGGGTACCTACAACATTCAGGCAACGTCCGACACGGAGAATCTCTTTCCCCTCATTGGCCCGGGCCTACCCCAAAAGTGGAAATGCAGAAAAATTACAAAGGATGATATGGAGAAGGAATCCTGACCCGCAGAGCTATGCTGTAGACTGGAACCGGTTGAATTCTCCAAAAGCAAAAAAACAGGCGGCACCCAATCAAAGCTGGGAGCCGCCTGCATTACTGTCTAATTTTGTTTGGCAGATGCTGACTTTATGGCTTTCAAAAATACTGTCCTATCGATAAACGGCAGAGTGCGCCTGTTTCCTTGATTTGTCAGGAGGCAGGGGGCTGCTGGGAGGGGGAGATGGCCTCCGCCGGAGGCGCATTGGTGTGGGCTGCATCGGGAGAAGCGGTCTCTATCGGGGCAGCGGGCTCTGCCGTTGCGTGCATTTCTCCTGCAGTGGCGGAAACCAAAGTGGACATGGCTTCTGCCCGCCCGGCTTCATAGGCATCGGCTTTAGCCTTTTCCATCTCCTGGCGGCGGGCATTTTCGGCCCGGATGGCTTCCTTTTGCTCCGAGCGGCGGGCGGAGAAACGAAGGAATGCCCGGAGGCTCAGGTAAATCAGCAGCGCGGCCATCAAGGCCAGCCCGATCCAGCCGGGAATGCGGATGTGCCAAAAGTCACGCACGGCGAAGTGCTCACGCACCAGACCCTGGTAGTACAGCACCACGCCCAAAGCGATGCAGACCAGGCCGCCGATGAGAGACAATACAGCCCGGAACTTAGCCCTACTCTTGCAGATAAAGAATCGGATCACCAAGGCAATAGCCAGCAGAAACAGCGCCGGAGATTGGCAGCACAGAATGTATCCGAAAGTGTGATTCATATGACGCTCCTATTCTCACAGGGCGCTCTTGCCCCGGACGATGTACTGGCCCTCCTGCTCACCGATGACATGGCCGTTTTCCACCATAAGCTTGCCCCGCAGCCACACCTGACTCACGGAGCCGTGGGTCACGAAGCCCTCATAGGGGGTATAGCCGGCACGGCTGACCATGTCCTCAGCGCGGAGAATGTGATCGGCCTGAGGATCATAGACCACGATGTCCGCATCTGCGCCGGGGGCGATGACGCCCTTCCGGGGGAACATACCATAGAGCTTGGCAGGATTTTCCGACAGGACCTTACACATGGTGGCCAGGGAGATTTTTCGGGTAGTTACGCCGAAGGAGTACACCAGCTCACCCCGAGCTTCCACCCCGGGCAGGCCCCCGGGGATCTTGGTAAAGTCGCCCCGGCCGGCGTCCTTCTGCGCCAGGGTAAAGGCACAGTGGTCCGTGGAGATGGTCTGGATGTCGCCCTTACGCAGGCCGGCCCACAGGGCCCGGCAATCCTCCGGCTTGCGGAGGGGGGGCGCGCAGACATAGCGGGCGGCCTGGGAAAAGTCCTCATTATAATATACGCTGTCGTCCAGCACCAGGTACTGGGGGCAGGTCTCCACATACACCTTCTGCCCCCGGCGCCGGGCGGCAGTGACCTCCGCCAAGGTGGCGGCATTGGTCAGGTGGACGATGACCACGGGAATGTCCACTGCTTGAGCGATGCGCAGAAGGCGGCTCACGGCCTCGGCCTCCAGAAAGTCGGGCCGGGTCTCCGGATGGGAGGAAACGCCCATCTCCCCGGCGGCCTTTTTCTCCTCGATGAGGGCGTTGATGACGCCGCTGTTTTCGCAGTGGACGCCGCAGATGCCACCCTTTTCCTTCAGCTTTTTCAGGGCCTTGTACATGGCCTCGTCCCCGATCATCATGGCCGGGTAGGTCATGTACATCTTGAAGGAGGAGATGCCGGCGGCGTACATGTCGTCGATCTCCTTTTCAATCTCCGCGTTCCAATCGTCAATGGTCATATGGAAGCCGTAGTCGCACCAGCACTTGCCGTCGGCCTTCCTGTGCCACAGATCCAGGCCGTAGTGGAGAGATTCGCCCTTGTTGGGGCAGGCAAAATCCACAATGGTGGTGGTGCCGCCCCGGATGGCAGACTTGGTACCGCTGTCAAAGTCATCAGCGGTGGTGGTGTTGCACACGTCCAGATCAAAGTGGGTGTGGGCATCGATAAACCCGGGCATGAGCAGCTTGCCGGTGACATCAATGGCCCGGGCCAGAGGGTCGGAGAGATTGCGGCCCACCTGGAGAATTTTCTCATTTTCCACCAGCACGTCGGCCCGGCGGGTGCCCCTGCCGGAGACGACGGTGCCGTTTTTGAACAGATATTTCATAGCAGTACCCCCTATTGAAATGATGAGAAAAAAGTGAACGGTAAAAAGCGGAGGGACGGCGCCCCCGGTGATCTTGCCATCATTATAGCATACCCGGGAAAAATGTCCATAAAAATTGATAAAGGAAAGAAAATATGCTATACTGCGAAAAAATGGAGGGATGTATCATGCTGGATCTGACGGAAAAAACCCTGCAAAGCCACGAGGTTTATAGTGGACGCATCATCCGGGTGCGCAACGATGAGGTGCTACTGCCAAACGGTGAGCATGGATGGCGGGAGGTGGTGGATCACCCCGGCGGCGTGGGAATTTTGGCCTTTGACGATCAGGGCCGGGTGGCCCTGGTGCGGCAGTTCCGCTATGCTGTGGGCCAGCACCTGTGGGAGATCCCTGCGGGAAAGCGGGAGAAGGGAGAAAATCCCTTTGTGACGGCGCAGAGAGAGCTGAACGAGGAGGTGGGCGCCGCAGCGGCCCGATGGACGGAGTTGGGGAGCATCATCGCCTCCCCCGGCTGCTACGCCGAGGTGCTGTACCTATACATGGCGGAGGGACTGACCTTCTCCCGACAGCACCTGGATGAGGACGAGTTTTTAGAGGTGCGATTTTTTCCATTTGCGGAAGCGGTGGAAAAGTGCATGAGTGGGGAGATACGGGACGGAAAGACCGTGACGGCGGTGCTGAAGGCCAGGCTCCTGCAAGAAAAGACTTGCACTTTATGAGTATTTCCGATACACTGAAGAAAATGACGGTGGAAGGCCGGGAGGAGAATGCATATGAGTAAATTGCAGAAGATTGCTGTGGTGTTCTTGCTGATTGCCGTGATCACGGGAATCCTGCACAAAACGGGCGTATTTTATGTGCCGGGATTGACGGCACTGACCCTGTGCGTAGCCATGTGTGCGGAAGGATCGGATATGCTCAAGGGCACGGGAAAAAAGAAGAATACCTCCCGGCGGGTGGCTGCCATTCTGGTGCTGGCCTTTGGCCTGCTAAACCTGGTGGTGGGCGGATTTGAGATCTATGACTATGTAATTCGGCTGTGAAAAAAGAATGAGGAGGTGCAGCGGGGGCTGCAGCTCCCTTTTATGACAAAAAACAGAAGCATGGAGAGGAAACAATGAAGGTAACCATCCGAAGGGCACAGGAGAAGGATTTGGCGGCTGTAGAGAGGATCTATGACGCCATCCACACAGAGGAAGAAGCAGGGCGGGCCTGCATCGGATGGGAACGGGAGATCTATCCTACCCGGCGGACGGCGGAGGACGCTCTGGTGCGGGACGATTTGTTTGTGGAGGAGGCAGAGGGACGTATCGTAGGCACAGCCATTATCAATCGGGTGCAGGTGGACGCATATGCGGAGGTCAAATGGCTGTATCCGGCATTGGATGAGCAGGTGATGGTGCTGCACACGCTGGTCATTGACCCGGACGAAAAGGGAAAAGGATACGGACGGGAATTTGTGGCGTTTTACGAGGAGTATGCGTCCAGGAGCGGCTGTACCTGCCTGCGCATGGACACCAACGCGCGAAATGAGGGAGCCCGGCGGCTGTATAGGCACCTGGGATACCGAGAGGCGGGGATCGTGCCCTGCGTGTTCAACGGACTTGCTGGAGTTGAACTGGTGATGCTGGAGAAGAAACTATAAACACCGAAAAAGAGAAAACAGATACACGGCATATATGGCGCATACACGAAACGGATTTCGTGTATGCGCTATTTTTCACACGAGGAATGTAAAATCAACAATACGATGCGTGATATGTATAGAAAAGAATGGAGTGGCCTGAAGCACAGGCGGCACGGAAAGCGCAAAAGCGGCTTCGCCGGATTCGGCGAGGCCGCTTTCTTTTTTTGTATGACATACCCGCAGAAGCGGGATGCCAACAGATATAAGGAGGATCAGAATATGCCTATCATTCATGTGAGCGTAACAGGAAAGCAGGACACCCAGAAAAAGCGGGAGTTTATGGAGTTTGCCGCCAACAGCATCCGCAGCCACACCAACACGCTGCCAAAGAACATCTATGTGTATTTCCATGAAATGGAGCCGGAAAACGTGCGAAAGACGGCTCCCACGGCGCTCATAGATTGGACCATGATACCGGATCGCACCAACGAGGCCAAAAAGGCCATTATGGGCGAGTTAACCGATGAGTTGGCAAGCTTACCGGGGAGAATAGAAGCGAAATCGCAATCATCTTCAACGACATGACCCTTCCGAATGCCATGCTGGGAGGAATCACCCGGGCAGACAACTACAACTGGTAAACAAACGCAGACAATCCCCTTCCGCTTTGACGGAGGGGGATTTTTTGCGTGATAGGAAAACGGGGCAGTTGCGGAGAAATGGGCAACAAAAAGGCAAGATTTGCCGGAGAAACGGGGAGAGATAGAAAAACAAAAGGAGGTTTTTTCACATGGAGGAAAAGGAATGGGTGCGCTGCGGCCGCTGCGACGGAGAAATCTATGAGGGTGCGGAATACTATCAAATCAACGGCGAGTGCGTATGCAGAGAGTGCCTGGAGGAGTTTGCAGGACACTGGTTTGCGCCCTTTCGGCTAATCGCCGGGGAGGAGCTATGAAGGGAAAGGGAGAGAGCTTTTGGCAGGAGGTGCGCCGGGCCTATGAAAACGGAGAGGGCAGCTATCAGACCCTGGCGGATCGATTTGGCGTGAGCCGGGGGGCCATGGCGAGCCACGGCAGGATCGAGGGCTGGAACAGAAAAAACCAGGAGAGTACGAATCTGCAGGAGATGACGGGAAAGCTTTCCCGGGCAGCCATGCGGGAGATTGGACGGCTGGAGGAGGGCGAGGCCGATGTGAAGACTATCCGGGAGCTGACGGCACTGCTGAAGGAGCTGAACCAGCTGATGAAAAGCGCCGCCGAGGAAAACGGGGAGAGCACCGTGCGGGTGCAGTGGGAGGAGGACACGGAGCAGTGGAGCGAGTAGAGATGTTGCACCTGTCGCCGCCCAATGAGAAGCAGAAGCTGTTTTTGCAGTGCAGGAAAAAATACATTGCCTTCGGCGGCGCACGGGGCGGCGGGAAAAGCTGGGCCGTGCGCACCAAGGCGAAGCTTATGGCTCTGCGCTATCCGGGGATACGGATGCTGCTGGTGCGGCGAACCTATCAGGAGCTGGAAAACAACCACATCCGATTTCTACGGCGGGAGCTGGCGGGGATCGCCGGCTACAGGGCTACGGCCAGACAGTTTGTATTTGCCAACGGCAGCGTGCTGGATTTTGGCTACTGCGCCTGCGACGGGGACCTGGACCGATACCAGGGGGCGGAGTATGACGTGGTCTTTTTAGACGAGGCCACCCAGCTGCGGGAGGAGTGGATGCGGCAATTTGCGGCGTGCGTGCGAGGGGTGAACGACTTCCCCAAGCGGATTTACTACACCTGTAACCCCGGTGGGCCGGGACACGGATACATCAAGAGGCTGTTTATCGACAAACGCTATCTGCCGGGGGAAAATCCGGAGGACTATGAGTTTATTCCCGCCCGAGTGACGGACAACCGGGCGCTGCTGAAAAAACAGCCGGAGTATCTGCAGCAGCTGCAGGCACTGCCGGACAAGCTCCGGGCGGCCTGGCTGGAGGGAAAGTGGGACATCTTTCAGGGACAGTTTTTCCAGGAGTTTACCGACGACCCGGAGCATTATCGCGACAGGAGGTTTACCCATGTTATCGAACCGTTTGACATCCCCAGAGAATGGAAGATCTATCGCAGCTACGATTTCGGCTACGCCAAGCCCTTCTCCTGCGGCTGGTGGGCGGTGGATTTTGACGGATGTATTTACCGGATTTTAGAGCTGTACGGCTGCACGGAGAACCCCGATGAAGGGGTGCGGTGGGCCCCGGAGAAGCAATTTGCCAAGATACGGGAGATCGAACAGACCCACCCGTGGCTGAAGGGGCGGACCATTGACGGAGTGGCCGATCCGGCAATTTGGGACACCAGCCGGGGAGAAAGCATCTATGAGACGGCCCTGCGGCACAGGATCTACTTCACAAGGGGCGATAACCGACGCATCCCGGGGTGGATGCAGATGCACTACCGGATGACCTTTGACCAGGAGGGATATCCGCAGATGTATGTATTCAAGAGCTGCAGGGCGTTTATCCGGACAATACCGGAGCTGCGATTTTCGGACACAGAGCCGGAGGACCTGGATACCCGGCAGGAGGATCACGCAGCGGACGAGAGCCGGTATTTCTGCATGTCGCGGCCCATTCGGCCGGTGCGCCGGGGTGAGGAGCTGGCGCTGGGGGATGATCCGCTGAATATGAGGAAGAAATGAGAGCTTTGGGACGGGGCGCAGATTGCCACGGCCAGCGTGCGCGCTGACCTCGCAATGACAGGTTACAGGGGGCGGAGAATTGGCGGCGGCCTGAGGGCAGCCCGCCCTACCCATATTGGAGGGATGCCGCAACAGGCGAGACGCAAATTTTTTTTATTTTTGGTATTGTTGCATGGGAAAAGGCAACAGGGAGGGCAACGGAGCAGAGGCGGGAGGACACAGGTGAGAACGATAAGGAGGGTTACGGCATGGAGCCTATGACTTTGCAGAAACCGAAGATCGGTGCGGAGGAGGTGCGCCGGGCGGCGCAGATCCTGAAGAAATACAAGCAGGGAAAGGCACACCTGGAGAGCCGCATCATCGACAACGAGCAGTTTTGGAAAATGCGGCACTGGCAGCAGATGGAGAAAAATGGACAGGGGGGCAACCCCGGCGATCCGCAGCCGGCCAGCGCATGGTTGGTGAACTGCATCCTGTCCAAGCACGCGGACGCCATGGATTGCTATCCGGAGCCCACGGTGCTGCCCCGAGAGGAGGGAGACCGGGCGGAGGCCTCCAAGCTGACGAAAATTCTGCCGGTGGTACTGAAGCAGAATCAGTTCAAGCGGACCTATTCAGATGCCTGGTGGTACAAGCTGAAAAGCGGGTGCGCCGCCTATGGCGTTTTTTGGGATGCGGGAAAGCTGGGGGGATTGGGGGATATTTCCATCCGCAGAATGGACCTGCTGAACCTGTTTTGGGAGCCGGGGGTCCGGGACATCCAGGACTCGGAAAATTTCTTTTCCACGGAGCTTGTCAGCAATGCACAGCTTTTGCGCAGCTATCCGCAGCTGGAGGGAAAGCTGGGCGGCGGAAGCTTCACGGTGAGCCGATTCCTCTATGATGACACGGTGGATACCTCTGACAAGTCGCTGGTAGTGGATTGGTACTACCACACCATGGACGGAGGAAGAAAGGTGCTGCAGTACTGTAAATTCGTGGGGGAGACGGTGCTCTACGCTACGGAAAACGATTGGCAGACACCTACGGAGCAGAGAGAGATCGGCGTGGACGAGAATGGTGAGCCAATCCTGGAGGAGGTGCCGGTGGGCCTGCCTATGTGCAGGAGGGGCTGGTATGACCACGGGAGATATCCATTTGTATTTGACGTGCTGTTTCCTGAGGAGGGGACACCCTGCGGGTACGGATATATCGATCTGTGCAAGTCACCTCAAAAGCAGATAGACCTCATGAGCCAGGCCATTCTCAAGAACACCCTGGCGGCGGCGACACCGAGGTTTTTCATCCGGGCAGACGGCGCGGTGAATGAAAGCGAGTACGCCGATTGGACGAAGCCCTTTGTTCACACCAACGGAAATCTTGGAAGCGACTCCATTGCACCCATCCACACGGCGGGGCTGGACAGCGTGTATGTGGCCATCCTGCAGAGTAAGATCGCCGAAATGAAGGAGACGGCGGGCAACCGGGATGTGGCCAACGGCGGCACAGCCTCCGGCGT
>ENA-ORSK01000729-ORSK01000729.1-human-gut-metagenome-genome-assembly--contig:-NODE-729-length-30732-cov-5.142941_pt1 | contig 30732 bp, 27 predicted proteins | sample MGYA00242192_ERZ509159 | MGnify/ENA primary metagenome ERZ509159 (study PRJEB26280, sample SAMEA2338663) | human gut metagenome | biome: human gut; feature: human-associated habitat; material: faeces...
GGCGGCTGTCCTCTGCGGCAGCCTGCCGGCACAGGATACGGAGGAAACGGCACGGCTGCTGGCGCTGTTCAACAGCCACCCGAAAGCGGACATAGCCGTTGAACTGGTGAAGAAATACGAGGGGCTGCATGACCGTTCCGACTACCCGTATTACGGCTACGGACACCGCAGGCTGCCGAACGAGAAGCTGTCCTACGGCATGACGGAGGCGGAAGCGGAAGCCCTGCTCCGCAAGGATTTGGCGGTACGTTACAGGCTGTTCCGCAAGTATGGAAAAGACGCCTTGCTCCTGACCGTCCTGAGCTACAACGTGGGGCAAGGGGTGCTGCTCGGTCATGGAGGGCATCCGAAAAGCGGGCTTGTCCGCAAGCTGGAAGCCGGAAACAGGGACATTTACCGTGAATACACAGCCTACTGCCGGTACAAGGGCAAGCCCGTCCGCTCGATAGAGCGGCGGCGCAAAATGGAGTTCCTGCTGCTATATGAGCCGTGAGGTAAAACAAAATCCGATGGAGCCTTATGTGGCTTCACCGGATTTTTCCGTATTATCAAAGATGGAAAGCAACGGTTTCTTTGCTACTTTCTTATCCGCCTGTCCTGCTCATGAAAGAAAGTAGCGGGCGGCAATTCCTGCCACCCGCCAAAGGGTCATCCTGCCACCATCCGCTTCTGTATGCGTTCAAGGGTACGCTCGGCAATGAGGCGTGTGTCCTTTGTCCAAAGGTCATAGTCATGCACGGATATTCCCACGCTCCGCAGGTCATGGATATAGCCGGACACATAGTCTCCCGAAGGGAGGTAAACGAACTGCATCCATGCGTCCTTGCCGTCTGTCAGTATAAAATAGTATTTCATGATGCTTTCTCTTTTAATGGTAAGTGTGGGCGGTGGTGTCCACCACCACGCACTCAAAATTCTCTCATATCAGCGATAGTCGTACAGTGTGTGAGCCATTCCTTTACGCAGGGCATGTTGTATTCGGAAGTGATGACTGCCGTATGCTCGTTTATCTGTGTAAACCTCGTACTTTCATAGTCCTCCACCCATCCTTTGAGGGTGTCAGTTCCCCATGCGTCCGCATCGGAAAACATATTGTCCAATACCTTGATTGGGTCGCTGAACGTAACTATCAGCGTATCATAGCCTGCTGTCATAGCCTGTCCTCCTTCGCTTTAATCCATTCGTCACGCAACCGCCTGCACTCGTCCAGCGTGGGCTTCACGCAGGAGAACAACTCTCCGTCCGTATGGCGGTAGTCGTATTGCACGAAAGTGCGCCTTTTCCTGCCGATACTCATTTGGAAACTCTCGTATCTCTCCGTTCCTGCCGCTTGGCAGGTGCTTACTCCGTTAATGGTCATTCTCGTTGTCATAGCCTTATCAATTAAAATTCAACAATCAGTAATCTGTTCTCCAAACATTGGTCGGGGTCGGATGCTTTTTTTTGCGTCACCCATAAATGGTGTGCGCCATACCCAAAGGCGAAAAGAGCATTGAAAAGTTCCTTTCGGGCGAACACCTCCATTACACCCCTTACATCCTGCTCTTTCTTTGTCAGCACAAGCGTGTTCAACAGTTCAAGGAACATTTTGGGCAGTTCCTCGTGCCATCCGAAAACCATATTTTCTATTTTTACTTCCATATCTGTATTTATTAGGTTGTTATACAATCATGCGGCACTCATCCGCTGCCGTATCTGCTCGGCATTGTCCTCCACCAATTTAATGATGCGGTCGTGGTATTTGGTGTTGGAGTTGCATACGCCTCTGCATTGTACCACCTTCATCTGTGACAATGACACTTCTACCGTTTCAATCCGCTTTCCGTTGATGGTGGCGGAAAGTATAAGGGAATCCTTCTTTGTATGGTATCCTCCCACGCAATGGTGCATCGCCCTGCCCTCCAAAATCATATCTTTGACACTCTCAATCACTTTGACGCAGATTACACCGTCTGAAAAGGACAATCCGAAAAATCTCCCTTTGCTAAGCAGGTAGCAATGTTCTTTTGAAAGGAATTTTGGAGTGTTGCCGTTCATTTCCTTTTCCAATTCCCTTTCAACCACCTTTCTGCACGCCTTGTCATGCTCACGGGATAGATTTTTAGGGCATACATATTTCATGTTTCTGACATCCTTTCCCAAATACTTCAGCGCATCAATGTAGTCACACCACGTCACGGCGTCATGTACCTTATATCCGTTTCTATTGCAAATACGGATAGACTGCCAATAATCTTCCACATTCTCTTTGGGATGCTCCATGAAATGCCGCAAAAGTTTGGTCTGCCCTGTCTTTAGCAGGGTTTCCATTCTGTTGTCTGTCAATAGCGTATGGAAGAAATTCAGAGGTGACTGACCGTAAAAGGACTTTTTGAATCCCCTTTTTCTTAATTCATGGGTAACGGACATGAACGGACAGACAGTCCCCGAATGGACAAGATTGAAGATGTGGTTTTCTTTCCTCAATTCCAACGGAGTATAGAACAGCCACAAGTCATAATATAAAGTGCCCATCGTTTGCCGCAGCCTTGTGAAAGTTACATGTTCCCCGTTGGGGGCAATCCACCTTTGCATGACTTCCGCCCATTCATATTCTGCAGGTTTGCCGACTCTCAACGAGCATTTTACCATGACAGACCTTACGACTTGGTAATCTTTGCAGGCTGTTATCACCGTAAAATATCTACAATCATTGAAAATCCTTTTCCTGCCCTCGTGTATCGTCAGCCTTGTGCCGCAGTGCGGACATTTCTCATGCTTGCGCTTCGTGTCCGACTTCCATTGATGACCGCATTTGGTGCAGGTTACAATCTTCTTGGCGGATTTATGCCCGACATGATTGATGCTGTGCTCCAATCCCCATTGTATCTGCTTGCTTGTAAGGGGTTGCAGGTTCTTGCTCGCTTCTACGATATTGCGTTGGAATTTATTCTTAGGTTTCATAATCAAAAGTCAAATAATGAAGGTTGTACTTGGGTTTCTTTTTTCGCTGTCTGCTTGTTCCGGCTCTGCAACTTGCGCAGTTCTTCGGCTTGGTATTGGCGGATGGCATTTTGCCGTGCTTCCGCCTTTTCCTCCTCCGTCAGTTCTACCGCATGGTTTACAACTACTTGGCATTGCAGGGGCTTGCCGACTTCGATGTCGTCCTCGTCATAGTAGTGGACGGCTTGGGAATATATTTCACCGTCTGAAAAGCCGTTGCAGCCGCTTTTCTGCACCCAATTGAGGATATAGGTCACGCACTCGTCTATGCTCTTGTTCGGCTTGTTGTAACTTGCCGCAAACAGCTTGTCCTCCGCTGCACGGTTGTCCAGATAGGCTTGGATTGTCCGCTTGAAATGGTCTGTTGTCTTGTTCATATCGTCAGATTTTAGATGTTGTCATTCGTGTAAAGTATGTCACAGTCCTCCACTTCGGAAGGAAGTCCGAAAAGGGGATAACGTGAGAAATAGGGCTGTGCGTTGCCTTCTTCGTCCGTGAGGGGCGAAACAATCTGCACGTTCCACTTGCTCTGCCACTCGTCAATCATGCGGATTTCCTCGTCCGTCAGTCCCGTCATGTCACCGTTGATGATGTACCCCAAACTCCATGTGGGTATCTTTTCCGTTGTCTTGTTCATAAGGCTGTCAGTTGAAAAGTGTTCCGTCTGATAAGAATTCATATCCGTTGGCTTCGCAGTCACGCTCGAAGGCTTCCTCATCGGTGCAATCCTCAACGTCCCTGCTGCAAAAGCGGAAGAAACTGCCGATACACTCGTCCATAAGGTCATGCAGGTTCGTATGCTTGTCGGGTGCTTTCAGAAAGTCGTATATGGGCTTCAGGATGTCCATGTCAGCACAATAGCCTGTCAGTACGCAATCCTCGGTTACGGATATGCGGCTTCTGCGTTGTTTGTTGAAGTCCTTTCCGTGCCAATAGGTCTTGGGCTTGAAAAGGCTGTGCCAATAGTTGTTCACGATGAATTTCAATAACCGCACACCGCAAAGCTCTTCCTCTTCCGCGCTGTAATTGGAGGTGAAACGGTAGTAACACGTGCAGCCGTCATATCTCCAATCACATACACGTATGTTGAATATGCCTTCAAAGGCTTTCAGCGTTGCCATGTTCTCGCTCTGCCACGGATATTCATACCCTGCCAACCATTGGTTGTAAGCATTTTCCTTTGCCGTGAATGAAAGTTCGTCCACCTTATAAACATCGTATGTCCTTGTTTCCGTTCTCATAATCTTCTGTCTTAAAGGGTTGTCAAATGGTTTCTTTCAAAATCTCTCTCCAATAGACTGGCTCTACCTCGCTTAAAAGAAAGTCTATGAAGTCCTTTCTTGCTTCCTTGTTCAGTTCATGGTACAATCTTCTGAATGAGGAAAAGTTACCGTTGATGTACGTTTCCACCATATACTCAAAGATGTTGTCCACCTCGTAAAACCTGCATTGCTGCGCTGCCGTCTTGCTGTTTCTTTTCGCCATATCCTTATGAATTAAATGGTTAATAACCAAATGAATGTCCAAATAATTGTCACTATTGAAAGCAGTGCGGTGAGGATGCCGAACATGAAGTTCAACACGCCCAATAGGATTTCCCCTGCGATGCCTACCGCCAAACCTCCTGCGCAAAGGGTAATGCCCCATGCCGCTCTCGCTACTGCGGACAATACTTTCCGCAAAGCCTTTCCGATGTCGTTCAATGTCATTCTCATATCTTCCAATTTTTAAGTTGTTGTTACTTGTCTTGTTCGGTGGGGGTCGGGTCGAGTCCTTTTTCTTTTCGCCTCTCCGTATGTCCGATGTCCCCTTGTGACGTCTTCCGACCGCGCATCGGTCGTTTTCGTTTCAGGGGAAAAAAGCAAAGGTCAGGGGAGTAGGTTCAGCAAATTTTTACGACAGAATACTACCTGAGCTTGCGAAGTGTGGAGATTGTGGCTAAAAAATTTGTGTTCCTAATCCCGTCTTTACCTTTGCCCCTGCAACGAAAATGACCCACTGATGCCGTCTGGAATGGCGGCATGGGAATATCGGCATACTTGCTGGAGAGGCGGGAAGGAAAAGGGGGAAGCATAGAGGATGGCGCAACGCGCCACGGGGAAGTTCAAAGGGCGGCGCAACGGACAAGGGGAAAGCCCCGCTTTCCTGCCGCCGTGACAGAAGTCCTGCAACCGTCATTGTCATGCGTGCATGGCTTGCGGTTGCAAGTTTTCTGCCGACGGCACATGTCTTCAAACGGTCTTGTCTGCCATGCCCGGTTTGGCAAAAGCATGGCAAGACGGTTTGAGGACAGGGAAGACATGACAGCCGGAAATAGTCGCAGGTGCAGATTCACGCTTGCCGTGCCCTGCATCCGGCGGCATTTCGGCTGCCAAAAGAAGACGAGAAAAAGAAAATGGATAAAACGGACTTGTCCGTTCTGCACAAGCATATAAAAGAAGTGCCCACGACGATGGCGGTGTCACTTGTGACATTGTGGTCGTCGTGGGCTTTTCTTTGCTTGTGCCGTTTCTGAAATGGGCTTACGCACATCAAGCCGGAAGCCGTTTTCAGAACGGAGTTTAGGCATAAGTTGAGTTGAAGGTCTTTAACAAGTTTGATGTAACATTCAAGTTTTTAGGATATTGTAATGGGAATTTATCAATAGTAGAGTTCTGAACCTCTACATTTATTAAATTGAAAAAGAAAAAAGTATGCACGAATTTTGCTGTTACAGAAAAAAGCATTAATTTTGTCAACTGAAAACGATATGCAACGCGGACATTATGATGTCGAACAAAGACATAAAACTGCCATAAAACAGTTACAATATCGTTACAAGAAAAATTTTGGTCGATGCAACAATCTGACTATGAGATTGTGGGCAAATTCGGGTTCGAGTCCCGTACGCACCGCCAATTGAAAAGTCATTAAAATGAATGCCTGGATTGCTCTGCAATTCGGGCATTTTTCTTTTAGGCGCATTGTCGTATAAGTGTGGCGGAGGCAGGAGAATGTATCGGGAATGTTTAGGAGATGCTTTTATTGTGTCCCGAGTATGTATGTGACTCTTTATGTTTCGGCGTTTCCTTCCGATTATACTTTGAATATCCGTGTCGCGTAAATATAATAAGAAAGCCCGTTGCCGGTTGATATTTATACCGGTAACGGGCTTGACTATTGCTTTATATTGATTCTATGACAACTCAATGATTGCTGTATTGACCGCAGTCATCGGCTCACGGCTTCTGCCAGAACCACGACTCGTCGTAAGTGTCGTTGCCTATCTGGGCGTCAGAACCTTCAGGTTTCAGCGTGAAATAATTGCCGAGGTTGCCGTTTTCCACGTTAGAACCATTGTTGAGGTAGGTGCTCAGATAATACAGGTTTTTCGCCATGTATTCGTCGAGATAATCTTCTTTGGTCTGCATGGTCTTATGATTCCAGTTCGCATCTTTATTCAGCACGAGCGGCTTTCCTTCTATCAGGCGCTGTCTTACCTCTCCGGGATGCAGCAGAAGACCGTTTTCGTCGCAGACGTATGCGGCAAACGTCGGGTCCATCCATATCCATTTCCCGAGTGTTCGGCTCCATACCATCACTATCACATGGCAGTCGTTGTCGTGTCTGTAGTCCTTCGGTTCGCAGGTGATGAAGCGTGCCGGCCATCCCATTGCCATATACATCTCTGACAGGACAATGGCAAGTCCGCGGCAGTTAAGTCCACGGTTCTGTGCCTTGCAGGCGTTGTAAAGGTCGATGGCGTTGCGTTTGGTTTTCTGTGGAAATCCTCCCGATCCGTCGTGTACTATATTGTCGTGCAACCAGTACATGATGTTCTTTATCTGTGAAATCTCGTCTCCGTTACCGGCTATCTTGTCAAGATTGAAGAAAGTCCTTATTTTCTTCATGTCCTCATCATCGGGCGAGGCATAAGTGAACCTCTTCGTGTTTGTCGTATCGGGCGCTGCGTATGGTCCGCTGTGTTTCAACACGTACAGATAGTCTTTGGTCTTGCGCAGTTCCTCTACCAGTTTCTTGAATCCTTCTTCGTTTCTTATGTTGTCGAGGTCATTGTCCTGCAATATCCATTTATAGTCGCTGTAGCCGCTGTTTATGGCTTTCTCAAGGGTCTTTACGGCTTTCTCCTTCTCTCCTATACGTGAATACATGCACGTGAGGTCATACAATGCAAATTTTGTTCCGAACACATCAGAATATTGTGGCAGGCTTGTCAGGCTGTCGAGTTTGGCGCATGTCTTCATTAATTCAGGGATATGGCTTAACGGTTCCTTATATTCAATGAAGTCTTTGTCGTTAGAATTGAATATATTTCCCTTGACTGTGCACTTCGTTATCAGCGGGCAGTCGGTCACCTTACCGAATCCCATTGACACGCAATCGCCCGAGAAGACAATTTCTTTCAGGTTCGGACATTTCTCGGCTATGTCAGGTCCGCCCGTGCTTATTATGAAGTTTTCAAACTTCAATGTCTCAAGCGACGGCAGGTCGTAGCACATCCATCCGTCGACGTGGCCGAGAACGCCGCGTATGGTTATCTCCTTGACATTCTCTATCTGCATGAACGCACGTGAGGAAATATATCCGATGTTGTTTATTACAATCTTCTTCAGTTTGCTGCAACCGGCAAAACAATTATAATTTATTTCTTTTGTGTAGGACGGAAACGTGATTTTCGACAGATTGCGACAAGACTGAAATGCCCCTTCTTCCAGTATGATGTCCTCCGGTAGGGTTATTTCCTTTAGGGCGGACTGCATGAAAGCCATTTTCCCGATGCTTTTTATGCCTTTAGGGAGTTTTATTTTCTCGATGCGGCATTTGCTGAACATGTATTCAGGAAATGTTGTTTCATATATATAACTGCTTTTTCCGTTCTCTGTGTGTGTTTTTTTGTCGGCCACAATGGTTACATCAGTCATGTCGATATGTTTCAGCCGGCCTTTGGTATAGTTCTCGTTCTTGTCGCATCCCGCCATGTCGCGCAGCATGATCAGGTCTTCCGCGTTCAGGCAGCCGCCGATCTTCAGGTCGGTTATTTCGTATTTCTCACTGTCTGATATCAGTGTCTTCAGTGTCCCCGGCGTTTTCACGATTACGTCTTTTCTGCTTGCTGATATGCCGGAAACCTGCAACAGCAGGATGACAAGCAGAAGAATGTTCTTACATTTGCTGCTCATAATAAGTATATGTATGTTAAATAAAAATGTTTATCATTCATTAATGATGTCTTATGGCTTCTGCCAGAACCACTCCTCGTCGCACGTTGCGGTGCCTATCTGAGTGTTGAAGCCTTCAGGTTGCAGCGTGTAGTATGTGCTGTTGCCATCCGATTCAACGTTAGGATAGCTGTCGATGTAGGCACTGAGAAGGAAAAGATTCTTCGCCATGTATTCATAAAGATAATTCTTCTCTGTGAATTTGAGCGTGTGATTCCAGTTGGCATCATCGTTGAGGACGAGTCTCTTGCCCTCTATCATGCGTCTTCTTATCTCTCCAGGATGCAGCAGAAGACCGTTCTCATCGCATACATACGCATCGTATGTCGGATCCATCATAATCCATTTTCCCAGTGTGCGGCTCCACACAACTACGACAATGTGACATTCGAGGTCGTCGGAATACATCGACTGGCAGGTGATGAATCGGGCAGGCCATCCCATGGCAAGATAGAGTTCATCCAGGACAATGGACAGACCACGCGAGTTGAGTCCGCAATTTCTTGCTTTGCATGCTTTGTAAAGGTCGATAGCGTTGCGGTCTGTGTTCGGCGGGAAGCCTCCTGAACCGTCATGTCTTATGTTGTCGTGCAGCCAATGCATGATGTTCTTCATCTTTGATATCTCGTCACCGTTGCCTGCAATGTGTTCAAGATTGAAGAAATCCTTTATTTTCTTCACCTTCGGATCGTTTGCGGAAGCATAAGTGAAACGCTTGGTGTTGCTTGCGTCGTGAGCACCATAAGGCTTCGATGTCTTCAGAAGTTTGACAAAATCCAGATTGACGTCCAGTATATTACCGGCCAACTTTGGCTGTTGCTTTTCCTGTTCAGCTTCTTTATAACTGTAGTCAGCAGCCAGTTTGGTATATTGTGCGGCTTTAAGGCTCTCTCCGATGTCTGTCAGAATGACCACCATATCGTATATTGTGTTCTTCACACCGAAGATGTTGGAGTATTCGTCTTTGGATATAATCTCCTCAAATCTTCGGCAGGCGTCCTCCATCTGCTTGCTGAATGTCACCGGTTCCTCATATTCTATGAAGTTCTTGTCGCCCGATTTTATTACATATCCGGTCACGGTGCACTTCTTCATCAGAGGACATTCCTTCACGCTTCCGAATCCCATTGGCATACATGTGCCCGAGAACACAATCTCGCTCAGCTGCGGACAGTCCTCGGCAATGATGGAGCTACCGGTGTTCAGGATGAAACCTTCGAACCGTATGGACTTCAGGCTCGGCAGATCGCGGCACATCCACCCGTCAACATGGCCTATGATACCCTTTATGGTTATATCGGTGAGGTTCTCCATATCCTTGAACGCTCTTGAGCCCAGCAGTCCGATGTTGTTTATTGTCATGGTTCTCAGGTTTGAGCATCTGCTGAAACATTCTGACCACAACTCTTTGGTAAAGTCAGGAAACAGCACCTCCGACAATTTTCTGCATCCCTGGAAGGCATAATCTTTCACTATGATATTCTCCGGAAGAGTGATGGATTTCAGTGCCGTGTTGCGGAACGCATACGCATCTATTTTCCTGATGTTTCGCGGCAGCACTATTTTCTCGATGTTGCAGTTGCTGAACATGTATGCCGGAATGGTGTAGGCATCGTTTATTATGCTGTTGTTGTTGCCTTCTATGAACCGAGTGTTGTCTTCGGCAAACGTCACTCCGCCCATGTCTATGCTTCTCAGCCGGCCTTCGGTGCGGAGTTCATAGGCGTCGCATCCCGCCATGTCGCGCAGCAACATTATATCTTCCGAATTTATTGTGCCGTCTATTTTCAGTGTGGTAATCCTGTATTTGTCGCTGCTCTTTATCAGTGTGTGCAGCGTTCCAGGGCTTTTCACCGTCACTTCGAGTGCGTTTGCGCTGATGCAGACAGCCAATAATGCCAGCAGAACAAATGTCGTCAGTCTATTGTGATGATTGTTCATATATGTATGTTTATATTTAACAATGTTTTATTTTCCGTGAATATAAAATACCTTTATCTATAAGTAAGACACTTTATATGCCGTAATATAAACTGACTTTAACCTTTATTAACCAATAAGAGGCATGTAATCATGATATTCAGATAAAAAATATGTGAGTGTTATGCGTGTGAGACAGCGCGCACATTCGGTGTCAAGTCACATCCGTGCAGCTGCGGTCCGGTGCGCGACAATAAAAAAATATAGTACAGCCATCATGCCGGCTGTACTATATTTGCTTGTTTTCAGTTTATGAATCTGTGCAAAAATCAGACTATTCCCTGTGCCATCATGGCTTTTGCCACCTTCAGGAATCCTGCGACATTGGCGCCCTTCACGTAGTTGATGTATCCGTCGGGCTCTGTGCCATACTTCACGCAGTTCTCGTGGATGTCGTTCATGATGTCGTGGAGTTTCTTGTCCACCTCCTCGCTGCTCCAACGCAGACGCTCTGAGTTCTGGCTCATCTCCAGTCCTGACACTGCCACTCCGCCGGCGTTTGCAGCCTTTCCAGGTGAATAAAGTATCTTGGCGTCCTGGAACACCTTGATGGCTTCCGGCGTAGAAGGCATGTTCGCGCCCTCGCTCACGGCGAATACACCGTTTGCCACGAGTGCTTTGGCTGCCTCCTCGTTTATCTCGTTCTGTGTGGCTGAAGGCAGAGCTATGTCGGCTTTCTCAAACCATGGCTTTGCGCCCGGCACATACTTGACGCCGTATTTCTCGGCATACTCGCTGATGCGTCCGCGCTCTATGTTCTTCAGTTCCTTAACATAAGCCAGCTTCTCCTCGTCTATGCCGTCCGGATCGTATATGTAACCGTCCGAGTCGGACAGCGTAACGGGTTTGGCTCCGAGCTGGATGAGTTTCTCCACTGTGTATTGTGCCACGTTACCCGCGCCGCTCACAAGCACTGTCTTGCCCTTGAGGTCGATGTCGCGGGTCTTGAGCATGTTCTCAAGGAAATACACGTTGCCATATCCTGTTGCCTCAGGACGTATGAGCGAGCCTCCGAATTCTATTCCCTTTCCGGTGAGAATACCGCTGAACTGGTGGGTCAGCTTCTTGTATTGTCCGAACAGATAGCCAACTTCACGGCCTCCCACGCCGATGTCGCCGGCCGGAACGTCCTCGTCGGGACCTATATGGCGGTAGAGCTCGTTCATGAAAGCCTGGCAGAAACGCATCACCTCGGCGTTGCTCTTGCCGCGCGGCGAGAAGTCTGAACCACCTTTGGCGCCGCCCATGGGCAGCGTGGTGAGCGAATTCTTGAATGTCTGCTCGAATGCGAGGAACTTCAGAATGCTGAGGTTTACCGATGCATGGAAGCGCAGACCTCCCTTGTACGGGCCTATGGCATTGTTGTGCTGCACACGGTAACCCATGTTTGTCTGCACGTTGCCTTTGTCGTCGACCCACGTCACACGGAATTCCACGAGGCGATCGGGAATGCACAGACGCTCTATAAGGTTGGCTTTCTCAAATTCCGGATGTTTGTTGTACTCGTCTTCGATGGTGCCTAACACCTGGCTTACGGCCTGTATGTACTCAGGCTCGTTAGGAAATCTTCTTTTAAGATTTTCTACAACTTCAGTGGCTCTCATTTCTTTTCTGTTAGTTATTTGATGGTTATGATGTCCGAGAAAACATCAGCTTCGTCGGCTGATAAACGGACAATAGGAGTATTTTATTGAACTCCTTTTTTCATTGTTTTTATAATTTCCGGTTGCAAAGATATATGTTTTATTTTAAAAAACAAACAAATCGATACTTTTTAACGGGAAAAACATCAAAAAGATAATATGACGTTTTTCCCGTTTATCGATGTTTGTTCTATTTCAAACCTGATTTTATCCTATCACCCACTTGCTGCCCGGAACAAGCGAGATGATCTTGGTTGTGATGTAACAGCATACAAATGTGCATACGGCTATGCACGGAATGGCTGCCACGGTGGGCAGTGCGAGAGTGGATTTGAACACTCCTGCCCACATGCCCAGCCAGAAAATGTGCATGAGATACATGCCGTAGCTGAGTTTGGAGAGGTCGGTTATCATCTTCGGTGCTTTCTTTGTCTCGATGCATGTGAACATGAGGAACGCGCCGGCTGTGAGCATAACGCAGTTGATTGTGCAGAACGACCAGCCTATCTCAAGCACAGGTGTGGAGTGGGTTACGCCCGGAACGGCCTGGACATAGAACGACAAGATTGTTATGACGGCGCCGACAACCATGAGCAGCAGGCCGCGGGTGAAACGTGTCTTCCTGTTCCATGTGAGGTGAACGCGTATGTAGTGGGCCAGGACAAGATAGCCCAGATAGCCCGAGAAGTACCAGAGCATGTGATACTCGTTCCAGAAACACTGTCCCCAGACCTCGCCACACCAGCGGTTGAGGAACGGCATGCAGGTGGAGATGAGGAACAGCACGATGAAGAAACGCTCCTCCTTGGCTGTGGCTTTGCTGAGCCACGGCGATATGAACGGTATGAACAGATAGAGGCTGAACAGCGGATACATGAACCACAGATGGCCTGCGAGGGTGGGGAAGTTGAGAAGTATGCGCGAGAGGTCCTTTATAGAGGTCGCTTCGTCTATCTGTCCCCAAAGCAGAGGCAGCGTGCTGTAGAGTATCATGAAGACAAAGAACGGCGGCAGGATGCGCAGGCTGCGCTTGCGGTAGAACTGCCACGTGGTCTGTCCTTCCTTCATCGGGGCGAGCAGAAAGGCCGACACAATCATGAACAGAGGTACAGACATGCGTGAGAATCCGTCGTAGATGCTCACCCACAGACGGTCTGACTCGGTGGCAAGGAATGATTGCGGACCTGCCATGTCGGTGGAACCGGCTGCTCCGTAGAAGTTCTCACTGGCGTGGACGAGCATCACGAGAAAGCATGCGAACACGCGTACGTAATCAAGAAAGACAATACGTTTCATCTTTTGTGTGTAGTATTTTTAGTTATTAAAATGATTTGTGCTTTGTCATTGGCTTATTTTGCGGGACAGATGCAAAGGTAGTAATTTTATGTCATAAACTCGAACGTGTGTGGCTATATTTGATGCTGAATATAAAGAAAATGTTGTTAAAATGTTATGATATGATATTTTATGGCGTCATGATGAATATGAGATGTGTTGAGGCTGGGATGGTCGGAAGTGTTAAAAATCGGCGTCGTAAACCCGTCATAATTCGTCTGTAGCCGAGCAGAGGCATCCTTGCACGCAAATACGCGAAAAATGACGGCTTTAGCCAAGTGACTGTCTGTCAGCGGTTTAGACGAAAATGCGATGTCACATGGTTTTTTAGGCGTTGCGAAATGGCCCATTTCGTGCTCCGAAATGGGCTTTATTGAGGTGTGAAACGGGCTTTTTCGAGTGGTGAAACAGGCTTTATCGTGTGCCGAAATGGGCTTTATTGCAACGAACTCTAAAAAAATCCGGATTTTCATCGGTTGTCCGTCGTCTGATAAGCACCGTTTTGCGGCAAGTGATTTTACAGAATGAGAGAAAATCACGTGTTAAATTTGAATTGTCGAACGTGTAAATAATGTTAACGCGAAGGTGTTTGGCACGGTGACTTTCTTTATGTGGTTGTCGGTGCATGTGCCGCGTTTCATGGTGTCGGTGTGAAGTGACGATTGATGCGTGCGTGGGATGGTATAAACAGAAAATGCAATTTAAGGCGGTGAGACCGGATGGTTGTGTGTCCGTATGTCGCCGTTCTTAAATTGCATTTCCTTTTCTCGTGTCAGCCCGTTATTTCTTCAGTCCGAGCCATTTCAGCGGTTTGCTGATTATGGATTTCAGCTTGCTTTCCTGCTTCTTCGGCTGTGGAGCCACGTTCTGACGCTTGTTATCGTTCTGCTGACGTGCCGGCTGTGCCTGGCGTGCCTGTGGTTTCTGCGGGCGGCGCTTCTGTCTTCTGCGCTGCTCTCTGTCGGCTGTCTGTGCACCGTTGCCGGTTGGTTTTGCAGCGTTTGCCGCAGGCTTCTGGTTTGCAGTCGGCTGTCCGGCGTTCCGAGCTTCGGTGTTGGCGCGTCTCGGCTTGTTGCGCCTGTTGCGGGTCTGCGTCTTTTCAGAGGCATTTGCAGGCGCGTTTTCTGTCTTTTCGCCCTGCTTCTGCGCGTTGCGGTTGTTGTTTCTGTTCCTGTTGCCTCGCGTGTTGCGCTTCTCCTGCTGTTGCTGTCCGTTACCTTCGCCTTCAGCCTTCTTGGTGTCATTGCCGCGTCTGTCGCGCCTGTCGTTGCGTCGGCCTCGTCCTCTACCTTTCTGTTTCTCGGGCAGTTTATATTCAGGTCCTTTTCCGAGTCCCTCAGGCAGTGCCACCTTTTCTATTTCTTTCTTGAGCAGTTTCTCTATCTGTTTGAAATATACGATGTCGTCCTCGTTGATGAATGTTATCGCCACTCCGTCGCGGTCGGCACGTGCCGTACGTCCGATGCGGTGCACATAGTCCTCGGCGTCGCGCGGAACGTCGAAGTTTATCACCATTGCTATGTCGTCGATGTCTATTCCGCGGGCAACGATGTCGGTTGCCACGAGCACGTCTATCTGTCCGCTCTTGAACTTATACATTATGTCGTCGCGCTGTGCCTGGTCGAGGTCTGAGTGCATCTCTCCGCTGTTCACGTTGATCTTCTGCAGCGCGTGGTTTATCATTTTCACTTTCTGCTTCTTGCCGGAGAATATTATGACGCGCTTCAGGTCGCCGTGCTTGAAGATGTCTTTTATGATGCCCATTTTCTGGTCTTCATAGCATACGTATGCGCTTTGCTTTATCTTCTCCGCCGGTTTGCTCACGGCGATTTTCACCTCCACCGGATTCTTTAGGATGGTTTTGGCGAGCTCCTCTATCTTTTCGGGCATCGTGGCCGAGAACATAATGGTCTGACATGTCGGCGGCAGATGCTTTGCAATCTTCTTTATGTCCTCAGAGAAACCCATGTCGAGCATACGGTCGGCTTCGTCGAGCACGAAGAACGACACCTTGCTGAGGTCGGCATTACCCATGGTTATGTGGCTTAGCAGGCGTCCCGGCGTTGCTATGATGACATCGGCGCCCAGAGTCAGGCTTTTAAGTTCCTGATCGTAGCGGTTGCCGTCGTTGCCTCCGTATATGGCAAGGCTGCTGACGCCGTTGAGATAGTAGTCGAAACCTTGTATTGCCTGGTCTATCTGTTGTGCCAGTTCGCGTGTCGGGCTCATTATGACACAGTTTATCGTGTCCTTGGAATAGTCACCGTCGGCGAGTTTACTGAGTATGGGCAGCAGATAGGCGGCAGTCTTTCCTGTTCCTGTCTGTGCCACTCCGAGCACGTCGTTGCCTTTGAGTATCTCCGGAATACATTTTTCCTGTACCGGGGTGCATGTCTCGAAATGCATGTCATAGAGTGCATCGAGCACGTTGTCGTTTAAGTCTAATTCGTCGAAATACATGTCTTTTTAGTTTGGAGCCTTGCGATAGCAGAAGTAAGCCACTACAGCAAAGATGATGTTAGGAATCCACGCTGCCAGTATAGGCGGTGTGTTGGCGTTGATGGCGAATGTTGACGAGACGGTCTGGAGCATTATGTAGCCGAAGCTAAGCGCCAGTCCGATGCCAAGATACACTCCCATTCCGCCTTTTCGTTTGCGCGAGGAGAGCGACACGCCGATTGTCGTAAGGATGAACGAAGCGAATGACGACGCGATGCGTTTGTGGTATTCCACCTGATACTGCACCACGTTTCCGCTTCCGCGGTCAATCTGTTTGGAGATGTAATCTTTCAGCTCAGAGCTTGTGAACGTCTCCTGCTGGCCTTTGGAATACACAAGATCGGTCGGCTCCATCTGTATAAGCGTGTCTTTTTTCGCGCCCTGGGTGATGTGCTCGCGCAGTCCGCGCAGCTCTCTTATCTTCCAGTTGGTGGCCGTCCAGTGGTACTTTGAATCCGAGATTGTGTCGTATTGCACCTCCATGGCGGTCATGTGGCTCACGAGTTTCTTGTTCTCAAACTTGTCGAGCGAGAATCCGTAGCCCTTCTTCATGTTGTTGTCGTAGTGCTGTATATAGACAATGACGCCTTTGCCTACTTGCAGCATCACGTTCTCCGCGGACGTGTTCTTCTTCTTGTTCTTATATATCGTCTCGAAGTTCTGGCGTATTACGGTGCCGTGGGGTATCACTTCGGCACTGAGATAAAAGGATAGCGAGGATATGAGAACGCACGAAATCATGTACGGACGCATGAGTCTCTTGAACGAGATTCCAGCCGCGAGCATTGATATGATTTCGGAATTGCCGGCCAGTTTGGTGGTGAAGAAGATTACGGCAATGAATACGAACAGCGGGCTGAACAGGTTTGCGAAATACGGTACGAAGTTGGCGTAGTAGTCGAACACTATCGCCTTGAGCGGTGCATGATACTGCGTGAACTTGGCAAGGTTCTCGTTGATATCGAAAATTATCGATATGGATATGATGAGAACGATAGAATAAACGTACGTACCGATGAATTTCTTGATGATATACCAGTCCAGACGCTTGATGTAGCGTGACGGACTGAGTATGGAAAGAAATCTCAGCCAATGTCTGAGACGCCGCATTGCGTCGGCAAGCCAAGCCATGTGTCTTGCCGTGCGCCTTGCTCTGATGAGCAGTCTGCGATGTTGTCGTTTCATTCCTGTTGCCATACTGTCGTGTTAGATTCTTCGGCCGAGATTGTCTATTACGCTGCGTTTCCATGCCACGAAGTCGCCTTGCATTATGTGTTGGCGCGCATCGGTCACCAGACGCAGGTAAAATGCCAGATTGTGAATGCTAGCTATCTGCAGCGCAAGCAGCTCCTGAGCCTTGAACAGATGGTGCAGATAGGCTTTGGAATGTATGCGGTCGATGTCGCATCCGTCCGGATCGATGGGTGAGAAATCGTTTTCCCACTTCTTGTTGCGCATGTTCATCGTTCCGTTATAGGTGAAGAGCATGGCGTTGCGTCCGTTGCGTGTCGGCATGACACAGTCGAACATATCGACTCCACGCTCAATGGCTTCGAGTATGTTCTGCGGTGTTCCCACGCCCATCAGGTAGCGGGGCTTGTCCTTTGGCAGTATTTCGTTCACCACCTCAATCATCTCGTACATCACCTCGGTGGGCTCTCCTACGGCCAGTCCGCCTATGGCGTTGCCGTCGGCATTCTTGTCTGCCACATATTTTGCGGCTTCGCGGCGAAGGTCTTTGTAGGTGCATCCCTGCACAATGGGGAAAAGACTCTGGCTGTGTCCGTAGAGAGGCTCGGTCTCGTTGAAGCGTTTGATGCAACGGTCGAGCCAGCGCTGTGTCAGCTGCAGACTTTTCTTGGCATACTGGTAGTCGCTTTGTCCGGGAGGACATTCGTCGAACGCCATCATTATGTCGGCGCCTATGATGCGCTCGGTGTCCATCACGTTCTCAGGAGTGAAGAAATGTTTCGAACCGTCTATGTGTGAGCGGAACTCACATCCTTCCTCGCGCAGTTTCCTGATGCCTGTAAGCGAGAATACCTGAAAGCCGCCGGAGTCGGTAAGTATGGGGCGGTCCCAGGTGTTGAACTTGTGTAGTCCGCCGGCCGCACGCAGTGTCTCAAGTCCCGGGCGGAGGTATAGATGATAGGTGTTGCCCAGAATTATCTGTGCCTTCACCTGCTCGCGAAGTTCTGAGAAATGCACGCCCTTGACGGTGCCGCATGTTCCCACCGGCATGAAGATAGGTGTTTTTATCTGTCCGTGGTCGGTCGTTATGATGCCGCAGCGTGCTTCAGACGCGTTGTCTGTGTGTTGCAGTTCGAATGTCATTCTTGATTCTTTACCTCTGTTTACTGTAATGTTCAGTCTTTCTGATGCTTGTCCTCATCTATGGTGAACTTCACCGGATGGCTCACAATCTCGTCGGTGAGTGCAAAGTCCCACACGTCCTGGACATTCTCCACATAATGGAACTCCACGCCTTTGAGATAGATGGCAGGAATCTCGTCGATGTCCTTCTTGTTGTCCTTGCACATTATGATGTCGGTGATGCCTGCGCGCTTGGCCGCGAGAATCTTCTCCTTGATGCCACCGACAGGGAGCACCTTGCCACGCAGGGTTATTTCGCCGGTCATGGCAGTGTTCTTGCGCACCTTGCGCTGTGTGAGTGCCGACGCGATGGACGTGGCAATGGTTATACCTGCCGACGGTCCGTCCTTAGGAGTAGCACCTTCAGGCACGTGTATGTGGATGTTCCACTGTTCGAATATGCGGTAGTCAACGCCAAGGCTGTCGATGTGTGCCTTTACGTATTCGAGCGCTATGACAGCCGACTCCTTCATCACGTCGCCGAGGTTACCGGTAAGCGTCAGTTTGCCGGCCTTGCCTTTGCTGAGCGATGTCTCGATGAAGAGAATCTCTCCGCCCACGCTTGTCCATGCCAGTCCGGTCACAACGCCTGCATATTCGTTGCCCTGATAAATGTCGCGATAGAACGGCGGCTTGCCCAGAAGGTCCTCGGTCTGGCTCGGGGTTATCTTCTCGTATGGCAGTTCGCCGTCGCGTGCCTTTATTAGTGCTAGCTTGCGCAGTGCCTTGTTTATCTGTTTCTCGAGCTGACGCACACCGCTCTCACGTGTGTATTGCTCGATAATCTTCTCTATCGCGGCCTTGTTGAACTGTGGTTTATGCTCCGGATCGTTGAGTCCGGTGTTCTCTATCTCGTGCGGTATGAGATGACGCTTGGCAATCTCAATCTTCTCCTCGGTGATGTAACCGCTCACCTCGATGAGCTCCATACGGTCGAGCAGCGGGCGCGGTATGGTGTTGAGGTCGTTTGCCGTGGCGATGAACAATACCTTGGAGAGGTCGAAGTCCACGTCAAGATAGTTGTCGTGGAACGCGTTGTTCTGCTCAGGATCGAGCACCTCAAGCAGAGCCGACGCCGGGTCACCGTTCACAGTGTTCTGCGTAACCTTGTCTATCTCGTCGAGAATGAACACAGGATTTGAAGAGCCTGCCTTCTGTATGCTCTTTATTATGCGTCCGGGCATAGCTCCGACGTATGTGCGGCGATGACCGCGTATCTCAGACTCGTCGTGCAGTCCGCCGAGCGACATTCTCACATATTTGCGCTTCATGGCAGCCGCAATGCTCTTGCCGAGACTCGTCTTGCCCACTCCCGGAGGACCGTAGAGGCAGATGATGGGCGACTTCAGGTCGCCACGGAGTTTCAGCACGGCCATGTATTCGAGTATGCGTTCCTTGACCTTCTCCATGCCATAGTGGTCGTGGTCGAGCACTTTCTGCGCTCTTTTGAGGTCGAGGTTGTCTTTTGTATATTCGTTCCACGGCAGGTTGATCATCGTCTGCAGATAGTTGAGCTGCACGCTGAACTCCGGACTCTGTGGATTGAACATCTCGAGCTTGTCCAGTTCCTTGTAGAACACCTTGGCAACCTCTTCAGGCCATTTCTTTGTCTTGGCAGCTTTCTCCAGCTCGTGATACTCAGGTGAGCCGTCGCCGTTGCCGAGCTCTTCTTTGATGTTCTTTATCTGCTGTTGCAGGAAATACTCGCGCTGCTGCTCGTCTATGTCCTCACGTGTCTTGGTGCGGATGTTCTGCTTCAGCTCGAGCAGCTGCAACTCCTTGTGCAGAGTCTTCAGTGTGAGCAGCACACGTTCCTTTATAGAGCTTGTGGCCAGCATTGCCATCTTGTCAGGAATGGTGAACGGCAGGTTGGCGCAGATGAAGTCTACGGTTATGACGTCATTGTGTATGTTGTTGAGTGCGAACTGCGACTCGTCGGGTATTTCTTCGTTCTGCTTGATATAGCTGACGGTTGTGGTGCGCAGATCGTCGAGCGCGGTTTTGAACTCATTGTCGCCGGCCTCGGGCATCTCCTCGCCGGCAGCCACGGTCATACCTTTCAGGAACGGTTTTGTGGCAGTGAGCTCACTGAGCTTGCACCGTCCTAGTCCCTGAACAATTATGGTCACGTTCTGATCGTTGCCCGGCATCTCGAGCAGCCGCACCAGTTTGGCATAGACACCGTATTCGTAGAGGTCGTCCTGTTGCGGGTTGTCAACATTGACATCCTTCTGACAGAAAATGGCGAAAGTAGTGTCCTCGGCTTTCTTCAGATAGTTTATAAGATTGATGCTTATCTTCCGGCCGACAAGAATAGGTGATATCACACCTGGAAAAAGTACTATGTTGCGTGTCGCAAGAATAGGAATCTCCCCGTTCACTTCGACTTTAAATAAATTGGTTATATCTCCTTCGTAGTCTGCTATCATTTGAATGGATGTGCTAGGCTTCTTATTCATAATTCATATTGTTTTATCGGGAATATACAGCAAACGATGTGCCGAATTCCCGATTCTTCCGGGTGTACTCCTGAGTTTTGTATGTTTTTTGTGAATAAAATTATAAATTGCGCACCGTTAAGAATGTTTTAAGCTGCGCGTTTTTTCCAAATTTGCTGCAAAGTTAAGCAAAAGATTTCATACGAGCGGTTATTTATAAATAATTAATATGTGAAAGCGCCAACAATAAGCTGCCGTGGCAATGACGCGGCGTTGCCGTGGGGAAACATGTGCGAGGCGTCGGAGGAGGAACAAATGTGGGCGTGGGGCAAAATAAAAAACTGATTGCGGCGTTATGTAGAATGTATATAAGTGAGAAGGTTTTACGGTTTTCGACGGATGATTATGGACGGACAGGGATTTACTTTCAGACAGTTTGAAGTGCGCCAGGATATGTGCGCCATGAAGGTGGGCACTGACGGAGTGCTGCTTGGTGCCTGGGCTGCGGGCGGCCGCCACATTCTTGACATAGGCACCGGCACCGGACTCATTGCGCTTATGATGGCGCAGCGCTTCGAAGGCGCGCGTATATGTGGCATCGACATGGACGACGGAGCGTGCCGGCAGGCCATGGCAAACGTGGCGGGCAGTCCGTTTGCCGCAAGAATAGAGATATGCCATTCGCGCCTTCAGGACTTTTCGCCGTCGGCTACGTTTGACAGCATTGTGTCCAATCCGCCGTTTTTCACCAACAGTCTGAAGTGTCCCGACGCGCGGCGCTCGGCGGCACGCCATGCCGACACGTTGCCTTTTGACGACCTGTTCAGGGGTGTGGCGCGTCTGCTCGATGCCGACGGAGTTTTCAGCGCGGTGATTCCGGCCGATGCTGAAGGCGACTTCTGTGCCGAGGCAAGTTTTTCCGGACTTGTCGAGGTGCGGCGCTGTCTGGTCAGAACCATTCCGCGCAAGGCTCCCAAGCGTGTGCTTCTGTCGTTCGCAAAGCACAGGATAGGCGCGTGCGAGACTGAGGAAGTGGCCATGCTCGACGGTGACGGGAACAAGTCGGAGTGGTACAGAGGGCTTACGGACGATTTTTATCTGAAATGATGAGGCTGTGACGATTGTCGCAGTGTGCGGATGACAGCAGGCAGGATGCCGGTCCTGATTGTGCGAAACAGGCATGTGGGCATGATTCTTACCACCCGGTGTGCGGATGTTTTTGCAAAAAACAATTAACATCCGTTTGCTTTTCGCTTCCGCTATTTAACATTCTGTTTTTCTCTTTTTAGAATTCCGCAGCGCCTCAAACAGCCCTTTAATGGGGTGGAGTAGTGGCTATGGAGATGCGTTTATAAGGCTTCGGTTTTGCGAAATGGGCTTTTTCGTGTTGCGAAAACCACCATATCAGGTCGTGATTTGGTGCTTTTCGTGTGGTGATATGGCCTATATTGGAGTGCGAAATGGGCCATTTCGCAAACCGGGAAAAATATAGCGGAAATGATAATGATTATAAAATGCTGATATACAGATAGTTCTGTGAATTGCGAAATTTTGCGTTTTTTGCGCCTTATCGGGCGTCTGAAGCCTTCAGACGAAATTTTTCGGCGTTTTATAGGGCGAAAATTTAACGGTTGAGGCCGCATTTTCCGTTTTTTTATGATTTGTGTGCGGCATGGCCATACGCTATATATAATATAATGTATAAACGGGAATGGAGACAGCCTGTGCGGTCGGTTTCCATTCCCGTTTGTGTGTATGCCGTAGCGTTTTTATTCGTTTTCCTTTTTGTTGCCCTTTCCTATGATGCGGTAGGTGGCGTCTCTGTGTCTTACGATATCCTCGCGCACATTGCTTATCTCGTTCATTATGTCCGACACGGCGTTCTGCAGTGCGTTGGGCTTGCGCGTATTCTTGTTGGCAAAAGGATTTATTATTATTTTTATGCCTTTTGGTTTTATCTCCACGTCAATGTCCTCGCCGGCCATCACAGGGTCGCCGTCGTAGTGTATCACGCCAGGTTTTGTACGGTGTATGTGTATCTTCTTGCTCTGATAAGTCTTTATCTTGGCGTTCTTGTTGAGCGTCTTGTTGAACATGTCGATGCTTATCTGCGGAGCCTCCAGCATGTCGAACGGCTCCATTATGATGACATCCATCAGCCCGTCGCTCATTGATGCCTTCGGTGCTATGTAGGCGTTGTTGCCGTATTGTGACGCGTTGGCGCACGAGATGAGAAAAGCCTTGTATGTGTTGGTGCCGTTCTCGTCTTCAATGACATACGTCTCGGGCTTGTATTTCAACCCTTCGCGCAGTATGTTTTCGGCGTAGGTGATGGGTCCGCGTCTGCCGCTTTCGGCGAATTTCATGCTTACGAATGCGTCGAACCCCATTCCGCAGGTGCAGAAGAACGGGTATTCGTTTATTATGCCATAATCGAGTTCGTGTATCTCACACTCGTTTATTATCTCTATCGCCTTCTTTGCGTTCATTGGCAGAAGCAGATGGCGTGCCAGTCCGTTGCCCGAACCGCTCGGGATTATTCCCAGCGCCGTCTGTGAGTGCACGATGGAGCGCGCCACCTCGTTCACGGTTCCGTCGCCTCCGACGGCCACTACTATATCTACGCCGTCGTTTTTTGCCTTGGTCGATATTTCCGATGCGTGGCCCGGATATTGTGTGGTGACTATCTCATATTCGAATTTGTCTTTGTCGAGATAGTCATTTATCAGTTGTGGCATTATGGTCTTGTCAGACGTTCCTGATGTAAGATTAATTATGAAAACAATCTTCTTTTTCATATTTATAGTCTGATATTAACGTCAAGTCTAACTGTTTTATCGGATATTGTTTACTTATTGATAATGTGTGGCTTGTTTTGGCTGAAGCCATTATTGGCAAATATACTAAAAAAACGGTAATGAGTGGGGCGGCCGTTGTACAAAATTAACAAAAAGGTATATTTCTTACTAAAAAAATATGTTTATAATATCTTTTTTGTATCTTTGCACCTTGAATTAAGAAAAAGAAGATTTTTACCTATTTAAATTAGTAATGGGACAATTACAAGAAAGATACAAGAATTATCGAGAGCCTCAGAAGATAATGGAGGCTGGAATGTATCCTTATTTCCGTCAGATTACGAGCAAGCAGGGCACAGAAGTTGAAATGGGTGGCCATAAAGTGCTCATGTTCGGCTCAAATGCATATACCGGATTGACCGGCGATCAGCGTGTGATTGACGCAGCGAAGGCTGCACTTGACAAGTATGGTTCTGGTTGTGCCGGAAGCCGTTTCCTAAACGGAACTCTTGATCTGCATGTTCAGTTGGAGAAAGAACTTGCCGAGTTTGTGGGCAAGGACGAAGCATTGTGCTTTTCTACCGGTTTCTCGGTGAATGCAGGAGTGATTGCCATGGTTGTAGGACGTGGCGACTATATCATTTGTGATGACCGCGACCATGCGAGCATCGTTGATGGCCGCCGTCTGTCGTTCGCCAGACAGCTCCATTACAAGCACAACGATATGGAAGATCTGGAGAACATCCTGAAGACTCTTCCTCACGACGCTGTGAAGCTGATTATCGTTGACGGCGTGTTCTCTATGGAAGGCGACCTTGCCAACCTGCCGGCGATAGTAGAGCTCAAGCATAAGTATAATTGTTCGATAATGGTTGACGAGGCTCACGGCATCGGAGTGTTCGGACGCGACGGCCGTGGTGTGTGCGATTATTTCGGACTCACTGACGAGATCGACCTCATCATGGGTACTTTCTCAAAGTCGCTCGCAAGTATAGGCGGATTCATTGCCAGTGATTCTGACACCATAAACTATCTGCGTCACACATGCCGTACCTACATATTCAGCGCATCAGACACTCCTGCTGCTACTGCCGCTGCCATGGAGGCACTGCATATCATACAGGAAGAGCCGGAGCGCATACAGAAGCTTTGGGCCGTTACGAAATATGCTTTGCGCCGTTTCAGAGAGGAAGGATTCGAGATCGGTGACACAGAAAGCCCTATCATACCTCTTTATGTAAGAGACGCTACAAAGACATTCCTCGTAACCAAACTGGCTTACGACAACGGAGTGTTCATCAACTCTGTCATCCCGCCGGCTTGTGCTCCGCAGGACACTCTCGTGCGCTTCGCTCTTATGGCTACGCATACTGAGGAACAGGTGGAACGTGGCGTTCAGATCTTGAAAAAGATATTTGTTGAACAAGGAATCATAAAATAATTGCTTAAAAATTTGCAAGATTCAGAAAAAACGAGTACTTTTGCACTCGCAATTCGGAAGTCTTGCATTTTCGGGGTGTAGCGCAGCCCGGTAGCGCTTCTGGTTTGGGACCAGGCGGTCGCAGGTTCGAATCCTGTCGCCCCGACACAAACAAAAAAGAGAATCATATCTTAGTGATGTGATTCTCTTATTTTTTATTATGTCGGCAGTTGTCTTGCCTCCGTGTGTGTTTTCAGATGTCTTCTTTATTCACGACGTCAGTCTTTACGCATACCACGTCGTTCACGTTGTTGTTCATATAGAACGTGTGTTTCATCTTCTTGCCGTTGGACGCTTTGTAGTTCACGCTGATGAAATACAGTTTCTGTCCTTTTATTCTGTCGGCGTACTTTATGCCGCTCTTGAACACGTTTGACTTTCCCATGTCGCTGCGCATCACGTTTATGATGCTGTCGCTTACGAGTGAAGTGGAGTCGAGTGCGGAGAATTCAACATCGGAAATGTCGTTGTTCTTCAGATTCACGTCAAGAAAATCGCTTACAAGATTTTTTGCTTTATTTTCGCTGCCGCAACCCGATAAGAGGATTGCGGCGCAGAATAGAGTGATTGTTTTTATCTTTTTCATTTAGTTATTTCACGTTTTTCAGAATGTCAAGCAGATGATCCCATACCATCTGTACGGTAGGGATGAGGAGGCATTCGTCAGGCGTGTGTACGCCGCGGAGAGTCGGTCCGAACGAAATCATGTCGAGGTCAGGATAGCGCTCAGAGAAAAGACCGCATTCAAGTCCGGCGTGTATTCCTTTTACAACAGGCTCTTTGCCGAACAGTTTCTTGTATGACTCAACGGCAGTCTTTGTCAGTTCGCTGTCGGCCTTCATCTTCCATGCCGGATAACCGTCGCCCTGTTTTACCTCGGCGCCTGCAAGCTGGAATACGGCTTTGATTGTGTTGCACTGGTTCTCGAGGTTGCTCATTACGTTCGAACGCTGTGATGCCACAACTTCAAGGCTGTTTTCAGATGTCGTTACGCTTGCCACGTTGCTCGATGTCTCAACCATCCATGACAGAGCTTCGTCCTGGCACATTGCGAAAATGCCGTTATCGATGCCTTGCAGTGCGAGTATTATCTTCGTGCTTGTCTCTTTCGGCATTACCTCGCAGCGTTCGGTGCTTTCCATCATGAACTTCATGGTTGTGTCGGTTACGTGGAATTCTTCTTCAACCTCAGTTGCGAATACGTTCCAGTCGGCACGTACAGTCTCCTTCATGTCTGCCGGTACGGCGAATACAACGCTTCCGTCGCGCGGTATTGCGTTGTGCATCTTTCCCGAATTGAACTGTGCCAGTCTCAGATCTGTCTTTTCCTGCTCCTTGAAGAGGAAACGGGTCAGAATCTTGATTGCGTTTGCGTGTTTCTTGTCGATGTCGTCTCCTGAGTGTCCGCCGAGCAATCCCTTGATGGCAACTTTGATGAAGAAGTAGTCCTCAGGTGCGTTTTCTCTGGTGAAACTGAACTTTGCACGTGTGGTCAGACCGCCTGCGCATGATACGAAAATCTGGCCTTCGTCCTCTGAATCGAGGTTTATGAGCATCTTTCCGGTCATGAAGTCACCCTTCATTCCTAATGCTCCGGTGAGTCCTGTTTCCTCATCGCGTGTGAAGACACACTCTATCGGACCGTGCTCTATGTCGTTGCTGTCGAGCAGAGCCAGCTCAATGGCGCATCCGATGCCGTCGTCGGCACCGAGGGTTGTGCCTTTGGCTCTGAGCCATTCGCCGTCAATGTATGTCTGTATTGCGTCTTTGTGGAAATCGAAATCCACGTCAACAAGTTTGTCGCATACCATATCCATGTGGCTCTGCAGTATCACTGTCGGACGATTCTCGTAGCCTTTTGTGGCAGGTTTACGTATGATTACATTTCCGGTTTCGTCCACTTTAGTGTCAAGATTGCGCTGTTCGCCGAATTCTTTAAGATACTCAATCATCTTCTCCTCGTGCTTTGATGGGCGCGGGATGCTGTTGATCTTAGCGAAATGCTCAAATACAAGAGCCGGTTTCAATTCTTTCATTTCCATAATAATATTGTTTATATTGAATGTTCATTATTCATGTCGCCCGCAGCTTCCGCAAAGCCTTTATACAGGGGCGTTCTGCTTTTTGCAAGACACTTTGGCGACGAAAGATACAAGATAAGCGAATCAAGGGCTAAAAATAAATAAATTATTTTGTTCTGTCCGTGTTTTGCATTATCTTTGTAGGCACAAAATTAAATAAAAATGGTAGAAACTTTGCTTCTCTGCGTGTTAATTATTGCTATTGCAACGGCATTATTATGCGTAAGAATAATCTTTAAGAAAAACGGTAAGTTCTCGTCACAGCATATACATGAGAACCCGCTTATGCGCAAGAACGGCATACACTGTGTCATGGACCAGGACCGTGAGGCACGCGCAAAGGGCAAGGCCTATTGACGGAACATCATAACGGAAACAATAATTAAATACAATAACAATAAAAATGAATAAGAAAAACTTTTTCGGTACGCTTGCTGTCGCTGCCGTTGCTGTTCTTGCAGTCACCTCATGCGACAAGTCTCAGTCTCAGATGGACAACAAGTCTGAAAGCGGAAAGGTCGCTCCGACAGAAACAAAGATTGCATTTGTCGAGGTTGACAGCATTATGACACAGTACAAATTCTGTAAGGAATATTCTCTGATTCTGCAGAAGAAGGGACAGAACATCCAGAATACTCTCGGACAGAAACAGCAGCAACTCGAGACCGCTGCCGCAAACTTCCAGCAGAAGCTGCAGCAGAACGCATATACACGTGACCAGGCTGAGAGAATAGGAGCACAGCTGCAGAAGCAGAACACCGACCTGCAGGCTCTCAACCAGCGTCTTAGCAGTGAGTTCCAGGCAGAGACCGAAAAGTATAACAACGCCCTGCGTGACAGCATACAGCATTTCCTCGCTGTATATAACAAGGATAAGAAATACAGCCTCATTCTCAGTAAGGCGGGCGACAACATTCTTTATGCCGACAAGGCTCACGACATAACCAACGAGGTTATTGCAGGTCTGAACAAGGCATATAAATCTTCTCCTGCAAAGGATAAGGACTCTGACGGTAAAAAGAAATAATGAATTATTTGCCCGGATGCAGTCTCCGGTGCGGTGTGCAGGTGGAGACTATTGCGTATAAAACGTGTTTTCCCGGGACGATATACTCTGTGACGTGAGATACGTCGCACCGCGTGGCCGGCCGATATGGTCCGGTTTCACGCCTCAAAGCCCCGCCGACATTACGGAATAAAACGTTTCCGGAAGTGTCGGCGGGGCTTTTTCAGTATCTCGGAACGTGGCTGATATTGTGAAAAAGCACCGCCGTGGGACAATAAATCGGTCGTGCATGTCGATTTGAAGCCTATTTTCAATATCTTTGCATAGGCTTATCCGCCGCGTCGTTTTCTGAAGACGTAACGGCGGAAGCATATTTGCATTACACAGTATATGACAAAAAAAGAAAGATATCAGTATGTCCTCAACTATTTCAGGACAAGTATGCCGGAGGTGACAACCGAACTCGAGTTCGGCAGTGTGTTCCAGTTGCTTGTGGCAGTGATACTCAGCGCACAGTGCACGGACAAACGGGTGAACCAGATAACGCCCGAACTTTTCAGGAATTATCCTGATGCCGCGAGTATGGCGGCGGCTGAGCCGGACGAGATTTACGAGTATGTCAAGAGCGTGTCTTATCCGAATGCCAAGGCAAAACATCTTGTAGAGATGGCCCGTATGCTGATGAGTGAGCATGGAGGAGAGGTCCCTGAGGATTTCGACCAGCTTCTGCGCCTGCCCGGTGTGGGCCGTAAGACAGCCAACGTGATGCAGGCTGTGGCGTTCGGACGCTCGGCTATGGCTGTCGATACGCACGTCTATCGTGTGAGCCACAGGCTCGGTCTGGTGCCGCGTACAGCCAACACGCCATACAAGGTGGAGCAGGAACTGATGAAAAACGTGCCTGCCGAAGACGTGCCACGTGCCCATCACTGGCTGCTTCTGCACGGCCGATACGTGTGTACGAGCCGTTCGCCCCACTGCGCCAAGTGCGGACTGGCCGACGTCTGCCCGAAACGCATGGAAGGATCGCGCCTCTGAGCGGACATAAGGAACGTAGAACAGGCGGCCGACTCTTTCTTCGTGACTGCCATACATGGCCATTACTGAAGACATGAAAGTATGGTATGAAGATGACGAAACACAACAACGAGACCACAAAAACAAACAGACAACAATGGACATAAAAAGAATATTGAAGTTTCTGAAGGACCTGTCGGCCAACAACAACCGACCGTGGTTCAACGAACATAAGGATGAATATACAGCCGTAAGGGCCGATTTTGAGGACGGTGTGGCCAAAGCCATTGCGCGCATAGCCACGTTCGACCCGTCGGTGGCACACATAACGGTGAAGGACTCCACCTACCGTTTCTATCGCGACACGCGTTTCTCGGCCGACAAGTCGCCCTACAAGCGTCATCTCGGAGCCTATATCGCCGCCCACGGCAAGAAGGCTTTGCACGGCGGATATTACATCCATATCGAACCGGGACACTGTCTTGTGTCGTGCGGCAACTATTGGTTGCCCACCAACATCCTCACTTCGTGCCGCAACGAGATTATGGGTAACATAGACGAATGGCTGAAGTGTGTGGAGAACGACACCTTCCTGAAGTTTTTCGGACGTCCGGGATGCGGCGACTGGGACTCTCCAAAAGGATTCGGACTGGAACATCTGAAGACCTGTCCGTCAGGTTTCCCGCGCGACTACGAGCACATAGAATATCTTCGTATGAAGGATTTCTGCTGTTGGAAAGCCGTGCCCGACACCTTCTTCGAGGGCGACCGGTGGCTCGACGAGATAGTGAAGATATTCAAGGTTGGCAAGCCGATGATGGATTTCATCAACAATGTTATAGACGATTATGAATGATAACCAACGGTAGAATACAGCTGTACCCGCTGCTGCGTGTGGCGATTATGCTCATCATGGGCATAATTTTGGGCAATGCCCTTTATGGCGTGGTGGCGCAGTGGGTATGGATGCTGTCAACCGTTGCGCTTTTGTCGGTGTCGCTTTTGCTCTGGCGCAGACCGATAATACAGAGCACCGTCATTATGATAATCATAATACTGGCAGGTGCCTGGTGTGTCACGGCGCAGATCAGAGAGGTGAGCGTGGCATTGCCTGACGTGCCTGTGGAATATGAGGCGGTGGTTGCCGGTCGGCCTGTAGTGCGTGGCAAGGTGGTAAGATGCGACCTGTTGCTGACCGACGGCCCGCTTGCAGGACACAAGGTGAAGGCGAGCATACTGCGTGACGCGCCGTACAGCCGCGCCGAGAGGCTTTCCGTAGGCGACGGCATGCGCATTGCGTCGGAGCTGCGCGAGCCGGAAAACTATTATCCGGAGGACAATCCGGAGAAGAAACCGCTCCTTTCCTGGCGTGCACACTGCAACGGATTGTATACAAACTGGCTAAACTACTATGTTTACCAAACAACTCCGTATGATATTCGGGAGATTTGAGAAAATAAGGCAAAACGTGAGGATTTAACGCATTTTGTGCGGGTTCCACAAATGGACAGAATATGGTGTATTTCACAAAATGTCACGTAAAATCACGTCATTTCACGAGAAAATGGAGTTTTCGTGGGGAAAAAATGATACCTCCGTGGCGACACAAATGGTGATTTGCAAAATTAAATAATAGGCTAAAATAATGAAAAGCATGCAATCATTTTTTGAAGAAAATTTGGCTGCATGCTTTTTACTTGAAAGAAAAGTCTTGCTTACTTTTGATCCGTTTGGATTTAGTAGTGCATGTAATTTGTTTTCGATGTTGTCGTGTATATTTTCGGCATTGTCAAGTATATTCTCGGCATTGTCGGAAATATACTCGGCAATATCGAGAACAAATTATATTGTATAGCTCCGGTATTCTTTTGCTATTTGTGC